>Ga0126381_100007487_pt1 | contig 12154 bp, 7 predicted proteins | sample PanSoiMetPlot_28_FD_96465 | JGI IMG/M metagenome (GOLD analysis project Ga0126381, IMG submission 96465) | Tropical forest soil microbial communities from Panama - MetaG Plot_28 | ecosystem: Environmental > Terrestrial > Soil > Tropical forest > Bulk soil | place: Panama | collected 2016-02-17
AGGCGGACCCCATTGTGGCCTTGAGATATGAGTAGAGTTCGCAAGGCATAAGTCCGCGAATTTTAATTTTTTAAGGGGTTGGGTAAATCTAGCCGGGATGGTCTGCTGGTTATGGATGGTGTCCGGAAAGTTACAACCGCGAAGCTGTCGACTTCTTTTTCGTGCGCCATTCCGTAGCCACACGCTGCGAAGACCTGGCCTTACGGATGCGCAATCACCATCAGGCTCTCTGCGCGCTGGATCGTATACTCCAACGCCCGCTTGGCATTCTCCGGATCGAGCGCCGCAAAGCTTTCGTCCAAAATCACCAGGTCCGCATTCTTTAATAACGCGCGCGCAATGTAAACGCGGCTACGCTCGCCGTGCGAAAGTTGCCAGCCGCCTTCTCCCACCATCTGCATTAGACCGCTCGGCATGCTATCTAAGAGTTCACCCAAGCCCAACTCTCTGCAAACTTCCTCAGCTTCGTCTAGATCTGCCTGGGTTGGAGGCCAACAGCGTCCCATTAGCAAATTGAAGGCAAGCGTTTCCGTCAGAATGTAATTTTCGTGGAACTGTGGCGCTGCGGCGATTGCTTTACGCCAGCCTTCACTCCCAAGCGTCGGCCGGTCCAGCCCATTGACGAGCAACAAGCCAGACTCTGGTTTGCGAACGCCGGACAGCAATGAAGCGAAAGTGGTCTTGCCTCCGCCCGAAGGCCCTTGGAGCAGGATGCGGTCGCCTCTAAGCACCACAAGGTCGCATCCATGCACAACCGGATTCCCGTTCGCGCGGTAGCGAAACATCAGCCGATCAGCTTCCAGAACCCTGTGAGATCTGCGCTCAGATTTGGCGGTGGTCGCCAGTTCACCGGGCAATTCCCTTCGCTGTGCGGCGTCGGTTAGAGGGGCAATTCGCCTCCAGGCCACCCAGGCAGCAGCGATATCCGCAGACGCGCCGGTCAATTTTCGCAATGCCGTGTACGCCAGAAGGACCCCGCCCAGCTTTATGGCTGTTTGCGTCACTGAGGCAGCTCCTCCGATCACGCCTGGAGCAAGACACCCCAAACCGACGATGAGCCAGGCGCGAGGAATCGCTGCGACTAGAACTGTCCCGGCACGGTCGAGTGTGTGCGAATCCAATAGGTACCGAAGCATTCCCTGGTCCTCCGCTGAGTGCCATTCGCTTTGCTTTTGTTGGGCGAGCCGCGTCCGGTGACCGACCATGGATTCCACCAGATCCTGCGTCAAGTTCATGCGGGTTTCCGTCCAACTGTCGTACCGGCGCACGAAATAAGCGGCCGCTAGAATCGTCATCGCAATCATTCCAGCCAGCACAAGCGACATCTGCCCCAGCAGCGACATTGCTAGAAATAGCTCCGTGGTCGCCAGCACGCCCGGCACACCTCCGCTCAGCGCCAATCTCTCCACAGCTTCCGCTTCAAGAGACTGCCCCAGAAACGTTCCGATGCCGGCATGTCGCATTTCTTCCGGTGCGAGCTTCAGCGCTCCGCAAAGCAGCCGACGTTTTAGAAACCCGCCCAGCCCGACGGTAAACAAACCCTGCATCCAGGTTGTGAGCACCTGAAAAGGAAGCAGCGTAATCAGAAGCAGAGCCCATGCAAAAAGCCAGCCCCGGTCCATACGACCCTCGAAGGACAGGCGTCCGATTACTGCCCATGCAGCAAACCAAAGCAGGTATTGAACAATATGTGCCGCGACCATAGCCGTGCCATTTTCAATTGCACCGGCATCGCACAACAAACGAACAGTCTTGCCGCCCGGTTCAAGGCGTAGAATCCAGCACCGGTTCCATCGCTTATTTCCGAACTGCTCCTGAAGTAACAGCGCCACCGATTTTTTTCGTGTGCGGCCTGACACGCCAGACTCCGCAAGCAAGTCCTCAAGCGGCTCACGGGCTGCGGCTTCAAACGGTTCGCGAATCGCCGCACAGACTAAGTCCAGCGAGACGCGCTCGCGGACAAGCATCGGTGTGAGCACGAGTAAGCGCCTCCGGTTGGCATGTAAGACCACGAGAAATCGCGAATCGGAGATGCGCAATAGCGCCGGACTCGCTGCCGCCAGTTCGCGTTCCAGATCCCGCAACGGCATATCCAGTGGCTCAGCCTCGCATCCAACCTGGCTCGTCGCCCGTTGAATCCAGGAATCAGGCTCCGTTTCTTGGCAGCCTGATATCTCAATCGTTTCGTTACTCAGACCACGCCGTCGTAGAAGCTCGGCCAACGCAGTTGGCAGTTGGCTGCACCGCCAGGATAGCTGTTCCAGTGCTTCGCGCTTCAGCACGCCACCTCAGTTTCGGGCTCTTCCGGCGGCGATAATATGCATTCTTCGTTTAAAGGCAAATCTTCGACAATTCGCCCCGCGTGGATGCGAATCCGCCGCCACAGCTTGCTTTCCCACAAACCAATTCGCGTTTCCTCCTCTGCCGCGAGCAGTTGGCTGTAACGCGTATCGGAGTTCGCCGCCAGTTCCTGCGGAGCGCCATTCTCCACAATGCGCCTATGCTCGATCACCAGAACACGATCGAAGCCCTTCGTCTCCGCTATATCGTGAGTGATACACAGCAGCGTGCAGTCGCCCCACATCTCACGGGCACGCGTGAGCAGCGCAGATCTTTTCTCGCGGTCAAGTCCGCGAAAGGGCTCATCGAGAATGACCAGCCGGGTATTCTCCCGCAGCAAAGCGCGCCCCAGTCGCACACGTTGCCCTTCGCCTCCGGATACCAGCGCACCGCTCTCTCCAAGTTTCGTCTGCAAACCGCATTCGAGCGTTTCGAGTACATTACGCAGCATGGCCGCATCAATGGCTTGCGCGACGGCTTGCGTATCGGAGGAAGACCCATACGACAGGTTGGCTGCCAGCGAGCGGTTCCACAACTGCACCGACGGATCCACCCAGGCGACGCAACGGCGCAAAGCCGCAGGATCGAGCGGTTTTCCATCCACCAACACGTTGCCTTTAGCAGGTTTCAACCAGCCTAGAATCACACCCACGAGGCTCGACTTCCCCGCTCCCGACAGACCAACAATCGCCACATGGCTGCCCGCTTCGATGCTGCAACTAACTTCTTCCAGAATGGTGTGACCAGAAACCTGGACCGATACGTCACGGAAATCGATGCTAGGCGGCTTGGCAACAGTTGTTTCTTCTTCAATGCAGTTCGTCGATTCTTCGGGGGCTCCAAGCGGCTCAAGCAGCCGCAGGGTCAGATTGCGATATGTCGGATACTGCCGCAATGAGGTGATGATGTCTTGTCCCAGCGCAGGCAGATTTAACGCCCAGTACACGATCAGCAGCAGCCGTCCAATCTCGACTCCTTGGAGCGGATGAAACAAAACAAGCGCTGCGATGAGCCCGAATATCGCTATGAGTTGGAGGGCCTCGGTAAAAACCACGACGCGCTGGAGTCTGATGGAAGCATTGGCCCACTCGCCGAGCAGTCTTTCGTGCTCCCGCCGCACAGCCCGCTCAGCGCCGTGGGCCCGAATCGCAAGCAATCCGAGCATCGAGTCGAGATAAAAACGGGTCAAGCCGCCTGAATGGCTTCTGACGCGCAAATCGCGCTCGGTCAATAGGGGTTGCACAACGAGCGCTGGGACGAGCGCCGCAACCGAAATTGCCAACACATAGACCGCGTACGAAGGTTCGAGCCATACGATACCTGCTGCAGTGAAACCGAATTCGAATGTCGCACGTAGCAGTTGGCGTACTTGCCCGGGCAGGTCACGCAGCCGCTGTGTGGCGTGGCTTCGCTCCGCCATATCGGAGATAGGCCGGCTCTGAAAATAACGATCGCCCAGTTTAGGGATCTTTTTAAGAAATGCGACGCGAAGCCGGTTCTCAACGTGCCTTCCCAGCCGGATCGTGCAAGCAAACGTTGGAAATTCGAGCAGCAACAGTGCGCTGCAGAACAACAGCGCAGCGGCTATCGCGCCGATGCGCTGGCCAGTCAATCCCAGGGCCGCCGTCAAATCGAACAATCCGCGGAAGAGCAACGCCTCCACTAGTGTTCCGCCGCCCGCAATTAGGAGTGCAAACAAAACAACCGCTGGCGCAAAGCTTCCGCTCTCCCAAATTGCTTTCAAAAGCTCACGCCCTGGACCCAACGGATTCTCGGAAACGGCCACGGTCAGTTCCATACCAAGGTTTCCGCGGTCAGCGACCGGTTTCGTGCCGCGCACGCGTAGCAGGATGGCTCCGCGCATCAGCACCTGTTGATTGCCTTCGCCATCTTCGGGTCCCGGGCGAACAGACCAGCAGTGCTGAGGGATGCGTTCAGGCGCGGCCATGAACCGCTCAATCAGGCGGACGCAATCGCCCGCTTTGCGAATACCTCCGGCATCGAACAGCGACTGTGTAAGCCGCACGGCCGCATCAAAAGCAGCAAGTGAATGCCACGTCTCATCCCCAAGCGCCTGAGCTGTGAGGTTCCGCCGATGAGCGCGCGAAATACCTAACTCTCGCAACCTGGAATCGAGAACAACTTGAAAATCCGTCGACGCCGCGAACTCACGCCAATCGGTTGCGGAGGCCGGCATCGCGTGTCCATACACTTCTGAAAGAAACTGTTTTGAGCAGATCCAACGTCGCCCAACACCGGGGTCCATCACCTGTAGCAGATTGCCGCAGCGCCGCCAAACAACAACGAAATGAGTCAATCCGCCTGGTGTTGTAACAACAACGATTGCCGGCAGTGCTTTCGCTTCGGGGAAAGGAAGATGATCTATCGGCAGAAGAATCTGTTCGGCATCAAGTCCGAGCTGGTTGGCAACCAGCTCGACGGTATCGATCGAAGCACCGTCGAGATCGGTGTGGCAAGCTTCCCGCAAACGGCCGTAACTGATCGGAATACCGAATCCTTCGAGCAGCGACTTGAGCGCCGCAGGTCCGCAATCCATCCGGGAAGTCTGGATGACCTCCGGAACAAGAAACCGTCTCAATGCGAACCCACGGTTTCGCCTGCCGACCGAAGCAGCAGCGCCGCGGGCGAAATCTGTTCCACCAACACTTCCACAGAACCGGGAAGACCGTGCTGGAGGGGGATGCCGGAGTGTGGAGCTGAATTTACCGCAAGCTCAACTCGTATCTTGCCATCTCGAATGTCATCCGCAACTCGCGCTACTTGCGCCGGCAACGTTCCATATTGCGCCCAGGGAAACCCTTTCAGGCGTACGATCGCCGCTTGACCCGGCCGGATTTTGCCGATCGCTGCCGATGGCTGGAACTCCGCGACCACCTGCAAGGTGCCGTGGGGAACGATAACGCCGAGTTGCTGCCCCTCCGAAACATAAGAACCAGGACGAAGCACTGCACATTCCCCAAGGCGGCCGGCGACGGCGGCGCGAATGCTGCGCCGATCGAAATCATATTCGAGCCGGCGAATATTCGCAGAAGATAACTCTGCTTCGGCTTCAAGTTTTGCTATGTCGGCTTGAATCTGCTTTTGTCGAACTTCGCGGTCACGCTCACGTACAGTAAGTTCCGGCTCCAGGCGCGAGATCGCGAGTTTAAGACTATTCGCAGCGGCGCGTTTACTCTGCGCTTCAGCTTTGGCTCGGTCGGCTTCGGCGTCGGAAAGAATGCCCTCGGCATGAAGGCGCACGGCTCGATCCCTCTCCTGCGTCGCCAGATCAGCCTGACTCTCCGCTTCCTGGTATTGTGCGCGTGCCGCTTCTACCGATAAACCCAGAACACGCCGCTCATCCGATCGCCCCTGCCCCTCTGTCTGCATTTGGGCGCGCAGTGCAGCGATCTGAGGAGTGAGGCTCGCAAGATGCGTTTGCTCCTGTCGTAAGCTCAACCGTTGATCTTGACTGTCCAGTTCGGCAAGAACTTCGCCAACTCGCACCTCCTGGCCCAGAACTAGCGCCGAGGTAACAACTCTGCCGGCAATGCTCGATTGAATCGGGTACGCTGCCCCGCCCGCCTCCAGTCTTGCGCTGTCGGCTATTTCGTAATGAGCAACTTTGGCTTTGAATGCCCAGCAGATCCAAGCGCCGACGAGAGTGAGGCCGAGAAGAAGTGCGGTAAGAGAGCGCAGCCCATTGTCGGACCGCAATGATTGGTTTACACGGTGGAAGCTGTCGGCCATGCGCCCCGTTAAAGAAGAGGGAATGGCCGATTTCTTTTCTCAGTCGCTGCTGGCTTTTAGCCCTTGGTCAAAATCTTGCTGATGTCGTTATAGATAACGAACACTACAACCATCATCAGGAAGACGAATCCAAGCTTAAAGACAGTCTCCTTGACCTGAAGGCTCACCTCGCGCTGTAACAGCATTTCAATGATCAGCAGCAGCAGCGTCCCGCCATCCAAAATCGGGATCGGCAGGAGGTTAAAGATCGCCAGTTGGAGGCTTACGAACGCCATGAGGAACAAATAGTTCCAGGGGCCTTCCTGGGCCGCCTCGCTCGCCATTTGCGACATACCAATCGGCCCCGTAAGCGACTTGGGTGAGACTCGCCGCTCAACAATGCTCCCCAGAACCTGGAAAACCATCAACGCGTTGGTCCGATTGAAATGTAAAGACTGCTTCAAGGCCGGAGCGAAGCCTAATCTCACGAACTTTACAGGAGGTTTGAAGCTGATCCCTATCTGCCAGGGCATCGACGAATCGCCCGTTGGTTTCGGCGCAACGGAAAACTCCTTCTGTTCTCCTTGTCGCAACACGGTTAAGCGAATCGGCTGTCCGTTCGCGCCGAGCACGGCTTGTCGCACACCGAGAGATGAAGTTACTGGTTCTCCGTTCACACGGAGGAATACATCGCCGCTCTTCAAACCTGCTTTTTCCGCAGGCGAGTTCGCTTTCACGTCGCCTACTTGCACGGGCATGGAGCCGCCCCAGCCGGCTACACCGATACCTTCTTTCGGATCCATGCGCGGTGTCACCGTTAGATCGATATTCCGGCCGTGTCGATCCACCACAACATCTAGCGCGTGATTCGCATTGAGTGCTTCCTGGGCAAGCACATAATCCCAGTCCGGGTTCTTCTTGTCTCCAAGCTGGACAATCCTGTCGCCCGGCTGAATTCCGGCCTCCGCGGCCGGTGAATGGGGGACAACGGAGGTTACTTCCGGATTGGTCGTGTCTACCTCCTTCGGGTAGGCATACATATAGAGCCCCGTAACGAGCCCAACCGCCAGCAGCACGTTCATTAACGGTCCGGCAATGACTACAATCGCCCGCTTCCAGCGTGGCTTTGCCTGAAAAGAACGTGGATCCGCAGCCTTTTCGTCACCTGCAAGTTCACCCAACATCCGCACGTAACCGCCAAACAAAATAGCGGAAACACGGTAGTCGGTATCCCCTCGCCGCACGCCGAACAGTCTCGGTCCAAATCCAATGCTGAACGTCTCTACTTTGACGCCCATCGCGAGGCAAGCCCAGAAGTGCCCCAATTCATGAATAAGGATCATGACTCCGAGAAGAATCACGACCCAGAAAACAGGTCCTATAAAACCCACGCCGTCGATCTACCTTCCTTGCGGCTCTTCACCCAATCTGATTCTGCCAGAACTTGCCGCGCCACTTCGCGCGATTCCAAATCGATCGCGATGACTTCCTCTATTGTCTCCGCTTCGCGCCGCGGTTGGCGAGCGAGCGTTTCCTCTACGGTCGCTGCAATAGCGGGAAACGGAATTTTTCCCTCAAGGAATGCTTCGACCGCAATTTCGTCGGCTGCGTTCAAAGTACAAGTAGCCGATCCACCCTGCTCCTGCGCCTCGTACGCCAGTTCCAAAAGCCGGAATTTCTTTAAATCCGGAGGAGCGAAATGCCAGGTTCTCGATTCCGTCCAATCCAGCCGCGGAACGGGCGCTTTTTCCCGATCAGGATAGGTAAGCGCGTACTGTATCGGCATTCGCATGTCGGTTGCCGAGACTTGGGCGATCAGACTTCCGTCGTTGTATTCCACCATCGCGTGAATGGAGGATTGCGGATGCACCACAACTTCCACCTGGGATGGCTGCAGATTGAAGAGCCAGCAGGCCTCAATCACCTCAAATCCCTTGTTCATCATGCTTGCCGAATCTATGGTGATCCGCCGGCCCATTTTCCAGGTTGGATGGTTCAGCGCCTGCTCTGGTGTCACATCCCAAAGTGCAGCGTGTGGCGTGTCCCGAAATGGACCCCCGGAGGCAGTCAGCAGCAATCGGCTCACCTCGGCTCGTTTGCCGGCCCGAAAACACTGGTGCGCTCCATTATGTTCGCTATCCACCGGAATTAAATCGGCCCCATAACGTTTGACGGCTTCCATCACGAGTTGTCCGCTCGCCACCAGCACTTCTTTGTTAGCCAGCCCAATCCGCTTGCGTTCACGAATCGCCGCATAAGTAGCCTCCAGCCCGGCTACCCCGACTATCGACGACATTACAAAACCGACCTCGTTTGCCGTTGCGGCCGCCACCCGGGCCGCTGGACCAGCCGCCAATTCTGGCCACCGGTCCTTCGAAATAGCCAGCTCAGATAAGCGCCTCTGAAGCATGGTTAAAGTTTCTTCATCCGCGACGACGACGACCTGGGGGCGGAATTCCAAAATTTGGGAGCACAATACATCGACGTTTCTTCCGGCAACCAGAGCGTAGACCCGGAATCGGTCGCCATGCTGCCGCACGACATCCAAGGTGCTGACGCCAATTGAACCCGTTGAGCCAAGAAGAGTTAAATTCATCGATGATTACGGATGGCCATTAGTACTACTGCTAGTCACAATAGAGCATACAAAAAAAATTTTGATTTTCGTAGAAAAAAGACTTGCGCTCCATAAATTCATATTCTAATATTGGAAGTAAGCCAGGGAGGCAACTCCCACCAAAGCGAGACTAACCTCATAGAAAGACCCCTGAAGCAACACCTCCCTGGCGCCCGAAAGGGCCCGTCTCGCAGCTTCAGAATGCATTAACTCTAGGAAACGAACCCAGTCCACTCGAAGTTCGTTTGGTAAAAACGTTCCGATTCTGGCTTCGTTCCTTCATTTTTAAGCCTATCCGCTTTCGGACTATTTAAAAAAGACGCGCCAGGTCGCGACAACGCAGGCGTGTGTCACCATTGGGACCCGTACGCTGCCGCTTCGCCAGTACCCGATTCCGCAGGCAACCCCTAGTACGGTCGCAACCGTCGCTTGTTTCCAATCCGGAAATTGATGAAACCAAAGATGCGCGCTACCAAAGAGCACGGAGGAGACCAGGATAGCGATCAAAGGGGAGCTCAATCCATTTAAGAGTGTTTTTTCAACCACGCCCCGGAAGAACAGTTCTTCGCCGAGCGCGACAACCCACAACATTCCGAAAAATGTGCCGATTCCGATGCCAGCCACCCGCCACCACGGCCCGTGCTGCGGGTCAAACCGGACATCGTGCAATAGTAATGCGATTGTGACAATCGGCACTAGAGCGACCAGGTAATAAAGGACGCCTGAACGCCACTCCGTTAAGCGCGGCCAAAGGCCAAACGCTCCCGGGTCCCATTTGCGGAAAATCAACAGAGCGGCGACCCCCAGGCGGATCCACATCAAGTGTCCAAGAATGTCCACCCGAATATGAGGATCCGGGGACTGGTAGACGCGTTGGAAGAGCCGCGAAATGACTGGCGCGGCTGCGATTACCAGAAACCCGAAATCGTATGCCCAGCGTTTCGGCAAGAGCACATACCAGAAAGCCAGGACGCCAGTAAGGAGGGCGACAACATCGAAGCCGTTTTTAATAAACGTTCCGGCTCTCGAGCTGAAAATCAGGTACGGTATCAGTGCGCTGACCCACAAAAGAGTCGCTTTGTTTCGGCTCGATTGAATCCTGTCGAAGCGTTCGCGCGTTTCTTGAAACAGGGAGCCGATATAAAAGATCGCCTCTATTAGAAACGCGGGTAAAGCCGCGGTCATGATCCAATGAGATTGGGGATATTCGCGCAAAAACAGCAACGCGGTTGCGGACAAAGCGATCCAGGTACACGCTAACACTATGAAAAATGGCCCCATAGCCCGCAACATCGCCCTCATGGTAGCATCGGCTCTCGTCTTAGCCCCCGCGGGTGCCTTGGCGGCCGATCCGCCACCAGGTCTGCTGAAATTAATCGCTCAGCGAGAGACCCAGAACGCCATTGCACTTCAGGACTACACGTACCGTCAGTCAGCCACGGTGGAGGAGATTAGCGGTCAAGGGGCGGTATCGGGCGAGTACGACGAAGTGCGAGACATCACGTTCTCTCCGAAGCGAGTACGTTACGAGCAGGTTATTGGTACGCCGCGCAGCACACTCACTCATATTCGGATGACGCCGGTTGATTTTGACGATATCCGCAATATACAGTTTTTTCTGCTGACAACCGAAAAACTGCCGCTCTATGAAGGCAAGTACAAGGGTGAGGAGACGGTGAATGGCGTTAAATGCTTTGTTGAGTTCATCCGGCCCCGGCAAATCCTATCGACACAACGTTTCTTCGAAGGCTTGATTTGGGCGCGCGAAACCGATTACGCGATCGTTCAGACCGAGGGGCAGGCAGTCCCGCAGATTGAAAATCTGCGGGAACAGAACCTGACACCCCACTTCACAACCATCAGAAAGCCGATGGATCAAAAGTGGATGTTTCCGGCAGAAACCTATGCCGACGATACGCTCTTCTTCCGGAACTGGCCGCAGCGTATCCGAATCATCATCCGGTATAGCGATTACAAGCACTTCGGTTCGGAATCGACTGTAACGTTCGGCGGCGAAACGCAAACGGAGCCGATTCCACCCACCAAAGAGCAATAATCACATTCACTCCGGATCATTCGTCCTCTTCTTCGCGCTCCTGCCTGGTGCTCCGCGGGGGAGGAGGGCCTTGCAGCCGATTGCTTACCGGACAAACTGGAGCCGGATTTGAGGCGTAGTGCGGGAATTTGCCGTTAGCTCCCGGCTGTTGAACCTGAGAAACCGAGGTTGTCTTATCGTCCAACACAATTTCGTTCTGATTAGCCGGCTGCCCGGGCCAGGTATATGGACCGTAAACAACGCTTGCAGCGCAATCGGAAGGTCCAGGTGTATAGTTGGGATCGTTTAAGGAGACGCGGTAAGTGCTGCATCCCTCTGCCGGACAGACATAGTAAGTATCACCGGTGGAATTCTTCGGGCAATAAGGCGGGTCGCTCGCCGCTCCGGTGCAATTGCCCAAAGGCGACTGCCCCTGAGCATTGGGATCGGTTTGTGCCACCCATAAAAACAGTATTCCGCGACCTTTATCGTAGAAGAAATTGTTGAGATTGGGCGGCCCGTTGAGAGTACCGTCCGTCGTCATCTCTTGTATTGTGTCGACCTTGTTGAGTTGAGTGGTTGGATAGGCGCAGATCGCTTGCCCCTGCGAATCGGTGGCGGCGATTGTACCGCTGGGACAACCTTTCGTAGGCACCAACGCGACTCCTGGCGCGGGGCAGCCTGGCGGCAGAGTCAACTGGTCTGGATGCGGCATCTGTGAGTCGAGATTGTTGCAAATTTGAGGCACGCCCACGGGATAGAGGTTTTCAAGCGGATTGTAGTACTGGCGGAGCGTCGTATTAATAACGGTCCTTCCATTGATGCTGCTGGAAGTTACGACGTTCCCGCTTCCATAGGAGCGGTAACCTTTCGTGATCGTAAAGTTATCCGCCGCTGGTGAACGTCCTTGCGGTTTATAACAGATCCCGACCTGCACGTAAAAAGGATGACCAGGTGTGATTTGAGCGTTGGCAATATCAGTGATACTTACATCCAGGGTTGGTGCAATGCCTGCTCCCGTTGTAAATCGGCCATCTAAAGTTGTGAAAGGACTCGCAGTTACGGTATACCCATAACCGCTGGTTACCTTCGGCTCCCAATCGGCGAGCCCGTTACGGCTCTTCAGCGTCATTGAGCCGTGAAAATCGGGAAGCAAGCTGGGGAAATCAACGGTGTCCTTGGTAAAGGTCAAATTCTGCGTATAACCGAGGAACGAAAAGTCGGGGTCGCTTGGCTGTTGAGGAGGTGGCGGCGGCTTAGGGTAGAACATCTCAAACTCGAGTTGGCCGATTGGACTCGGTACCATTCCGGCCGTTGGGCGTCCTTCGAGAGCAGCGTCTTCTGAGCCCTCGGCGTGGCATTCATCAACCGAGTTGGAGGATGCATTGATTTCCAGGTTATTGAGCGAAATCGTCGGCCCGAAACTGCCGTCC
>Ga0126381_100007488_pt1 | contig 12153 bp, 9 predicted proteins | sample PanSoiMetPlot_28_FD_96465 | JGI IMG/M metagenome (GOLD analysis project Ga0126381, IMG submission 96465) | Tropical forest soil microbial communities from Panama - MetaG Plot_28 | ecosystem: Environmental > Terrestrial > Soil > Tropical forest > Bulk soil | place: Panama | collected 2016-02-17
AACTTCTGCTGCTGGGGATCCTGGGCGGTATTGGCTTCACCATGTCGATCTTCATCGCGAATCTCGCCTTCGAGGATCGACCGTTTCTCGCCGCCGCGAAGTTCGCAGTGCTGCTGGGCTCGTCGCTGGCGGCGACGTTGGCCCTGACGCTCGGGCGCTCGAACTCCGCCGCCCTCAAGCGATCACACGACAGCGTGCGCCAACAGCGGTAAGCGGGGTGCGCTGCCGCCCAAGCTCGGACTTGACCGACCCGCGGAACATTCTGTTGCTGATCGCCGACCGATCGTGCGCAGGCGCGGTGCGTCCCGATCATTGCGCACTTGCCCACAGGGGCAGCGCGGTCCAACAATGTATCCGTGCCTTAGGGATAAGAGGCAAAAAGTGCGCTCGCCAGGGATTCTGTTGGTCGGGCCGTACGACCCGCATTGCGGGGAGTACACCTTTCTTGCGCCGCCGCTTGGGGTGTGGCGGCTCGCGGGCGTGCTCGAGTCCGCGGGCGTAAACGTCAAGGTCTTCGATCCGAACTGCTGCGCCGGGCCGCCGCAACGCGCTCTCGAGCGCGAGATACTCGCGGGTGCCTGGGACGTCATCGGCATCTCCACCACCGGCATGACGTTGCGCTTCGATCTGGAGCTGGCGCACCTGGCGCGGCGCACGGCGCCCCGGGCGCTGCTGGTCGCGGGGGGCATGGAAGCGACGTTCCGTCCCGAGCTGCTGTACCAGCTCGCACCCTTCGATCGCATCGTCCTCGGCGAAGGTGAGCGGCCGCTGCTCGAGCTGATCCGGCGGCTGCGTACTGCGGCGCCCATCGACGGAATCGCCGGGACGGCCGAGCGCTCGAGCGACGGCCGCATCCTCAAGCTTCCACAGCCCGCGCTCGATGGTGCGGCGTTGCGCGAGTCCATATTTCGCACTCCCTACGAGCGGATGCCCTACCGCGCCTATTGGGACCGTCTCGAGGCGGCGTATGCACTCGGCTCGCTGCCGACCAAGGCGGCTCGCGAGGCGCGCCTCGCCGAGATCCGCTCGGTGCGGCTCATCACGCTCAACTACTGTCCCATGGGATGCACCTTTTGCTCGGCGACCAATTTCCTGCACGAAGCTCAGGGCAGTGTCGCGCGCGTCGCGCGTCTCGATGCGGCCGACTGCGTGCACATGCTGGAGCGCATCGTCGCCGCGCACCCCGCGGTGCGCACCATCATCTTTCAGGACGACATCTTCGTGTTCACCCAGGACCGTCGCATCCTGCCGCTGTGCGAGGCGATCCTCGCCGCCAAGAAAAACGGCGCGCTGCCGCGTGAGCTGCAGTTCATCAGCACCAACCGCATCGATGCGATGTCGCCGGAGCGGCTCGCGGCCATGCGCCGGGCCGGGTTCCGCGTGCTCGGCTTCGGCATCGAGAGCTTCTCGCGCCAGATACTCGGGGAATTCAACAAGGCCCAGATCCACCCGCACATCGAGCCGACGCTCGCGAGCGCGATCGGGCTCGGGATCATGCCGTTCCTCGACATCATCCTCAGCTCACCGCGTGCAGCTCTAGCGGATGTCGCCGCGACGCTGCGCAGCGCCTGGAGCTGGCTGCAGCGCGACTGCGAGGTCGGGATCTATCCGTACGTCATCCCGTTTTCGGGCGCGGCGATGGCGAACGACGCCGCGCTCAGGCCCTACATCGTCTACGAGCGGCGCCGCATCCGCGGCACGCGCATCTCCTGGCAGCAGCCGGCGAAGATCCTGCCGATCGATCCCGAGGTTCGCACGACGATCCTCGCCATCGAGCGCGACTACGAGGCGCGCCTCGCGCAGCTGCAGCGAGGTGTCGCACATCTGCCTTCGAGAACGCGCTCGCTGCTGTGGATCCTGTCATCGCTCGAACCCATGGCGGCGCACGGTCAGCCGGTGGCCGACACGGCGCAGGTACGTGAGGCCATCCTGGCGAGGCTGCCCGAGTCGCTGCCCGCGCCGCGCGTGGCGAGCGCATGAGGGCGCCGCCGCCCTGGGGCTTGCTGGCGCCCGCGGCGGTGTGCGCCCTGCTGACCGCGTGGATCGTGCTCGCCGCGGCGAACGTGCAGGCGACGAGCCTCTCGCTCCTCATCTACGGGCTCGCCAACCTGATCGTCTACACCGACGCGCTCGATCTGCTGCTGCGCCTGCACGTGCGTCGCCGGCACACCGCTACCGCGGGCGCGAGTGCCGACAACCGCAACGTATCGATCGACCTCATCGGCTCCTTGCCCGGCGGGATGCGCCGCATGGTGCCGCTGCAGCCGTACGCCATCATCGCCTCGGTGTTCAACCTCGGTGAGCGGCTGGATGAATTCACCGAGTCCTTTGCTCGTTACCGTGACCGGGTCTGGCTCATCAGCGACGGCTCGACCGACCATACCGTGACGCGGCTGCTGCAGGAGGGGTGGCGCTGCTTCGACGACGGCGTCAACCGCCGTAAGCCCGCGGCGCTGCGGCTGCTCCTCGAGCGGCTGCCACCCCACATCGAGACGGTCATGGTCATCGACCCGGACATTCGCATCCGCGGGCTCGGCGCTGGCAGCAGTGCGGATCTCGAGCGCGTGATCGGCGACTTCCAGCAATCGGGTGCGGCGGCGGTGTGTCCGCGCGTCATGATCGAGCCGGACGGCTTCCTCGCGCGCTTTCAGGCGTTCGAGTACGCCCTCGCCTTCCGCGTCGGTCGCGAAAGTCTCGCCGACTACAGCATCACTTCGGGTGTCTCGATCTACCGCCGCGACGCGCTGTGGCGCGCGCTGCACGCGCACTCACTCTCGGTCTACGCGGAGGATCTGGAGAATGCCGTGATCCTGCTGAGCCAGGGCGAGCGCATCTACTACGACGGCCGGCTGGTCGTGAGCACCGAGGGACCGGGTACGCTCGCGCGCTGGTTCTCGCAGCGCGTCGGCTGGTATCACGGTCTGCTGAAGGTCTACACCGAGCGGCTCGGCGCGATCTGGCGCATCAGCAGGCGTACGCCCTTTGCCGGCTACCACTTCGTCATCTACATCGGCGGGCTCTCGCTGGTGCTGCATCTGGTCAAAATCTTCAGTGCGTTGCTGCTGCTGCTCAGCCTGATCGGCGGGTTCGACAGCCTGTTGCTCACGCATCTGCTGCCACGCAACACGCTCACCAGCCCGTCCTCCTTCATCGGCGCGGTAGGCAGCTACCTCGCGCTCGGCGTGATCGCGCTGTTCACGGTCGTGCCGCGCGAGGAGCGGGCCTATATCGCGCCGATCGTGCCGCTCTACCTGCTGTATGCGCTCACGCACCTGCTGCCCATGACGGTCGGCTTCGGCAACTTCATCGCGCTGCAGCTGTGGGGCCGACGCCTGTACCAGGATCACTACGAACCGGGTAGCGCCGCCGCGGGAGCGTGGGCGCGCCGGCTGGGGTACTGATGCAAGCGCCGCTGCACTACTGGGAGGAGCGCGCGCGGCGCTTCGCCGCAGACGGCGCGGGGCTGGCGGCGGTGTGCTCCTTCGGCATGCCGCTCTTCTACAACCGCGCGATCGATCTGTGTCAGCGCCTCGCCCTGCGGCGCTGGCTGCGCGTGGCGCCTGGAACGCGCGTGCTCGATGTTGGTTGCGGCATCGGCCGCTGGAGCCGTCTACTCGCTGCGCGCGGCGCGTCGGTGACGGGCATCGACCTGAGCCCCACCATGATCGCCGAGGCACGCCGTCGCGCGTCTGTCGCACCCCTGCGCGGTCAATGCTGCTTCCTGGTGCAGGATCTGGCGACGCTGCAGGCGGCCGAGAAGTTCGATCTGGTGCTGAGCGTTACGGTGCTGCAGCACATCCTCGACGCGAGCGCGCTGCGCAGCTCCCTCGAGCGCCTGGCGGAGCATCTGCACGAGGAGGGTGCACTGCTCCTCCTCGAAGCCGCGCCCGAGCGCCGACACGGCAACTGCGACAGCGCGATCTTCCGCGCCCGCACGCGCGCCAGCTATCTGCGGCTGTTTCAGCAGTGCGGCCTGGCAGTGCGCGCCGTGAGTGGGGTCGACCCCGCGCCGTTCCGGACCTGGCTGCTGCCTCATCTGCCGCGCCTGCCGCGCCCCGTGCGACTGGCCGCGCTCGCCACCGTCACCGCGCTGTCGTTGCCGATCGATGTGCCGTTCGGTCGTTGGCTGGTGCGGCGCTCCTGGCACACGGTGTTCGTCCTGGCACACGCACGCGGTCCACATGCGCACTAGTCTGCGCATCGTCATCGCCGTGGGCGTGCTGCTGCTCCTCGGCGCGCTGGCCGCACTGGGGTGGTGGTACCAGACAGGACAGCAACGCCAGGCGGGGCAGGCGGCGGGTACGCTCACCGTGGAGGTCACGAGCGCCGCCGACCGTGGTCCGGGCACGCTGCGCGAGGCGCTGTTCATCGTCGCCGCGAGCAACGGCAAGGCCGAGGTACGGCTGCGGGTCAGGAGCATCGCGCCGGAAACTCCGCTGCCGCCGCTCGTCAACCCGCATGGGGTGCGCATTCTCGCGCCGGAGGGCGCGACTGAGATAAACGCCCACGCCCTCGGCGGTGGCCCGGTGCTCGATGTCGCGGGCGCCAACACCTCGATCGAAGGCTTGCAGCTGCGCAACTGCCCGGGCAGCGCCATCCTGCTGCGCGCCGTGCAGTTTCGCCTGCGCGCGAGCACGATCGAGGCCTGTGATGTCGGGGTTGACGTCGCCGAGAACGCCAGCGACGTGCTGCTGGAGCGCAACCGCTACACCGCCAATCGGATCGGCGTGCGTTTCGCCGCCTCGAATCGCAACGCAGTGGTCGCCGGGAACACCTTCGCGCGGAGCCGCGATGCCGGTGTATGGGCGGTGCGGGCGCAGCCGGACGCGCGCGGCATCGCCGTCACGGTGCGTGAGAATCATTTCGACGGTGATCGCAGTGGCGTCGTGGCTGCGAACGTCGCCCTGCTCATCGAGCGCAACGAGTTCGTCGCACAGTCCGAAGCGGCTGTCCACCTGCTCGGCGCCGGCGCTGTGGTGCGCGGCAATCACGTCAGCAGCGCGCCGGGCATGGGCATCATCGCCGAGAATGCCCGCGACTCGGTCATCGACAACAACGAGCTCGAGCACCTCGGTGCCTACGGCATCATGGTGCGTGGCTCCGCCAGCGTCCTGGTGCGTGCCAACCGCGTTCACAACTGCGGTTACGGCATGGCGTTCGTGCTCGGGGAGCCACAGCGGCCGAGCACCGCCGTCGACAACACCATCATCGCGCCGCAGTTCAACGGCATCGACGTCATTGGCGACTCACCGATCCTGCGCAACAACCAGGTGCTGCAGCCACGCGCCCATGCGCTGCACGTGGTGGACTTCGAGCAGCCCGATGGCACGAAGGTCGCCTCGCACCCCGTGCTCGAAAACAACAACTTCCGCGCCGACTCGCCCGCCATGGCCGGCAGCGCGCCCCGCGGCGCGGCGCGACAGCCATGAGCGACCGCGATGCGACCCAGCTGCTGGCGCGTCCCGCGTGGCGCGATCCGCGCATTCACCTGCTCGATGACCTGTGGTTGCTGACCATTTTCGCGGCGCTGTTCGCGACCGCGGTACCCTGGCTGGTGACCGGCCTTGCGGTCGATTTCGTCGCCGCGGCGGCCGGCCTCATCGTGCTCGGCGCCATCCATCTCGCTCTCGCGGCGCTCGGCGACCGGGGCGCGGCACCGAACCTGCGGCGGCGCCGTGCGCTCACCGCGCTGCACCTGCTCGGCGTGCTCGCCATCGCCTACATCTGGCAGCACGTCGGCGGCCTGCAGAACCCCGCGTTCCTCGCGGTGTTCGCGTTGCCCATCGTCGGCTCGATTTTCATCTCGCGCTGGCATCCGTATCTGGTGGCGGCGCTCGCCGCCGTCGCGGTGGCGCTGGTGGCGGCGCACGAAGCTCCGGAGCTGCGCTGGTACGCGCCGGGTGTCGAAGCGATGGCTGACTGGCTCGAGCAGCTGCCGGCGAGGGGCGGCACGGCAGGCGCGCTGCCGTTTGCAGGCTTCTACGCGCCGTCGGACTACTACCTGGTCCTGCTGGAAGTGTTCGTGATCATTGCATTCGCCTGTGCGGTGGCGGCGGAGTACCTCGGCACGGTGTTCGAGCGTCTGCACGGCCAGGTGGCGGCCGCGCTCATCGAAGCGGAGCGCGGCGAGCAACTGTGGTCGGCAGTCCTCGAGCAGCTGCCGCTGCCGGCATTCGTGGTCGATGCCGACACCTGCGAAGTCCGCTTTGCCAGCCGCGTGGCGCAGTCGAGATTTGCCGATCCTGAGGGCGCCCTGATCGGCCGCGGCCTGTTCGAGGCGCTGCGCTTCTCCTACCCCGAGCTCGTGCACGAGCTCATAAGCGGCGCCGGTGGCGTGGCGCGAGCGTGCCTGCTGCGGCTCAACGGGCGGTTGCAGGTCGGCGAGGTTCACGTCCAGCATCTCGCGCACAACGGCCGGCGCCTGGCGCTGGTGATCGTTGAGGACACGACCGAGAGCTTCTGCGTGAAGGCGGCGCTCGATGCCGCCGAGCACGCCGCACTGGTGGTCGATGCAGGTGGCCGGGTGCTCGCCTGGAACAAGCCTGTGACGGCGCTGTTTCCGGCCGTGGAGGTGGACGCGGAGATCGTGCACTTGCTGCCCGACGCAGCACCCGGGTCGCGCTGGTGGGAGCCGGGCTTGAGCGGTCGACGCAAGGCGCACGTGACCGTGAGGCAACGCGTCTATCAGCTGACGTGCTCGGCCGTGGTGCTGCCCGGTGAGGACGAGCGGCTGTATGTGGTGGCGTTCGTGCCGGCCGCACAGGTCACTGCGGCCGACCAGGACGCCGGCGCCTTCACCTCCCGGATGAGGCGCCCGTGAGCGGCGCGCTGCGCCGGACGAGTGTGGCGGCGCTGGCGGGTGCAGCGCTGTCCCTCGGCGTCGCCGCCGCTGCGACCGACGATCGGCTGGTGTTCTCGGCCAACGGCTCGACCCTCACCTACGATCACGGCGGCGCTGGCGCCGCAGCCACCTGGCTCAGGCAATTCGGCAGCGGCAGCCTCATCGGACTCGGGGCAGAGTACGAGACGATCTACAACTCGCACTGGACGCTCGGGAACTTCAACGGCGCACTGGCACTTGCGCCGGGCGGGGTGAAGACGAGTCTGTACGTCGAGGCTCACCTCGGCTCGGGTTACAGCGGCCAGGAGCCTTTCGACTACCGCAACGTCGCGGGGGGCTTCATCAGCGCGCTCACCCCCTGGCTGTCGCTGCAGCTCGAGGAGCGTTATATCGACATCCAGCCGAGCCACGGCAATCTGCCGAAGCTCGCGCTCTCCTTTCATTTCGCGCCGACGCTGCTCGCCACGGTGTCGTATGCGCAGTCCTTTGGCGGCAACCTCGACACCAAGCTCGGCACCGCGCGCCTCGACTATTCCGGGCCGCACTTCAGCTGGCTCGTGGGAGGAGCCTACGGACCGGTCGCCCCCAGAGTCCTGAACTTCATCGGTGTGAACGTGGGGCCGGCAAAGACAGTCAAGGAAGGCTTCCTCGGTGCCGGGCGAACCTTCGGTCGTACCGACTGGCAGCTCATCGGTGACTACCAGGACCTGGAGGGATTCAAGCGCACCACCATCACGCTCAACTGCACCCTGCATCTCGGCACACGCGAGCGGCCCCCATGAGCGTCAACCGCTTGCGGCGCCAATCTTACTGGCTGCTGCCGTTACTCGCCGCGGCGCTGGTCGCGCTCGGCGGCGCGCGCCTCATCACGCTGAGCGTACGCGAGCGCTCCGCACAGTTGCGCACCACGGCGGAGTCAGCCGTGCAGAGACACGGCAGCCGCATCGAAGCCGAGCTGGCTGCACTCATTGCCGCAGCACGTCGGGAAGGCGCAGACGTCCCCAACACGCGAGGCCCTGAGAATCGCGGACGATTCTCGATGAGCGCCGCAGGCACGGTTCAGCAGGTCGCACCGGCCGATGCCGCGATTGCGCAGGCGCTGGCGGCCGAATGGGCCGCGGCCGGCGCTCACCGAGTCAACGTTGCGCTGTTCGGACCCGTGCGCTACGGCAGCGAGTGGCTCGTCGCGGCACGCGCCGCGCTCGCGCCGCCGTCGGCCGAAGCGCCCGGCCCCAGCGCCTGGTCGGTGAGCTTCGAAAATCTCGAGTCGCTGCTGGCACGCGCGCGCTTCGGCACCCTGGTGAGCGAGGGCTATGACTTCCAGTTGTCCCAGCCCGACCCCGTCACGCATTACCCGCGGATCTTCCTCACATCGCAACCGGGAACCCTCATCGAGCCGGTTACGGTCGCCATCCGTGAGCCCGGCGCAGCCGCTACCGCGCCGTTTCTGACACTCGCCATACGTCCGCGCACCGGCTGGTACCCGGCACGTGAGCTCGCCGCGGAAGTCGGTCTGCTGGCGCTGCTCGTGTGGGCTGTGGCCTTCGGCGCCTACGACCTGACGCACAGCCTAAGCGCACCCGCAGTGCGCTGGCGCTCACGCGTCGGCGGCTGCGCACCGTCAATGAGCGGCTGCTCGGTGAGATCGAGCAGCGCGAGAGCCTGCAGCGCAGCTTCGAGCACGCCCGCTATCACGATGGCTTCACCGGGCTGCCGAACCGCCGCTATTTCATGGATCAGCTCGATCGGGCATTGCGCGAGATCCGTATCCGCCGGCGCCGGCGCATCGCTGTTGCGCTGATCGACATCGATCGGCTCAGACTCATCAGCGACACGCTCGGGCACACCGCCGGGGATGAGCTGTTGCTGCAGGCTGCCCAGCGCTGCACACAGGCCCTCGGTGCCAACGAGCATGTTCTCGCCCGCTGGGGGGCTGACCAGCTGGCCGTGCTGCTGGGCGAGGTGACATCGTCCGGCCACGCGCAGGACCTTGCCGACCGTCTGCGGGAGGAATGTCATCGGCCTTATGAGCTGCGCCAGCATCGTCTACGCATCGTCTGCCATGTCGGCTTCGCCTGCGTCGACTCGGGAGTGCAGCGCGCCGAGGAGATCGTGCGCGAAGCCGACCTCGCGGTCTCGACCGCGAGGCAGCAGCAGCGTGTGCGTGCCGTGTCCTACGCACCCGGCATGGCAGGCGCAGCGGTGAGCCTGGTCAGCCTCGAAGCCGACTTGCACGTCGCCCTGGACCGCCACGAGTTCCGGTTGCTGTTTCAGCCCATCGTCGACTTGCGCGCGGGGCGCGTCATGGGTCTTGAAGCGCTGCTGCGCTGGCGGCACCCGGTCGAGGGCATGCTGGCCCCCGACAGGTTTCTGGCGATTGCGGAAGAGGTCGGAGTGATCGTGCCGGTGACGCGCTGGATCATCCAGCGGGTCTGCCGGCTCGCGGCCGAGTGGCGCCGGCGGCTCCCGGGCAAGGAGGAGTTCTACATCAGCGTGAATCTCTCTGGCGCCGTGCTGCGCTCGCCCGGCCTGTGTGAGCACGTCGCGCAGGCGCTCGAGGAAACCCACACTCCCGCAGCGCATCTCAAGTTCGAACTGTCCGAGGGTGGCCTGGTGAGCAACGTGACGACCGCGCGCGCGGTCCTCGATGCCTTCCACGACATGGGGATCGAGCTGATGCTCGATGACTTCGGCACCGGCTATTCCTCGCTGAGTTACCTGCAGCTGTTCCCCTTTGACTACGTGAAGATCGACCGCCCGTTCGTCAGCCGTACGGGCTCAGAGCGTGCCAACAATGCGATCATCGCCGCGATCCTGCAGATGGCCTCGAATCTCGGCCTGCAGGCGGTCGCTGAAGTGGTGGAGACTCGCGCCGCAGCGCAGACGCTGCTGCAGATGGGCTGCGCCTTCGGCCAGGGATATTTCTTCTCGCCCCCGGTGGATGCCGAAATAGCGTTCCAGCAGTTGCGCAGCAGCCGCCGTGTCTCCAGCAGCGAGAGCGGGAGCGAGCCGGAGACGCAGCACGGCGCTGCGGCCGAGACCACCGACGACTCGCCCACCGTCATGCTGCCCGCCGGCACGATCCTCGAGAGCCGCATTCGCGATGATTCCGCGGCCCCGGATGACCGCGGTGGCACCGTGGTCAGCGGTGGCTGAGGCCCCAAACGTACGCCGCGACCGCAGCGACCTGCTCATCAGTGAGTTGTGCCCCGCCCAGCGGCGGCATGGGAGCGCGATACTGCTTCGGTTGCGGCACTCCTTCCCTGACGATCTTCTCGATGCTCTGATAACTGCCGTCGCCCCAGATCCAGCGGTGACCGAGCAGAGGTGGCCCGAGCGGCGTGCCCGATGCATCCGTGCCATGACAGCCCGTGCAGCCCGCGCCGCCCGTACGGCCGTGGAACACGTCCGTGCCAAGCTCGACCATCTGCCGCGACGCGCCCGCGGGAATCGGCAGCGAGGCGGCAGCGGCGCCGGCATTCGCATGCTCGCCCTCGGGCGGCCCCGCAGCGGCCATGAACGGCGAGCCTGCCGACGCATCGGTAGGCGGACAAGGCGTGTAGGCAGCACTCGCGCTGGAAGCTGACTCTCCACGGTAGCTCACGCGATAGATGCGCCCGTGTGAGTCATCGGCTATGTAGAGTGCGCCGTCCGGCCCGACCGCAACGCCCGTAGGGCGATGCTCGGCGCGGCCGGGGTCCTTGACCGCTCCAGCAAAACCGTCGGCGAAGATCTCGCAGCGCCCCGCCGGCGCGCTCGTCGGCAGCGGCTGAAACACGACGTTGTAACCGCCCTGGGGATAGGGTGCGCGGTCCCAGGAGCCATGGAAAGCAACGAAGGCGCCACCGCGGTAATGCGCCGGGAAACTCGTGCCGGTATAGATCACGAGATCGTTCGGCGCCCAGTGGGCGGGGAACGAGGCAAGCGGCGCGAGCTTGTGCGCACACACTCCAATCGCCTTGCCACCATCTCCGCCGTACTCCGGCGCCAGCACCAGCTTGCCCTGGGTCTCGTCGAAATAACATTCGGGCCAGCCGTAATCCCCGCCCTTACTGATGCGCAGCAGTTCCTCGGCCGGCTGGGTCGCCTCCTCCTCCGTCTTGTAGAGGGCTGGAAAATTCTGGTGCAGTTGATCCCGCCCGTGCTGCGTGGCATAGATGCCGTGCCCACCCGCGGCGACCGCAATACCGTCGGCGTTGCGGACACCGGTCGCATAACGCTCCGCCGGCGAGAACTTCTGACCGGTCTTGTTGGCGTCATAGATCCAGATGCCACCGCGCGTCTCGAGCTCGCTGCAGGGCTTGATGCCCGGCGACTGGAACTGGTGGTTGAGCTCCTGGCAGGAGTTGGTGGCGCTCGCCACATCGACGTACAGCGCACCATCAGCATCGATCGCGAACGGATGCATGGGATGATCCCCACCGAGCGGCAAGCCTGAGAGGACAACTTCGGGCTTGCCCTGGGGCACGATCGATCCCGGTGCGAGCGCGTAGCGCTCGATGCGGTCGGACTCCTCCACGTACAGCGCGTTGCGGTAGAGGGTGATACCCGTGCCACCCTTGGCGCCTTCCGCAGCGGTCGGGCCGAAGCGCTGGATGACGTCGGCCTTGCCGCTGCCGGTGGTGTCCTGCAGCGCGATGAGAAACCCGCCCGCAGGCGGGGGCTGGTTGCCGAAATAGCGCCCGCTCCAGGTGTTGACGTAGACGAGGCCATTGCTGGCCACGGCCAGGTGCCGGGAATGGCCAAGTTGGTCGGCAAACACCGTGGCGCAGAAGCCCGGGGGAAGCTTCAGCCCGGCGTTCGGGCAACCGTTGCCGCTCGTGGCGGCTGCGGCAGCCGCCGGCAGGGCGGCGCGCACGGACATGATGCGGGTGATGAGCGGCACCGCGCTCGCGACGATGACGACAGAGACTCCGAGCACACGCAACTCACGCAACACCAGGCGTTGAAAGCTCACGCTGTGATTTCCTCGAACGACCGCGCGAGGAAATTATAACGCCCGGCTGGCTGCGACGGCGCGGCCCTGGCAGTCAGTACGGCCAAGCTGTCTGCATGTCAGGGGCTGCCAAGCTCCGCGGAGCGCGAAATTGAACGCGCCGCAGCGCTCCGCCTAGTATCGTATCGCGACGAGAAGGAGCGATGGACACTGCAGCTGACAGAGACCCCCGCCGCGCGAGTGAGCGTCCGGCCGGCGGAAAGTTGGATACGTTGATCACCGCGGTGTGGCCGGGTCAGGCCTATCCGCGCGGCGCCACCTGGGACGGCGAAGGCGTCAATTTCTCGCCGTTCTCGGCGCACGCCGAACGAGTCGA
>Ga0126381_100007489_pt1 | contig 12153 bp, 10 predicted proteins | sample PanSoiMetPlot_28_FD_96465 | JGI IMG/M metagenome (GOLD analysis project Ga0126381, IMG submission 96465) | Tropical forest soil microbial communities from Panama - MetaG Plot_28 | ecosystem: Environmental > Terrestrial > Soil > Tropical forest > Bulk soil | place: Panama | collected 2016-02-17
AGACCTGAGACCCGACGCCCGACACCTGTTCTACTGCACCGCATTTCCAAAAGTCGGCACGTCCTGCTGCACGAGGAACATGAGTGCCTGCGCACGAGCCGCCCAGTCGGATTGTGAATATTGCTGAATCGCTTTCTCTGCCAGTGCGATCGCCTTGGCCTTCGATTCTTCCGGTTTTTTCTTCTGCTCTTCGGTTTTGTAGATATCGACCAGTGCCGCGCGGCGTACCGCCGCGAGATAGAGAGCCTGCGGCGCCGCGGGAGACTGCGGATGTTCGTTCGCGTACTTCTCATAAATTTCGGCTTCTTTATCAGGACACTTTGACGCTCCCTGCCAGTCGCCGCACAGTTTGTTCTCGATCAGGCGAAAGGCGGCCAGATCGGCCCACTTCGTGCCGGGGTATTTCTTCATGACCTGTTTCATCCACTCTTCGTCCATCTGGCCGCGCATCATCGGGTCGCGCTCTTTCGCCGATGGGCGCGACATGATGTCATAACGCTCGACCTGCCAGCGGATGTCGGCGGCGCGGTAGAGCGCTTCGGCGGCGTACGGCGAGGCTGGAAAAAGATCGAAGACGCGGTAATACAGTCGGAGCGCGTCCTGATCGGCGCCGCGGCGGCCGTGACGCTTGCTGGCTTCGTCCTCGGAGTCGGCGCCCTCGCCGAACAACATCCGGTCGCCGTCCTGAGTGGTGGTGCGAACGAACCCTTTGTCGAGGATCCATCCGGAGACGGTTTTCTCCTCGCCCAGAAACGCTTGGACATGGACCCATTCGCGCGATGATTCGAGAACGACGAGTTCGCGACCACGTTCGATCTCGGCGAGCTTCGCCGATTCGGGATCCGGTGAAAGGTAAATGTTCGCGACTCGGATCAGAGCACCGTGCTCACCGGGTGCTGCCAGAGCGCGAGTCGAAGTTGAATTGATGTTGGGAGCAACGACGAAAACCAGGAACACGACCGCGGAGAAGATCCGCGTACTCGCGGAAACTGGCATGAATTTACCTCTGGGTGAAAAATGAGAGCGGAAGTTGATTTTACACGACTTGCGTGGAGTCAGACGCCCCTCGGCTGTCCGGCAGAGGGAAGTTCCGCAACGTTGTTACTCATCGGGGAAAAAGCCTACTTCTTCCGAATTTCTTGCAGCATCGCAGGGTCGATGTTGCCCCCGCTCACCACCGCCACATGGGTCGTGACACGAGGTAATTGGTCCCGATGAAACAGGAAACCGGCGACGGCGACGGCGCCGCTGGGTTCGGCCAGCGTCTTTGGGTTGGACGCCAACCGGCGCATCGCTTCCCGGATCTCATCTTCGGAGACCGTCACGATGTCGTCGACAAATTTCCGGATGTGCTCAAAGTTGATCGGCCCAATGCTCTGCGTACGTAATCCGTCGGCGATCGTTTGCGTAACTTGCTCGGCGGGAAGATCGACCACGTGTTCCGAGTGGAGGCTGGCCTGAGCGTCCGCCGCGAGTTCCGGCTCGACGCCGATCACGTTCACAGACGGCTTGCTGAGCTTGATGGCAGCAGCCACGCCGCTGATCATCCCTCCGCCACCAACCGGCGTAAGGACCGTTTCGACCGACGGTAGATCCTCGAGAATCTCTAGTCCCATCGTCCCCTGGCCGGCGATGATCTTTTCATCGTTGTAAGGAGGGACAATCACGTAGCCGTGCTGCGCGGCGAGTTCCTCCGCCTTCTGTTGCCGCTCCAGACTGCCGGGGCCAACTTTGACGATCTCGGCGCCCAAAGCCGCCGTGGCGTCGAGCTTGATCGCCGGCGCATTTCCAGGCATGACGATGATCGCCTTGGTGTTGAGGGCGCGGGCAGCGTACGCGACGCCTTGTCCGTGGTTGCCGCTGGAGTAGGAAATCACGCCGCGGCGGCGTTCGTCGTCGGAGAGCGCAGAGATCTTGTTGTATGCGCCGCGTAATTTGAATGCTCCGATCGGCTGCAGGTTTTCGAGCTTCAGAAAGAGTTGGCGATCGTCGGGCGAATCGCCGTTCAGGAATTGAGCGTCGAGAAGAGGCGTGCGTACGGCAACCCCTTGTAGGCGTGCATGTGCCTGGCGAATGTCGTCGAGGGTTACGATGCGATGCTCCTAACGAAGCTGCGCGCTACCAGCCATCAGCCACGAGCACGAGCTGAGAGCGAACGAAACCATCTCGATGGAGCGACGGGCGTACTCTCGTCATAGGTTAGGGTCGGCAGTTCGTCCGCTCCTAGCTCGCCGCTCGAAGCTCATAGCTAGATTTCTAATATCACCGGCATGATCAGCGGACGTTTCTGCGTCTGCTTCGAAATATAGCGTTTCAAGTCAGCCCGGATCTTCTCTTTGATCACGCCGTAGTCGGCTTTTTCTTCGTCACTCGAAACGTCGAGCGTCTGGATAACGATCTGCTTTGCTCCGTCCATCAACCCGTCTTCGCCGATGTTGAAACCGCGTGTGACGATCTCGGGAGCGGTCTCGACCTCGCCCGTCAGCTTGTTGATCGCGATGATCGGCAGCACGATGCCGTCTTCGCTGATGTGGCGACGGTCTTTGATGATGAGGTCTTCGACCACATCAGTGCGCGAGCCGGAGTCGATGCAAACCCGGCCGACGTTGACGCGCCCGACCTTACGAGCGCCGAGTTCGTCGAATTCGAGCACGTCGCCGCTCTCGATCAGAATGACCTGTCCCACGGAGCTGCGCATATGGCTCGCCATTTCGGCATGCAATTTGAGCTGGCGATATTCGCCGTGCACCGGGATGAAGAATTTCGGCTTCACAAGGTTGATGATGAGTTTGAGTTCTTCCTGGCTGGCGTGTCCGCTGACGTGAATAGGCGGCGAGGAGCCGTCTTCGTAGATCACATGCGCCTCGCGGCGGAACAGGTGATCGATCATCCGGTAGATCGCTTTTTCGTTGCCGGGAATGATGCGCGACGACAGGACGACGGTGTCGCCCTTTTCGATCTTGGCGTGCTTGTGATTGTCCACCGCCGCTCGCGATAGGGCAGACATCGGCTCGCCCTGGGTGCCGCTGATCATCACGCAGACTCTTTCTGGCGCGTAGTTCTTCATCTCGCCCGGATGGATCAGTAGGCCCTGCGGGATCTCGATGTAACCGAGGTCTTCGGCGATCTCGGCGGAGCTGTTCATGGAGCGTCCGATGAACGCAATCTTGCGGTTGTGCTCAAAGGCGAGTTCTACCGCGAGCTTGATCCGGTGAATCGACGACGAGAAACACGAGATGAACAGGCGCCGCTGGGTGCGAGCGAAGACCTCATCAAACTTGCGGCGCACCGCGCGCTCACTAGGCGTGTAGCCCTTGCGCTCGACGTTGGTAGAGTCCTGCAATAGCGCGAGCACGCCTTCTTTTCCATATTCAGCGAAGGCATGAAGGTCGAAGAGCTTGTTGTCGGTCGGCGTTGGGTCGACTTTGAAGTCGCCGGTGTGAATGATGACGCCCAGCGGTGTGTGGACAGCCAGCGCCACGCAATCGACAAGACTATGCGTCACCTGGATCGGGTGAATTGTGAAAGCTCCAACCTTGAAGCGGTCGCCGGCACGAATCTCGCGCAGGTCGGCGTCGTCGAGCAGGCCGTGCTCGTCGAGCTTGTCTTCGACGTAGGCAAGTGTGAACTCGGTGCCCCAGACGGGGACGTTTAGTTCGGAGAGAATCCACGGGAGGGCGCCGATGTGGTCCTCATGCCCGTGCGTGAGCACGATACCGCGAACCTTGTCGCGGTTGTTGGTGAGGTAGGTGATGTCGGGCACAACGATGTCGACCCCAAGCAGCTCCGCTTCGGGGAACATCAGGCCGGCATCGATTACGAGGATGTCATCCCCCCAGCGTACGGCCATGCAGTTCATGCCGAACTCGCCCAGACCGCCGAGAGGGATGACTTGAAGCTTTCCGGAAGGCATTCGAGATATTGATGCTAGCACAGGCTACCTGCTTGAAATCGTGAGAACGAACGGGGATAGGTTGGTCACCACGTTGGGGCCGGCTACGCGCTAGGCGGCGGGCGGCGGCCCAGCCCCGAACTGCAGGATGAGTCTATTAATCGGGATGAGTCATTAAGACTGTCATCCTGAGCGACCTGAGGCGTTAGCCGAGCGAGTCGAAGGACCCCTCGCCTTGTGAGCATTAATCTTGACGATGGCAGGCATTTCCACCCGAATGCTTTTGCCCTCGCCTGGCACGCCACCTTTGCTCTAACGCACTTCGTGCGATAACGTGAAGATGGAAATTCGGCTGCGGCCATCGCCAATCGCATCCAACCTGCCATGGCAGAAGAACGGCAAAAATCGTGGCTTCGTGGACGGCTTGAGACAGCGTTGGTTCACGGTTTAACGCGCGCGTACGAAACGGTGAAGGTCGATCCGGCGAGGTTTCTGCTGCAACTGCGGGCCGCGTACGGACTGCCCATCTCCAGTTTCCGCGGTGTTTACAGTGTGGAACTCGGTTATCTCGATGATGTCGCCAACTCAGTGATCCGCAGCAGCCGTAAGATCGCGATGATCCAGGGCGCCGGATTTGGGCTTGGCGGCATCATGACGCTGGTGCCCGACATGGGGGTTCTGTCGGCTATCACGATGCGTACCATTCAGAAGCTGAGCCTTGTGTATGGATTCGAGTTCAACACGGAAGAAGAGATGGCTGAACTCTGGATCGCGGCAGCCAGTGCCGCAGGCGTCGACATCAGCCGCGAGCTCCTGGAAAAAGAAGTCATCAACCGTTTCGTGCCGAAGGTGATTCAACGGATAGCGGTCAAGGCCAGCAGCGAAGTGGTAGAGAAGTGGGCCGGACGGCTGATCCCGGTGGCCAGTTCCATCATCGGCGCGGGCCTGAATTATTACTTCGTGCGGACCTGGGCCGAGCGCGCGCGAGTCCACTTCCGGCAGAAACATCTGGAGATGAGGAAGAGGATGCAGGCGGAGGAGGCACTACCTGCGGTGGTTGCGCCGAAGCTGGTGTCGGGATCGTAATCGTGTAGCGCCCCGTCCCGCCCGCCGTTCGCGAGGGCGAGACGCCCTCGCGACTGCCGGCAAGATGCCGGCTCTACCCCGGCATGCGGTATCTTTTCTTGTATGTCTTCCTTCTGCTGTTCTGCCATCCTCTTCGACCTCGACGGCGTCCTCCTCGATTCCACCCGCGTGGTCGCCGCGCAATACAGGCGTTGGGCGACCGAAAACGGACTCGATCCCGATGAAGTCATGAAAGCCGCGCATGGCGTGCGTACGATCGAAGTGATCCAGCGCGTGGCGCCGCACCTCGATGCCGTGGCGGAGACGCAGAAGATTGAAAAGCGCGAAGCCGCCGCCGATGAAGTGGTTCGCATGCCAGGAGCAATTGAGTTGCTGAGCTCTATCCCCAAGGGCCGCTGGTGTGTGGTTACGTCCGGGACACGGTTTCTCGCGGTCACGCGCATGCGGAAGTTCGGTGTGCCTGTTCCCGAGATTATGGTCACGGCCGATGACGTGAAGAACGGCAAGCCCGATCCCGAGCCGTATTTGAAGGGAGCGGAGCTGCTCCGCGTGAAGCCCGCCGAGTGCGTGGTTGTTGAGGACGCGCCCGCTGGCATTCAGGCGGCTCGCGCGGCGGGAATGAAGGTGGTCTCGTTGCCGAGTACGTATCCTCAAGAAGAACTTTACGAGGCCGACGCGATCGTCTCCGGCTTGTCGAACATCAAGGTGAGTTTGGATGGTGCGGGATCGGGCGGCCAGATGCTGGTGACGCTCGGTTGAGCATTCAGCACTCAGCATCCCATTGCTTTCATCTGAAATCTGAACGGCTCGTGGCTGGCTGAATGCCAAGTGCTGAGTGCTGAATGCCCATCGAACCCTCGTGACGGATCGCGCGCTCTCGTCTGGGCCACTTCCGCGCGATGCCCCCGATCAGCGCAGCCAGTCTTCCAACTCGATCCCACGGTCGGTCTTCTCGTCGCGATACTTGACGATCACCGGCGTATACAGCGAAAGATTCCAGGCGGGACCTTTCTTCACGGCGCGCGAGCCGGGAACGACTACGGCGTTTTCCGGAACTTCAAGGGGCTTATCGGGTGTAGCCCGGTAGACTTCGCTGCGCACAAGGTCGTAGAGCGGCGTCGAGCGTGTAAGGATTGTGCCGGCGCCTAGCACCGCACGCGCACGCACCAGCGTTCCTTCGTAGATTCCGCAATTGCCACCGACCAGCACATCGTCTTCAATGATCACGGGAGCAGCGTTGACGGGTTCGAGAACGCCTCCCACCTGCGCGGCCGCGCTTAGATGAACGCGCTTGCCGATCTGTGCGCATGATCCCACGAGCGCGTGGGAATCGACCATGGTGCCCTCCTCCACATAGGCGCCAACGTTGATGAACATTGGCGGCATGCAGATGACCGAGGGCGCAACGTAAGAACCGACGCGTACCGACGAGCCGCCCGGAACGACGCGCACGCGGTCGGCAACGGCAAAGTGCCGGGCGGGGAAGGTGTCTTTGTCGATGAACGAGAGGCGGGCATCGCCCATCTCGGTGAGTTCGCCAAGGCGAAATCCAAGCAGGATGCCTTGCTTGACCCATGCGTTCACGATCCAGCGTCCGTCGACCTTCTCGGCGGCGCGGATTTTGCCGTGGGTGAGCGCGTCGCGAAATTCCAGAAAGACTTTGCGCGCTTCGGGCTTCTGCTCCACCTCGCCCATTGAGGCGAGCCGTTCAATGGAAGTTTTCAGGGATTGCATTGGCAGGAAAGTATAAAGGAAACGTGCACGGGGTTCTGAAGGCTTGAGTTTCTACGCGACATCGTCCCCGATTTTCGTGGCGATGTTTTTGAAAAGCTTTACCGCAGCGATCGCGGAGAAATGCCGGAGAGTTCGCAGAGGATGGCCCATGAGAACTTCGTGCCTTCGCGGCGTCGATGGCGAGCCGGGCGTCCGCGCCCGGGCAGTCATGTGCTGCTGAGTGCTTCTTAAGAATGTTCCACGTGGAACACTGCCTGTGGAAAGGGACAGGGGACTCGGAAATATTTCCTGGAGGTTCCCATTTTGGGAAGTATTAGACGTTGAAGCGACGCCACGAGACACCTGGAGCCACAAACGACCTGTACTTCAGTTGGTGTGAAGTGGGGACTGGGAACACGGAACTAAGAACCGGGAACTTAGAACTGAGAACTGACAACCGGGAACTGAGAGCTGGTCTTAAATGCATTTGCACTCGCTGCGGATCAGGACGCCGGGCAAGTCGTGGGCGATCTGGCGGGCCTCGGCCAGAGTTGCATAGGGGCCGTGCCACTTGGCGTGGTTGGCGTCGTGACCGGCGGGGCGTCCCTTGCCGTGGTTGCATTGGCCGCAGGTCGAGCGGTGGACGACGATCTTGTGCGGTCCGGCTAACCAGTTTTCGTAGACGAAGAAATCCGCGGTCTCGGGCGATGGCGCCGCAGGTTTGGCGACCAGGCCGACGTCGGTGACCACACGCTGCAGCTTAGAGCGCGTGTCGCGCCGCATGGGGAGAAGAGGCAGGCGATAGACCTCTTCGATCTTCCCCATCATCGCAAGAACGGCTTTCACAGGCAGTGGATTCGACTCGACAAAGTTCGCCTGCATCAGCGGCAGATATTTTTTCTGAAGAGCCCGAGCGGTGGGCCAGTCATTGTTCAAGGCGGCGCGCGTAAGCTCGGTCATCTCATGTGGAATTTCGTTCGATGCCACTGAGATGATTCCGACACCGCCCAGCGCGATGACCGGCAGCGTGATGGCATCGTCGCCGGAGAAGACCAAGAAGTGTTCGGGCACCGCTTGACAGACCTCGGCGATCTGGGCGATGTTTCCGCTGGCTTCCTTCACGCCCAGAATGTTTGGAATTTCTGAAAGGCGCGCGAGAGTTCCTGGCTCAATGTTCGCCCCCGTTCGGCCGGGAACGTTGTAGAGGATCAGCGGTTTCTCGGCTGCTTCGGCAATCGCTTTGAAATGCCGGTACTGGCCTTCCTGGGTCGGCTTGTTGTAGTAGGGCGACGCGGTCAGGATGGCGTCGACGCCGGGCCGCGCGGCGATCTCCTTCGCTTTTTCGATCGCATCGTGGGTCGAGTTCGAGGTGGCTCCGGCGACGATGGGAACGCGGCCCGCGCCTACCTCGATCGTCGTGTCGATGACGTGCAACCATTCGTCGTGCGAAAGAGTTGGCGTCTCGCCCGTGGTGCCGCAGGGAACAAGGAAGTCGATTCCCGATTCGACCTGCCAGGCGACCAGGTTGCGCAGGGCGGCGTCGTCAACAGAGCCGTCCTGTTGAAAAGGGGTGACGAGCGCCGTGCCACATCCGCGCACTTGCATAGGATAAAGATAACGCGATCGAGTGTTGGTGTGAAACCGGTCTATCGTTTTACGAGTTCTAGAGGATCCCCGTCAGACGAGATGCGGGGATCTGCGGCACAGGTTGTCTGCAAACTGGAATCTACAGCTCTCGCCAGATGTCTTTGAACTCAAAGAAACCCTTACGAGTTCCAAGCCATTCTGCGCCAAGGACAGCACCTTCTGCGAAGCCTCGGCGGGACTTGGCGTCGTGGCAGAGGTAGATGCGGTCGGACGTCGAGTCGAAGGTGATCTCGTGCATGCCGACCACCTCGCCTTCACGGAAGGAAGTGATTTCTAGTTCGGTACCGCAGTCATCCTTGATGATGTCGCGGAGCACGACGGCGGTCCCTGAGGGCGCGTCTATCTTCTGATGGTGATGCCGTTCGAAGATTTGGCCATGATAACCCCGGCTCGCGGCAGCAGCCGAGGTGCGCGCGATCTCGAAGAACAGGTTCATGCCGACGGAGAAATTGGCGCCGTAGAGGAATCCGGTCCCGGCTTGTGCGACGGCGGCCCGCATGCGGTCGAGATCAGCGTGCCATCCGGTGGTGCCAACTACCATGCTCTTTTTTTCGAGGAGGCAGGCCTCGACGTTCGGGAGGACAGCTGTAGGACTGGTGAAGTCGATGACGACATCGGCTTCCAACAAAGTGTCGCGGGTAAGAGCGCCGCAGCCTTGGTTTTCTGCGGCGCCGACTACGCGGACCTTGTGATGCCGCTCGCGGGCAACGTCAGCAACCAGCGATCCTGTTTTTCCACGGCCTAGAATCAGTAATCTCATAGAAACCGGTCTTCGGTCACCAGTCGCCAGCTGAACCCTGCCCTTTCCCCCGTCCGTGTTGCGCAATCTTCCGCGTTATGCGAATACTGCCGGATCCAAATCTGAAAAGAAGGTAGCATGCAGGCGCCGGATCACGCCCGGTACGTCTTCTTCTTCGACGACGAACGTCAGGTTGATTTCGGAGGCGCCCTGCGAAATCATCCTAATCTTTAAGTCCGACAACTCACCGAACACTCTGGCGGCGATGCCCGGCGTCTAGCGCAAACTCTCACCCACAAGGCAGACAATCGCTTTCCGACCTTCGTATTTTACGTCCGCGAGCTTGGCCAGATCGGCGGCCAGGGCCGGGATTGCCTCGTTCGAGTCTACCGTCAACGATACGCTGACTTCCGAGGTTGAGACTACATCGACGGCCACCTTGTGGCGATCGAATGCTTCGAAGATCGCCTTCAGGAAGCCGTGGGCTAGCAGCATGCGCGGTGCGGCAACATTCACGATGGTGATGCGCTTCTTTGCTGCGATGGCTTTGAAGATGTTCTTGCAATGGGGAGCGCGGGCGGCGATTTTCGTTCCCTCGCAGGACGGGTTGCGAGAGTTCAGCACCCACACCGGAATGTTCTTCTGAATGGCCGGCAACACTGTTGCCGGGTGCAGCACCTTCGCGCCGAAGTAGGCGAGCTCTGCGGCTTCATCGAAGCTGATCACGCGGATGCGGTGAGCATCTGGGCAGAGGTTGGGATCAGTCGTGAGCATGCCATCCACGTCGGTCCAGATCTCGATGGCTTCGGCGTTGAGTCCTGCGCCCACGATTGCGGCGGAAAAGTCCGATCCGCCGCGGCCGATGGTGGTGGTTACGCCGGTGCGAGTCGAGCCGATGAACCCGCCCATCACCGGGACGCGACCCTTTTCTAGGAGAGGCTGGACTTTCAGATGGAGGCGCTCGTTGGTTTCGTCGAAGATCGGTACGGCGCGAGTGTAGGTGGTGTCGGTGACCACACATTCGCGGGAGTCGACCAGCGAAGCGTTAATGCCTCGCGCCGAGAAGGCCTCTGCGACGATCTTGCTGGAGAGAAGCTCTCCGTAGGCGGCGACGTGATCGGTGGTGCGCGGGGTCAGCTCGCCGACAGCGGCGATGCCGGTCAGCAAGGCATCGAGCGCGTCAAACTCGCCTTCGAGTTCGCTATGAAAGCGCGTGAATACGCCAGTGCCGAGGAGTTCGCCGGCCGTATTGTAGTGGCGTTCGCGAAGGCTGCGGGAGAGTTTCAGAGCGCCATCGCGGTCACCTGACCCGGCGGCTTGCGCCATCTTGAGAAGGGTGTCGGTGACTTTGGCCATCGCGCTGACCACGACAACGGGCTTCTTCTCCACGCGTCCTTTGACGATAGAGGCGGTGCGGTCGATGGCTTTGGCGTCCTCGACGGACGTGCCCCCGAACTTCATGACGATCATGGACGGAGATCTCGCGAGGCTGCGTTTTCAGGAGAGCAGGTCAGGCGGCCGCGTGCTTGACTCGAAATGGGGCGGGATGGTGCTCCGCTGTCTTGCGCGTCGGTCACCCCAGGTACCCCTGAGCTTTCAGAAGCTCTGCGTTGAGCAGGGCGGCGCCTGCGGCGCCCCGGATCGTATTGTGCGAAAGCACGGTGAACTTCCAGTCGAGAACCTTACAGGCGCGCAAGCGACCTACGGTGGTGGTCATGCCGGCGCCGCGGTCTGCGTCAAAGCGAGGTTGTGGGCGATCATTGGCCTCGAGGTATAGCACCGGCTGATCGGGAGCACTCGGAAGTCTGAGCTTCTGGGGCTCCGCCGTATAGGAGTTCCAGGATTCGATGATCTCGGCCGGCTGGGCTTTCTTCTTCAGGCGCACCGAGACGGATTCGGTGTGACCGTCCTCGACCGCCACCCGGTTGCACTGCGCACTCATCCCAAAAGCACCGGGGATGATCTTCGATCCGTTCAGCTTTCCCAGCAGCTTCTGGGTCTCCTCTTCCATCTTTTCTTCTTCTTTGGCGATGTAGGGGATGACGTTGCCGAGGATGTCGAGTGACGCTACTCCGGGATAGCCCGCACCACTGACCGCTTGCATCGTGACCGCCATCACCGTCTCGAGGCCGAAGCGTTGGTCCAATGGTGCGAGCGCCAGCACGAGTCCGATGGCCGAGCAGTTCGGGTTGGTGACCACGAAGCCTCCGGATTTGCGGCGCGATGCCTGCGTTTCGATGAGCTTCACGTGGCAGGCGTTGACTTCAGGAATGACGAGCGGCACGTCCGAAGCCATGCGCAGGGCACTTGAATTGGAAACCACGGCGCAGCCGGCGTCGGCGAATCGGGGCTCGAGTTCGGCGGCGATGCTGGAGTCGAGAGCGGCAAAGATGATCTTGGGCGCGCCGTCAGGTGCAGCAGGCGAGACGGTCATTTTGGCGACGGCTGGCGGGATCGGTGTGCGCAGTTTCCAGCGCGCCGCCTCTGCGTACGGGCGGCCTTCGGAGCGATCGGAGGCAGCTAGCCAAGCCACCTCGAACCAGGGGTGGTGCTCGAGCATTTGCACGAAGCGCTGACCAACGATGCCGGTCGCGCCCAGTATGCCTACAGGAAGTTTGTTTGCCATGAGGATGCTTGAAATTTTACATCAGCCCACTCCGCGTTCCGGTGACGAATCGACGAACCGGTCGTGACCGGCAACGTGAACACGCTGACGTTTTGTTTCGTCGTTGTTGGCTGCAAGCCGCTTGAGGAGCAAGGAAATGCCAGAACTTCGTCAGAATTTCTTCACCAAGGAATGGGTGGTCATCGCTACGTAACGGGCGAAAAGGCCGGAACAATTGATTGTGGATCGTCCGCCACGAAAGCTGAAATCGTTCGTGCAGAACTGCCCGTTCTGTCCGGGAAATGAGAACCTGACGCCGCCGGAGATCCTGCGGGTGCCGAACGGAGACGGGGCGTGGAAGATCCGCGTAGTGCCAAACAAATTTGCCGCCCTGGCGCGCGAGGTTCCTCCGGCACGGACGATTCATCGCACGCGAAGAACGATCCAGGGTTTCGGGGTTCCTGATGTGAT
>Ga0126381_100007490_pt1 | contig 12151 bp, 10 predicted proteins | sample PanSoiMetPlot_28_FD_96465 | JGI IMG/M metagenome (GOLD analysis project Ga0126381, IMG submission 96465) | Tropical forest soil microbial communities from Panama - MetaG Plot_28 | ecosystem: Environmental > Terrestrial > Soil > Tropical forest > Bulk soil | place: Panama | collected 2016-02-17
GCCCGCGTCCGGGAGTACGGCTCGCAGGTGTGTCATCTCACCGGCAAGCGGGGCGCCGATGTCATCGTGGACTACAGCGGGGAGGAGACGTGGCCGGCCACGGTGCGGACCGTGCGTCACGGCGGCCGCATCCTCGTCTGCGGCGCGACCAGCGGCTATCGGGCGGTGACCGATTTGAGGTATGTCTGGGTCCGCGAGTCTACGATCATCGGATCCGATGGGTGGTGCCGCGCGGACCTTGAGGCCCTGCTCGGCCTGGTCGCGGCCGGGCGGCTGCGCCCGGTTGTTGATCGCGTGGTCGGGCTGGATCAGGTCCGTCAGGCCGAGGAGGATCTTGAGGCCCGTTCCGTCTTCGGCAAGATCGTGATCGATCCTCATGCCTGATCTGCAGGAGGAACTGGACGGCATCCCGGTCCACGCCGGCCAGCATCTGCGGATAGCCGCCGTTGAGCGCGGCGTCCAGATCGACGGCGTTCTCGGTGACCAATCCGCGCGCGGCAAGGGTTACCGGCAGGCTCATGGCGGGGCGATCGCCGCCCTGCTGGACACGGCCGCCACCTTCGCGCTTGTCGCGGAGGCCTCCGGGTCCTGGGGCACGGTGGACCTGCGCGTCGATTTCCTGCGCCCGGTTGCGCTCGGGCCTGTCCAGGTTACTGGAACAGTGCTGCGGGCGGGGCGGACGGTGGGGCGGGCCCGCGCGGAACTGCTGGACTCAGACGGGCGGCTGTGCGCCACGGCCATCGGTACCTTCGTTCCGTAGTCACTCAGATACTCCCCTCATCGGTGGGTGGGTACTCGGGCACCACCGCCTCAAGCATGGCCCGCACCCCGTCTCGCATGTGCTCAACGACGGCAGCCCTGGCCTTCCCCGGATCAGCAGTCGCGAGCGCGTCCAGGATCGGCCTGTGACCGGGGTCGGCAAGGAACACCTTGCCGACGAGCTGGTCCCCGGGCATCAGTGACCAGAAGCGCTGTGACTCATCCTGCAGGTCAGAGATCAGCCGCCCGAGGCGGCGGTTGCCACCGGCATCGGCGATCATGCGGTGGAACTCTTTGTGTGCCTCGTGTGCGAACTCGGCGAGCTGCAAGGCCGATCCCGCGCTCATCAGCTCCCGGTGCCTGTTCTGGATTGCTTCATCGGTAGCGAGGAACTGACCCATGAGCTCATCGGTCCACGCCTTTGCCGCCAGCTCGGCCGCCAGGGCTTCCAGCCGGGTCCGGACCTGGAACAGGTCCCGCATTTCATCCAGGTTGATTACCGTGACCGTGTAGCCAACCCGCGGCTGCACGGCCAGGTATCCCTCGCCGACCAGCCTTTTCAGGGCTTCGTGGACCGGGGTGCGGCTTACCGCGAGATCCTGCGCTAGAGCATGGGCGGCGATGATCTCGCCGGGCCGTGCCTGGCCCAGCAGAATCCTCGCCTTGACCGTCGCGTAGACGGTGTCAGCAAGGCCGCCTCTTTCCATGAGACCACCTCCTAGCGGGGCTGCGGTCGGAACCAACGCGCTCATAGTGGCACTAGGTCGGCGATGGCCTTTGCCGAGACCGGGCGGCGCTATCACTGGATAGACGCCGACGATGCCTCCCGCGCGGCGAGCGCGGTGAGCGCAGCCCGGTCTGCCTTGCCGGTACCGGAAAGCGGCATCGCGTCAAGGAACGTAACCGACCGTGGGTAGGCATAGTGCGGACCGTTCTGGTGGTAGAACGCGATCAGTTCCTCAGCGCTCAGCGCACCCGGGCGCGTCAGGACCACGAATGCCACCGGCACCTCGCCCTTGACCGGATGCGGAGCAGCGACGACGGCGGCATCCCGGACCGCCGGGTGGCGCAGCAGAACCTCCTCCACCTCGCGGGGGTAAACGTTCTCGCCGGAGACGTTGATCAAGTCGTCCTTGCGTCCGACGAAGTAGTAATAGCCATCGGCATCGCGTCGCATCAGGTCCCGGGTGGCAAGCCAGCCGTCACGAATCCGCTCGGCTGTCACCTCAGGCAGGTTGTGGTAGCCGACCGTAACGCCTGGGTTGCGGACCAACAGCTCACCCACGGTGCCGGCAGCGACCTCGGTGGTGTCGTCATCAGGCTTGACCAGCTTGACCTCGCAGCCTGGAATCGGCAAGCCCAGCGCACCGAGTTTGCGGACCCCCCAGCGTGGCGACAAGATGACGTCGGGACCGCCTTCGGTCAGGCCGTAGCTTTCGCCGATCGGCGCGCCAAAGACCCGGGTGAACTCGTCCAGCAAGTCCGGCGTCACCACTGCCGAGCCCGCCGTCGCAAACCGCACCGAGGAAACGTCATGGCGGGCGAGTGAATCGGTGTCGGCCAGTAGCATCCGGAACATGGCCGGGACACCGCCCATATAAGTGATCTTGTATTGGTCGATGGCCTTGATCACCGCGGCAGGCTCGAATCCCGGCAGCACCACGCAGGAAGCTCCGGCTAGCAAGAAATTCTTCAGGGTTACGGCCGCGTTCTTGTGATACAGCGGAACAGCCAGCAGGGCGCGCTCGGTCTCGTCCACCATGAAGCACTTGCGGCCCACGTCGGCGCACCAGATCTGGCCGCGGTGCGTGAGCAGCACGCCCTTGGGCCTGCCCGTCGACCCGGAGGTGTAGGGCTGCATGCACACGTCGCCCTCAGACACCTGCGGGATCTCGCGCAACGGGCTTGCCGCGAGAACGTCTCCGTTGAAGGCTACGAAGCCGTCCGCCCCGACGAGGGCTGGGCGGAGATCGGATGCCATTGTGGCAAGCTCATCGCCGACGAGCATTCCGACGGCGCCGGAATCCTGGAGGATGTAGCCGAGGGTCTCGGTCGACTGCCTGATGTTGAGCGGAACGGCGATCGCACCCGCTCGCATGACGCCAAGCCATGACTCGACGAACCGGACGTCGTTCGGCCACAGCAGGGCCACCCGGTCGCCGACCCCGACTCCCCGCTCATTCAGCCAGCCGGCCACCCGGGCAGCCCGCTCATCCAGGTCGGCGAACGTGAGAATCAGGTCATCCTGGAGCAGGGCCGGCCGGTCCGGCCGGAGGCGCAGCGCTTCGTCGGTTAGGAAGCCAAGGTGGGTTATATCCGTCATGCCTGCACCGCCGCAGTGTCACTAGGGCTGGCTGAGATCGCGGCGATGATCTCTGCGGCGGTCGCGATCCGCGCGAACCCGCGCCTCAGGGTGCGGATCTCGGCTTCATGCAGCTCGGGGTCATCGGTGGAGTTGATGTCTGAGCCAAAGACGACGTCGAAGCCGCGCCAGAACGCCTCCCTGGCAGTGGCACCGCAGCAGAAGTTGGTCATTGTCCCGGCGATGGCAACAGTCGTCACGCCCAGCGACTTCAGCACGGACTCCAGTGGCGTCTGGTGGAATCCCGAGTAGCAATGCTTGAGCACGATAAGATCGTCCGGCGCAGGAGCCAGATCCTCATAGATCGCCACCTTCTCCATGATCTGGCCCGCGTACTCTGCTACTGCCTCCCCGATCGGGACCCGCGTCTCGGTCAGCGGAAAGTTCAGGCCCCGCAGCCCCACGTCGTACGCGAGATAGATAACCGGGGCTCTTGCTTCCCGGAACGCGCGGCTCACCGCACGGATCGCCGGTGCCTGAGCCGTGGCTGCGGGGATCCAGTACGGTGTCCAGTTCGGGCGGACGAACTCGTCGATCATGTCGATGATCACAAGGGCTGTCCGCCCCGGAACCACGTGCATCCGCGCAACGCCATGCCGATACTGATGGGCTGCCTGCGCGGCGATGATCTCCTCGGTGAAACTGCCCAGCGGTCTGTGCACGTCAATCCCTCCTGTGGCAACAGCCTTTCCCTGGGCTATCTCTCATCGGCTGAGGCAGGGCCTGTCGGCGAGCTCGAGACCGAACGCAGCGCTCGCCCTGGGCCTATCGCCCCCACAGACTTGAGGACCATTCGCCACAGGCCCGTGGCCCGCTCCAGCCCCGTCGATGAAGTAGCCGTCGCGTCGGCCCTCATGCCCGTTTCCTTCCGCCGCCGCCGGGAACCTGACATTACTATAGAAATTCCTGGACGAGCGGATGTCCACCGCTGGCTGACGTTCGTGCTTCACCTAAATCTATATTTAGACAATTGAAAATATAGCATTTTCCGATTGAATGCTTGCCTGCGAACAGCGTCGTTGGTACCTTCAAGAACATGTCAGCGCATCAGTTGCGTGTTCCTGCGCCGGTGCGCAAGCTCGACGGTGGTGTGCCGTGACCGGGACCATCATGCTGGACCAGCCGGACGTACTGGCCGACGAGCCGGTGTCGTTCTCGGTGGTGGGATGCCGGCCGGGGGAAGCCGTCACGGTAAAAGCCAGCTGGCGCATCGCCGACGAACGGGTCCAAAGCGAGGCGCGGTTCAACGCGACCGACACCGGGATCGTCGAGCCAGCCAAGCAGGTGAGCATCGGCGGCACCTATACCGGCGTGGAGCCGCACGGGCTGTGGTGGTCGCTCGGGCCCTATGACGCCGACGAGGCGACACAGTCCCTGGAGCCTTGGACGGTGTTGCTGACAGCCTCCGGCGCGACGTGGCAGAGTTCCGGCTCGCTGATCAGGCGGAAGGTGGCCCGCTCGGTACGACAACTGGAGGTCAACGCCGGGAGTTTGCGCGGGGTCGCATTCATTCCAGAAGGGCCGGGCCCGTTCCCGTCGGTGCTGCTGTTCTCCGGATCAGGGGGCGGCCTCGCTAGCGTGCAATGCCAGGCCGCTTTGCTGGCTAGCCGCGGGCTTGCGACATTGGCGCTGGCTTACTTCAACTACGCCGACCTGCCGGCGGAGCTAGTGAACATCCCGGTTGAGTACTTCCGCGACGGCATGGACTGGCTGATCGGAAACGCGCCTGCAGTTAACGGCACGGTGGCGGTGATGGGCGCGTCACGCGGCGGCGAGCTGGCCCTCCTGCTCGGGTCCAGCTACCCCGAGCGCGTGGCGGCTGTAGTCGCCAAGGTGCCCAGCGGCGTGGTATGGGGCGGGGTCACGAAGGACCCGGAGCATGATCAGGAGTCGGTGGCGTGGACTCGCAACGGCAGGCCGGTGCCTCCGCTCCGCGGAGACTTGATCCCGCTTGATGCGCTCCCCCGCCGTGACGGCGCCATTGTGCTGACCCCTTCCTTTGAGGCGATGTTGTCCGCAGCATCGCCGGAGGAGATCACTGCTGCGGAGATACCGGTCGAGCGATGCGGCGGCCCGGTGCTGCTCCTATCGGGAGAAGACGACGCGATGTGGCCATCGGCCGCGTTGTCGGAAATGGCCGTTGAGCGGGCCGAGCGGCGCGGGATGCGGTACCCCATCCGGCACCTTCACTACCCTGCCGCCGGGCACACGTGCACGTTCCCGGCGGGGTTCCCGGCGCTGCTGGCCGCGGTGCACCCGGTCACAGGCGGCCGGTTCGCCTACGGCGGTTCGGTGCCGGGCAACGCCCACGCCAGCGCGAGCTCGTGGCACGAAACCATCGAGTTCCTTAACACCAGCCTGACCGAGCGCGGTGAGCCGCAGTGAAGGCATTCGTGAATGCCAGAATCTTCGACGGTCAATCCGAGTCGATCAGCGGCGACACCGTGATCGTCGTCAACGACGACGGGCGGATCGGCGCCGTTGGCGGAGATGGCCTGGCGATCGCCGGAACCTGGGAGGTCATCGACTGCCACGGATGCGTCGTCTATCCGGGGCTTATCGACATGCATGCTCACCTGAACGCGGCCTGCCTGCTCCTCATGATCGACAATGGCGTGACCACCGTGCGCGACGTGGGCAGCGACCTCGCATCGATCCTGGAGCTCCGGCGCAGCATCGCGGCCGGCACAGTGCGCGGCCCGCGGATCCATTGCGCCGGCCCGATGCTTGACGGTGAGCAGCCCATGTGGCCCGAGGCATCGGTCCCCGTTACCGGCCGGGAAGCGGCAGCGGCAGCGGTAGATCAGCTGGCGGACGCCGGAGTCGACGGCATCAAGGCGTACATGGGGATCTCGGCGCCAGTGCTTGCCTCAATCGTGGAAGCCTCCCACCGGCGGGGACTGCGGGTCACGGCACACCTTGGCGCAGCCACCTGCCTAGACGCAGCCAGGGCAGGAATCGACAGCCTGGAACACGCCCCCCAGGCCCTGTACGCCGGCGTCGTCACCCCAGAGCAAGTCCTGGCCTGGGACAAGCGGCGAACACTGGGGCAGTCTCGGTTCTGGGCCCGCTTCTATCAGGGTTGGGCACTGGTCAATCCGGGCAGTCCGCAGGTCGGCAAAGTCCTAGGCGAGTTGTGCGAGCGGGGCGTCGCTCTCGATCCCACCCTGCTGGTCGGCCGGCGCATGATCGACTGGGCCCTTGATCCAGGCGCGCTGACCGGCCTGGCGTCCACCGTGGACGTCACCATCAGCCAGGACTGGGTGAAGAACGCCGACTGGTTCGTCGCGGCGTGGTCCCGCGATGAAACCCTCACGGCACGCCACGCCGAGGACGTCATCGCGGCGGTCGTGGCCCAGTTCGCCAAGATGGGCGGCACAGTTGTGGCCGGCACGGACGCGCCCTTCAGTTTCCTCGTCCCCGGCGTGAGCCTGCACCAGGAAATGGAACTGCTGGTCCGGGCCGGGCTCTCCAACGGGCAGGCATTGCGCGCCGCCACGGGGGCCGCGGCGAAATGCCTGGGCTGGGACGCCGACGTGGGGGCCATCAAGCCGGGAGCCTTCGCCGACCTCGTGGTCTGCCGCGGTGACCCACTACGATCCAACACCGACTCGGCGAAGATCGCGCAAGTCTACAAGGGCGGTGAGCCGGCCGAGGCCAGTGGCCACAACCAGGAGGGCTTGGCCAATCGGGCGCCGTCGTCGTGTCATCGCCACGACTCGGGGTGAAATCCTCGCGAGTCGCTAGGAAGGACCGCGTTCAATTCTGATTCAGCGCATCGTCATGACAGAGGAGGCGAGGCGAACATGACCAAGGCGAAAGACGAACCTGCAGAGCAGGGTCTTACCCGCCGCCAGTTCGTCGCCAGAGCCGGCGCCAGCGGAGCCGCGATTGCCATCCCGGGTGTCGTATCGGGACTGCTGGCCGGTTGCGGGACCAGCTCGGCGAGCTCACCGAAAACGCTCCGCATCGGTCACGCACGGCAGATCGACTCTCTCAACCCGTTTGTCGCGCAGAACAACATCTCGTTCAACGCCCTGCAACCTATCTTCCCGTTTCTCGTCGGCCTCTGGGGACCGAATCTCGTGGTGGTTCCCGACTTTGCCACGCATTGGGACATCGCTCCGGACGCCAGGCAGATCACCTTCACCACCGCGGGCGGCGGCAAATGGACCGACGGGAAACCGCTCACCGCGAACGATGCCGCTTTCACGATCAACATGACCGTCAAGTACCAAAAGGGACCAACGGCGATCAACGGAGCACAGGCCGTCAACGGCATCAAGGACGCCCGCGCGACCAGCGACACGACCCTCGTCGTCAATTTCGAGCGCCCCGTCGCAAACGCGCTGATCGCGCTCTCCGGCCTTCCGATCCTCCCCGAGCATATTTGGAGCGCTTTCGCTACGGGGTCCGGCAGCAAGATCAGCACGTTCTCGAACCAGCCGCCGAAGGCGGTCACCTGCGGCCCGTTCAAACTTGTCAAGTACGCCCAGAACGAGATCGCCCTCTATGAGCGCTACGACGGGCGCTACGGGGCAAGTCCCCACCTCGACGGCTGTGGCTTTCAGTACTACGGAACCGAGGATGCACTCGTCACTGCCATGAACGCCAACGAGGTGGATGCAACGTACATCGAGACTGGGTCAGAGTCGATCAAGACGCTGAGCAAGAACACCCACCTGGCCAAGATCCAGCACCAGGGGTATGAATACTATTACGTCGGCTTTAACTCGAACCCCAAGAAGCCCCACCATCGCGAGCTCCTCAACCCGCAGGTGCGCAAGGCACTTTCACACGCGATCGACCGGCAGCAGATCGTCAGCGTCGGCTTTTTTGGTTATGCCACCCCGGGAAGCACCTTCATACCGCCGAGCGGCTGGAATGACACCCGCATCCCCGTCGACTCCTACGACCTGGCTCTGTCCAATCAGATCCTCGACTCGCTCGGCTACCACCGTGGCTCCAGCGGGGTCCGGATGGTCGATGGCCATCCCATGAGCTACGTTCTCAACCAGTCGTCCGATCTCGTCGATGGCAACCGCGTCGTGTCGATCATCCAGAACAGCTTCAATCAGATTGGGGTCCAGATCACACCCAAGGTGCTCGACGCCAGTGCGATGTACAACGCGGTTTCCGGACCGAACCTCAAGTACCTCACAGCTGACATCGACATGTGGGACTGGGCGCAGGGACCCGACCCGAGTTACATGCTGAGCGTGCTGACGACCGCGCAGATCGGCGGACTCAGCGATACAGCGTTCAGCAACCAGGAATATGACAAGCTGTTCACCCAGCAAAGCTCGGAGCTAAACGTGCAGCGCCGACATGCACTCGTCGACCGTATGCAGCAGATCGTCGCGGCGCAACGGCCGATGCTTCCGCTTGCCTATTCGAGGGTCTTTGTGTTCTACAGCAAGAAGTTCACCGGTTTCTCGCTGGCTCCGAACGGGTTCACAGGCGCCAAGAAGAACTTCCTCGATTTTCGATCGGCCTGACAAGCGGCGCACGATGTGCCAGTTGCCACGCGCACCCGGCCCCGGTCCGCCGGCGCCTCCCAGGCGATCAGGAACGGAACGGCGTCGCGGTGGGCTTGGCGCATCGCACACGTCGCCGCCATATCTTCGGCCAGATCGTGACGTGTCCATGGTTCCTCGGCCGACCGCGATCCGTCGCGCGGGCATGACCCGGGTAGTGTGCTTCGAGGTCATCGACGGGGTTACCGGATCGCTGAACGAAGGAAGATGCGTTGAACGCCGGTAGGTCGGGTTACCTGTTGCGACGGGTACTCGCCGCAGCGCTGACCGCCTTTGTGGCGATCTCACTGAACTTCTTTCTATTCAGGGCGGCTCCCGGTAACGCGGTCGATCAACTCGCGCGCGTGCCAGGGGGCAGCCCTGCTCTGCATGCGGAACTGGCGCGCGAATTCGGCTTGAACAAGTCGCTGCCGACACAGTACTTGCTCTATCTCCGCCAGCTCGCGAGCGGGAATCTGGGAATCTCGTTTGCAAATCGCCAGCCGGTCTGGTCGAACCTGGTCCAGGCAGTTGGCAACACAATCCCGATGGTGCTGCTGGGAAACATTATTGCGATCGTGCTCGGCGTGCTAACCGGCCTTGTGTCGGCCGTTCGCCGCGGCGGCATCCTCGACCACAGCAGCGTCGGGACGGCGCTGATCTTCTACTCGTTGCCAGCCCAGTGGCTGGGCCTGATCATCATCCTGCTGTTCGCCGGCACGTTGCCGACGGGTGGGCGGGTGGACGAGTTTCTGATCAACCCGTCGTTCATCCAGCACCAGCTCGACATCTTCAGGCACATGATCCTGCCCGCCCTGACGCTGGGCCTGATCATCTTCGGCCAATACACACTGGTGGTCCGCTCGGCGATGCTCGAAACCCTCGGCGAGGACTACATACTGACCGCGCGCGCGAAGGGCCTCCCGTACCTCCTGATCGTCCGGCGCCATGCCCTGCGCAATGCGATGTTGCCGACCGTGTCGCTGATCGGCCTATCTCTAGGCCTCGTGGTGGGCGGCACGGTCCTGATCGAAACGGTCTTCTCCTGGCCGGGGATCGGCCTCGCGACGTACAACGCGGTGCTGCAGCGCGACGACCCGATGCTGCAGGGCGCGTTTCTGCTGCTGACGCTGTCCGTGATCGGATGCAACCTGCTGGCCGACCTGGCCTACTTCAAGCTCGACCCGCGGGTGGGAACATGAGCACGCCCGAGCAACTCGTCACGGCCGACCAGGCGGAGCAGGGGCTCGCCGCGCCCGCGGCCACCGGCCCCGGACCGACGCGTCGCTTTGCCATCTGGCGCCAGCCGGCCGCGCTGTTCGGGATCGTGATCATCGTGATCACCGCTGTTCTCGCCATCTTTGCGCCGCTGGTCGCGCCTTACGGCCTTCACCAGCAGGTTGGCCCGCCGTTCGGGGCGCCGTCCGCTCATCACTGGCTGGGCCTCGACGATGGCGGAATGGACGTCGTCACCCAGCTAATCTACGGAGCGCGTGTATCGCTGCTCGTGGGCTTCGCGGCCAGCGCAGTGTCGATCATCATCGGCGGCACCGTCGGGCTGCTGGCTGGCTACTTTGGTGGCGCGAGCGAGTCGGTGCTGATGCGCGTCACTGATTTCTTCCTGGTGATCCCGATCCTGCCGCTCATGATCGTGGTAGCGGCCTTGTGGGGGTCGAACCTGACCAACATCATCTTGATCATCGGACTCCTGTCCTGGACAATTAGCGCCCGCGTAGTTCACGCCCAGGTCAAGAGCGTCTCGAAGCGGATGTTCATCCTGCGGGCGCGGGCACTGGGTGCCGGGCACATGCGCATCCTCAGCCGGCACGTCTTGCCCCACATCGCACCCCTGCTGGTGGCCAACACGGCGCTCGCAATCGGCAACGCGATCTTCTTCGAGTCAGCACTCGCATTCCTCGGTCTGAGTGACCCCACCAAGGTCTCCTGGGGCACGATGATCTCCAACGCGGCTCACCGCGACGCCGTCTCATCGGGGGCATGGTGGGCGATCGTGCCGCCCGGCCTCGCAATCGCACTCGTGATCCTGGCCGCAAGCTTCATCGGACGAGCCGTGGAGGACGCGTTCAACCCGCGGCTCGCGGTAGCACATCTCGGCTTGCGGCGCTTTCGGCTTCGGCAGAGCGATCCGGGAGAACAATGAGCCCTCCGTGCCTCGAGGTTCGCGGGCTCCACGTGTGGATCGACGTCCCCGGCCGCCAGCAGGTGCATCCCGTTCGGGGCGTCGACTTCTCGGTCGGGAGCGGCGAGCGCTTCGGCCTCGTGGGCGAGTCCGGGTCAGGCAAGACGACCACCGCACTAGCGATCATGGGCCTGTTGCCTTCGAACGCGACCCTCGCCGGTGAGCTCGTACTCGACGGCGAGAGCCTACTCGTCGACGGGGAGAAGAGCGTCCGCCCGCACCGCTGGACTGACATCGCGATGGTATTCCAGGGCGCGATGAACGCGTTCAACCCCGTGCTCACGATCGGCCGTCAGATCACCGAGGCGCTCGAGTTTCACGACGTGGCCCACGGCAACCGAGCGCGTGCGCGCACCGCCGAGTTGCTCGAGATGGTCGACGTGCGCCCCGCCGTGGCGAACTCGTACCCACACGAGCTTTCGGGTGGAATGCGCCAACGGGCGATGATCGCGATGGCACTCTCGTGTGAACCAAAGGTCCTGTTGGCCGACGAGCCGACCACCGCACTCGACGTGGTCGTACAAGCACAGATCCTCGAGCTGCTGACCGGTCTGTGCGACGAACGGGGACTGACGCTGCTCCTGATCACTCACGACCTCGCCGTCGTGGCCCGGGTCTGCCAGCGTGCCGCGGTCATGCGAGACGGAGAATTCGTGGAGGTCGCCGCTCTCGACACGCTCTATCACGACGCTCAGCACCCATACACGCGGGAACTGTTCGCCGCCACCCCGCGGCTCGTCGCCGCACGAGGGCGGCGCCACGGAGCGACGACCACTACCGAAACGCTCCCCGAGATCTCACACGGGTCATCATGAGGTATGCCGCAACCGAGCTCCTCGAGTCGAAAGCTGACCAGAACTGATGACCGCGGAGATCATGTCCGAGCCGAGCGCGTCCGAGCAGGTGCTGCTCGAAGTGCAACGGCTTTCGGTCCACTATCGCCCGAAGCGCGACCTGAGGTCCGTAATTGTGGGCCGCCAACGCGTCCGACTCCGGGCTGTGGACGGCGTCTCGTTCGCGGTCCGAAAGGGAGAACTCGTTGCACTCGTCGGCGAGTCCGGATGCGGCAAGACCACGACGGCGCTTGCGATCCTGCGCCTGGTGAACCCTGACAGCGGCGCGATCCGCCTCGGCGACCGCGATATCACGAACTCTCAGGGCCGGGCACTGAAGGCGGTGCGCCAAAGGCTGCAGCTCATCTTGCAGGACCCATACGAGTCTTTGGACCCTCGCTTCCGCGTGCGCAAGACGCTCGAGGAGCCGCTCGTCGCACACGGCTTCGGCGGATCGCGGAGCGAGCGCCGCCGCCGCGCC
>Ga0126381_100007491_pt1 | contig 12151 bp, 11 predicted proteins | sample PanSoiMetPlot_28_FD_96465 | JGI IMG/M metagenome (GOLD analysis project Ga0126381, IMG submission 96465) | Tropical forest soil microbial communities from Panama - MetaG Plot_28 | ecosystem: Environmental > Terrestrial > Soil > Tropical forest > Bulk soil | place: Panama | collected 2016-02-17
ATGACGCAACTCTTCCCTGCAGCCAGCGTGCTGCCGCAGGTTGTAGGCGCAGAGGCAAGCGTGGCGTACGGACTGCCCGAGGGAACACTGAACGTCACGTTATTCAGCTGCACCTGCTGGTTGTTCGTCAGCGTCACCGTCTTCGCCGCGCTGGTCATGCCCACCACCACGTTGCCGAACCCCAACGCCGTCGGCGAAATCGTCGTCGCCGTTATTCCCGCCCCGGTAAGCGACACCGTCTGCGTGCCGCCGGCATCGCTCATGATTGTCAGTGCGTTGGCCGGAACCGCTCCCAGTGCGGTCGGCGTAAGTGTGACACCAATGACGCAACTCTTCCCTGCAGCCAGCGTGCTGCCGCAGGTCGTCGTCGGCGAGCCAAGCACGGTGTATGGGCCCGAAGAAACGCTGAACGCCACGTTATTCAGCTGCACCTGCTGGTTGTTCGTCAGCGTCACCGTCTTGGCCGCGCTGGTCATGCCGACGGCCACGTTGCCGAAAGCCAGTGTGCTGGTAGAGAGTGTCGTCGGATTCACGCCCGTCCCAAGCAGTGTCACCGTCTGCGAATCGCTGCTTGGCGTAGCAGTGATTGTTAATGCGCCGTTCTGAGCGCCCAGCCCTGTTGGAGCAAAGTTGAGGCCGATGGTGCAACTCTTGCCTGCGGCAAGGGTGCCGCTGCACGTCGTCGTTGGCTCTCCAAATCCAGTCCCGGATACGCCAATGCTGAAGGTAATAGATGATGTCCCTGTGTTCTTGAATGTAACCGTCTGCGGCGCGCTGGTCGTGCCGGCCACCACGTTGCCGAAATTCGCTGTTGTTATGGAGATCGTGGTCTGTGCGCCGGCGAGGGCCGAAGAGCAAAGGCAAGAAATTGCAATCAGCGTCTGTAGAAGCACATTGCTGAAATTCTTCAGGAAGATCTTTCTGCGTTCGGACATTGGGTTACCCTCGGCAACTTTCAATCGAAGGCACGCAGTCGGGCGCAGAGGCGCCTTGTGCGCGACGTACAACCCCTACTCACTCGCAGAAGAGTCTCTGGAGTTGAGAATTGCTGGCAACGGTGCTTGCTGATTATCCTCGGCGCGGCGTTTTGGTCAATTTTCAGCGAATTAATTCCAGCTGAATCCTTGAATTCATATGGATGTCTAGGCAAATCAAATACGTAGACGAACGCAACGAAAGGGTGGGTCGGCTTAATGAATTCATTTAATGTGCTTGCAAGGCAAGGAATCCTCGTCCAGAATGACGTTACCTCCTCCGAAGTTCCCCGCTATCGATATGGGCAAGATCTATCGGTTCGCCGAATTCGAGCTGAAGTCCTCCGAGGGCGAACTGCGCAACGGTGGTTCAAGTATCCATTTGCAGGAAAAGCCTCTCTTGCTCCTCCTGTCTTTGCTTGATCACCCGCAGGGCCTGGTTACCCGCGACCAACTCCGCAACCGCATGTGGGACAGCGAGACCTACGTGGACTACGAACTAGGAATTAATGTCGCCGTCAGGAAGGTCAGGAGTGCGCTCGGAGATTCGGCCGAAAACCCCAGGTTCATCCAGACCGTTGCCAAGAAGGGATATCGCTTTCTTTCTCCGGTATACGTAGTACCCACAGCGGTCGATTCCCCAGAGGCAATCATCCCAGCTCCGGTCGTCGGCCCTACATCCCTGCCGCAGCGTCGGATTTGGGGCCGCAGCTTGGTATTCGTTGCACCGGCTGCAGGAGCCTTGATTACTCTTGGGATATTGGTCGTTCATTTACGGGCGAGGAGCAATCACCCTGCTCCGATTCACTCGATCGCGGTATTGCCGCTCAGGAATCTGTCTCCTGAACCCGGGCAGGATTACTTTTCGGACGGAATCACAGAGGACCTCATCACAGACCTTGCGCGCTCGCTTCCTCTCCGTGTCATCTCACGAACGTCCGTGATGAGGTATAGACAAAGCAGCGAGCCGATTACACAAATCGCCAGAGAACTCGGAGTGGAGGCCGTTGTCGAAGGATCGGTGGTGAGGTCGGGGGATCGGGTCGCGGTTACAGTTCAGCTGATTGACGGCCGGGAGGACCGGCACCTGTGGGCACAGAGGTACGAGAGGAGGCTAAACGATCTCCTGGTCATGGAAACCGAATTGTCGCAAGAGATCGCAACCCAAGTCGGCGGTACATTGGGCCATGGTCACAAGGTCGAGGTGACGCACTCGGCTGCCGTGAACCCCGAAGTTAATGATCTCTGTTTGCTGGGGCGTCACTTCTGGAACAAGCGAACTGAAGCCGGTTTGGCCAAAGCGATCGATTATTTTCAGCAGGCGATCCAGCGTGACCCGAACTATGCCCCCGCCTATGCGGGGCTCGCCAATGCCTACGTGATCCTGCCCTCTTACAGCAGTGTGGGGCGGGAAGCGAGCTTTACGAAGGCTGCCGCAGCTGCGAACCGGGCAATTCAGTTGGACGATTCCCTTGCTGAAGCCCACGCCGCCCTGGCTTTTGTTGCTTTGAATCACTGGGCAACGGAATCACAAGAGGCAGAACGCGAATTCCACCGCGCACTCGAACTGAACCCCAATTCCGCCACTGCCCATCATTGGTTTACTTTCTACCTGATCTTTTCAGACAGGATGGAGGAAGCGACTGCCGAACTCGAGCGAGCGCGCCAACTCGATCCGTTTTCAGCCATCATCAACGCCGACGAAGGACACTTGCTCTACGCTGCCGGGCAATTTGAGGCGGCCAAGGTTCGGTTGCGACAAGCTATGGAACTGGCGCCGGATCTCGGCCAACCCCACGAGACACTGGCCTTGATTGACCTTGAAGAAGGACGCGGCCCCGATGCGATCAAGGAAGCTCGCGAGGGCCTGGATCTTGACTCCGGAAATCCGCGCACGATCGCCGAGGCCGGATATGTACTGGCGGAGACCGGGCATAATGCGGAAGCAAGAACACTCCTCGTAGACCTGAATGACCGTATTCGTCGGGGCTCGGCTTTCCCGATTTTTCCAGCATTTGTTTACATGGGCCTGGGAGAACGACACCGTGCCTTGGAAGTGCTGACGCAAACCGCGGCCTTGAAGGTCGGCGGAGGACTGCAGGGCGTGGTCCAGTGGAGGATATTCGTCCCGCTCAAAAGCGATCCTCGATATCAGAGGCTCCTTGCCGAGTACCAGCAGTAAAGGCCGAACTGACGGCCCAAACCGGAAGTTGTCTAGACAGGCAGGCTTTTGCGGGGTGAGGGTCCAATATCACCAAACCCTCACCCAACACCGGATCGAGCCCGCCCATTTACCACCTGCTCCACGATTACCATTGATAGATTATGCCCCTGCAAAAAAAGGTGGCGTAAGCCCGCCCCGTGTTGGCCAGTATAACCCGCCGCCGTTAATCTGCCGCGAGCGCAACGCCTTCTGTCGCGAGTGCTTCTAAGCGTACCGCCCATGTATCCATCAGTTCGCGCCGTTGTGCAGGCCCTAAGTGGCGCACTGCATGGTTTGTGCACCGGCACACACGCCGATACCCGTAAGCAAAACAACTCATGCGATCTTGTGCACGTGAGCACCTACGATCCGATCGACCTTCGAGGTCAGAGGCACAACCGGGAAGAAACAGAAGCCCGCGAGCGCCTTGCTGAAGAGGTCGAGGGGGTTGAGCGATTGGACGATTCGGGACATGTTTAAGAATGAACCAGAGGTCTTCGGGATCGACCGACCCGAGACCATGAAAAAGCGGAGATACAAATCGCTTCGTATCCCCGCTTCGGTTGCGAACGCATCTACCGGCAGCGCACTACAGCATTGTCACCCTCGTGCCCTGCTTCTGCAAAGCGATGATGGTCTCATCCTCAAGCTGACGCAGCCGCGCCTTCACCCACTTCGCGTAGTACTTCTCGGTGACCGCGATCGACTTTTCGCGACGCCGCGCCTTCACCGCTTCCCGCTCTGCTATCCGCGCCAGTTCCTTCTTGACAGGATCACGCTTGTCGAGTTCCGCTTGTCTGACTTTCTCAGCTTCGGCCCAGGAGCGGGTCTTGCAGGATACGGTGGACTTCTTGCCGTTCTCATAATGTAGAGCGACTTGCGGCAGTTGCACTTACGAGAGTACTGGTCGGCGCTGTGTTTGCAGTCTTCCGAGTGGCGCACGAACACTGTTATCGTGGTGGTAGTGCCAACGACTTCAGACACGTTTCGGGCGAAGATTTGTGACTCTGGCATGGCTGTTTTTGGTCTTTCCGCAATTTTTCCGCAAATCTTTTGCCAAGTTCGTATTGAAACTAAACGCCTTATTAACTGGTCTTCATTATGATCGACATCCACACCCACCTGATCTACGGTGTTGACGATGGGGCCCCGAATCTGAAGACGGCTCTTGAGCTGGCCCAGATGGCAATTGACGACGGAGTGACGCACGTGGTGTGCTCACCTCACGCCAGCGAGGATTTTTTGTTCGATCAGAATGTGAACGAAGCGCGCCTGGCGGAGCTGCGTGCCGAACTGGACGGTCAATTGAAGTTCAGCCTTGGCTGCGACTTCCACCTGAATGCGGCGAATATCACCGATGCACTCGAGAATCCCTTGCGCTACTCAATAGACGGCAATGGATACCTGCTAATTGAGTTTCCGGATATGCTGATTCCGCCGGCGCTGACGCCTGCGCTGAACCGATTGCGTAACGTGGGGTATACGCTGATCGTCACGCATCCGGAGCGGAACCAGGCATTGCAACAGAAGCCCGAGTTGCTGGCGGAGTGGATGCGTGAGGGCTGCCTTGTGCAAGTGACGTCGGCAGCCTTATACGGGCGCTTCGGCCCGGTGGCAATGGCATTTGCAAATGCGCTCCTGGAGCGCAACTGGATTCACTTTCTCGCGAGCGATGCGCACCACCCGCAATGGCGCCCGCTGCATCTGAAAAAGGGCTATGACTATGTTGCCGCGAGAATGGGCAAAGAGACCGCGCACAGGCTGTACGTAAGCAATCCTCTAGCCGCGATAGAAGGTGCAGGATGGCCCGAGCAGCCGGAGCCGCTGGGATTATGGGAGGGCGAGCCGCTGAAGTTCAACGCAAAAGCGGGAGCCAGAGAAAGCCGCCCGGAAAAACCCGAGATTGAGGGACAGGGTTTCTGGAAACGGCTGTTCTCGCGGTAGATGAAATGGGCTTGGCAGTATCAGCCGAATCGAATCCTGGCGGGGCGGAGGTCAAAACATCCCTCATTCGGCTAATGCCCAGATCATTTTTGAGGAGCTATCGGCAAGACTCAATCACCCCAGCGACGGAGAGCTGTAGCTGGGACCCCGATAAAGTCATGCCCTTTCACAAACCTGTCTAGAGCCCCAATCCGCCATCAACGGAAAGAATCTGCCCGGTGGTGAAGCCGGAGTTCGCAGCGAAAAACAGAACAGCCTCGGCGACATCCTTCGCAGTGCCGTTTCGCTGCATCGGGGTTTTCTCCGCAAAACGCGTCGCGGACGCCTCAGCGTCGCTTTCACCAAGATCAATCCAGCCTGGGGCTACGCAGTTCACCGCGACATCCGGAGCAAAGGCCTTGGCCATGGCCTGCGTGATCATGTGGAGCGCGGCTTTCGACGCGCAGTAATGGGCGTGGCCGGCCCATGCGCGCAGACCGCCGAGTGACCCCAGGTTGATGATTCTGCCGCGGGCGGTGCGAAGGTGCGGAAGAATTTCGCGCGCGACAAGAAATGGACCGCGCGTGTTCGTCTCAAACACAGCATTCCACTCTTCCAGGCTGATCTGGTCGAGCGGAGCGGATCCGAAGATGGCTGCGTTATTGACCAGGATGTCGAGGCGGCCGTGGAAGTTCTTCGAAGCGCAGATTGCCGAGCGAACAGACTCCTGGGAACGAACATCGCACTCGACCGCGATGGCCAGGCGGCCAAGTTCCTGGATAGCTTTGATCGTCTCCTCGGCCTCGGCGCGGGATTTGCGGTAGGTGACGGTGACCTCTGCGCCGGCGGCAGCCAGTTCAAGAGCTATCTCGCGGCCGATGCGCCTGGCTCCTCCGGTGACCAGCGCCGCTTTGCCGGTCAATGATTGGCTTGGCATTTGGCCGGGCGGTTGGCTGGTCATGCATGGCTCTCAGGCGGGACTCAGCGTGAGTCCCGGCCGGTGGCTATTGAGGCTGGCCTTGGGGATTCGCCGGCGGCTTGCTTTCGTTGCCCTGCTTGTCCTTTGGGGCCGCAGGCGGCGGGTCCTTCGGGGCGGCATCACCGTTTTTTTGGTTCTTCTGCGAATCCTGACTCTGATCGTGGTTCTTGTAAATCGAATATTGCTCGCCGGGACGCTTAAGGCGAACATCGAAGCTCATCTCGGGCTTGTCGATCTTGTAGTCTTCGCCATAGGTCTGAAAGCCCTTTGCAAGGATCTGCAGACGCATGGTCGCACCAATGGGAAGGATGTCGATCGTCGACTTGCCATCCTCATTCGTTTTGAGCTCCATGTTGCCCTTGTCGCCGTCGAGATGGAAGATGACGGCGGCGTTCTCGATGGGCTTTGAGTCGGCGTCTCGAACAACTGTGACCTCGACTTTCGAAGTCGGCGGTGGAGCCTTGAACTTGCGCCCGCGATGGGCCGAGTCCTGCGCAGAGAGACTAATGCAGCCGATCGCAAAGCATGCGGCCGCGACGGTGAGAGACCGAAGGTGGCGCTGAAACAACATAAACGCATTGTATCCGGTTAACTGTTGTGGTAGCGAGAGGGTAGGTCGGGGACGCTGGCCGGGGCACACAAGAGGCAACTGCGGTTCCTCCACTCCCGTTGGTCGGTCGGAATGGGATACGGAGGAACACTCATGGATGCGGGAGAGCAGGTAAACTGAAGGGAAAGAGGTCGCAATGCCAGAGATTCAGCGCAGGAAGACACCTACGGTCAAGATCGGCCATGTCCGGGTGGGCTGGGAGGTTCCGGTTGTCGCGCAGTCGATGACGAACACTGACACCGCCGACGCGGCAGCCACTATCGAGCAGGTTGCCGCTCTGGCGATGGCCGGGTCGGAGATCGTGCGGGTCACGGTGAACAACGAGGGTGCGGCTGCGGCTGTACCAGACATCGTGGAGGGACTGGACAAGCGCGGGATCCGCGTCCCGATCGTGGGCGACTTCCATTACAACGGGCACATCCTGCTGAAGAAGTTTCCGGCGACCGCCAAAGCGCTGGCGAAATATCGCATCAATCCGGGCAACGTATCGATCGGGCGCAGGGACGACGACAACTTCCGCACCATGGTGGAGTGTGCGGTCGAGAATCAGAAACCGGTGCGGATCGGCGTGAACTGGGGTTCGCTGGACCAGGCGCTGCTGACGCGGATGATGGACGAGAACAACAAGAAGGCCGAGCCACTTCCTGCCCGCGACGTGATGATGGAGGCGATGGTGGTGAGCGCGCTGGACTCAGCCAAGGCTGCCGAGCGCTACGGGTTGCGGGCGGACCAGATCATCCTGTCGGCCAAGGTTTCAGGCGTCCGCGACCTGATCGATGTGTATACGAATCTCGCGGGCCGCTGCGATTATGCTCTGCACCTGGGTCTGACTGAAGCCGGCATGGGCGCGAAGGGCTTGATTGCCTCGACTGCTGGGCTGGCTCCGCTGCTGCTGGCTGGGATTGGCGATACGATTCGCGTAAGCCTGACACCGCGGCCGGGCGGCGACCGCACCGAAGAGGTGCAGGCGGCGCAGCAGATTCTGCAATCGCTCTCGATTCGCAGCTTTATGCCGCAGGTGACGAGCTGCCCGGGATGCGGACGCACGACGAGCACGTATTTTCAAGAACTCGCTGAGCAGATTCAGAGCTACCTCCGGACATCGATGCCGGAGTGGCGGAAGAAGTATCCCGGCGTGGAAGAGCTGAAGCTGGCGGTGATGGGCTGCGTGGTCAACGGGCCGGGCGAGTCAAAGCACGCGAATCTTGGCATCAGCCTTCCGGGAACCTTCGAGGAGCCAAAGGCGCCGGTGTATGTAGACGGAAAGCTCTACAAGACTCTGCACGGCGACACGATTGTCGCGGAGTTCAAGGAGATCCTCGACAAATACGTCGAGAGCCACTACGGGCAGGGGGCGAAGAGCGATGAACTGGTTGTCACACGATAGTGCCAGTTCATAGTTTTAGTTCAGAGTTCGTAGTCGGGAGAATGAGCGCCGAGCTTGCGCTCATTTTTCTTTTCGGGTAGGTCGGAGTAAGCGAATGCTTCCCCGGAATATGAGCGCCTGGCGCTGATTTTGTTGTTCTGCTCTGTTGCGGCGTTTGCCAAACGTCCAATGCCCTGCATCACAGCTGACGAGGCTGCAAGACTCGTGAACAAGGATGTGTGCATCGAGGCGCACGTCTACGACGTGTTGCAGCTCCAGGACGGGACGCAGTTCCTGGATGCATGCTCGCCGGAAACTCCAGATGAGAAGTGCGCATTCACGGTCGTGAGTCTGCGCGAGCATCACAACGAAGTATAGCGACGCGGATGTGCATCTACGCGGAATCGTGCAGCCGATGCGCGGGCGGAGCGGGATGCTGCTGAGCCACGCGCGGCAGTTCGACGGAGGGCCGCCGAAATTCCGGTCGAATCCGAAGCTGCTGCGCGGATTCACAGGCGAGGAGAGCAAGCCGCCCAATGCCGATCCGAATCTGCGGCCACATGGCGGGCATCGCGCGTTTATGAACACGCGGGATCAGGAGCCGTTGGCGAGGCGAACGCTCCCATGTTTCCAGGAGAAATTTTTCTGACATCGACAGCCGAGATTTAATCGTGCTGAGACCCGTCATGGTCCATTCTTATTAGGTCATGCCTCGCTCGGCCAAAGCAAAGAAGAAGCCACCCCGCCCGAAGCACCCGCACCCATTTGTCCTTGAAGCGCTTGCGCCTCTGAACCCCGAGGTCCGCCGGATGTTTTCCGGTTCTGCGGTCTACGTGGGCGACCGCATCGTCTGTATGCTACGCGATCACCAAAAGTCTCCAAGAGACAATGGAGTCTGGCTTGTTCTTTCCGACAGCATCAACCCTGCAGATCCAGAGCTGCGCCGGGAATTCCCTTCCCTCCGTTCTATCGATCTGCTGGGTGACAAGATTCGCCACTGGCTTTTGATTCCAAGCGACAGCTCTGGTTTTGAGAAGGAGGCACTCCACGCATGCGATCTGCTGCTGCATCACGATCCGCGTCTCGGTCGAATCCCTAAATCAAGGCGATAGAGTTACGGTTGTTTTGCTGTTACGGACGCCGCGCGGCGAAGGTCGTCGAGTGAGTAGAGCGTGCCGCGCCAGACGACTCCTTGGCGCACATGAGCCAGAAGCATCGACCGCAGGAAGGCCCAGGCGATGAGAAGCGCCGCCGGTGCAAAGGTAATCGCATACCAGGATGGAACGCGCGACACGCGACGGTTTGCGTGATAGGCGATGATGATCCCGGCGTACGCCAGGAGTCCAGTCACCGCTGTCCAACCTCCACTGGCAATGGCTGCGAGCGGGAGGATCGCGTGAAGCACAAAGCTGAGACACGCAAGCAGATGCAAGCCTGTACGGAACCGCGTCACGGCGAACCCGTTCTTTTCGACGAGGCGAATCACGGCAAAGGCGCCGTGAATCCAGCGGACGCGCACGAGATCGGGTCCGAGGATGATGCTCTGCGCGAATCCGGCGCGCTTGACGCGGATGCCGAGGAAGACGTCTTCGAGGATCTCCATGCGAAGCGCTTCGAAACCGCCGAGTTTTTGGTAGACGTCACTACGGATCATGTTGAATCCGCCGGCTCCCAGGGAATCCTTCGCGCGTGGATCGGACACCCTCCATAAGCGGACTACCCACAGAGCCAGAACCTGCATTACGGAAAGAACAGCGCGCTCCCCGATCGACTTGAAGATCAGCGTGGGAACGAGGACAAGGTGGTCGGCGCGTAATGCGAGGGCCGCGCGGAGGGCGAGCGAAAGCGCTTGCGGTGCGAAGATGACATCGCCGTCCGTGAAAAGGATCCAGGGAGCAGAAGCGCGCTCCGCGCCGGTGGCCAGCGCGTGGGGCTTGCCGAGCCAGCCCGGCTGGAGATCGGTGATGTGTACGACTTCAATCTGATGCGGACAGTCGCCACCCCAGGCTTCGGCGGCGATTGTGTCCATGAGTTGACCGGTGCGGTCGGTTGAGCGATCGTCGACGGCGATGATTTGCAAACGCACGCCGCAGGATGCAAGCAGCGAGCGCAGGCAGGTTTCGATGGTTGCTTCCTCGTCGCGTGCCGGAATCACGACGGTGATGTCGGGAGCATCGTGAGACGGGATCGACGGTATCGCGTCGGGGTCAATGCGGCTGAGGTCGGGAAGGTGAGGCATGCCGCGCAGCGCCGCGATTCCCTTCCACAGCCATGCAGCAGCGACACACCAGCTGATCAGTGCAAGCGTCTGGCCTTCCGCGATGTCGAAACCCATAGAGACAGTATCGCCGGGCAAGGCGTCATGATCCTTCCGCGTTTCCTCCAGAAATGTGCTTTGACACTCAACAAGACAAGATGCAGATGCTTCGCTCGCCTACCCCACTAACGCAAGCGTTTGTGGGGTCCCAAAACCGCGACGCTCAGGATGACACCCCGGTTGTAGGAGTGTCTTCGGCGAGCTGCGGGGCAAAGCGCGAGCCCACGAGCAGAATCACGCAGGAGATGACGAGGGTGACAAGCGTGGTGCCGAGTCCGATGCGCAGGTTCGACCGGTCGCTGATGGCTCCGATGATTGTCGGGGAAAACGTGTCTCCGAATGCATGAATGATGAAAAGGTTGAGCGAAATTGCCGTAGCCCGCACCCTGGCTGAGACAGAATTCACGATGGCTGCATTAAGCGGCCCGGTATTCAGGAACAGGAAGAACTCCGCCGCAAAAAGCGCCGGCACAGCCCACTGGCGCGGACCAAAGAAACACAGCGCGCCGAAGGGCAGGGTCAACGCCACGCTCCAGAAGGAGAGCAGATAGAGAGCCCGGTGATTCGTCTTCAACCAGCGCTGGGCAATCCATCCGCCAACTGCTGTTCCCGCAATGCCGTTGAACGCGGTAATCGCTCCGACGGTGAGCCCGGCCGTTCCCACCGATTGGCCGGCGAACCGATGCAGAAACTCCGCGACCCAATTCGAGATGCCACCCATGGCGAAGGTCAGCGCTGCAAGACCAAAGGTCGCGGTTAGAAAGGCAGCGTTGGTGAAAAGTCCTGCCACCGTCCCACGGCTTTTGGTTACCGGAATGTGATCGCTTGCTCCGCGCGCGGGTTCCAGGCCAAAGAACCAGTACAGTACCGCGACGGCAAGGCCGGGGAGGGCGCAGAAGAAGAAGGGCGCACGCCAGCCCCAGTGCTCACCGATCAGTCCGCCGGCGGCAAAACCGATTGCGCCGCCAAGCGGAATTGCTACGTAGAAGATCGAAAGAATCCGGTTGCGTTCCCGCTCGTTGTACAAATCGGAGATGACTGACGGAGCGAAGATTCCGAAGGATGCCTCGCCAATCCCTACCAGCGCGTGGCGCACATAGAAGGTCCAATAACTGTGCACGAAACCGGTTGCAAGGGTTAACAGGCTCCAGAGCATGGCGCCAGCGACGATGAGTGGCTTGCGCGGGTAGCGGTCGCCGAGCCAGCCCGTGATCGGCGCAGCGAACATGTAGACGATAAACAGCGCCGTGGTAAGGGCTCCCATCTGCTGGTCGGTTGCGTGGAACTCCGACTTGATAAGCGAGACTTCTCCGGGCAGGATGTAGCGGTCGATGTAGTTGAGCAGGTTCAGGGCAATCAGCAGAATAAGCGTGACCAGTGCAGGGCTGATACGCGCGCGGACCGATGATGTGGTGGTCGCCAAGCTGATGCCTCTCTCAGGCTTTGAGTATTGCACGCTTGAGTTGATGTTTCCCGTGGGGTCTAAACAAGCTGCGGAAAGAGACGCGACGCTGGAGTTCTGAAAGAAGGCATGACTTTTAGTCGTGCGAAAAGGATTCAGATCTCTTCGGCCTTAAAGGCAAGTTCGTTTTCAACGTCTTTGCGGCACAGCAAACTCGTGCCCTGATACAAAGCCACGATTAGGCGGTGGGTCGCGGCCAGCGGGCTTCGACGGTCGTCGCGATGCCGCCTCGAGGACGGAATTCGCCTCGAACGACGGCCCACGCCGGGTCACAGGCTTTCACCACGTCTTCGAGAACCTGGTTGACGATGTTTTCC
>Ga0126381_100007492_pt1 | contig 12148 bp, 13 predicted proteins | sample PanSoiMetPlot_28_FD_96465 | JGI IMG/M metagenome (GOLD analysis project Ga0126381, IMG submission 96465) | Tropical forest soil microbial communities from Panama - MetaG Plot_28 | ecosystem: Environmental > Terrestrial > Soil > Tropical forest > Bulk soil | place: Panama | collected 2016-02-17
ATCTTCATTTACATCGTCTCGAACATCGGGATGGGGCTGTACTACTGGCGTGAGCGTCGCTCGGAGTTCAACTGGTTCCTGCACTTCCTGCTCCCGCTGGTGACGAGCGCCGTGCTGGCCTATTCGGTCGTCAAGTCATTCCAGCCGTTCCCAGCCGCACCGTATGCGTATGCGCCGGAAATCGTGGGTGGCTGGATGCTTGTTGGCGTCGGCGTTCTCTACTGGCTGCACCGCACCGGCCGGACGGCCTGGCTGACGAGAGCTGGCGAGATCGTCTCGGAGCGTCGGGAAACGCCCGAGGAGCTCGCGGACACCCCCACCGCCTAGAGCACGGACAGGGCAGCCGGTCAAATGACGTCCAAGGGCCCGTGCTCCCTCCGCCGTGGAGGGGGCACGGGCCTCAGCTTGCGGTGCCGCTCAGGCCTCCCCGGCCTTGCGGTAATGCCCGGCCATCGCAGCAACATGGGCAGCCATTCTCCTAGCTGCAAGGCTTGCGTTCTGCTCCCGGATGGCAAGGTAGATGCCGGTGTGCTGACGAAGCTCCCATTCGCTAAACCCCTCGAGGTCGTCGTAGAGGCGGGGTCCGCGCTCGAACATCGGCTTCCGCAAGGTCCGCATGACCGCTACAAGAACCTCGTTGTGAGCGGCATAACCAACCGCCAGGTGAAACCGCATGCCCTCCGCCGCCGGAGACTGACCCTTCTCCATGGACGATTGATGCGCCTTCAGGATCGCCTCGAGGTCACTGATCTCAGCATCAGTGCGCCGCTGACCGGCAAGACGGGCAACCTCAACCTCGATGACCTTCCGTGCCTCGAGGAGATCGTGAGTCACGCCCTGATTGATCGCAGCCGTCAGGGCAGCAAGGCCCCGCTCGTCACGCGACGGCTTGGAAACGAAGACGCCCTGCCCGTGCCGGATTTCGATTTCGCCGAGCAATTCGAGGCCGTGCAATGCCTCACGAAGAGTGGACCGCCCGACCCCCAGTTCAGATTTCAGCTCACGCTCCGAGGGAACACGGGCCCCTTCTGGCAGGCCGCGAATGACATCGAGAAGCTGCTGAGCGACAACCTCGGTGAGCTTTGGGCGCACAGCCTTGGCAACGCTGAAGGAATCACCGGATTGGCCAGACATTTCAGCACCAGATTAGCATCCTGATCACAGGCCACGCAAGGAAGGGTCAGCCGCGATGGCAAATTCAGGTAACGGTTCCGTATTGGTTCTCGGAGGGACGGGGTTCATCGGCGGGTACGTCGCGCGCGCCCTGGCGTCCGATGGTCACGCAGTAACGGCATATGCCCGCAGCGCACCTTCTCCGGAGATGCAGGCCGTATTGAACGACGGCGCCGGGCAGATAACGATCGCTAACGGGTCCATCGGCAATTTGCCTGGCTTGGTGGCTACTGTGCAGGAAATCAAACCCTCCGCCATCGTGCATGTAGCTGCTAACGTCGACGTAGCGGCCCTGCTCAGGGACCCGTATCTAGCATTTACGGACAACGTCGCAAGCACAATAAACGTGTTTGAGGCGGCCCGGCTGCTCGGCGTTCGCAAGGTTATATTCTTCTCGTCGATCGGGGTCTTGCCCCCCCGTCGTTATGAGCCCATCGATGTTAACCATCCGGTGATCGTCGCGCGTAGCGGCCCGGGAACTGGATCGTATGGCGCCGCGAAGGCATCCGGCGAACTGTTCGCCTACGCATACAACCAGGCTTACGACCTGGACATTCGCATCATCCGGCCATCAGCCGTGTATGGATTTGGCATGCCATGGCATTCCGCGAATAACATCAAGCAGCTGGTGGAGCCCGCGGTACGCGGCGAGCCGGCCGAACTTGTCTCGGGCGGGACGCTGGCCAGAGACTATACGCATGTCCGGGACGTCGCCGACCTGACGGTGGCGCTCCTTAACGCAGGCGATGACACCGATAAAGTCTTTTATGCTGCGACCGGAGAGCAACTGGCCAACGCCAGCGAGGTCGCTAAAATCATAATGGAACTTATTCCCGGCGCCACCATCAGCGTCTCAGATATGTCGACGCCGCTTGATGACATGGAAGCATCGTTCCGAGGAATCCTGTCCATCGCGAACGCCCGCGAGCAATTGGGCTGGATGCCGAAGTTCACACCGCTGCGCGAGGGAATAAGTGAATACATATCCCGGTATGGCGAATTCCTCGCAGAACGACGGTAGTTGAGTTCACGGATATGCCGTACTCGAATCAGCATCAGAACACTAGTAGCCTTGGAGTTGTATCATGTCTCGGTTCAGCGGAAAGGGCGTCGTCGTCACGGGGGCAGCGCAGGGGATCGGCCTGGCCATCGTGCAGCGCTTTCTTGATGAAGGGGCCTCTGTAATAGCTTTTGACCGGAATGCTGAGGGGCTGCAAGCTGCTATCAGTGACCTCGGAGAGCGGTGCAGACCATTTGCTGGTGACATATCCGTACACGACGACTGCCGCCGGGCAGTCGAGCTGTGCGTGAGCGAGTTCGGCCAGATCGACGTGATGTGCGCGCACGCCGGGATCGCCGATCCCCTGGCGCTACTTGAGATGACCGACGAGCACTGGCGGCGACACATGGCCGTGAATGTTGACGGCACCATGTACTGCCTGGTCGAAGCCGCACGCGCAATGGCCGGGGCTGGTGGTGGGGCGATAATCTGCACCTCATCTATTAACGCGTGGTTCGTCGAGGAGACGCACGCGGTGTATAACGTGACGAAGGCGGCCGTGTGGGCGCTGATCCGGTCCGCTGCGATCGACCTCGCGTCTCGCGGCATCCGCGTGAATGGTGTGGCGCCGGGCGTGGCCGATACCCCGCTGGCCGCGCTCGTTGTGCACAACGCGGAGCTTGCTCCGGAGTATCTGAAATCCATTCCGCTTGGACGGTTCGCCCAGCCGTCCGACATAGCAGACTGCGTGGCGTTTCTCGCGTCCGATCAGGCATCGTACATAACCGGTCAGACGATCGTCATAGACGGAGGGCAGACACTCGGAATTCCTGGGAGCCTTGAGTCATAAGGGAAGCGCCGAGCTGAGGAGTGATTACGCCCGGGCGACAATGGCCCGCTCTGGATTGCATCGCGCCGGAGCGGCTCATGGCGCTTCGCGGGCTCACCTTGGACAGTTCGGCGGCAGCTTGACGACGGCTGAGGAGGCACCATGAGCGCGATCACCGGGCCGGGTAGTGACGCACTGGCCCAGGCGGCAGTGGCGGCAAGCCGCCGCGACGTCTGTGCGCTGCATGCGGAGCTTGTCCGCTGGGGCCTGGTCGCGTGGACATCGGGTAACATCTCGGCGCGCGTGCCGAGGACGGGGCTGATGGTGATCAAGCCCAGCGGGGTCGGCTACGACGAACTGACCGAGCAGTCACTAGTGGTCTGCGACCTGGATGGCGTTCCCGTGGTCGACCGGCAGGACGGCGGGCCCCGCCCGTCCAGCGATACCGCATCGCACGCGTACATCTACCGCCACATGCAAGGGGTCGGCGGGGTCGTACACACGCACTCGGCGTACGCGACGGCCTGGGCGGCCTGCGGGATGCCCATCCCGTGCGTGCTCACCGCGATGGCCGACGAATTCGGCGGCGATATACCGGTCGCGCCGTTCGCGCCGATCGGGGGCGACCAGATCGGCAGGGCCGTCGTGCAGACCTTGTCGCAGCACCGCTCGCCGGCCGTCCTAATGGCCAGCCACGGGGTCTTCGCGATAGGCCCGACTGCTCGAGACGCGGTGAAGGCAGCGGTGATGTGCGAGGACGCGGCGCGAACCGTTTACCTGGCTCGCCAGCTTGGCGAGCCAGGACACCTGACCGGCGGTCAGATCGACGCACTACACACGCGCTATGTGCAGGAATACGGCCAGCGCCCGCGCGCGGAGAGCTTTCTTCCGGCGGCCGAGATCGCTTCCACGTGAAGCCCCGATCTGGGCTATTGGACCCGTCGCTCGTCGTCGGGGACGGCTCTTACGAGCTGCCCCCGACGATCGTCTACTGCTCGACGCCAGCGCCCGCGGCTCAACCCGATTAGCCCGACTGCGCAGCCTCCGCCGTTTCCTTCTCCTCGCCGAGCGCGGCGCCTGCAGTGCGGAGCCAGGCGTCGTTCCGCCGGAACCACATCACCGCGAGGACCGCGATGCCGAGGGCTAGCCAGATGCCGTCGATGAGGGGCGCCCACTTATATGGCGAGGCCGGGAACGGGATGAAGGAGTACACCAGCGCGTAGATCAGGGCGCCGGTCGAGATCAGCGGGAAAACGATGTGCAAGAGGATGTTGAACTCCGAGCGCCGCTGCCATCCGTAGTACGCAAACACCGCGACATTGGCGATGACGTAGACGAACAGCACAGCCATCACCAGCACCAGGCCGTCGACCAGGAAGAACGACTTGTCCGCGCCGATCCAGGCGCCGACGCCCAGCCCTGAGACTATGGATAGCGCAAGCTGGACGAGTATCGCGTTGGTCGGAGTCTGGTACGTCGGGTTAACCTTCGCCAGCGGCTTCGGTAGCGATCCGCCCTTGGCCATCCGGTACCACATCCGGGTTCCCACATTCGCTGTCGCCAGACAGACGGCGATCACTGTGTTGAGGAACGCCAGCAGCAAGATCCACCAGACACCGCCCCAGAACCTGTGCGCCAGTACGAGGCCGGGCAGGTCGGATGATCCCGGCAGCGAGCTGAGCTTGTTGACGCCCCAGCCCAGGATCTGGCCCCAGTACGCGACGATGAGCAACACGCCCAGGATGAGTATCGACAGCATCGTCGCGCGTGGCACGTTCCGCCTTGGGTCGCGGGTTTCCTCCGCCAGCGGTGCGGCGCCCTCCCAGCCGGTGAGGCCCTGCACGGAGAACACGACGGCCAGGGCGAAGCCTTCCAGCGAAAGCTTCTTGGTGAAGTCGAACACACTGAACGTGAAGCCGCCCGGCCCCGGGCTGGCGAATCCCCATATCGAGAGGACCAAGACGATGATCATCTCTAGTCCTCCGAGTACCAGCATCGCCTGCGCCGAGATCCTGATGCCACGGTGCTGGAGGAACGCGATGAGTGGTGCGCCAACCAGGACGCACACCCACCACAGCCAGGGCACGTTGATCTGGTAGTTCGTCTTAAGCTCCGAAGACAAGATAAACCCGAAGTAGCCGTAGATCGGGCCGCCCGCCAGCGGCGAGTAGAGCACGTACATCCACGATGTCAGGAAGCCCATTCGTGGGTGCAGGGCCCTGCTCACGTAGGTGTAGTAGCCGCCTGCTGACGGCATGTGCTTAGACAGCTGGACCAGCGTGTTGCCCAGCATGAATACGACGATGACCCCAAGCAGGTAGGCAAGTGGCGCGGCTTCGCCAGTGAATCCCACGACGGCCTGGGTGAAGAACAACGCCGCGATAGCAGGCGCGATGTGGGTGATGTTCTGCATCAGCGCGCCTGTGAGCCCGATGGCATTGCGCCGGAGGTCGGTGCTCTCGATCACGGACTCGCCACTGCCCGGTCGCGTCGCGCCGGGCGATACGGTGTCAGACATTGCTCCTCCTGCGGCCTCAGACGGCCGATCAGCACGCTGCAAGTCCTGCCCTTTAGGCAGCCATTAAGGGCCGATTCCGAGCAGATGTCAATACCCTGAGCGTTCGCTCGGCAGTGCGAAGATCGCCAGTGCCGAGGGCGCCTTGCCAAGACCTGCCAGCTGGTCGATACTCCCTTATGGAGCGGATGGCCAGCCCTTGAGCGAATGCTCTGGACGCGCGGCCGGCGTGCTGGAGACCGCCGGTCCACGGACGGGGCCGACTAATAGGTGGGCTAGCCGACTCTTCAGTTCTGACCGGGAGGTGAGCACACAGTGACCGCTCTGACCATGCCCGCACCGGTTACGCTGCGCGAGTTCGACGAGATATTCGAGTCCGTAAAAAACTGGGGCCGCTGGGGTGACGATGACGAACTCGGCACCCTGAACTACATCACGCCCGATATGGTGCGGGCGGCGGCCGGACTCGTCCGGTCCGGGCGTCAGGTCACGATGGCGATCCCGATGAACACGACAGCGGGGCCGGATAACCCGAGCCCGGTCATCTACCACGTCGTGCAGGGCCATGACATCGACATCCAGTCGAGCACGCTGACGTTCGCGACGGACTTCCTCGGCCTGGCGTTTCACGGCGACTGCCATACGCACATGGACGCGCTGTGCCACATCGCCTACAGGGGCCTGGTCTACAACGGTAGGGCGGCCCTGGAGGTCATGACTTCCCGCGGCGCCACCGCGCTGGATGTAGCGACCTACAGTAACGGCCTGGTGGGCAGGGGAGTGCTGCTGGACGTGCCGCGGTACCGCGGTGTCCGCTGGCTCGAGCCGGGCGAAGCCGTCACGCGCGCAGAACTTGAGGCCGTCGAGGAGGCCCAGGACGTGCGGCTGGGTGAAGGCGACATCTTCGTCTTCCGCACCGGCCACCACCGGCGCCGCCTCGAGCTCGGCGCCTGGGACAACGGCTACCCGCCGACCGGTGAGGGGAAGCCCGGCCTGCACGTCGACACGATTCGCTGGATGCACGAGCGCAAGATTGCCGCGTTCCTTCCCGACGGTGACGGTGAAACGGTGCCGAGCAACGTCGAGGGCATGCTCTACCCCATCCATCCGCTTCAGGTCACCGCGATGGGGATGTTTGTGTCGGACAGCCTTCAGCTGGAAGACCTCTCGCTGGCCTGCGTGGAAGAAGGGCGGTTCGAGTTCATGGTCGTCGGCCTGCCCCTCCGCCTGCCTGGTGGCACCGGCTCGCCGTGGAACCCGATTGCGATCTTCTGACGCCCGCGAAGGAGGCCACATGGAACGACGTTTCGAGGGCAAGGTCGCGCTGGTGACCGGCGCGGCCACCGGAATGGGGCAGGCGACGGCGGTGCGGCTCGCAGCGGACGGCGCGACGGTGGCAGTGAACCACCTGCCCGGCCAGGACCCAGGCGAGACGCTCGCGCGAATCAGCGAGACGACTGGCCAGGGCTTCGCGTTCCCTACGGACATGCGTGACCCCGATCAGGTGACGGCCATGGTGCAAGGCGTGGCAGAACGGGCTGGCCGGCTCGATTACGTCGTGTCCAACGCCGGCATCAACCCGACCCTGACGTGGGACAACACGAGCATTGAGGACTTCAACCGGCTATTCGAGACGAACGTCCGCGGCACGTGGGTGGTCGCCACTGAAGCAGCCAAGCAGATGATCCGCGAGGGGCACGGCGGCGCGATCTGCTTCGTCAGCTCGATCTCAGCCCACGTCGGCGCGCCGTATCGGACCGCATACTGCGGAACGAAAGGCGCCATCAGCATGCTGGCGAAAGCGCTCGCGTGCAACCTCGGCGAGCATGGTATCCGGGTGAACGCGGTCGAGCCCGGATGGACGATAACCCCGATGGGCGCGCCAATCCTGGACGACCCGCCGGTGCTGAAGTACTACGAGGAGCGGATCGCGCTGCACCGCGGCGCGCAGCCGGAGGAACTGGCAGCCGCGATCACCTTCATGCTATCCGGCGACGCCAGCTACGTGACCGGGGCGACGCTGCTGGTAGATGGTGGCTTCATCGTGAACGCGGAACTCTAGGCGCGCGGCCATGACTGACAATCTCAGCCAGCTGCGCGAGGCGATCAGGCGACCGCTGCCGCTCGCTTACCATCCGCTCTATCGCTTCTACGAAGGCGGCTCGCTCACCCGGCAGTTCCGCAGGCTCCCAGACCGGCCGGATGACTGGTGGTCAGAAGACTGGGTCGGCTCGTGCACCAGCGCCAACAACTGTGATCCCGACGGCCAGGAGCAAGGCCTGAGTTCGGTGGACTTGCCAGGCATCGGGAGTGTCCCGCTCAAGGACATCGTCGAGGCGCTGCCCGAGGAGATGGTGGGCGCTGGCTTCGCGCACCGCTGGGGGCCGATCACCGGTGTGCTGGTCAAGCTGCTCTCGCCAGCTGGCCCGGTGCCGCTGCACGCGCACCCGAGCCGGGAATGGGCGCGCAGGCACCTCGGGTCGCCGTTCGGCAAGACCGAAGCCTGGATACTGCTCGACACGCCGGGCGACGGCGCCGAGCCGGCGCATGCCGGGATCGGCTTCGTCAACGGAGTCGACCGTGACTGGTTCGCGGACGCCGTCCGGACGCGCGACCGCAAGAGCATTCGCGGATCACTACACCGTACTGATGTGCATCCCGGCGAGGTGTACGTGGCGCACGCGGGCGTTCCCCACTATCTGGGACCGCGGATCTCGTTCATCGAGGTGCAGGAGCCGAGCGACCACATCGTCATCCCGGAGACCTCCGGCGACGACGATGCCGGCGCGACGATGGGGCTGGGCTGGGACCTTGCTCTCGACATGATCGACTACACCGGCCGGGACGCGAACCAGACCTTTAGCCGCGCGCGCCAGCAGCCGCGAGAACTTCGCGCCAGCCGCGGCTCGCGCGAAGTCCGGCTGTTCCAGGACGACGTGCGCCCGTTCTTCGACGCCACCGCGCTGGAGGTGGCGGACGAGATCGACACCGACGACGGACGGTTCAGCGTCGCCGTTGTCGTGTCGGGCGCCGGCTCCATCGAGGGTGACTTCGGGACCCAGCCTCTCAGCCGGGGGGAGACGTACGCGCTACCCGCCAGCGTGCCGTTCCGTGTCCGGGCCGGGCGCGAGCCGCTTCGCGTCATCCGCTGCCTCGGCCCGACGACCGAGCCTTAACCAGAGGAGATCCTCGATGCTGGATACATCGCCGTTGCTTGCCGAGTCGCGTGATCGTGTGCACCGCCAGTACGGCCACGCCGTCGGGCTGCGGCGGGACGAGCTGGTCACGCCAGCGCTCGTGCTCGACGTTGACGCCGCGCAGCGGAACATCGACCGGATGGCCAGCGAGCTGCGACATATCGGCCAGGCGACAATCCGGCCGCACTACAAGACGCACAAGAGCCCGGATCTGGCCCGTCGTCAGGTGCAGGCGGGCGCGAGCGCCCTGTCGATGGCGACAGTGTGGGAAGCAGCGATCCTCGCCGGCGACGGGTTTGATGACCTTTTCGTCGTCAACACCGTCGCCCATCCGGACAAGATCCGGCTCCTCGCCGAGCTCGCCATGGACCGCCGCATCCTCGTCGCGGTGGACGAGGCGTCGAACGCGGCCGCGCATTCCGCCGCTGCGGTCCGGGCCGGATCGACTGTCGGCATCTTCGTCGAGGTGGACACCGGCATGAACCGATGCGGCGTCGACACGGCCGGGGCGGCGCTGACGCTGGCGCGGCAGGTCAGCGAGCTGCCCGGCCTGAAGTTCGAGGGGATCACTGGCTACGAAGGCCACTGCACGCTCACACCGGAGGAGGACCAGCGGCACGCGAAGCAGCAGGAGGCGATGAAGCTCTTCACCGGCGTCGCCGACTTCCTCGAGGCGAACGGCATCCCCTGCCCGATCCGGTCGGCTGGGGGCATCGCGACTTGGCAGTGGACCGCAGCATATCCGGGGATCACCGAGATTCAGGCAGGCTCGTACGTCGTGATGGACAACTTCCACGGGAAGATGGTGCCGGGCTTCGAGCACTCGCTGACGATCCAGACGTCAGTGATCAGCAGGCAAAGCAAGCAGGTCATCGTAGACGCCGGCAACAAGTCCGTCGCCGATCCTTACAACGCGACCATCGTCGGTCACGAACTGAAGGTTTTCAGATCCGACGAGGAGCATGGCATCTTCTCCGCCCCAGAGGGCTCGCCGCTGAAGGTAGGCGACTCCGTCGCTCTCGTGCCCGGCTACTCTCCGACCACCGTCAACTTCTACGACGCGTTCCACGTCGTGCAGGACGATGTTGTCGTGGACATCTGGCCGGTGATCCCGCGGGGGCCTGGCCACCACGGCCTTGCGCCTGCCCCAGCGGGTGCGCAAGCAGCTGCCTAGCCCATGGCTATGCAGGTGGCTGTTGCAGGCGGATGAGCAGGCTCAAGAGCTGCTGGCGTTCGGCTGCTTCGAGCGGGCTGAGGAATAGGCGCTGCTGCTCGTCCAGGATCCGGACCGCCTCAGCTTTGGCTGCGTGTCCGCTTTCAGTGGGATGTATGAGATACGCGCGGCGGTCGACGGGATGGCGTGTGCGACGCACGTAGCCCTGGTCCTCGAGGTCGTCGAGCAGGCCCACCATGGTGGTGCGGTCGATGCGCAGCAGATCGCCAAGCCGCTTCTGGGTCATCGGCTCCATCTCGGTCACGAGCGTCAGGATCCCGGCCTGGCGGGCGATCAGGCCGAGCGGGGCGAGCATCGCGTTAGCCAGAGTATGCGAGGTTTCAGCCGCCCGGTAGAGCAGGAACGGGATCCGATCGCGCATTGACGGCGGCAGCCGCACGCCACCGCCTCCGGGCGACTCCTGTTGCTCGTCAGTCACGCTGGCTTCTCCATCTCATCAGGTGTTAGATAATCAGCATCAGGATCATATTCGGAGAATTGGAGCCTGGCAGCCAGTAGGGAGGCGGCGGTTTGATGGTCAGTTCGGCAGACGTCTATCGCGAGTTCATTGCGGCAGTGAACGATCAGGACCTGGACCGGGCAGCCGTATGCGTCGACCCGGCCCGCTATCGCGAGAACTGTGTCGGCTTCACCCGCGGCTTCGTCGACTGGGAACAGGCCAAGGCCTCAGTCGAGCGGGTCTGGAAAGGACTTCCTGACCTACATGTAGACCTGCCGTACATCATGGCCGACGGTGATGTCGTGGTTGCTCACGGCACCGTGCGCGGCACCGCTACCGGCCGGCTCTACGGTGCGCCGGCCACCAAGCGCGCCTTCGAGGCCAGCTTCTTCGACTACGTACGCCTCGCCGACGGACGGATCGTGGAGCGCATCCAGCAAGCCGACGTCCTCGGCCAGATGCGGCAGCTCTACGGTAAAGCCCTGGGCTTGGTCGGCCTCGGTGCAATGTTTTACCGCCTGTAGCCCGCCCCGCAGGCGCGGCGTTGGTTGTCGGTCAAGTTCCAATCCGTCTCGGCAGCCCGCGTTGCAGTCAGACGAATTGTTGTCCGCCGTCGATGTCGTAGGTGGCCCCGGTGATCGCTGTGTTGGTCATGAGGTGAACGGCGAGCGCAGCGACATCGACCGCGGTAACGACCCGGCCGATCGGCAGTGCGGCCCGCAGCTCCTGGCGGCGGTGCTCCAGCTGATCACCGAGCAGCGAAGCCGACAGCGGAGTATCGACGAAGCCGGCCGCGATGAGGTTCACGCGGATGGGGGCTAGCTCCACGGCGAGAGTCGCTATGAACGCCGGCAGCGCTGCGGTGGCAGCGGAAACGATCCCCAGGCCATGCCCGACGCGCCGACCGCCGGTACCGCCCATGAACACCAGAGTTCCGCCTGGCCGCATTTTTCCGGCCGCGTTGCGCGCTATCTCAAGGTCGAGGACCACGTGATCACTGAGAGCGTCCCGCACCTGTGCGGAGTCCATCTCCAGCAGCGGGCCGTAGGTCGGGCCGCCGGCGGTAGTCATGACATGGTTGATCGGCGCTGACACGTTCTCGAAGAAGTGCGTGAGTGCCGTAGCGTCCGTGGCGTCGAATACCGCGGTGCTCTCAGCGCTGACGTCCTCTGCCGCTTGAGCGAGCCGGCCGGGATTGCGGCCGGTAATGATGACCTTCGCGCCCTCGGCCTGGGCGCGCCGGGCCGTTTCGAGCCCGATGCCTGCGCTGCCGCCGATTACAACGACCGTCTGTCCGGCTAGTTGCGGTTCTCGCTCGGCCAGTGACGCATCGCTGTCGGCATTCATAGCGGCAGTTCCGACACGCTCATGAACCTCGGCGTAGCCGTTACGAAGTTCGTCTTGTTCCTCCACCACCATCGCCCCCGTGGCTAGCCTGCTGCGATCCAAGGTCCCTGCCCGCCGACGAGCTGCCACAACCCGCCGGCGACCGCGGAGCGATTCGCGAGAACCATTAGCCGCACTTTGACCAGGTTCACGGGCACCTGCACGGATCTAGTGACGAGCCTCATAAGTCGTCAAATTCGAATGTTCGTCCATTCCTCTTTTTGGACAATGGGAGCCATCCAGGCTGCCCGCTAGCATGACGTGGACTTGCTGCGGGCCGCGGACTCAGGGCTGCGTGCGCACGTCCGCTCGAACGCTTCTCCGTCTGGGGTCACGCGCACCATGCCCGCCCCATGGAGGCACTAGGGCATCGGG
>Ga0126381_100007493_pt1 | contig 12147 bp, 10 predicted proteins | sample PanSoiMetPlot_28_FD_96465 | JGI IMG/M metagenome (GOLD analysis project Ga0126381, IMG submission 96465) | Tropical forest soil microbial communities from Panama - MetaG Plot_28 | ecosystem: Environmental > Terrestrial > Soil > Tropical forest > Bulk soil | place: Panama | collected 2016-02-17
ATGCAATGGCGCGCAATACTTGCGAATATAAAATCGGATTTGGAGGAAGTCGGCAGTTCGCTCGACCATTTGGTCAAGCTGACGTTTTACGTCAAGGGACCATTTCCAAATGGTGGCGTTCTCAGTTCACCCAATTTTCGTCTCGACGTGTTGGATGAATTTTTTGCGGAACATTGTCCAAAGCACTGTAGCTATAACAACCCGCCGCCATCCGAGGTGATTGGGGTTTCTGCACTCGCGCATCCTGACCTTGTTATCGAGATTGTTGCGATCGCCGCATTACCAGACTGAGTTTCGACGTTTCGCGGCATCGCATAAATTTGGACGCTTTGGGGAGGATAGCGGACATCCCGCGAACGCGGTGGGCGCCTTGGTCCGGCGCTGTTGACCCACAGCCGACAAAGGCTCCTTCGAAATCCCGCAGTGCAGCAGGTCTCCCACAGTGCTATCTTCCGTTTCGAAGCACGGGAGAAATTGCTGGTGAAACGGCACGACTTTCACACTGCTCGGCGGCGCGGCGGTCGCGTGGCCGTTTGCGGCGCGCGCGCAGCGAGCCGAGCAGGTGCGCCGGATCGGCGCGCTGATGAACCTGGCCGCGGACGATCCACAAAGTCAGGCCCGCGTAGCGGCGTTCCGGCAAGTCCTGCAGCAACTGGGCCGCAGCGACCGCAACGTGCGGATCGACACCCGCTGGGGGCGCTGCTTCCGTCATGTCAGTGAACCGGCGTCCATCAACAATGCGTTCGCCAGTACCATGCTTGAATGATGCGTAAAGCATACCGTTAGGTCGAAGGGCGCGAACAACGCGCCGGAGAACCTCTGCCAGTTAAAACGCCATGCCAGCGGATGATGAGCTGGTGAGAAACCCGATCACCGGCATTGCCGCCTGCTGCGCTCGCCGCCAGCGGCCAGCCGGCCGCAGCGCTGCCGAGGAACGCGATGAAGTTGCGCCGTCTCACTGGCCGGCGCCTCCCGTGCTTGCGAAAGGATAGCACACCTCAGTGGAGCGTGCTGCGCTGCGAGATTTCAACCCGGCTCATGACCGCTGTGGGTCAAAACCGGCATTGCGGTGATTTCCGCTGCATGACCGCTCTTGCACCGAAAGCGGAAGTCCATCCGCGATCTTGCTATGTCGCATTCGTGCCACAACCGGACTCATGCACCGCAGCAACGTGCATCATCCGGGATGCTCAGCCCAGCGCCTTACGTCGCACTGGGAGACGGCCTTGGTCTCAGACCAAAGGCTTCCATGGCGCGAAAGCATTCTGCGTCCGCTGCAGGACGGGCGTCAGCTCGGGGAAGTGCCGCAGAAGCACCGTCGTCATGTTGTTGTTCTCGATCCAATCGATCCCGGGTTGGGTGTAGACGGCGGCCGTGTAGTCCTGGGTGATGAAGCGATCGCTCTTGAGCCGCCGCGACGCCATCAGGATGAAAACTCGGAACGCCGTGTCGCTGAAACCAAACCCCTCCGGCGGTGTTTCCGCGTACATGCCCACCATCAGGTCCACTTTGTCCGGGTGGCCATAGATGTCGCGCAGCTCGCGGGCAAGTTCGGGATCTTCCGTCATCTGTTCGAAAGAACGGATGCGCGGCTTGTGAAATAATTCTCGGAACCGGTTGTAGCGCGGGACGCCGCGCTCGCGGTCGCGCAGAATGTCGATGGTCGCCAAATCGACCAACTCCTCCACCTGCGGGCCTTTACGCCGTCGCAGGCGGCGCATCCAATTCGGGAAATTGCGCAGCGTGACGGCTCCCGGATTGTGAACGCCGAATGTGTAGACGAGGTCGGCCATTGTCGTGCCGTCCCGTGTGGCATTGGCCATGGCGTTCGGGCCGACAATGACGTCGGGATCGTGCGGATCATTCGATTCGAACTTGAGAACGCGGCCACGCTGTCCATCCGCGGCAGACAGGATCTGGATGTCGTTAGGGAGAAGCGGGTGCAAACGATAGACCGCGGTGAACTCTTCGGTCAGACAGTAGTCCGCCCCGTGATGGTTGGTGGCCGAACCCGGAATGCCGCTGATCGCCTCGCTTGTGCTGATTCGGCCGAGATATTTCTTGACTCGCTCGCCCGCGAGTCCCCACCAGTTGGCGTTCATGCCGACCTGCAATGCCGGGTGCGTCAGGATCGCGGGCGTCCAGTCGACGGTATGGATCTTCGCCATCAGGGCGTTGTTGACGAGGCGAGCCACGCGAAAGATCTGCTCGTCCGGGTTCTCGTTGTCCTTCCATTCGGGGAAGGCCTGCACCAGATGGTCGCAAATCGCGTTGTGCTCGAGCGTAAAAAGGTTGTGCAGGAGGCTCAGGCCCAGCCACCAGTTCGAGGTCAGGCCGGTGATCTCCACCCCGGTGGGGTCGACGGGGATCAGCTTGGTTTTTGGATCGACCTTGAGCTTGCCCTCCTTGCCGAAGCGATACGCCTTGCCGGCCTGCGGACTGTCGCCGTAGATCTGCGATGAATCCCACCAATGCGTCTCGGCATTGGCATAGGTGACCGGGCCCGCGCCGTCGCCCGGCTTGCGGGTCGGATCGGGTCGCGTGCGGCGCACCAGCATCTTGCCCGGCCATGAATCGCCGGGCGGAATCGGGACGTCGAACGGATCGTCGTCGATCGGCCGCGGCGTGCCGTGGTTGAACCAGTCGTGGGTCTGGAACTGGATCCACGCGGCCGCGAGCAGGTTGAGAATCGTCGCCGGCTTGAAGTCGTCCTTCCCGCCGCTCAGCTTCTGCCGGGCGAGCAGACGATTGCTCACCAGCCGCGGACTCGGATCGAGCAGACCGCCGTCGCGGGCCGGGTCAACTTCGCTCAGCGGGATATTGCGGCCGAAGCGCGCGCCCGGATTGCTCAACGTGAACTCCGAGCCGTTGAGCGCATCGTTCGGGTTCAGGCTCGCGTTGCCCATCGTCGGCTTATCGAGGTCGTTGTACTGCCCATCTTGTTCGCGTTCGCAAAGATAGCGCGACTCGAAGGGAACCGTGGGCCGCAGGCCCTTCGGCTCCGTCACCGGTATATCGGACGTGTTGTGCAGATTTTTCGCGCGCAACACCTCGCGTAGCGCGCCGAGATTGGTGACCGCAAGGAACGTCGGCAGCTTATGCCAGCGGACGAACAAGTTGAGGAACTGGAACGCTTTGACGTAGAGAACGGCGATCAGCGACTTCGGGTCGTTCTCCTGTACGATCAGGCGCAGCAGCGCGCAGCCCGTGACGGTCAGCGCCATGACGATGCCGAGCAGACGCGCCACGATGCCGGCTTTAGAGGCGAGAACGAAGGCGCCGAAGAACATGCCGAAGGCCAGCATGTGAACGGCGCCGCGCTGGACGCGCACCCACGTCCGGTTATCGGAAACGGTCCACGCGAGAAGGACGTCGAGTCCCCACCAAGCGGTGAGAAAGAAATCGGGTCCGGGATTGTCGACGATCTTCTCGGGATCGGTCGCCACCCCTTCCTGGCTGTGGAAGACCTCATGGAGATCGCCGTGAAACGTGCCGATGACGGTCCAGTACACGTGCGTCAGGAATGCGAGATACGCGAAGGTCCAGAACGCGCGCCAATAGGTGTTGGCGGCGTCGCTGCGCGAGAAGATGTGGAAGCACAGCGCGGGCGTCAGCAGAATGATCGTCACCCAGATGGTGAAGATCACCCGATAGAACACGACCGTATGGTGCTCGGGGCCGGGCCTGCGGGCGCTGAGCGCCGCCGCCACTTCGGCGCCGCCATGGGCGAGCGCCTCCAGGACCAGAAAGAGCGCGAAGACGAACAAGTACCTCGATCGCGCCACGCTCGGAGACTGCTGCAGGGTACGCATGCCATCGCCCTCATGTGCTCGCGGGCCGTCGCTCAGTGCGCGTGCCAGCGCTGTTGGTGTTCTCTCTGCGTCTCGGTGTATCCGCCCTTGAAAAGCGTGTCGTAGTAGTTGAGATCGAGGTGGTGCGCCTGCATCCAGACGCCCGGCGCATAGATCGCATCGCAGTGCGCCGGAAAGCGGCCGTGCCGTTCGTAGATGTACGTGCAGATGTCCTTGGTGCAGGCGATGACGTCGTCCTTGTAATGCGGCACCTCCTTGAGATAGCGAGGGCCGCGGTCGTCCTGGAAAATTTTTCGGAAGTATGCGTCGTCGTTGTAGGTGCCGCCGGGTCCGTATTTCGATGCGACAACCGCATCGACGGCGTCCGCCATGGATTTGTAGTAGGGAGGACACATTCCCCTGATGTGCGGCGGCAGCCCGATCGGATGCGAGCGCGCCTCGGTCCGGAAAGTCCCCCAGCGGAAGAAATCGAGTGCGCGATAGGGCGGCGTGACGTGTTCGAATCCAAGCGCCGGCAGCAGCTTGATCGGGGCGACGGATGCGTGAATCCAGCCGCCGAGTCCCATCGCCTGGAGCATCAGGATGAGGTTCTGCAGCAAAAGCTCCGCCTCGATCTGCGTGCGCATCGTGCCGAGCACACCGAGCGGAAGCTTGATCTCCTTGTTGAGGAATCCGCTTCGGATCCACTTTCGGACGCCGGCGGGGAGGTAGAAGTTGCGGTCGTCGAGGAAGGCCGGTCGGTGGCCATCGGGCTCCGTCAGCAAATACATCAGCGCGTTGATGTATTGCTGCGTCATGTCGACGACCGGGAACAGAACCGTCGAACCGGGGGTATTGGAGAGGAAGCGATTGGAGTCGAGATAATAGGGAAACTCGCGCGGAAATTCGGGACGCTTGTCGGAAAGCTTGACCTTGGACGCGTTTGCCCGACGGATCAGCAGCGCCGGCGTGACGGGTTCAGTCGGGTCAATCGTATCGAGGCGCTTGAGAAAATAAGTACCGGCGTCATTGAACAGGAAAAAATGCGTGGCTTGGCAGTTGTCGGTGCTTCCGGCGGCGCGGCCCGGAAAATTTAAGTTGGGCGTACCAAGAATTTTTTCTCCGGTGGTTGTCTCGAAAGGCCGGTCCGGCAGCGTCAAACCGGTCATTCCTACTGCGGCGATCAAGATCGCCTCTTCGAGCTCGCTCAGCGGCTGCGGCGCAGCGTTCGAGGTGTAGGTATTGCTGCCTGCCGGGACGGACTTGATGCCGACACTGATACGTCGGGACCTACGCTTGAACAGAGCGTCGAAGAGAGGGTACTTCCGCATTTCGTCGAACCCGGCCGGAGCATCGGACACCGAGCCGGATGTCGGTTTGGAGATGACGTCGGACATGGCACTCCTCCCTTGCCTCCAAGCTTGTCGAACCGAACGCGCGCCATCGACGGCAGGACATCGGATGCCCCGTGGCAGAGCCTGCTTCCGATCGAGGACGTCCAAGACGCATCATGCTCGTGGGGAAACGAAGGAGAAGACGCGTCTCATGCGACGCCAAGTCTTTTTGCCAGAGCCTCCTCGATTGCCGCCACAAGCCCCGCCGGATTGGGACTGAAGTGTGGGATGGCCAGCCGTGTGATAGCGGCGTCGATCACGGTTGGCTTGCCCGATGCCAGCGCTGCCTGCAGTGCCGACTCGAAGTCCGCCAAGGTTTCCACTCGATAACCCTGCGCGCCGCACGCCTTCGCATACGCCACGTAATCGGGGTTGGTGAAATCGACGAGGCCGGATTCGTGATAAGTGGCGAGTTGAAAGATTTTGATGAGCTTGAACTCGCCATCATTGAAGATGATCCAGATCACCGGGATGTCGTACTGGACTGCGGTGAGCAGCTCGAAGCCGGAAAGCAGGTAGCACGCATCTCCGCAGCCGACGATGACGTGTCGATCGGGATGCGCGCACTTGGTTCCGAGCGCGCCGTTCACGGCCCAGGCCATCGGCCCAAAACTGCCGGGCTTGCGATAGCGCTGCCCGCGCCTCAGTTGAAGGTAATAGCCGAGCCACGCCAGGTGTGCTCCCGCATCGGCAAGCACGATGCTGTTGTCGGGCAGCAGCTTGGACAGCGACTGCGCAAGCTGGCCGGGATGGATGTGGCGAGGCGCCAGATTGACGATCGGGGCCGTCGGGTGCCGGTCCTTTTCCACGCTCGCTGGCGGAACATTACCGACCGAAGCCGACAGTTTCTCGATCAATCGCGCAATCGCCGGCTTGGCATCGGAGATGATTCCGCATGCCGCCGGATAGACCTTGTTGATCTCCTTTGCCGCGATGTTGACATGGATGAGCGTCTTGTTCGCGAACAGGTCGGGACGGAAATTGAAGGTCGCGTGCTGCGCAAACGAGTTGCCGACGGCAAGCACGAGGTCGGCCTCGACGAATGCCTTTCCGGCCGCGCCATGGCCGCTGTCCGCGAAAACGCCGAGCGCCAGCGGGTGATCTTCCGGAATGATCCCTTTGCCGTCGAGCGTGGTGACGAAGGGAATCTGAAATCTTTCGATCAAGGTCCGCAACTCGTCTCCGGCGCGGCTGCGGATCGCCCCGAACCCGATGAGCGCGAGGATGCGCTTCTTTCGCGCCATCGCATCGGCGAGCAGACCGGCGGCGGCGGAGATCGTCGCCGGGTCGGGAATGACGGGTCTGACATCGAGCTTTATGTCGCGGTAGTTGTCGACCGACACGCCGACATGCGTCAGATTCTCGGGAACGTGGATGTGCACGGGGCCGGGGCGGCCCTCGAAGGCGACATTAACCGCCTCTTCGAGAACGTCACAGGTCTGCGCCGCATCCTGCAGGAGAAACGAACGTTTCGTGGTCGCCGCGAACATCGCCTGCGAGTCGGGCGTGCCACCGAATCCCGACGTCTCGTTCAATGCGCCCTTGCCCCTCCATTCGAGCGATGCGAAGCCCGAGATCGCGAGGACAGGGTAGGAGTCGGACATCGCGACCGCGAGACCAGAGAACAGATTGAACGCGCCGGGTCCCGCAGTTGCGAAGCAGACGCCCAGGCGGTTGGAATAGATTGCGTAGCCGCAGGCCATGAAAGAGGCGGCCTGCTCGTGGCGAACGATAACCGGTTTGATCTTCGTAGAATGCTTGAGCGCTAATAATAGGCTTGCGGCGTTCTCGCCTGCTCCGCCGAAGGCGGCGTCGACGCCGATTCCTTCCAGGCCCTTGATGATCGCCGCATAGACCCGCATCGAAACTGCTCCTCAGTGGAAGTCTCTCGGAACTGGACGGCTGTCGGCGGCCGGGATTCAAATGAAGCAGATTAGCCGTAGGAGCCCGACACGAAATGTTACATCACCCCCTTGTTTTCCACCGGAAAGGATCATGGCAACATCGAGCAAAGTGTCTGCAATTCCACCGCTTTTTAAGGCTGACACCGCGGCGTTTGAGCCGGAAGTTTCCAAATCCAGCATGAAGCGATCTTATGCCAAGCGTTCTCTTGGCTCGTTTGAATGCCTTTGCGTGTGTGATGCGCTGTCCTTCATTGAGCAATCTTGCCGCGCGAGCGCTTGCCTCGACCTTGGTGACTGGGCGGGGTTGCTCTGCGAGCGCTGCTCGCAAAAAATCAATCACATCCGGTTCAGTGCGAAGATTCATCCAGGATATATATGGCCATAGAGCCATCGATGCGAGCCCAATTGCCTAAGCCGCAACGTCGGACGCTGCGATCAGATCCCGCGGTCTTCGAGCGTAAAGACCGCACGCTTGCGGCGTGATATTGTTGCTTTCCACTAGCCAGCCCTCACACGGGAGGGCCACATGCCTGTCACTATCGGACGGCGGGAAGTGATAGCTGCGCTCGGCGGCGCGGCGGCCGCGTGGCCGCTCGCGGCGCACGCAACTGACAGCACGATTTCCAAAGCAGGTTCGCGGGTTGCACGATAAGCTCGGCGACAGCCTGGCCAGAAGGATCCATGATCAGCCGTGCCCTGGTTTTCCGCCGAACATCTGCATCAACTCATGACAACGTATGGCTACGCGGCGGTCGGTGTGGTCGTTGCTCTGGAAAGCATGGGGCTGCCCCTGCCGGGCGAAACGATCCTTATCATTGGCGCGGTTTACGCGAGCACACAGCATGATCTGAGCATCTGGGGCGTGATCGCCTCCGCCGCGGCAGGTGGGATCGTAGGCGACAACATCGGATATTGGGTCGGGCGTACCTTCGGCTATTCCCTCTTGTTGCGCTACGGCCAATACATCGGCCTCTCCGATGCGAAGATCAAACTGGGACAGTACCTTTTTCTGCGGCACGGGGCGAAGGTTGTGTTCTTCGGCCGTTTCATCGCTGTACTTCGAATCCTAGCCGCCTTTCTCGCGGGGGTGAACCGCATGGGCTGCCGCGCCTTCCTCGCAGCAAACGCCGCTGGCTGTATTTCATGGGCGAGCCTGTATGGGTTGGGAGCTTACAGCTTTGGTGCCGCGCTATTTCACACGCGCGCGCCCATTGGTATCGGATTGTCAATCTTTGCTGGGGTCAGTGTCCTTTTGGCGCTGCTTTACATGCGCTCGCATGAGTCGGAGCTACAGAAAGAGGCAGAGATCGCCCTCCCCGGGCCACTGCAACGCGTGCGTTGGCCCGGCGGGTCAACGGCACGATCATAGGGGGATCTATCCGGCCTCAGCGGCCCGTTTGCCCGTTCGGCAGCTCGAAATGCTGAACTGCAACTGCAAGCACAATGAAGCCAATGGCGGCAGCGAGAACTATGGCGCTCAGGGAAAGCCACATGTCGGTTACTCATTTTCGGATCTAAACGAGGCGTGGTTGGTAGCTTCCGCAGGTAGCGACTTTGGCTCGACCACGATCGCATCAGCTTTGGTCTGGTAGTCCTGCGCGATCAGGACCAGCCGGTTCGCTACCTCTTCCGAGGAAGAGATCAGCGAGAGGCGAAGATCAGACGGCGGAGTCGAACGACTCGCACAGTCGAGCTGAGCTCTCCGCGACTGCGTCGAAGACCGGTTGGACGTTGCTGGGCGAGCCCCTGATGACTCTTAGAATCTCAGAGGTCGCCGTCTGTTGCTCCAGCGCCTCGGCCACCCCTCAACCATCCTAAATCGGACAGTTACGCCGCGCCGACCACCGAACGCCGATCTGCGGGAGCGGGAATATCTAACCCCGAAGGAAGTGGACCGTCTCCAGGATGCCGCCCAGAAGCATTCCCGGTATGGCCACCGCGAGCGCCAGCGAGCTTTGCGAATTGACCTGGAATATGATCGAGCTTGATAGCGGCCGTATCCATGTGCGGCGTGCCAAGAACGGCGTCGATAGCACGCACCCGCTCACGCGCCAGCTACGGCGGGAGAACCTGCAAAGCCGCTACGTCTTCAACACCGAGCGCGGAGGGCCGGTCACGACCGCCTGGTTCCTCAAAATGGTCCGCCGGACTGGAGAGTTGGCCAAACTGCCCTTCCCGATTCATCCGCACATGCTGCGCCACGCCTGCGGGTCGGCATTCACCCCCTCCCTGGTGTCACATTCTGTGAGCGAACTGTCCGGGCCATTGGCCCTTCTGCGATAAAAGTCGCCATGGGCCCTTTCCGATGAAAAAGAGGGGGGAGGATGTAAAGAAACTCGGTCGCTAGGATTTCGGCTTCAGGGGTCATTTCACGAGGCAGGAGGGCCGCTGGCCCTACCCCTACCCCTCATAGATGTCCCTCCGGGGACTGCTGGTTCCTCGGCCCAGCCCTAGGACAAGCCGATCATGGCTACAAAGCGAGCGCGACAGCCCCGACGCAAGCTACGGCGGGCCTCCAGGAAGGTCCGGCGTTATAACCCGCCTGTTTTTGGGCCATGGAACTCGCACGAAATTCGGACCTTGGCAGAGGCTGTAGCGCTGCGCCTACGCATCGATGCTGTGTCTGCGCGGTATGTGGCACTCCATGCACTCGAACTGTGGCAGGTCGAAGAAATCCTCAAGAGTCTCGGATGCGATCCGAGCACCCCTGATTGGAGAAGCGCGTTCTTCAAGTTGGCAAGGCACTTTTGCAACGTAGGTCAAGTTCGCCGAGCCCGGGGCGGCGGTACAAGAAAGTGGACCGACGAGAAGGAAAGTATACTTCTCAGGGAGATGCGACGGTTGCATGAGCAGGGGCTTTCAGAGCGCCAAGCACTCAAAAGGATTGCCGACAACCCTGTCTTCGATGATGTGTTACCTTATACAGAACAAATCGAAGTGATAGACCGATCTATAAGAACATCTGGTCGTAAAGATGCACCTCGAAAAGGGTGGGAGTCAGTGGAAGACCGACCTCGTGAGCGTCGTATGGATGCACTACGAAAGGTATGGGAGCTGCTGAAAGGACGAATCAGGAGTGACCCTAAATCGCTGGAACGAGCGCTCGGATTGACCAAACTTCCCCCGGGGGTGATGCGCATCATTTCGCACCTCGATATTTTCCCTGAGCCAAAGCCTAAGCACAAAAAAGTGCTCAGCGGCAATGAATGTGACCCTCGTAGAGCTACCAAGGGAAGATGACCTTCATGTAATCGAGCCAGTCTGTGTGAGTCGCTGAACAGAGAATCAGAAGTGACCACAGACAGCTACTCGGATTGACCATAGAGAGTCATCCTTGAGCGGCTCGATGTTTTCCTAAGCCATAGAGATAGCTGGATTTTAGCTGGCGAAATCGAATCCGCCAATAACCAGCTTTTGCTTGTCACCACACAATTTCAACAGTGATGTGGTCATCGTCGGCCCACAAAAAATGCCCGGCCGCACACAATGGACCGGGCAAAAGGAAAACAGCGATGCGAGCCCGCAATAGGCTTTCCCTTCGTCCTTTCGACGGCCAGATGGCCGTTTATGACGGCCGAGATTGCCTTGGCAGCATCACAATCAATGAAGCTGGCGGAGCCCACGCCTTTGATTTGAATGGGGCGCGGCTAGGTAGTTTTCCAGATCTCAAAAATGCACTCGCGGCGTTCCCGGCGAAGGAATCGGGGCGGGCGGCATGACGCCATCTATTGCATCGGCGCTTTCGCCTGCAGAGATGGAGGCTCGCATTGCAGCCCTCGAGGCGCAGCTTGCAAGCTTGGAAATCTGCGAGACCTGCGGCGGGCTCCCGTGTGTCAATCCGAATTTTTGTGAGCTTTGTGAGCGAGCCGACCGCAAAGGTGCGGCGCGCCACCACCTCGAGCGACTTCAGCGCCTGCTCGCCGGCGACATTTCGCTTGAGCGTGTGTGGCATCATCTCCGGCCCAAAGGCACCGCAGCCTCGACCGTCGAGGCGCTGATGTACTCGCTGCGGCGCGGCCTCGATGAACTTAGCCGGCCCGACACACAGCGGCGGCTGCCGGAGCTGAACAAGGAGCAGCTGGAAGCTGTTTGCCTCCGCGTTCAAACGTTCGAACCAAACATTGCCCCGGCGTGGTCCGCCGATGGTGTGGATCTGCTTATTTCAGCATGGAGAAAATTCCATGAGCAACGTTGAGGCGCTATCGCGCGACGAGATCCGTCGGCGCATCGGACTTGCGCCTGCCCACAATCAATCTTCTCACCCAGAATGGGGAACGCCGAAAGAGCTGCCCTCCAAGCTGGCCAAGGTCGACGATTTCAGTCTCGAGTTCCTACCTCCGTCGGTCGCGCCCTGGGTCGGTGACATCTCCGACCGGCTGCAATGCCCCCCGGATTACGTTGCGGTTACCGCACTCACCGCGCTCGGGTCGCTGATCGGGCGACGTATCGGTATCAAACCCCAACAGAAAACGGACTGGCTAGAGGTGCCTAACATATGGGGTGCGTTTATCGGCAAGCCCGGAATGCTGAAATCGCCCGCGATGATGGAAGCACTTAAGCCGCTTCATTATCAAGTCTATGATCAAGGAGGCGCAAAACGAAGATCCCCTGGGGCTGGGCGCTTGACCAGAAGAGCCGAAGCCGGTCCGGTATCGCACCAATGACTCAAGTTACGAGGCAATCGGCGCGCTGTTGGTGTCAAATCCAGCCGGGCTCTTGGTCGAGCGCGACGAGCTTGTCTCGCTGCTCAAGCATCTCGACCGCGAGGAGCAATGCGTTGCGAGGGGGTTCTATCTGAGCGGCTGGTCGGGCACCCAGCCCTACACCTTCGACCGAATTACTCGCGGACATGTCCACGTCGAGGCGGTCTGTATCGGGGTGCTTGGGAACACTCAACCCGCGAAGATTGCCGAATACGTGCGTCGCGCGAACGTGGACGGTGCTGGCGGTGATGCGTTCGAACCAAACATTGCCCCGGCGTGGTCCGCCGATGGTGTGGATCTGCTTATTTCAGCATGGAGAAAATTCCATGAGCAACGTTGAGGCGCTATCGCGCGA
>Ga0126381_100007494_pt1 | contig 12147 bp, 7 predicted proteins | sample PanSoiMetPlot_28_FD_96465 | JGI IMG/M metagenome (GOLD analysis project Ga0126381, IMG submission 96465) | Tropical forest soil microbial communities from Panama - MetaG Plot_28 | ecosystem: Environmental > Terrestrial > Soil > Tropical forest > Bulk soil | place: Panama | collected 2016-02-17
CACCTCGGTCAGCGTGAAATGCGGCTGGCGGGACAACAGCACCGCCGGCACCACGAACGTGACCAGTCGCGATGCCGAGCTCAGCAGCGAGGGCCAGGTGTTACCGAGCGCCTGGAACATCCCCGAGCAAGTGAAGATCAGGCCGTTCGCTACGAAGTTCCACGAGATGATGCGCAGGTAAGGTGCCCCAACCGCCACCACGCCGGGATCGGTGGTGAAGCGCTCGATGAACCACTCCGGGCGCAACTGACATACCAGTGTGATCAGGAGCATCAGCACCGAGCTGAGCAGGGCCGCGGAGCGGAACGTCTCGCGCACGCGAGTGAACTGGCGGGCACCGAAGTTCTGCCCGGTGACGGGAGCCACCGCGAACGCGACCGCCATGACCGGCAGGAACAGGGACTGCATCACGCGCATGCCGATGCCGAAGCCCGCTTGAGCCTCCGGCCCGAAGCTGCGGATCACCCAGTAGATCATGCCCAGGATGACGAACATCATGAGGAACTCGCCGCCGGCTGGCAGGCCCACGTTGAAAATGCGCCGGATGAGATCCCAGTGCGGGGCCCACTGCGCACGGTTCAGCGCCACGTAGTGCTCGAGGCGCACGAAGTAGATCCACAGGCACACAACGCCGAAGGCGACCGACAGGCTGGTGGCGAGGCCGGCGCCGGCCACACCCAGCGGGCGATGCGTGATCCAACCGCTGATCAGGATGGGCGCGAGGATGGTGTTCAGCACCACGGTCAGCATCTGCACGACCATACCGGGCTTGGGCATACCGGTGCCGCGCAGCGCTGAGCCGAGAGCGACCAGCGCGAACTGCAGCGCGAGGCCCGGCGTCATCCAGTAGAGGTAAGTAGTGCCGGCGGCGAGCACTGCCGGATCCGCGGCGATCGAGCGCAGGTAGGGGGCGGTCAGCACGATGCCGGCCAGCAACGTCAGCACGCCGCAGATGGCCGACAACAGCACCGACTGGTTGAAGACGAGGTTGGCACCTGGCTGATCCTTGCGGCCCACCGCATGAGCGATCAGCGCCACCGTGCCGACGCCCAGCATCTGCGTCAGGGCCATGATCACCATGCTGGCCGTGGTGGCGCTGGTGACTCCGGCGATGGCCGCCTCACCCAGACCGGAGACGAAATAGGTGTCCACCAGCAGGTACAGCGTCTGGAACAACATGCCGACGAATATGGGCACGGCCATCGCGATCAGCTGCTTACTGATCGGTCCCTGCGTCAGGTCTTTCATGGCGTCAACCGCGGGTGGCGTTTGGTGCGGGCAGTTTAGGCGGGGTTTGTGGCAGTTGCGATTCGCCGCGCCTCGCCCGGACGCACCCGCCACCCCGCCCGTCGTGTTCGGTTTACTTGGATTACTGGGCCTTGCGCCATTTGCGCCAGTCGAGCTCGACAGCCTTCGCCATGCGCGCTGCGGCTTTGGCGAGCCAGTTGCCCTTGCGCCGCTGCAGGTCGGTGAGGATGCGCCGGACGTTCCCCGGTGTGCCGAGGTGCAGGTTGCCGGTCTCCCAGCCCATCATCCATAGCAGGCGCTCCTCGTCCTGTCCATGCGGCAGGCTGGCGAGCTCGATGCGGCTGGCGTCGGGAGCGAGGCGGCGCCGCAGCCACTTGCCGTGCACGCCCAGGAACGGGTCGGATACGCGAACCGCGCGGCCGATGATCTCGGCATAGCGCGGCGGCACGAGCCGCTCGTTGCGGGCCCAGAGCCAGGCAGAGGGCGCCAGCGGCTTCACTTCGCGCGCAATCATGCCACCGGACCAGTCGGCCAGCGCGACCAGCCGCACTCTGCCGAGACTGCCGAGCCCGGCCTGGCGCTGCACGATGCGCACCCCGAGCCCGGCGACGGGCATGGCGGCGCGAAGGAGCTGGCAGGCGTGGCCGGGCTGCGCACGAGCCGTTCGCAGCGAGCGCAGGTGATCCCAGAAGGGTCGCTGATCCTTCAGACGTGCGATAGCCAGGTCACGCAGCCAGCGATAGCGCTCCGCCAGCACCGCCACCCCACCACCCTTGCGCAGCGACTCCGCGTAGCCGGCAGCGATCGCGCTGCAGGCGCTGCGTCCGGAAACAGTCAGACGAGATTCTTCGATGGCAAGCAGCGCGCTCGCGGCGAGGCGCACCAGGTCCTGTGTGTAGGGAAGGGTCACCGTCTCGTCGAAGTCGTTGACACCCCAGATGAGCCGCCCTTCGGAATCACGCCACGTGCCGAAGTTCTCGACGTGCAGGTCGCCGACCGCGAGCACCGTGGGCGCCGACGTGAGCTCGGGGCACTCGTCGCACCATTGCTGCGCCCAGCGGTAGAAGGTGGCACGCAGGAAGAAGAATGGCGTCTCCGCCATCCGCCGGTGCTTGAGGTCGAGATCAGCGCGCACCAGCGGAACCTGCCTTGCGAGCCACGCCTCGTAACGGCGGGTCGATTCACGCGCGTCCATGCCCTCAGCCCGTCCCGGCGCCGTGCGGCGTCCTGATTGCGAGAAGCTCGCGATACGCGGCCTCGAACTGCGGCCACCAGCGATTGATCTGTCGATACCCATGATCAATGTCCGGGAGCGGCACGAAGCGCCCGGTGGTGATTGCAGTCGCGTATGCGCGCGAGTCCGCCGCCGGACAGACGTCATCAACGAGGCCATGCAGCGCGATCCATGGCGCAGGCAGCGCGACTGGGAGCCGGAGCCGCACGCCGTCGCTGCGCGGCAGCGGTGGCTCGAGTCCCGGATTGGGACAGAGTGGCTTCATCAGGTCGAGGTCGGCACAGAAGGATAAGGTGATCGCACCGGCAAAGACCCCGGGGCGCGATTCCGCAAGCGCCACGAAGGCGAGCGTGGCGCCCGCCGAGTGACCGATGAGCACCGGCGCAGCCGGTCCGAGCTGGTAGTGCTGCTGAAGATAGCGAGCGAGGCTTTCGAGCTCGGCGCCCGGCGCAACGCATGTGGCGGGGTCCTGGCTGAGGCTCGCCAGGAGATGGCGCACGTCGATGCCGGCCACCACGGTGCCACCGGCCGCAAGGCGCTCCGCGATCGAGCCCAGCGTGCCGCTCCAGCCGCCATCCCCCGACAGCAGCAATGCGAGATGCTGAGCTCGCGCCTGGGGCCGATAGACGTAGATGCGGTCGAAGCGCCGATACGAGAGCACCTCGCTGGGGGGCGTCGTGTAAACCGACGTGCACTGGCACAGAGACAGTGCACCGACAATCGCAAGTGGCGCCAAGACGCAGCGCATGCGCGCCACTGCAAGCGCTGCGAGCCGCCACTGCACCAGGAAGAGTACCCATTGTTGCGTCCCGCTCACAACCGCGTCGGATAGCGTGCTCACTCGCTGGACTCTATGCATTCCGCTGGTGCGCGCGCAATGTCGGATACGTACATCCCGCTTCGCGGTATGTCGTGGTAGATTTGTCACATGAATGTGGGGAACGGTGCAGCAGCGCCCATCGGATCGGTTGAAGTCGCACTGGCGCACGCGCTCGAGCTTCTCAACAGCCGCCCCGAACTGGCTCTCGAGCAGGCACATGAGATCCTGAGTAGCGTTCCCGGCCATCCGATCGCAACACTGGTAGTCGGCATGGCGCAGCGCCTTCTGGGGGATATCCCCGCTGCGGTGGCGACGCTCGAGCCGCTCGCACGGACCCAACCCACCGCCGGTGCAGTGCACTACGAGTATGGACTGGTGCTGGCCGCAGCGGGTCGCGGCGAGGACGCCGTCAAAGCGCTGCGCCGCGCCGTTGAGCTGAACCCGGCGATGCCCGGCGCGTGGCGGGCTCTGGCCGATCACCTCAGCGCTATCGGCGATGCGGCCGGAGCCGATGCCGCCTACGCGCGGCACATCAAGGCCGCCACACGCGACCCGCGGCTGCTGCGTCCCGCGGCAGCTCTCGTCGAGAACGACATTCCAACCGCCGAGGCGCTGCTGCGCGCGCACCTGCGTCAACACCCTACCGATGTCGCGGCGCTGCGCATGTTGGCCGAGGTGGCCGCACGGATCGGCCGCTACCCGGATGCAGAGCATCTGCTGGAGCGCTGCCTGGAGCTCGCGCCTGGCTTCACCGAGGCCCGCGCCAACTATGCGACCGTGCTCAACCGGCAGGCCCGCGCCACCGACGCGCTCGCCCAGGTCAGTCAGGTGCTGGCAGCCGACCCCAACAATCCCAACCACCGCACGCTCAAGGCCAACGTGCTGGTCAACATCGGCGAATACAGCGAAGCCATCGAGCTGTATGCGGGTTTTCTCGCGGCCTATCCCCGTCAGGCGAGGGTGTGGCTGGCTTACGGGCACGTGCTGCGGACAGCGGGACGCCAACAGGAATGTGTCGCCGCGTACCGCAGGAGCCTGGAGCTCGCGCCGCAGACGGGCGAAGCCTGGTGGAGCCTCGCCAACCTGAAGACGGTTCGCTTCACGTCCCGCGACATTGAAGCGATGCAGGCGCAGCTCGCTCGTGCCGACGCATCGACCGATGACTGTCTGCACCTGCACTTCGCGCTCGGCAAGGCCCGTGAGGATGCCGGTCAGTTTGCGCCCTCGTTCGAGCACTACGCCGAAGGCAACCGCCTGCGGCGCTCGCAACTCGATTACCGCCCGGAGGAGACGACCAAGCTGGTCACACGCTCACGCAGTCTCTATACGCGCGACTTCCTGCAGCAGCGCGCCGCGGCGGGCTGTGCGGCACGGGATCCGATATTCATCGTGGGTCTGCCGCGTGCCGGCTCGACGCTCGTCGACCAGATCCTGTCGAGCCACTCCATGGTCGAGGGCACCATGGAGCTGCACGACATGATTGCGCTGGCGGGCAAGCTCGACGTCGAGGGGACACGCGAGGAGCTCGGGCACTATCCCAAGGTGTTGGCATCGCTCGCGCCCGAGCGGCTCCGTGCGCTGGGTGAGGAGTACCTGGCCCGAACGCGGGTCCAGCGCAAGACAGAAGCGCCCCGCTTCGTCGACAAGATGCCCAACAATTTCCGGCACGTCGGCCTGATTCTGCTGGCTTTGCCTAACGCGAAGATCATCGACGCGCGCCGTCATCCGCTCGCCTGCTGCTTCTCCGCTTTCAAGCAACACTTCGCGCGGGGCCAGAGCTTCAGCTACAGCCTCGAGGACCTCGGGCGCTACTACCGCGACTACGTCGAGCTGATGGCACATTTCGACGAAGTTGTGCCGGGACGCGTGCATCGGGTTCACTACGAGGCACTCGTCGAGAACACCGAAACCGAAGTGCGAGCATTGCTCGAGTATTGTGGCCTGCCATTCGAGGAGCAGTGCCTGCGCTTCCATGAGAACGAACGGGCCGTACGCACCGCGAGCTCCGAGCAGGTGCGCCAGCCGATCTTTCGCGAGGGGCTCGACCAATGGCGGAAGTTCGAGCCCTGGCTCGAGCCGCTCAAAACGGCGCTCGGGCCGGTACTGGATGCATACCCGCACGCACCCTCACTGACAGAGCTCTGAAGCCACTGCCGATTCGACGACATACAGGGGAGACCAAATGCAACGCAGTCGATTGAGAAAACTGGCCCGCACCCGCCCCCCACTGCGCTCTGTGCGCCCGACGCTGCTGCGGCAGGCACCGATCGCGGCCGCGATATTCGCGGCCATCCAGGGAGCGCAGGCGCAGGAAGCCCCGGCTCCCGCCCCCGGCGCTCTCGAGGAAGTGGTGGTGACTGCCACGAAGCGCGCCGAGAACCAGCAGACCGTCCCGATCAGCATACAGGCGCTCGACACCCGCCGGCTCGAGGAGATGAACGTCCAGAGCTTCGACGACTATGCGCAGCAGATACCGACCGTCGCCTTCCAGACCCTGCAGCCTGGGTTCTCCAGAACCTTCATGCGCGGCATCGCGAGCGACAACAACCCGAACCATTCCGGGCCGCTGCCGACCGTCGGCATGTACCTGGACGAGGAGCCGATCACCACCATTCAGGGGCCGCTCGACCTGCACATGTACGACATCGCACGGGTCGAGGCGCTGCCCGGTCCGCAGGGCACCCTCTACGGCGCGAGCTCCGAGGCCGGCACGCTCCGCATCATCACCAACAAGCCCGACCCGAATCACTTCGCTGCAGGCTATGACCTGCAGGGCAACGTGATCCACAACGGCACCGCCGGTGGGATCGCGGAAGGATTCGTCAACATCCCCTTGTCATCCAACGCGGCGCTGCGCCTGGTCGGCTGGTACGAGCGCGACTCGGGATACCTCGACAACGTGCAGGGCACCCTCACCTATCCCAACAACCCCGGCGCGGGGTTTCCGTCCTACACGCTGAACAATTCGGCGATCGCGCAGAAGCATTACAACCCGGTCGACACCTACGGCGGCCGTGCGGCGCTGAAGTTCGATCTCAACGACAACTGGACGATCACCCCGGTGCTGATAGCGCAGGAGAGCAAGTGGAGCGGCATCTTCGGTGAGGAAAATTGGTACGCGCTCGACAACGGCAGCCCGATCAACCAGGACCTGGCGGTCAAGCACTTCTACCCCGAGGGCGGCAAGGACTCCTGGGTCGACGCAGCGCTCACCGTCCAGGGCAAGATCGGCAATTGGGAGGTCACCTACGCTGGCGCGTATCTCAAGCGCAACGACCACACGCAATCGGATTACTCGGATTACTCGCTGGGCTACAACAATTACTACTACCTCTGGCCGGCGAATTCGACACAGTTGATTTACGGCGCCGACCGTTACCAGATGTTCAGCAACGAGTTACGCATCGCCTCGCCGAAGGAGTACCCGGTGCGCTTCGTCGGCGGACTCTTCCAGCAGCGCCAGACTCACAACATCGAGCAGAACTACGTCATCAACGGTCTCGACCCGAGCCTTTGGGTCGGTGCCGGCACCTCCTACCTGTGGCCAAACACCTGGTGGCTCACGCAGCAGCAGCGCGTCAATCGCGATAAGGCTGTATTCGGCGAGCTCAACTGGGACATGACCTCGCAGCTCACGCTCACCGCGGGTGTCCGGCGCTTCAATTATGACAACACCCTGCAAGGATTCTACGGATTCGGCCTCAATGCCTTCGGCAGCAATCCGGGGCTGCTGCCTCCCAGCCAGTTTCCCCCCGGCTTCAGTCCCAGCTCGGGACAGCAGATCTGCTTCAACGACACGCCGTTCCAAGGCGCCCCCTGCGAAGACCTCAACAAGCGCGCCACCGGCGATGGCTGGACGCCGAAGTTCAGTCTCGCCTACAAACTCACGCACGATGCGATGGTGTACGCGCTCTATTCCAAGGGCTTCCGTCCGGGCGGTGTGAACCGTATCGGGGCGGGTACACCGCCATATGCTCCCGACTTCCTCAAGAACTACGAGGTCGGCTGGAAGACCGAGTGGGCGGACCACACGCTGCGCTGGAACGGTGCGCTCTATTACGACCAGTGGGACGACTTCCAGTTCTCCTTCCTCGGACCCAACAGCGTGACCATCGTGGCCAACGCCGGCCAGGCGCGCGTCAAGGGTGGAGACACGGAGATCGAATGGCAGGCGACGCCGGCGTTCAACCTGTCGCTCGGCGCGGCGTACACCGATGCGTACCTGTCTGAGAACTACTGCGGCGCCCTGGATCCGAACACCGGCGCTCCAATCACGTCGAATCCCTGCGTCGTCCCGGGAGAGGCGCCATTTGCACCGCTGGCGCCCACTGGTCAGCAGCTTCCCAACACGCCGAAGTTCAAGGGAACCGCAACCGCACGGTACACCTTCCCGGTCGGAACCTGGAACGGACACGTGCAGGCGAACTACGTGTACCAAAGCGCTGTGTGGGCGGACATGCGCACCCTCGAGCGCGGCCTCCTCGGGCAGCAGCCGGCCTACGGCATCTTCAACTTCTTCACGGGAGTCGAGAAGAACAACCTCGCCTTGGAGCTGCTCATCAAGAACGCGTTCGACAAACGCGCGAGCATCTACCGCTACTCGGAGTGCACACAGGCGACCTGCGCGCCAATCGCGGTGTACAACGTGGTCGCCCCGCCACGGCTCATCGGACTGCAGCTCAGCCAGCGGTTCTAGGTTGATCGGCCGAAATCGCAGGAAGCGATTTCGGCAGACATCAGCTTCGCTGCCGGCCGCAAAAGGCGCGGCTTTTGCGGCCTGGGGCGGAGGTTGATCGGCCGAAATCGTAGGAAGCGATTTCGGCAGACATCAGCTTCGCTGCCGGCACGGCGCCCAGCGCTGTGGTTGAAAAGAAAAAGAAAAAAAGGGGGTGGCGCACCGCGTGTGCGCCACCCCGGCCCCCCCGCCGGAGAGATGGGCTTTCGCTCCGCGATGCGGCACAGTGGCCTCCCGCGCCATAGAATGCCGCGCTTCCCCTGAGGAGCTCCCGTTGAGCGAATCCGCCCCCGCCGTGGGCCGTATCGGCGCCGCCGCGGGCGCCACGGCCATGGGCGTCCTGGCCGCCATCAGCTTCTGCCACATGCTGAACGACATGATGCAGTCGCTGCTGCCGGCGCTGTATCCGATGATCAAGACCTCGTACCGGCTGTCCTTCGGCCAGATCGGGCTGCTCACTTTCACGTTTCAGTTCACGGCATCGCTCCTGCAACCCCTCATCGGGACGCTCGCCGACAAGCGTCCGAGACCCTATTCGCTCGCCGTGGGTATGGGGTTCACGCTCTGCGGGCTGCTGCTGCTGGCCTTTGCCAGCAGCTATACCCTGCTGCTCGTCGCTGCCGCACTCATCGGCACCGGCTCCTCCGTGTTCCATCCGGAATCCTCGCGCGTGGCACGCATGGCGTCCGGGGGCAGGCACGGCCTTGCACAATCGATATTCCAGGTCGGCGGCAACTTCGGCTCCGCCACCGGCCCGCTGCTCGCAGCGTTCATCGTGCTGCCGCACGGACAGCCGAGTGTCGCCTGGCTCTCACTGGTGGCGTTGCTGGGAATGATCGTGCTGGTCAATGTCGGCCACTGGTACAAAACTCATGGCATCAGCCGGCTGGCGCGCGCCGCCACTGCACGCACCGGCGTGTCGCGGCAGCGCGTGGTGCTGGCGATCGCAGTACTGCTCGCTCTGGTGTTCTCGAAGTACGTGTACCTCGCGAGCATCAGCAGCTACTACACGTTCTATCTCATCGAGCACTTTCACCTCTCGGTGCGCAGCTCGCAGCTGCATCTGTTCGTGTTTCTCGCCTCGGCCGCGGTCGGCGGCATGCTCGGTGGTCCGCTCGGCGACCGGCTCGGAGCGAAGCACATCATCTGGGGTTCGATCCTCGGCGTGCTCCCCTTCACGCTGCTGCTGCCGCACGCCAACCTCTTCTGGACCGGGGTGCTGACCGTGCCGATCGGCCTCATCCTCGCTTCGGCGTTTCCTGCCATCGTGGTCTACGCGCAGGACCTGCTGCCCGGTCGAACCGGTACGGTGGCCGGTCTGTTCTTCGGTCTCGCCTTTGGAATGGCGAGCGTCGGGGCGGCGGTGCTCGGCTGGCTCGCCGATCACGTAGGCATCAGCGAGGTGTACCGGATGTGCGCGTTCCTGCCGCTCCTCGGACTGCTGGCCTGGTTCCTGCCGGACGTGCACAAGTATCCTGCGCCATCGGCCACCGCGGAGCCTGCAGGAGCGGGACGATGAAACTGTTACCGCACGCGCTGCTCGATGAGCTCGCCGCCCTCGCTGCCACGAGCCCGCGTGCCCGTGCGCATCACAACATTCACGCTACCGCGGAAGATCCGGTGCAGCGGTTCGTGGTGGTGGCGCGCCCGGAGTCCTATTTCCGGCCCCACCGCCACACGAGCCGCTCCGAGCTGGCTCTCGTCGTTCGCGGCCGGGTCGACGTGCTGACTTTCGATGACCAGGGACGGGTCACGGCGCGCTACGCCGTCGGCGAGGGTACCGAAAGCCTCGCCTACGACACTCCGCAGGGCACCTGGCACACCGTGGTCCCCGGCCCCGACGGCATGGCCATCCTCGAAGTGAAGCAAGGACCTTACGATCCGGCGACGTCGGCGGAGTTCGCCCCCTGGGCTCCGGCCGAGGGTGATCCGGCAGTGCCGCGATTCCGCGCCTGGCTGCGGGCGGCGCGCGCCGGAGATGTGGCGGGCGCCTGACGCTCGCCGTGGTGAGGATCGCTCAGCTCTCCTGACGCAGGTACTTGTCCAGCTCGCTCCCGCTCATCAGCGTTTCGACGTAGTTGAAAGTGCCCGGGTCCCTCACCTCATGCGCCGCCGCGAGCAACCCGGTCATGGCGGCACGATAGAGCGAGGTGGAGAGACTGATACGCCTGATGCCCGCCTCTGCCAGCTCCGCCACGCTGAAGGATTTGCCGCGGATCCCCACCATGAAATTGACCGGTTTGCGAAGCGCGCTGCAGACTGCGCGCACGGTCGCGATGTCCGGCAGCCCCGGTGCAAACAAGACGTCGGCGCCGGCGCGCTCGAACGCCTGCAGCCGGCGCACGGTGTCATCGAGGTCCGGCGTGGCGTGCAGGAAGTTCTCCGCGCGGGCGGTCAGCATGAACGGGAAAGGCAGAAGATGCGCCTGCTCGGCAGCGGCGTACACGCGCTCAACCGCGTGCTCGAAGCTATAGATGGGCGCGTGTTGATCGCCGCTCGCGTCCTCGATGGAAGCGCCCACGAGTCCCGCTGCGGCTGCGAGGCGAATGGTTTCCGCCACCGCTTCGGGCGCGTGCCCGAAACCATTCTCCAGATCGGCCGACACGGGACAGGCGCTGAGGGACGCGATCAGCCCGGCATGCGCCAGCGCCTCATCGCGCGTGATCTCTCCATCGAGCTTGCCGAGGGTCGCCGCGCACGCCGCGCTGGAAGTCGCCAGCGCCCTGAAGCCGAGGCCCGCCATCACGGCGGCGGAGCCGCCGTCCCAGACGTTCGGAATGACGAAGACGCCGTCCTGGTGCAGCGCGCGAAAGCGCGCGCCCAGCTCGTGTTGCTTGTCCATCTGCCGTGCCTTGCCCGCTGGGCGGCCGCGCCCGCGCTCCTGGTGGTGAGTGTGGCACAACCTGCACCCCTGAGCGCAGGGGCGGGCCGCGGTCAACGGAGTGACAGTTCGACCTTCACTTTGGCGTTCGCTTGCGGTCCCGGCGCCGGATTCTGCTGCGGCTGACCCGAGGGGCCGGTCTTTGAAGGTTCGGACGCGCCGGCAGGCACCGATGCGCCGGCAGGCACCGATGCGCCGGCGGGCTCCGATGGGCTGGCAGGCTTCGATGGGCTGGCAGGCTCTGATCCGCCGGCGGCTGGTTTCGTCGCGCCGTCCGTTTGTGGGCTTGCGGGTGCAGTGGCCGCAGTCTTCGCAGCCGTCTCGGCGGACGACTTGGCAGCCGCGGCGGGCTGTGTCCGGTTGACGATGAACACGCGCCCCGCCTCGACCTGGCCCGCGGCAACCAATGCATCCTCGATTGCCGAGGCGCGCTCCTTGCCGAGCGCCTGCAGGTCATCGTCCGTGACCTGAATGTGGTTGATCAGCGCAGCATTCAGATCGTTGATGGCCTCGTCATAGGACGGCGTCTCCTTGCGCCCGGCCTTCTGCACGGCGACTGCGCTGGGTGGGAGCGGCGTGTCCTTGCCGAGGTCGGCGCGGAACTGATCGACGAGGAGATTGAAATGCTTTTGCGGGTCGGCAAGCGCGAGCTCGCCCGCGGTGTCGGGATGCTTCTTGCCCTCGCGCGTGTTCAGCTCGCGCGCCAGGAGCTCACTGCGCAGCCGCGCCGCGGCGATCTGCTCCCGGTCGAGCTCGGCGGAATACACGATCGGGACTTCGAGCTTGAGCTGCGGCCGCTCCTTCAGCGACTTGGCGAGTGCTGCGAGCTTGTCCTTATCGGGCTTGTCGAGCTCGGCGCTACCTGGCTCGAACTCGACGATGTTCAGGTGCTCATTACCGCCGCCAAACAGGTGCCCGAGCAGCGCAAATGGCGCGGTGGCCGCCTTGGTGATCAGATTCACGAACGCCTTCCAGATGATCGGCCCGACGCGGAACTTCGGATCGTCGAGGGAGCCCGACATGGGCAGGTTGAGGTCGATGACGCCGTGGCGGTCCTTGAGCAGTGCGACAGCGATCTTGAGCGGCAGGTGCACGGCGTCGGGGCTCTCGACACGGTCACCCAACTCCAGCTGGTCCACCACGAAGTGCTGCGCGGCAGTCAGCTGGCGCTGATCGATCTTGTAGGAAACATCGACCGAGAGCTTGCCTTTGGCGATCTTGTAGCCGAC
>Ga0126381_100007495_pt1 | contig 12146 bp, 13 predicted proteins | sample PanSoiMetPlot_28_FD_96465 | JGI IMG/M metagenome (GOLD analysis project Ga0126381, IMG submission 96465) | Tropical forest soil microbial communities from Panama - MetaG Plot_28 | ecosystem: Environmental > Terrestrial > Soil > Tropical forest > Bulk soil | place: Panama | collected 2016-02-17
GCATGGCGTCGCGAGCGTTCAGCGCGAGGTTCAGGATGAGTTGCTCCATCTGGCCGGAATCGGCCTTGATGTGGCAGGGAGTGCGCTGGGCTTCGATGGAGATTTCGATGTTCTCCCCGAGCGTTCGGCGAAGCATTTTGCTCAATCCTTGCAGCGTATCGGCGAGGTCGATCACAACCGGCTGGATCACCTGCCGGCGACTGAAGACGAGCAGTTGTCCGGTGAGCGCAGCCGCGCGTTCGGCCGCTTTCACAATTTCGTTGGCGTAATCGGATGCCGAGGCAGAAACGCGGTTGGAATTGAAACCGTCCGCCAGCATGTGGGCGTAGCCGGAAATGATGGTGAGCAGGTTGTTGAAGTCGTGCGCGACGCCGCCGGCAAGCCGGCCGATCGCTTCCATCTTCTGGCCCAGCCGCAATTGCTCTTCCAGGCGCCGCTGCTCGGTGATGTCGAGGACGACGCCGCCGATCATATACGGCTTGCCCGCGGCATCGAAGATCGGGAACTTATTCACCTGCAAAATCACGCCACGGGAACCGACGGCGGAATCGATGCGATTGACGTGAATGCCCTGGTCCAGCACGAGCCGGTCACTCTCTTCGTTCGTCTTCGCAATCTCCGGGGAAAAGATCTCCTCGTCCGTCTTGCCAATTTCCGGGAGGCGTACGAAGTTCCCCCAGAACTGAGCCGCCTGATTGTAATAAACGTACCTGCGTTGGGAATCCTTGAGGAAGGCGCCTCCAGGAAAGGCTTGCATGAAGGCTTCGAACCGGCTCTCGCTTTCGCGCAGCGCCTGCTCCTGGCGTTTGCGACCGGTGATGTCGATCGCCGAAAGGATGATGTGGCCGCCCATGCCGGCGCTTTCCAGATCGAGCAGGCTCATCCGGGCCAGCACGAAAACCGGCTCACCGCTGGAATGACGCAGCGCGATTTCGACGTCCGCCAGGTCGTTCTTCCGCATTAACTTCCGAATCAGTTTCTCGCGGAAGGCGGCGTCGAAATAGATCTGGTGCGCGCGCATGCCCTGCAACTCCGGCAGTTGATAGCCGAGCATGCGTGTGAATGCCTCGTTCGCGGTCAGGACGCCGCCTTCGAGCGATGAGACCAGGATGCCGACACTGTTGTTTTCGAAAAGCGCGCGGAACCGCTGTTCGGAATCCTGCAAAGCCTGTGCCGCGTGGCGTTCCGGCGTGACGTCCCTAAAAACGGAAACCGCGCCCCAGATCTCGCCGGCGCGATTGCGGAGAGGACGTGTGGTAATGCTCAGCCAGCGGCCCCGGTGATTCTCCCGGCGGATGTAGAGCTCAACGCCGGTGAGCGCCTGGCCGCGTAACGCGCGGTGAAGCGGGGTTTTTTCCGATGGGTACGGCGTGATCTTGTCGGGCAAAAACAGGCCGTAGTAGGTGGACCAGTCCGCGCCGGCCGGCGGAGGCTCGGCCGTTCCCAACAACTGCGCGGCGATCTGATTGAGAAAAATCACCTCGCGCGCGCTATTGATCACGAGGATGCCTTCCCCAACCTGGGAAAGGATCAGTTGGAGAAGGTCCGCCGTTTCCTCTGCGGTCCCGGCGTGGGGCAACTCCATCAGACGGTTCTGCGATTGGGGACCCTCAGGCATACGGTGGACCGCTTATTCTATCGCGGGACCCTCATACGGGAAGCGGCGAACGGCTTTCATGCAATCGGAAAGCGCATCCAACATGTTACGTCCCCATCCCGACGGCGTATAGGGGGCCGTCTTCTGATTCGTTTGCCTGTCGGCGACCGCAAAAAACGTCAGGGATGGATCCTTGGGCGTCACATATTCGTACACGGTGATCCGGAATTCGATCTCACCGATTGCCTGCCTCGTCTTCATCGAAAAGAAGTGCAGTCTGGCCAACTGATCGTCCGGCGATGTCTGAGCAAAACCCCATTCTTGCATGGTTTGACACCCAGATGTTAACACGGGGGAACACCGTTCCGAAGTGAGGAATATACCGCGATCCGGCGCGAGGCGTCTTGGGATGTCATTTCATTTCAAAAGCTTTGCATGCAACGGTTGCAAGCCGGCTTCGGGCCCTTTTCCACGGTGGCTCCAGACCGCATGACACACGATCGTCCCCTCTCCTCGGACACGCGGCACGCCGGCCGAGTTGTGTAGACTGAAAGGTTGCGGGCGCAATCGATTTGACTCGTTTCACTCTTGTCCTGGCGGGTATAGCAGCTTCCCTGATCGCGAGCCGCCCCGTCTTCGGGAAAAATAACCAACTCGACGCGAATATCCAGCTCTTTACCGTGCTCGCCGCGGCGAACGCGGCAGGCTTCGATGTGGGCGTGGATTCCCCGCTTTACCAGGTGGCCCCCGCTCCGGGAGCGCCCAACATCGCCCAACTTCGCCTGGAAATTCGCAAGGCGCTGGCGGGGAAGAACATCGCGGTGCTCGATGACCTCAAACGGGCCTACGAGAAGCACAAGCCTCGGAATTCTCCCATCGGAGACTATTCGCAGTACATCTCGCTGGCTCTTTCGATCGATGGTCCCCCGGACTTCAACTGGAGAGGACGTCAGGTCGACCTGCCGCCCGAGGCGGTCGGGCTGGAGGACTTCCGCGTCGAACTGGCGGATTTCTACCGCCAGGCCGGCATCGAGCTACTCTGGGCGCGTTCCCAGCCGGCGTTCGACAGTATGCTGGAGGTCTACCACAGCCCCGTCGCCAAGATGGCGTTCGAGATCACGAATTATCTGCGGCTGCCGCGAGCCGGCTTCGAAAAGCGAGATTTTCAGATTTTCGTGGACGCCCTGGGACCTCCGAATTTTGTGCAAGGCCGCGCCTGGGCCGACAATTATTTCGTGATTGTCACCCCGTCGCTCGAACCCCGGATGCAGGACATCCGGCACTCGTTCCTGCGCTTCTCGGTCGATCCGCTCGGCATCAAGTTCGGCCTGGACCTGATGCAGAAACGTTCGCTGCTCGATATCGCGGTATCGGCGCCCGCACTGCCGGATATCTACAAGAACGATTTCGTCCTGTTGGCAACCGAGTGCCTGATCAAGGCCATCGAAGCGCGTCTGGATCACAATCCCGCGGCCGTGAATGAGGCATTGCTGCAGGGCTACATCCTGACGCCTTATTTCTCGGAGCAGCTGCCGCTTTACGAAAAGGATGCACAGTCGATGCGCCTTTACTTCCCCACGATGGTGGAAGGCATCAATTTGCAGAAGGAGACCGCGCGCCTGCAGAGTGTCCAGTTCGCGGTGGCGGCAAACACCAAATTGGCCAAAGCACCTCCGGCCTCGGCGCTCCAGCCGGCCGGGCCGGCCACGCCCGCCGGTAAGTTGCTGAAGGCGGCGCAGGACGCCTCCGATAATAAGGATTACGATAGAGCGAAGTCCCTTTTTCTCCAGTCGCTCGATGCGACGGGAGAGGGAGGGGAGCATGCCCGCGCCTACTTCGGACTGGCGAGGATTGCTGCATTACAAAAGGACCCGGAATTGTCTGAGCGATTGTTCACGAAGACGCTGGACGCATCGCCCGATCCCCAGGTGAAAGCCTGGAGCCTCTATTACTTGGGGAAGTTGTCAGATATCGCGGGTGACCGCGTAAAGGCCCGGCAGTTTTATGAGCAGGCGTTGAGCGTCAACGGCATTTCCGAACCCGCGCGCAAGGCCGCCGAGAAGGAGTTGAAGCAGCTACCGAATCCATGAGGAACTTTAAGATGAACCGATTCGCCCGACTGATGATCTGCGGGGTGCTGGCCGTTTGTGCGGCATCCGCGTTCCAGAAACTGAAATCGCAAAAAGAATTCGATGCCTACAAGGCGATGATGACCGCGACCACTCCGGACGCCACCATTGCCGCCGCCGAGAATCTGCTGACCACTTTCGCCGACACCGAGCTCAAGCCGCTTGCACTTTACATGGAGGCGGATGCCTATGGACGGAAAGGCGAATTCGAGAAAGCTGTCGTATTCGGCGAACGCTCGCTCGAAGCCGATCCGAAGAATTACCAGGCCCAGTTACTGCTCGCACGCCAGTACGCGGGGCACACCGGCGAGAACGATCTCGACAAGGAAGAGAAACTCGGCAAGGCAACCAAATACGCCAATGACGCGATTGCCTCCATTGCGGCCGCGGCTAAGCCGAATCCTCAGATTACGGATGCCCAGTGGGACGGCGCCAAGAAGAGCTTCACCGCGGAGGCGCACGAAGCGCTCGGCATGATTGCCGACGTGAGGAAGAAGTATGACGTCGCGGCGACCGAGTACAAGACCGCCCTCGATACGCAGCCCACCCCCGATCCGGCGACCCTGGTCCGTTACGGCATGGCTCAGGAACGGCAGGGTAAGTACGACGAAGCGATTGCCAGTTTCGACAAGGCGCTTGCGGATCCCAATGCGGTGGGGGCCGTGAAGACCATCGCCACCAACGAAAAGGCGAAGGCAACAGCCGCCAAAGCCGCCAAGAAGTAGAGCCGCTTTTCGGAGCACTCTTACGAAACCTGTTGACGATAGAGACGGCGATGCCCCTCGCTTTGCTGCCGAGTTGGAGAAAGCGATCGGCTACCGGTTCATGAACCAGGAATTGCTGATCCGGGCGTTCACCCACAGCTCTCATGTTCACGAATCGCGGCGCAATCCGGTAGAACCGGGGGAACTCGCGCAGCTCAGCAATGAGCAGTTCGAGTTCCTCGGCGATGCCGTTCTGGGATTCGTCATCAGTGAGGAACTGGTCCGCCGTTTTCCGGGCTATGGCGAGGGAAAACTCTCGCGCCTCAAAGCGCATCTGGTGAGTGCAAACCATCTGCACGAAGCCTCAACCCGGCTGGCGTTAGGCCACTACCTGCGGCTTGGCCGGGGCGAAGAATTGAGCGGCGGACGCGACAAACGGACCTTGATTACCGATGCGCTCGAAGCACTGATCGCAGCCATCTATCTCGATGGCGGCATCGAACCGGCGCGTTCATTGATTGTGGATCACGTGACCCGCGGCGGACTGGAGTCGATCGAAAGCCAATTCGCCGCCGCGCAACTCGATTACAAGACGGCGCTGCAGGAACTGGTCCGCGCGCGGAAGATGGCTGCTCCGCGTTATGTGATCGTCCGCGAGCGCGGTCCCGAGCATAACAAGACGTTTACCATCGAAGTGCGAATCGGCAAGGAGTATTCGGCGCAGGCGGACGGCTATTCCAAAAAGGACGCATCACAAAAGGCCGCCAAGGGCATGTATTTACAGCTGTCGACCGAGCAGGTGGCCGGATAGCTTTACTGGCGTCGCCAGACTCCCCAGAACCGGACATTGATCCCGCCACACTGCGAGTTGTCATTCAGCACCAGGAACTTCCCGATTAACGCAAAGTCGATGGTGCATTCGCCTTCCACGTAGTGAATCCGGTTTCCCGCTGGCGTCGCCTTACCCGAGAACTCTCCGGTGTGCACGTTTTGACCAATCCCGTGCCAGGCCGCATCGCCACTCATCTGCAGTTCGTTTCCCGCGCGTTTGATCGTGACATGGTCTTCGCCGTATCTCCATTGGCCGACCCACGCATCGAGCGAAGGGGCGGGGTCCGGCTCAATGGGGCGCAGCATGGACGAGGGCACCCATACCGGAGCGGCACCACTGGCGTCTTCGTGATAACCGCAGGTCCAGTTGCCTTCGGTTCCGTAGATCACCAGCGGGTCACCCGGGCGCAGGCCGGCCGCAAGGCACTTGGAGTCCGGCGAACAGCCGTAGTACCCGTTCACCACCTTTTGCGAAGCGACGATGGCAAGCCTGGGATTCTCGAAGCCGGCGAACTCGCACAGCTTCCGCGGCGGATTATCGGCCGCATGGCAAACCGCAAGAGCGGCCAGCAACGGGATCTTACTGAACCAGCACGTCGACGCTTTGTTCCACATGGTTCCCCTGCTCATCCTGCGCTTTGAGTGTGTATGTGGTTCTTTTGGTGATCTTCACCGGCAGGCAGCGGCTCAAGGATGGCTTGATCGCCTCGATGCCATTGTCGATCGACACGCTTGTCGCGTTGGCCACGCCGTAACAAAGTTCGGTCGTCCCGCCGCGTTGCACTACGCCCGGCATGGCGTAAAACGAAAGAATCTTGAGTTGTCCGCCTCCGTACATTTCGTACGTCCGCTTCGCCTGCTCGACATAGCGGGTTTCCGCTTTCCGCTGCAATTCGGCATTCGTTCTGTAACGTGAGTAAAATATCCATCCCGCATAGAGCAATGCAATGCAAACGGCTATCGTCGTGTATGGCAATAATTTGCGAATCAGGCCCATAGAATCGTTTTGCGGCAGCGATCCAGCTGCTTCTGTTATTCTGGCATCAAGGCTTCGAAGTCCATGCGTAGCAGTCGGCAGTTCCGATCCTTCCGATCTTATCCCGATGCAATACCATTCGGTGTGAAGTGGCTGTTGATCTCGAACATAGTCGTCTTCTTTCTCTCGGTTCTTTTCCCGGAGAGGGTGATCGGCTACTTCCACCTCGACCCCGATATGGTGGTCCACCGGTTCGCCATCTGGCAGCTGGTGACCTACATGTTTATCCACGGTGGGATCCTTCACATTCTCTTCAACATGCTGACGCTCTACTGGTTCGGACCGGACCTCGAGCGCACGTGGGGCACGCCGCGCTTCCTCAAGTTCTATTTCATCTGCGGCGTGGGCGCGGGCATTTGTTTCTCGATCGTCGAATTGTTTTCGCAGGTGGTCCACACCACGATCGGCGCGTCGGGCGCTATTTACGGCATTCTGATGGCTTACGGCATGCTGTTTCCCGACCGCACGATCCTCTTCTTCTTCGTTATTCCCATGAAGGTCAAACACCTGGTTTGGCTCATGGGACTGATGGCGCTCTATTTCAGCGTCTCCGGCGGTAACGCGGGAGTGGCCAACGTGGCGCATCTCGGCGGGCTCGCGGTCGGGTACGTCTACATGAAGACCCGCTTCACCCGCTTCGATACCGGCATGTTCAGCCGCCGCTACCAGCAGTGGAAAATGCAGCGCGCGAAGAAGAAGTTCCAGGTCTACATGCGCAAGCATGGCGGACCCGGCGGTACCATGTTGCAATAGTGCCGCTCTCCGCTCTGATTCTCATCGATCTCCAGCAGGCGATCGATCACTCTTCGTGGAGCAGTGCGGGTCCCCGCAACAACCACAACGCCGAACTAGCGGCCGCCCGCCTGCTCGACGCCTGGCGCGATCACGGCGCGCCCGTTTTTCACGTCCGGCACGACTCCGTCGAACCGCAGTCGACCTACCGGCCCGGACAGCCCGGCAACGACTTCAAGCCCGGCTTCGAGCCCCGTCCCGGTGAATTTGTCGTCCCGAAACACACCGGCAGCGCATTCACCGGCACCGAGCTCGAACACCTGCTCAACGAACGCGGCGTCTGGGACCTCATCGTCGCCGGCGTCATCACCAACAACTCCGTCGAAACCACCGTGCGGCACGGCGGGACCCTCGGATTCCGCATCGCGCTCGCCGAAGATGCGTGCTTCACCTTCGCCCGCCGCGACCGGGTGGGAACGCTCCGTACTGCGTCCGAAGTTCACGCGATGTCGCTCGCCAACCTGGATGGCGAATACTGCCGCGTGACGACGTCCGCCGAAATTCTTGCCGCCGTCGGCTCGCCACAGCCGGTTCTGCCTTACTTCCATGAACCCCTCGCACTCGATCCGTGGGACGACCGCACACCGGCCGCCGTCGCCTGCCTGCGTGACCGGATCGGAAGCGAAGTCGAGCATATCGGATCGACCTCGGTCGCCGGATGCCCTGGCAAAGGCGTGCTCGATCTGTTGATCGCCTTCGACGCCGGCGAACTGCGCGCCTGGAACGAGCGCCTGTTTGCCCTCGGATTCCAACCGCAATCCGGAGCGGAGCCATTTCCCGAAACGCGGCCGATGCGTATCGGCGCGATCTCGCACGGAGGACGGCTGTGGCGTGTCCATCTGCATCTGGTGAGCGCGGCTTCGCCGGAAGTCGCCGGACTGCGCCATTTCCGGGATTCGCTTCGGGAGAATGCTCCGCTGCGGGAAGCGTACATCGAGCACAAACGGCAGATTCTCGATTCCGGAGTCTGCGATCCGCTGGACTATTGCAATCGGAAAGGGACGTTCATCGAGTCGCAACTGGTGAACACATTGAACTCATGAGGGTGATGATCTTCGGCGCTTCGGGAATGATCGGGCAGGGAGTTCTCCGCGAATGTCTGCTCGATTCCGGGGTGCAGGACATCCTGTCCGTCGGCCGCAGCAAGAGCGGCCAGTCCGATCCGCGGCTGCGTGAAATCGTTCACGCCGATCTTTTTCACTACGAATCGCTGGAGCCAGAACTCTCAGGTTTCGACGCCTGCTTTTTCTCTCTGGGCGTGACATCGGTAGGAAAAACCGAGGCGGATTATACCCGCATCACCTACGATCTGACCCTTGCCGCCGCAACCACGCTCGCGCGCCTGAACCCACAAATGACATTCATCTATGTCTCCGGCGCAGGCACCGACAGCACCGAAGCGGGTCGCTACATGTGGGCTCGCGTCAAAGGCCGCACCGAGAACGCCATCCTGCGCCTCCCGTTCAAAGCCGCGTACATGTTCCGGCCCTTCCTGATCCAGCCGCTGCACGGGATTCGATCGAAAACGCCCGTCTACCAACGCGTCTACGACATCACCCGCCCCGCTCTTCCGTTTCTCCTTCGAGTGTTCCCTCAATACGTGACCACCACCGAGCGACTCGGCCTGGCGATGCTGAAGGCCGCGCGTGATGGCGCGCCCAAGCGAATCCTCGAAAGCGTCGATATCAACCGGCTGGCCTAGTTTATCGCGCAGCCCCCGTTGGGCGGGTTGGTAACCGCGGCCGATTGGAAATCGGCCTTTTCAAGTCAGTGCGAGTCGCAGAGTCTACCAGGGATTGCCGAAACGCGGATCGTGCAGAACCTCGTCGTCCGTGAGCGACTGAAGAAAAGCAATCAGGTCTGCGCGGTCGCCCGGCGAGAGCTGGAATCCGTGGACAAGATGGTCTTTGTTCGGATTGTCCGTGCCCGCCGAAGCATAATGCGTGAGCACGGCATCGAGCGTGGCGAAACGGCCATCGTGCATGTAAGGTGCCGTAATGGCGATGTTGCGCAGCGTGGGCGTCTTGAACTTGCCCGCATCTTCCGGTCTGCCAATCGCGAGCCCGTCGTTGTGAAACTCGATTTCGCGCTCGGGAGTTTCGGCAGTAACCGTTGCATCGGAGAAAAGAAATCCTCCGTGGCAGCGAAAACACGAGTGGCGGGAGTCGAAAAAGAGGATCTCGCCGCGCTTGGCTGCTTCCGAAAGAGCGTCGTCTTCCCGATAGTAATGGTAGCGGTCATAAGGCGAGCGTGCCGAAATCATGCTTCGCTCGAAACACGCGATCGCCTTCACCACGTTCGCGACCGTAAACGGATCGGATTCAGCGGGGAACGCGGCTTTCACCAACTTGCGATAGCGTGGATCCGAACGCAGGAGTGCCAGGAATTCCGCCGCGCCTTCCGGCAACCCAAGTTCCACCGGATGCTCCCCGAACATGGGGACAAGCGCCTGCTCCTCCAGCGATTTTATCGTCGGATTGTGCCAGGTCAACGCTCCGGCGTAGGCGATGTTTACCAACCCCATCGAACTACGGCTATGTCTTGCGCCGGTGGTGCCAATCGCCACGGGACGCCCGTCGGTAAACGCGAGTTCCTGCCGGTGACAGGTCGCGCACGAAGTCTTGCCGTTCAACGACATCCGCACATCGTAGAAAAGGTAACGTCCGAGTTCCACCTTTTCGGCAGACATAGGATTGTCTGCCGGTACATACGGTTTCGGAAACCCCTTGGGAAGTTGCCAGGTGTATTCCTGGGCGAAGGACAGGGCCGCAAACCCGAGAATCGGAAGCAGGCGCTTCATGACAAGGCTTACTGAAGCCGGACCAGTTCGATTGACTCCAACATACGTACCGACCGCGCGCCCGCCTTGTCGTTCTCGCAGACCAGGCGCAGCGGACCCTGGTAGCCGAACAGCGCCTTACCGTCGCGTTTGTCGGCCACGAGAATTCGCTCATTGGCGAATGCGGGATCCAACTCCGCCAGCGTGAACACCACTTCGTAGCCGTCTTTCGCCTTTGCCACGAGGTAACTTGCGAGCGCCTTGCCACGCAGCTCTTTGCCGAGAGGAGCGCCCGCGCGTTTGAGAATATCGAGCAGCAGCACGCCTTCATAGGCGACTTTCGTGCCATCCTGCTCGGGAATCGAAACGGTGACGCGCGGCATCCCCGCCAGGTCCTCCGCGCTGAGTTTTAGAGGCGAATGCGTGCCTCCACTCACAGTCAACGTCGCGGTTTGCGCCCAAACCAGGCCCCCGCCGAGCGTGAAGGCGAGTAAAATAGTTTGGTAGTTCAAGCGACTGTCATCTTAACAAGAAGGGTGTCTTGTTTACAAGACGACCGGCAGGAGGAGATTCACATGGCCCTTTCCGCGCGCAATCAGTTGCCCGGTACCGTTGAAGAAGTTCGCCTCGGCGAGATCATGGCGCACGTCGTCGTCAAGGTCGGCGACAACCAGGTGGAGAGCGTGATCACGAAGAGTAGCGCCGAGCAGCTCGGTTTGAAAAAAGGCGACGCCGTACGGGTGATCATCAAATCAACGGAAGTGATGATTCAGAAGGGCTGATCCGGCCCCGCTATTTTGCAGCCGGGTCCAAAGCCGACACCCGCGGTCTCTCCGACGGGACCCCCAAGCCCCACGCCTGATCTTCGACGTGCTCGGTACGCTTGACTCCACGGCGTTTGGGACGGCAAACTGCAAGCCAGCTTCCTGCCGTCCCACGCGGCGGTCTTGTTCAGATGCCGCTGCGGAAATCGGCACTGATTTTTTCATCCACAGGGCTGGATATAACACATACGTATTACGGCACAACACGCGTTGTTATCAATCATTAAGCGCCAAATCACCCTAAATCATTTACGGTTATCTTGTTTCTAACGAGTTAACGTTGGTATAGCGTGTGCCATTAAAAACCCCAAATGTCAATGGCTGGCATAAGTCTATGACGGCGATCCAAACATCTGGAAGTTGGCTCCGTAATCTCCTGAAGAATGCTGCCACCGCAGTTCTTCTGACCACAGGCGCAACCGGGCTTCGCGCCTGCTTTAGCCCCGCTCTCGGTTCTCGTGTTCCCTTCCTGATCTTCACCCTGGCGGTGGCTGTGACCGCTCAAATGGCCGGGGCCCTTTCCGGTCTGGCCGTTACCGCAGTCAGCGCCATCATGATCTACTATCCCGCTCCGTCATCCGATCCGCACATGACTACGGTGCTTGCCATTTTCGGAGCCATTGGCGCGGCGCTCAGCATTTTTGGAGGACGAGGGAAACGCGTGGAACAGGAGCACCGCAGAATCCGTTACAACCTCGAAACGGCGGAAAACATCGCCAATATCGGCAGCTGGGAAAGTGACATCGAGGGAAACCTCTGGTGGTCTCAGCAGACCTACGCCATTTTCGGAATGGAGTCCCGTGAAAAACTTCATTCGACCGATTTCTATGCACGCGTGCATCCCGAGGACCAGGACAGGGTTCGGGCAGCCGCCCGTCACGCCATGGAGACAAACACCGACTATGAAATCGAACACCGGATCGTGAGAGCGAATGACGGGGACATCCGGTTCGTTCGCCAGCAGGCCAAAGGCATCGGAAATGCGTACAAGCACCTGATCGGCAGCATTAAAGACGTCACAGACAAGAGAAGAGGCGAGATGGCCCAGGAGATCCTGAGCAGTTTCGTCCACGTCTGTTCGGTGTGCCGCCGGATTCGGGATGACAGCCGAAATAACGAGTGGTGCTCCATGGATAGCTACCTCCACCGTCACAGCAGGAAGCTCTCACACGGCATGTGCACGGAATGCGCAGCGAATTGGTTGTCGGAAGGACCCGGCGGGCCCGGACAGAAGTGGTAAGCGCCGGCGTCGGTTAGACTCCTCTAATAAGGCGATGACGCTCGGCAACGGCATTCGAGACCGGTTTTTGCGGGCGGTTGTCCTGTTCGGCGTGGCGCTGGTTCTTATAACCGAATCGCTCAGCGCATTCACCCTCATTCGCCGCGGACCGTTGGCCTTGTGCTGGATGGTTGTCCTGCTTTCGGCCGTTGCCCTCGCAGCGTTGCAACGATCC
>Ga0126381_100007496_pt1 | contig 12146 bp, 7 predicted proteins | sample PanSoiMetPlot_28_FD_96465 | JGI IMG/M metagenome (GOLD analysis project Ga0126381, IMG submission 96465) | Tropical forest soil microbial communities from Panama - MetaG Plot_28 | ecosystem: Environmental > Terrestrial > Soil > Tropical forest > Bulk soil | place: Panama | collected 2016-02-17
AACATCACCGGTTGTTCCGCCGAGCACCCAGCTCGCGCACCGACCGAGGCCCTGAGCTCGCTTCCGTCGAGTTCCGCGGCGACAGTGGTCTTGGAAGTTCCGTTGAGCGTGAGTTCCAGAGCCTTGCCAGACTGAGAGACAACAAGCGAGGAATTCAGAAGAGAAGCGATTGCCTGATCACAAGGCTGGGCAGCAGCATGGTTCGCACGCGTTTCGACCTTCCACGTACCGTCGATCGAGATTGGAGCCCTGAGGTGACGTCCCGCCTTAAGCACTCCTCCCAATCCCAGCAACGGCACGCCCACCAGCAGAATGTACGCAACGATGAAACGACGGTTCGTGGTCGACATTGACCCCTCTTCCCGTTGACGGACTCGAACCTACCCAAGTGCGGTGAGTCTACCCAACGTTTTCAAAAACGCAAGGAGTTTCGACAACTCACTGGGACCCTTGTCCATTCCGACGCGGGGGCAAACCCAGACCGGGAGAATTTGCTGTCTGCGACCCTGCTGGCAATCTCAGTTCAGCGCTTCTCCGCGCCCTCTGCGTTGCAAAAGCCTTTGACTGCGGAACTCGCTGAAACCCGCGGAGAACGCCGAGAACTAGAATGACGGCCGGAATGCGTCCGAGGTCAAGTCACCCAGCAACTTATGCCAGGGATGCTTCTCGTTCTGCTCCACTTTTGCCACCATCTGCTTCATCTTCGTCAAGACTTCCGGCGTGTCCTCGTCATACACATCGCCCTGCAACAGCTTGAGCACATCCAGCCGGTAATTCTTGTCGTGGATGAAATAAGTGAACAGTACATTCAGCCGGTAGTACACCGAAATGAACTCGTACCAGTTTTTTGTGCCGCGGCGTAGCTTGGTTTCGTAGTCCGCAAAAGCCGAGCGCGAAAAATCATTCTTCTCGAGCGCCTTCAGAATGTCTTTGTAGGCAAAGCGCGAGCTGTTCAACGCGATGCTTACGCCTGTCGAGAAAATCGGATCCACGAAGCGCCCAGCATCGCCGACCAACATGAACCGGTCTCCCACAAGCTGCTTCATCGCATAGCTGTAGTCGCCTTCATCCTTGAACGGTCGAACCCGCTCCGATTTGCGCAGTGTCTCGGCGATCAACGGCCGGCTTCCCACCGACTCCCAGAAGAACTGCTCGCGATCTGCCTTGGCCTTGGCGAAATTCTTTTTCTGCGTCACGACTCCAAGACTCGTCACAGAATCGGTGATCGGAATCTGCCAGATCCAGGTATTCGAAATCGGCAGGAAGTGAATGTAGATGTAATCCAGGTTGGTGTCACGCATCGCGAACACCTTACGGTCATAGCCATCGAACCACGAGTGAATCGCGTACTGATCGAAAACCGTGTCTTGCACTTTCAGCTTCAACTGATTACCCAGGAAGGTTTGGCGTCCGCTGCAATCGACCACCATCTTGCAACTCACGCTCATTTCCTTCGAGCCGATATTGAAGTAGACCTCGGGATGCTCCGGCCCAAAATCGACGCGCGCTACCTTCACGCCGTCATACACCGTCGCGCCCAGCTTATGCGCGTGTTGCAACAGCATCAGATCGAACTTCCCGCGATCCACATGGTAGGTATAGTTCCGGTCCTCCATGCCTTCCTGTTGCCGCTCTTCGAAGCGAATGTCGACGTTGTATTCCGGCGCCATTCCCTCGAGATCGTGCACGTATCCCGGGTTCTGGTCGTTGGTCGTCCAAACCGCGCCGTATTTGTGGGGAAACTTCGCCGACTCCATCTGCGGAAGAAAGTCGAGGTCTTTAAACACCTTCGTGGACGACGGCACAAGCGACTCGCCCACGTGCGGCCGTGGAAACAGCTCGCGCTCGAAGATCACGCACTTGACGCCATTCTTCGCCAGGTAGCATCCCATGCTCGACCCGGCCGGCCCGCCGCCGATAATCGCGACATCAAAATCCGGTACTGAGTGATTCATGATTTCTCCCCAAGCAGTTGTCAGTTGCCAGTTACCAGTCAATCCACGGTCCCCACCGATGGGTGGGTGCCCCACTTCTGGCCGTTATTGCCAGAAGTGCGGGATTTTGACCTTATACCGCGGCTTCCACGAACGCATCCGCCGTCAAATCACCCAGCAACCCGTGCAGCGCGTGATTCGGATTCGCCTCCACCTGCTTCACGATGTTCTGCATGCGGGTGAGCACTGCCGGCTGCTCCTCATCGTAGACGTCGCCTTGCAGCAACTTGAGAACATCCAGTCGATAACGGGGATCCGCCACAAACGCGGTGAACAGCACGTTCAGCCGGTAGTAAACGGTGATGAAGTTGTACCAGTTGCGCGTGCCGCGCTTCAGCGTCGCCTCATAAGTCTGAAACGATTCGCGGCTGTAGTTGCCCGTCTCAAGCGCCTTGATGATGTCCTTGTGCGCGAAGCGCGAGCAGTTCAGCGCAATGCTGACACCGGTCGAGAAGATCGGATCGACGAAACGCGCAGCGTCACCCACCAGCACAATGCGATCGCCGGTGATCTGCTTCATGGCGTAGCTGTAGTCGCCTTCTTCTTTAAACGCCTTGACCTGCTGCGAACCCTGCGCCCTGAGTCCTTCATAAAGCTCCGGACGGCTCTTAATGCACTCCCAGAAAAACTGTTCGCGCGATTCCTTGCTAGTCGCGAAATTCTTTTTCTGCGTCACTACGCCGACGCTGGTGACGGTCTTGGTGATGGGAATCTGCCACACCCACGTATTGGTGATCGGCAGGAAGTGGATGAAGATGAAGTCGCCCTGCGTCTCCTTGTTCGAAGCCATGCAGCGCCGGTCGTATCCATCGAACCAGGTGTGAATGGCGTACTGATCGAACACCTTGTCCTGGATGCGCCACTTCATCTGGTTGCCGACAATCGTTTTGCGGCCAGAGGCATCGACGATGATCTTGCATTTCGTCGACATCTCCCTCTTGCCCATCTTGAATTTCACTTCGGCGTAGTCTGGATTGCTGAAATCGACGCCGCTCACTCCAATGCCTTCATACACCTTCGCGCCAAGCTGGTTGGCATGCTGCAGCAGCATCAAATCAAACTTGCCGCGATCCACGTGATACGTGTAATTCTGACCCACACCCTGATCGCGTTCCGAGAATCGCACATCCACGTGGCAATCGGCTGAGACGCCGCCGAAATCCATGTTGTAAACCTTCGCGTCCGAAGCCGCTGTCCACGCTGCTCCGAACTTGTGCGGAAACTTCGCTTCCTCCATCTTGGGAAGGAAATCGAGATCCTTAAACACGCGCGTGGAAGAAGGTACCAGCGACTCACCCACGTGCTCCCGGGGCATCAGTTCGCGTTCAAACACCACACAGTTGATACCAGCTTTCGCCAGGTAGGCCGCCATGCTCGATCCCGCAGGGCCGCCGCCAATGATGCCTACCTCAAAATCAACAGAAGCGCTCATATCTGCTTTCTTCTCCAAGAGTGATTGGTCGGATTGTGTTCATTCCCAGAAATCGAATCGGTTGGTCCCCTCTAAAGACCCTCACCCGAACACGGTTGGAGTATCTCCGCTAAAAAAGAAAAATCAAAACCAACCTGCGTTCAATGAGGGGGATTACTTTGAATCTTAAGTTTGAGGGGGAACGCTACTCATACAGCCACGCTGTGCTCCCTAGTAAAGCAAAACTCGTACTGCGCGCCAAGGATGAAATTTCTTGCACAGTGGCAAATTCGCGGGATGTGCCGCTCCCCAGATCGCAGCCCCAGCGGTCTTTGAGCCCCCACTGTACCAGTTACCGGCCGGGCATGACGATTGTTTTTCACGGAAATTAGAGGCGCACCATCCAATAAGTAAAACCAGGGGCCGCCTGCGCGGGCGCAATGGGAAACAAATTCCGTCACCCCTGCGCGCAAACAATTGACACACCGTACCGGCCATGACAACATGTTCGCCACGGATTTTCACTTTCGGTTTCTCCCCCCAAGACTTCCCAGTTCCAATCGTCAATGCGAGGGGCTCGTGCCTATTTCTATTCCACGTACCTGGGGTCAGATTCTTTCTTTGATCGCTTTCGCTGGATTGCTTCTGCTTGAGGGCTGCGTCCTCGGCCATCAGCCGGGCAGCGGGCAGCAGCAACAGATCGTTGTAACGGTTTCGGCCTCTGTATCTGTCCCGGCGCAAATCCCGGTCAGCACTTCCACGCAAGCGAGCACTATCCAATTCAGCGCGTCAGTGCAAGGCACCAGTAATCAGGCAGTGACCTGGAGCTTGAACCCCGATACGAGTTCGGCCTGCAGTGGAACCAGCCTCGGCGCAATATCTTCCGTGGGACTCTATACCGCCGCGACCGAAATCAACGGCGCTCCGTGCGATGTCGTGGTGACAGCAACCTCCAATGAAGACAACGTCACCACAGGCCAAGCTCGCGTCCGCGAGTTGATCGTCGTCACCATTACTCCCGCCACGGACACCATCGGCCAGGGAGGCAATCTTCAATACAGTGCGGTCGTAACCGGAGCTCCCAACACGGCGCAGGGGCAAGCTGTGCAATGGTCCGCTTCGGGCGGTGGCGCATTCGACAATCCGTCGAACAATGCCGGACTCTACATCGCTCCTCCGCTCCCCGGCGGAACCACATCGGAAATCGCCACGATCTCCGCAACGTCGCAGTTTGATTCTACGCAGTCTGCCTCTGCGACATTGACGATCCAGGAGACGGATCCACTGGGAACGGTCTCCAACGTTCAGACTCTCTCTTCCTGTCCAGCAGATTCAAACGGCGGGCTCGCCAACGGGACCTGCTATTCATTGACCGTTTCGTGTGATCAAGTCGCCGACATGACGACTTACGTAAAAGTCAATGCACCGCCTAAAGGCGCCACGCTGGCGGGCACGGTTCTGTTTCTTATTGGCAGCGGTGGAAACGGCCTCTATGACAGCAATCCGGTATGGCAATACGGATATCTTGCCGTCGAAAACGTGTATGCCGCCAACTTCAACACTGTCCAGGTGTCGTTCGGCGCCCCCTTCAGCAGCAACAATCCCAACGGATGGTTACAGGGCCCGGGAGGAGTGCGACGACTGGCCTGCCGATTTGCGACGGTGGCAGATTGGGTCTACCACAATCCGAAAACGATCAATCCGAATGCCACGGCCGCCAGCAGCGCGCCCATGTGCGGAACAGCCAACAGCGGCGGCTCGGGCGCGCTAGCCTATGCGGTATACCAGTATGGCCTTGCGGGCACTAACACCACCGGCCCGACGCAGGAATTCAATATGATCGAACCGACTAGCGGTCCCCCGATGACTCGGCTTGATCAGGCATGTGTCTGCAACAATCAAGCCATGGGAAATCCGGACCCGTGCTCGGGCAGCGTCCGCTCTCCGATGTGTTTTTCGCCTTCGGAAGCGGACATCATCGATCCTGCATACCAGACTGCAGGACAGACCAGTCCCACGCTCTGTTCGCAAGGCCTCACTGGATCGAACAATGCCCAGGCCAATCGCTTCGCCTCCGACAGCATTGACTATCAACCGAACAACACGATAGCGATACCGCTTTCGAAAACGTTACTTGTCAACATGCGGTTCGGCGGTTTGGACACAACGACAGCGGTGCCGCAGGGGGAAACGTGGTTCGGCGCCGTCGCGCCTAGACCGGGCACACCCGCGTGCACCCAAGATGCTCCCCATGACCTGCCTAACGTCCAGGATGGCGCAACTGACATCGCCACTGACATCATCACCAATTGCAAGTAACGATACCGGGCGGAAAGCCTTGAACGCAGGGATCGCTGAGAACTTCTCCCGGGGAGCACAGAAATGGTCGTTTGGAGAGGGCACTACTTCTCACTTCCCGAAGCAAGCCACCAGTGCTCTCAGCGTATTTTTCTCCCCGGACCCGTCAGTGGCAAGTCGACAGCTTGAAATACCCAATGCGCGTATTCCAATCAATCGTCGTCCCTGTCTGGCTCGACGCATAGTAGCGGTTCACGTACCAGAACGTGCAGTTGTCGGTGGGATCGACGGTCATGCTCGTTAGATTCCCCCACAAGTTCGAGTTCTCTTCGTCGCCCTTCCCGTTATAAATTGTGATCTCGGTCTGCGCAGTCTTGTTCGGCAGGCTCCAGAACGCAGCCCGGATCCCCGGATGCACTCCCGAGCTCGACACGCTGTATCCCACCGCAGCATTCCCCACATTGTCCTGCGCAATGCTGGGCGTGAAGCGGTACAGCGTCGTCCCATTCGTCACCGTGCCGTTCTGATACAGCGTCGGCGTCGCCGTCCCGCGCAGTTCATACCAGCGCACGCCGGTCTGCTGATTTGTTCCGGTTCCAACTTGCACGGTATGACTTACCAGAAATGATCCATAAGTTCCGAAGTTCCGATAAGCAAACCGCGGCATCAATCGGTCGCCGACCGAGTCCACGTACACTCCGGTAGTTTTGCTCGAAGGCTCAGTCACGCAAAATGTGTCCACCGGATTCGACACGTTGTAGCATCCCGGCTCGTAGCTCGGCACCGTGACTTTTACCTTGGTGAATGTGGACTTCGTCGGCGTAGTCCAGTTCACATGAAAATTCCACAGGTTGAGCACGGTGGAAGTCGTTGTCTTCCCATCGGCCGCCGGATTTTGAATGCTCACCAGATACTCGTGCTGCGCCTTCGGCGGAGCCGTCGTGCCATCGATGTCAGCCGGAATCAAGCTGTGAGAAAGATAAAGCGGCCCATTCGTCGGAATCGGATTCGGATTGCTGAAGCACTGCTGAGTCCGCGCAGTTCCGTCAACAATCATGTTCGCCCGGTCGAACGCGCACGCGACCACGCCGATTTCCTGATAACTCTTGTTCGGGTCTTCCAGATCAAATGTCGCGTAGTACCCGTCAGACCACGTCCCGAACTTCGGCCAGTCCGGATAGTACACACTGCCCGATGCATTCACCCCCAACGCCGACGTGATGTTGAACTGATAGGTAAACCACGCGAGCGTTGCCGAACTCAGATCGTCGGTACTCGAAATCGCAATGCAGTAGTAATACTGATTTGTTGCCGGGCTGGCGCGCTTGGCAATCACCCAACGCGATGCGAGCCGGTCGAAGGTGATGAATCCCTCTCCGCCGCCGCTTCCATAGCAATTCGACATGTTGTTGTTCCGCCAGGGGCTGTCGCCGGTTTGCGGCACGGCCCATACGGGCGCGAAGCTGGACTTGTTGTAGGCCTGAAAGTAGTTGTTCACCCACAACACGTATTGCTTCGTGCCCACTGCTCCGTTGTGATCGATCTCCATCCCAGGAATTGGAATCGTCGAGGCATCCATTCCTTCAAAAGTCGTAACCGTTTGGGCATGGAGCACGCATGGCACGATCAAAGCGAGAACCGACAGAATGATCGAAGTGAGTTTCATAAGATTCCAGTCGACGGGGGCTGCTCTTTACGCCGCGGAGGCGATAATCATGGGGAGTGGGTTGAGCCTAGCATGCGTCCTGCATCCGGCCTAGGAGAAGAAAGGCTCACCAACCATGCAGCGGTAGTATGCAAGAACTTTCATCCTTGACTTTGCTGCGGAGCGAACGAAAAATGACTGAACGATTCTGCACGAACGTACGATTCGTGTAGATCCTCCCCTTCGTTCGACGCCCGAAAGGCAATGTAGCTGTTGGACTTGGCTTTGAGCCAGTTTTACGGATCCATAACTCAGAAAAATATCCGAAGGTTTCCTACGTCGTCTTTGGTCTCCCGGTTTGTGCGGTTGATCACCGACCGCGAAGCGTTTCATAGGTTGTGTCCGCCCGGACTTTGGCGCGTGTTTTCTGACAAGTGTTCGAAAGGGGTATGGAATGCACTCAAACCGTCTGGCGAGACTGAGCCTCTCGCTCATCGCTGTTTTGACCGTGTCTTGTGCCGTTCCAATCCCTCACGCATTCGCGCAGGTAAACATCGTTACCAACAAGATGGACAACGCGCGTACCGGACAAAATACCAGCGAGACCCTACTCACCCTGTCCAATGTAAACTCCACCCAGTTCGGCAAGCTCGCAGCATTCGACGTAGACGGATACATTCAGGCACAGCCCCTGTACATGTCCGGTGTTACGGTCAACGGCCTCAAACGTAACGTCGCCTTCGTCGCCACGATGAACAACAGCCTCTATGCCATCGACGCCGATACCGACGCTCTGCTGTGGCAGGTGAACCTCGGTTCCGCCGTTATCAGTGCGCAGGAAGGATGCAGCGGCGTAACCGGCTTCAACCAGATCGGCATCCTCAGCACACCCGTCATCGATCCCGCGACCAACACGATCTATCTCACCAGCAAGACATTCGTATCGACCACTACTTCCGCGTATTCCTTGCACGCTCTGGACATCACCACCGGCCTTGAGAAATTCGGCAGCCCCGTCAACATTGCCGCCACCGTCGGAGCGCTGACCTTCAATCCGTTGAAGCAGATTCAGCGCCCCGGCCTGTTGCTTTCGAATGGCGTGCTCTACATCGGCTTCGGCTCGAACGGTTGCGACCTGAATGCGCGCGGCTGGCTCTTTGCTTTCAGCGCTTCTAACCTGACCCAACTCGCGGTCATGACCATGCAGCCCGACAACAGTTACGGCAGCTCGATCTGGCAAGGTGGTGTCGGTCCCGCAGCCGACAGCAACGGTAACGTTTATCTCTCGACCGCCAACGGAGAGTTCAACTACAGCGCCCAGGACTTGGGTGACAGCGTTCTTAAACTTTCCTTGGCATCCGGTTCTTTCGTCGTCGACGACTATTTCACTCCCTTCGATCAAGCCAACATGGCGGCCAACGACCTTGACCTCGGGTCGGGCGGCGTCACTCTCCTGCCCTTTCAGACCGGCAGTACCACGCCCAATCTACTCGTCACCTCGGGCAAGGACGCCGACATCTACCTGATCGACACAACCACGCTCGGCGAATACAATCCCACGGGCAATACACAAATCCCGCAATACATCCAAACGGCACTGGCCGGCGAATTCTTCGGCAACCCGGTTTTCTGGAACAATTCCGGAAGCGGCACCAACGGCACCGTCTACTTCCTCGCGCATCAGGACTACTTGCGCGCCTATTCCATCTCCGTCAATCCGAGCGGCAATAGCGCCCTCACGCCGTTCGCGCAGACAACCGGCAAACTCACTACCATCGGCCTCCCGGTCATTTCCGCAAACGGTGCCAACAACGGCATCGTATGGCTTGTGCGCAACGTGAAGAACGTTCCGCTAATGTCGGCCTACGACGCAACCCGGTTGTTCCTGATTTATGACTCGGGGATGGCCGCCGGAGGGCGCGACACCCTGGGAACAATCGGGCACTTCGCCACACCCATTGTCGCCAACGGCAAAGTCTACGCCGGCACGCAAACCCAACTCGTGACCTACGGATTGTTTCCGCAGATCAATGGCACGGCGGGAAACGGTCAGACAGGAAATGCCGGAAGCACGCTGCCCATTCCGATTACAGTTGTTGCGTCGAACCCGTACACCGGAGCCCCGATCTCAGGAGTGACCGTCACCTTCGCCGACGGCGGCAAGAAAGGTATCTTCAGCAACCCCACAGCCGTCACCGACGCCAATGGTCAAGCATCCAGCACCTACACCTTGCCGAATCTGCCGCAGACCCTAACCCTTACCGTCACCGCTCCCGGCTACGCCTCAGCCCCGTTCACCGAGCAGGATAACGTCGGGCCCGTGGCAACACTTGCCGTGGTCTCGGGGGCAAAGCAGAGCGGAACTGTCGGCACAACACTTCCTCTTCCCATTGTCGTGAGAGCGAAGGATGCAGTCGGCAATCTCGTGCCCAACGCATCCGTCAACTTTACCGATGGTCTCGGCGGCAAGTTCAACCCGAATCCGGCAGTGACCGGATCGAACGGGCAGGCCAGCACAACCTACACGCTTCCCACTGTCGCCAAAAACGCGATCACGGTCACCGTAACTTCCGGATCCGCCATCCTGAGAATCACCGAACAATCCGTCGCCGGACCGCCCATTCAGTTGGTGATCATCCAGGGAAATAATCAGACCGCGCATCCGAATAACAAGCTCCCGAAAACGATCATTGTTGAACTGGAAGACCAATACAATAACGGAATCGCTAATCAGACGATCAACTTCAGCGACAACGGCGCCGGCGGCTCGTTCTCACCAGCCAGTGCGGTCACCGGCACTACCGGCAGGGCTACCACGACGTACACCACCGGGCCGAACACCGGGGTGGTGACAATCAACGCCACTTTCGGAACCCTCCCGCCGGCTGTCTTCACGGAAAACGTGGACTAGCTACAGCCAGAAGCAGAAGCACAACGGAAGCAGCCGCAAAGCGGCGGGCGAAAGAAGGGGCGGTGCGCTTTTCACCGCCGCTTGAGCGCTTCTAACTCATCCAGCGTCCGCGGCCAATCCGACCCCAGCAGTCGCGACAAACTCCGATCTGCCAAGACCTTTCCGGCAGTCTGGCAGCGCGCGCAATAATTCGTCTCCTTGTCCGCATAACGAATTCTCAAAACCTTATCTCCGCATCGAGGACACGGCATCCCATAGCGGCCATGCACGGCCATTTCCTTTCGAAATGCCGTCACTCCTTCCGGAAAATCTTTTTCAGCCTGGGCACGCAACCGATCCATCCAGATCTTCAAAGTCGACTGCGTTGCCTCAAACAATCGAGTCCACTCCTGGGGCGTGAGCTTTTGAGTCAGCGTGACCGGAGACAACTGCGCCGCATGCAAAATCTCATCCGAATACGCATTCCCGATTCCGCTTAGCAGTCGCGGATCTGTCAACGCTCGCTTCAGTGTGTGATTCTCCGCCGTCAATGCCGCCCGAAACGCAGCAAGATCCGCGGCAAACACATCGATCCCTCCCGCGTCCAGCGACGCCAGATTCTCCTCACCCCTGATCACGTGCAAAGATGCGCGCCGCTTGCTCCCAGCCTCAGTCAGGGTCAACGAGCCGTTCGGAAAATCAAATGCCGCCAGATTCTGCCGCCCACCCAGCTTGGCGCCAAGTTTCTTCCAGTGCAAACGCCCGGCGATCATCAAATGCACCACCACCCAAAGATCGCGGTCGACTCCCATCGCAATACGCTTCCCGACCCGCTGCAATTTCCGCACCGTTCCTCCCTCCACGCTCGCGAGCGGCGGTTCCACCGTCCTCAACAAAAACGGACTCCCCAGGCGCACGCGTTCCAACGGTTGTCCCACAATCCGCGACTCGAGCGCGGTGATGTACGCCGCAATATCAGGCAACTCTGGCATCGCTACAGCTTGCCTTGCTCTCCGCGGATTTTGCAAACATCCATTAACGAGCCGCGCAACGTTTGTAAAAGTTTCGGATCCGCCATTGACTCACAGACTCACTTCGGAGTACATTGCCTGCGTTCTGGGGATTCTGGGGAAAATGACGCGCACAACACGGCGTGTGGGGATAGTTCTCTTTCAGCTCGGCGGGCCCGACACGCTGGAAGCGATTGAACCTTTTCTTTACAACCTATTCTGCGACCCAGATATTATCGACTTCCCTTTTGCCCGTATCGGCCGTAAAGCGCTCGCCAAGCTGATTTCGACGACGCGCGCCCGGAAAGTGCAGCATCACTACGCGACGATCGGCGGAGGCTCCCCCATCCGCCGGCATACCGAGCGCCAAGCACGCGCGCTCGAAACCGAACTGCGCAGTCACGGAATCGATGCGCACTGCTTCGTCGCGATGCGCTACTGGCATCCGTTTACAAACGAGGCAATCGCCCAACTCCAGGCGGCCGAATGCGATGAACTCGTGCTGCTGCCGATGTATCCGCAATATTCTTCAACCACTACGGGTTCAAGCTTGAACGAATGGCGCCGCCACTTCCGCGGCGACGTTCCTCTCCATTGCGTCGAGACGTTCTACCGTAATACCATCTACCTTGAGGCTGTTGCCGAAAAAGTAAACCAAGCTCTGTCGCGATTCCCGTCGCCCGCTCGCCCCGAGATCGTATTCAGTGCCCATAGCATTCCGATGTCGGTAGTAGAAAAAGGCGATCCGTATCCGTTCCAGATCGAGGAAACCGTTGGCCTGTTGATGGAGCGCGGCGGATGGACCAATCGCCATCGCCTCTGCTATCAAAGCAAGGTCGGCGCCAGCCGCTGGCTGCAACCTTCCCTGCACCACACCCTGCGCCAACTCGCTGCAGAA
>Ga0126381_100007497_pt1 | contig 12145 bp, 6 predicted proteins | sample PanSoiMetPlot_28_FD_96465 | JGI IMG/M metagenome (GOLD analysis project Ga0126381, IMG submission 96465) | Tropical forest soil microbial communities from Panama - MetaG Plot_28 | ecosystem: Environmental > Terrestrial > Soil > Tropical forest > Bulk soil | place: Panama | collected 2016-02-17
GGATGTTTCGAAATCGTTGCGCAGCGGGAAACCGGCAATCGTGATCAGCGCCGGGGAAGATCGGCCCGGGTTGACCATGAACTCATTCATGCTGCAACCCGGCGAAGACAAGATAGTGGCCGAACAGCTATCACGCGTCTTGCGCGAGCACTCGTCTTAAGCTTCCGACACTCCGAAGGGATCATCTTGTTCGAGACAATCCAGGTGCGCTGGTTCCTCGTCTTCTGGTTATTCGTTCTCAGTGCCGTGTCGTACCTTGACCGCGTCAACATCTCCATCGCGGGCGGGGCGATCGCCGATGCCTACCGTCTCAGCGATGTGGAACTTGGCAAGGTTTTCAGTGCGATGCTGGCCGGCTATGCTCTTTTTCAGACGGTGGGGGGGCGTTTGGCAGATCGTTTCGGACCGCGCCTCGTTCTTGCGGTCGGCGTTGTCTGGTGGGGCATCTTTACCGCCCTTACCGCGCTTGTACCGGCGCATATTACGGGAGCGCTGTTTGCTTTCATGACTGTCCGTTTTCTGCTAGGCACGGGTGAAGCGGTCATTTATCCATCTGCGAATCAGTTCGTCTCGCGCTGGATTCCCGTGCGTGAACGGGGCCTTGCGAATGGCTGGATTTTTGCGGGGGTTGGAGCGGGCGCCGGACTTACTCCGCCTTTAATCACCTATCTCATGCTGCGATACGGATGGCGATCATCGTTTTGGGTGTGTGCTGCAGTCGGGTTGATGGCGGGAGGAGTCTGGTTTCTCGCCGCCCGCGACACGCCCGCAGCACACCCCCGAGTCTCTGCCCACGAGTTGGCGGAGATCCAGTCGGGACTTACCCTGACACCTTCTCCAGACAAGCGATCGCGAGGCGATGGGCTCGTCTCATGGCGTCAGGTGATGACGAGCAGGAATGTTTGGGCGGTCACTGTCAGCTATTTTTGCTACGGCTATGTCGCTTGGATTTTTTTCAGCTGGTTTTACCGATACCTGGCCAAGGTGCGAGGACTTGATCTGAAGGCGAGCGCGGCATATTCCATGCTTCCTCCTATGGCCATGCTCGTGTGTTGTTTGCTGGGTGGCGCAATAAATGACCGCCTGACAAAGCGGCATGGCCCGCGACTCGGACGCTGCGCTCTGGCGGCATTTTCTATCGCCCTGTCCGGAATTTTCATCGGGTTTGGCGCCTACGTACACAGCGCGCGGGTTGCTAGCTTTGTGCTTGCCGGCGGTGCCGGGGTACTTTATCTATCACAGAGTTCGTTCTGGTCCGTTACGGCTGATATCGCCGGCACATCGTCGGGGTCGGTCTCAGGGTTCATGAATACCGGTAATCAGATCGGCGCCGCAATTACGGCTGTGCTGACGCCATGGATCGGTGCACACTTTGGCTGGCCACAATCATTTCTTGCAGGTGCGGCTCTGTGCCTGCTAGGCGCTGCAAGTTGGCTGGCCGTCAATCCAACGCAAACGCTCAACTCACCGTTGCCTGAGAGTGTTGGCCCAGAGACCTCTGTAGATCCGGGCCCAACAGCGACGCCGACTGCTTATCCAGATAAACTGTCGCGTTAAGATGCCGCCTCAAAATCGAGGCGGGAGCCATGGGGCTGATCTCGCCTTCGAAACAAGCTTTCACCGCTGCGGCCTTGCGCCTATCGGGCACGACGGCGAGAATCTCCTTGGCTTTCAGAATCTGGCGCGCCGACATCGATATCGCGCGCTGGGGCACTTGAGAAATGTCGCTGAACCAGGCCTCGCCGACCTGCTGGCGGCGGCACGCATCATCGAGCGTCACAATAATGTACGGTTCTTCCGTGTCAAAATCGGCGGGAGGGTCATTGAAAGCGACGTGCCCATTCTCGCCGATTCCGAGAAAGGCAACGTCGATCGGAGCCGAGGCTAGTTCTTTGCTCGCCTCGCGTACGGCTTCCGCAGGATCTTTTGCGTCACCTTCGAGCAGGTGATAACGCGGGATTCCGGTTTTCCGTACCAACTGCTCCATCAACATCTTGCGGAAACTGCCGGGATGAGTGATCGGCAGGCCGATGTATTCGTCGAGATGGAACGCTTCTACCTTGGACCAATCAACCCCAGCAGTCTTAGTGAGCGCGGTGAGGAACTCCAACTGTGACGCCGCTGTTGCGGCGATGATGCGGGCCTGACCTTGCGCGGCGATCGCGCTTCGAATCGCAGTCGCCGCTTGCTGGGCAGCAGCGTTGCCCAGTGAAGTGCTGTCGTCGAAAACTCTAAGCAGCATGAATGCACCGAACCGGGAGAGAAAGAATTCGGCTCCCCGGGATCGTCATTATATAGAATGTCGACGCACTCGATGCTCTCTTCCATGAAAAGCCCTGGTCAAACTCACCCTTTGCTTGCCGTCGTAATCGTGTTCAGTTTCTCCGCCGCGGTCGTGGCTCAAACGGTTACTGTCGACGCCCGGCCCGGCCATGTCGTAAACAAATTTAAGCCGATCTATGCACTAGGGTCGACCGTTGACCGCGTGCCCAGCAATGCCACCGACATTTTCTTCCGTCCCGATCAGATCAAGAAAGTTCTTTCCGCGGGCTGGGGCGTAATCAGTTATCGGCAGAACACCGATCTCTTCGTGCAGGCGTGGCATTGGAACCCGAGGGGGACGTGGAGCGATCCCGCAGGGAAGGGGTACTTCACCGGCGACTCGACGCCTACCAGCGAGCTGATCCGCCACTCGTATGGATACTCGCTCCGTCACCGCGGCTTCACTCGCAATGGAGGCTCGGAGTTTGACGGGTATTCCCGCCTCGATGACGGAAGTGTCGAGTCGTATTGGAAGAGCAATCCGTACCTGACGACGGAATTCACCGGAGAGGACGATTCCTTGCACCCCCAGTGGGTCGTCATCGGATTTGAGAAGAAAGAGAGCGTCAACGCGATTCGCATCCACTGGGCGGAACCGTTTGCGCGGGATTATGAAGTGCAGTACTGGATTGGCGACGGCGACGCGATGGACGAGCAGGATAAGGGTTCGTGGAAGGCTTTCGACAAGGGAACGATCATCGCGGGGAGCGGCGGCATTGCAACGATTACGCTCACATCGTCACCGGTAACGACGAAATATGTCCGCGTCCTGATGACTCGTTCTTCAAATACTTGCGACACTCACGGATCATCCGATCGGCGCAATTGTGTCGGGTATGCGATGAGCGAGCTTTATCTTGGAACGATCGACCAGAAGGGCGAATTTCACGATCTCATGCACCACTCTCCGGACCAGAAGCAGACGCTGACTCTCTGCTCCTCCGTCGATCCGTGGCACGAAGCAACCGACCTGTACCTCGCACCGGACCGTATGGAGTCTGGCGATCAGCCGGGCTTCGACCTCTTCTTTACCAGCGGAATCACGCGCGGACTCCCGGCGATTGTGCCAGTCGCCATGTTGTATAGCACTCCCGGGGACGCCGCTGCGCAGATGACCTACATCAAGAAGCGCGGTTATCCGGTATCGTACATCGAGATGGGTGAGGAACCGGACGGTCAGTACATGCTGCCCGAAGATTACGCGGCGCTTTACCTGCAATTCGCAACGGCGCTGCACCGGGTTGATCCCACATTCAAACTCGGCGGGCCGGTTTTTCAAGGAGTCACCGAAGACATCAAAGTCTGGCCGGATGGCGAGGGCCGAACATCATGGCTTGGGCGTTTTCTCGCTTATCTTAAAGCGCATGGCCGCATGCAGGATCTTGCGTTCATGTCATTCGAGCATTATCCCTACGATGGCTGTGACACACCGTGGGAGAATCTGTATCAAGAGCCAGAATTAATCACCCATATCATGAAAGTCTGGCGCGACGACGGATTGCCTGCGGGTGTTCCGCTGCTCGACACCGAAACCAATGCTCATGGCGGCGAAGCCTCCGTGGACATCTTTGGTGCCCTGTGGCTGGCGGATTCATTGGGAGGTTTTCTGAGCGCGGGCGGACAATCGACTCACTACTATCATGCCCTGTCGTACTCTCCCCCGCATCCTGCGTGCACCAACAGTTGGGGAACCTATCACCTGTACATGGCCGACGATCACTACCAGATCAAGCAGCCCACGGCGCAATTCTTTGCGGCTCAACTTATGACGCAGGAGTGGGCGGAGCCGGGCCCAGGCGAACATCTTCTTTACCTCGCCTCCAGTGATATCAAAGATTCGCAAGGACACGCGCTGGTAACCGCCTACGCTGTTCACCGCCCGGACCGACAGTGGTCTCTGGTGCTCATTAATAAGGATCACGATCACGCGCACGAAGCTGGTGTCGTTTTCCGCATCGGTGATCAAAGCGACACGTATTTTTCCGGCAACGTTACGGCGATTACTTTTGGCAAGGAACAATATCAGTGGCATGCGGCGCGCCGGAAGGGTTATGCCGATCCGGATGGGCCGCCTGTGACATCCACCCTCAAAGGGGATCAAGGCTTGCGCTATCGGCTGCCGCCGGCTTCTTTAACTGTGCTTCGCGGGCAGCTGCACTAAAGCTATCTCAGAGCTGGACTGGTGCGGGAGTGCCGTGCATCGGCGAGCGCGGCAGCACGACTTTTACTGAGCACCCTCGACCGGTGGGACGGTTACCGATTTCAATCCTGCCACCGTGAGCTTCCGCGATCTGGCGGGAGAGCACGAGTCCCACTCCGCTACCATTGGGCTTCGTTGTGTAAAAGGGGGTGAACACATTCGATGGATTAAGCAGCCCAGGCCCATTATCGTCGATGGTTAGAGTCACGTCTTCGTGATTTGCCTGCCAACGAACAGCGACGAGCTCGGTTGGCGCGGTCGGCGGTGATGCTCCTTCTGGCGAGCTTCCTGCCGGAGTCTCGAGGACCGCATCGGCAGCGTTGCGCACGAGGTTGATGAACATTTGCTCGAGCTGATCAGGGTCGGCGGGGAACACGACATCTGGCCCGGCGTGAACGTAGACCTTGATGCGCGTTTCGAGACTGGCCGCCCGCTCCACCAGCGGCCCCAATGTGACTGGCCGCAAGACCGGTGCGGGCATTTGCGCGAGTTTGCGATACGCCTCAAGGAAACGGTGTAGAGAAGCCGAACGCGCTTCGATAATACCCAGGCCTCGCTGCAAATCGTCGCGGACTGCGGCGTCCATGGGAGTCGATGACACCCGCGAGCCGAGGCTGCCAGCGATGGACTTGATCGGAGCCAAGGAGTTGCTCAACTCGTGTCCGAGGACGCGGATCAATCGCTGCCAGGCGCGGCGTTCTTCTTCGCGGAGAGCACGGCTTACGTCGGAGAGAACGATCAGGGTGTGGGGCACGCCATTCTGCCTGAAAGAGCTGCGACGCAGCAGCCAGCGGGCTTGCGAATCGTTGAGATTCAGTTCCACCAGGCTTTCATTGTCGGCTTCGAGGCATGGTTGCAGCTTGAGTTGGTCCGCGGTACGTCCGAGCATGCGAGCTTTGGCCTGCCGGAGCAGGTGCTCTCCCGCGGGATTGACCAGACGCAGTGCAGACGCCGGATCGAAGGCAAATAATGGTGCGTCGATTTCGTCGACGACACGTTGCAGCAAAGCGGTCGCTTCGATGGTTTTTACTTTTTCGTCGGAAAGCATGTCGGCAAGCGAGTTAACTTCGAGCGAAAGCTCGCCCAGCGCATCATCGGCCACGGCGTTCCTCGCGCGGAAGGAATAGTCTTCCTCCCGCAGTGACCCGATTACGTTGGCGAGGGTCTGCAAGGGGCGTATGGTTTGCTCTTGCAGCGCAATCGCCAGCAGCCACCAAAAGAAGAGTTCCGCTCCAATCAGGGTCAGCCGTGATTCGAGGCTCCAAGGTTGTACCCAGACCAGAATTCCGCTGACCAGCAGACTCGGAAGCGCAACCAGAAACGAATAGAGGGTGATTCGGTGTTCGTACAGGAGGCGGGTTCGTTTTCGCGGGCGGGACGATTTCGGGCCCGACGAGCTAGACCCCATACTTCTCCATGCGGCGATAGAGTGCGCCGCGGCTTAGCCCAAGCGCCTCTGCGGCCTGGCTGACATTGCCCTGAAAACGCTGCAGAGCTTTGCGCACCAACACCGCCTCGACGGCTTCAAGACTAAGATCTTCCAGATTCTGTGATTGACCCCTCGTGCCGGAGCTAAGCGAGAGATCCGCCGGTTGAATCTCTTCCGTGCGGCACATGAGGACAGCCCGTTCAATCGTATGCTCGAGCTCGCGTACATTGCCCGGCCATGAGTATTGTTTGAGCGATTGGATCGCCGCGGAATCGAATTTCTGCACCGGACGCCGGTACCGAGAGGCGTAGCGATTGAGAAAATGGGCAGCCAGCACGGGTATGTCTTCCCGACGCTCGCGCAAAGCCGGGACACGGATTTCGACGGTATTCAACCGGAACAGGAGATCTTCTCGGAATTGGCCGGCCGCACAGGCGGCGGGAAGATCAGTGTTCGTCGCGGAAATGACCCTGACATTCACCTTCCGCGCTCGCGACGAGCCGACTCGCTCAATCTCGCCGGTCTCAAGGACACGCAACAGTTTCGCCTGCTGGCGAAGAGGAACGTTGCCGATCTCGTCGAGAAAGATTGTGCCGCCATCCGCGAGTTCGAACCGGCCGATGCGATCGGTGCGGGCGTCGGTGAAGGCGCCTTTCACATGCCCGAAAAGTTCGCTCTCGAAAACGCCGTCGGGGATGGCTCCGGTATTCACCGCAACCAGAGTGCGCGACGCTCGGCCGGAGAGCGCGTGCAGCGTTTGCGCCACGACTTCTTTTCCGGTTCCATGTTCGCCAGTGATTAAGACATTGGCGTCAGAGGGGCCAACCCGCGCCATCGTTTCGAGCACCGGCTGCATGGCGGGAGCGGTCGCAATGAACTCGGGACGGCCTTCGGCGCGCAGCAAACGGTTTTCGGCTTCGAGCCGCGCTGCCTGCTGTAGGGCACGATGCAGTTCGATCTGCGTGCGGAGAATGGATACCAAGCGTTCGTTCTCCCAGGGCTTCTGTACGAAATCCCGCGCCCCGCGCCGCATCGCCTCGACGGCAAGTTCCACGTTGGCCCATGCAGTCATAACGATCACGGGAACGGTGCTATCCAGCGCGACAATTTCCGACAGCAGATCGAGACCTTCCTGCCCGGAGGTGGTATCGCGTGTGTAGTTCAGGTCAATCAGGATGGCGTCGTAGGAATTGCTTCGCAGCGCCTCGCGAACCATGATCGGTGAGCGAGCCTTGTCGACCCGGTAGCCCTGCGGGTGGAGCAGCAGATGGAGAGCCTCAAGAATGTGCTCTTGATCATCCGCAGCCAGAATCCGGACCGGAATGGCAGAGTCCTGCCGGGAAATTTGCAATTCGAGTTCGCTCGTTTTGACTGAAGTCGGCATGTGTTTTCTAATGGGCGGACTGAGTGACCACTCCGCTAATCGCTTCCTGAATCAGTATGCCATTATGTTCCAAGGTCGTGCCGGTCACGCGATCCAATTCCACTTTTGCCTTCTCGTGCGTCGTCATCGCGCTCACCAAGTCGAGCTCGGCCAAAGCGAGATCCCGTTGCGCGGAAAGCGTCTGATAGCTCGATCCCGCCCCCAGGTCTTGTTCCTTCTTGGTGATGTCAAACGTACGCTGGGCCAAATCGCGCGCCTTACGCGCCGCTGCCACCCGGGCTGCTGTCTGATCAAGGGCGTACTGCGCATTGCGCACCTCGATCCTCACTTGCTTTTTTAACTGCTCCATTCGCAATTCCGCCTGTCGATATTCCAGCTCCGACCGGTACTGGTCTGCCTTCGCGACTCGGTTTCGAATCGGTATGCTGAGATTCAGCCCCACGAAATAGTCGGGAGAGGAATTGTTGAAAGTGTCTTGTAGCGCTCCGGCGAAGTCGGTGGGCACGTTCGAAACGTTGGGGCCGAGTTTAGCGGTATCGTAAAGAGGATTGAGCGGACCCGCCAAGCCAGCGCCTCCGTAGAACCCGACGAGCGACAGCGAGGGTAGCAGCGCATTGGTTGCAGCTTTACGGCTGATCTGCCGGTTCACGAGGTCGATGCCGGATACGGCAAGCTCGGGACGACCATGCAGGGCTTCGGCGATGAGATCTTGGATTGGCTGGGCTGACTGTATCGCCACCGTCTGCATCTTGTCCGTCGGAATAACGGGCATCGCTTCAAGCACCGGATCGTCGAGACTCTTCGTGACGGCGTTCTTCATCAGCGTCTCTTGCAGCTGCAGATTCGTCCGCGCCACGGTCAAGTCCTGGTCGCGTTTTGAAACCTCTGCCTCGGCACGCATGACATCCATGGCGGGAACGCTCTCCAGCTGCAACTGCTTCTTTGTGTTCTCGAAAGTTTGCTGTGCAAATGAGAACGATTGCTCGTTTACCTGCGTCTGCTCGTAAGCGCTCACTAGATCCCAGTAGATATTTTCGATTTGCGTGACGGTGGCAATCACCTGATCTTTGAAGGCGATGTCAGAAATCTTCTTGTTGTTCCTGGCGATGCGCAGGTAGCGGAGATTCGGACCGAATCCGAAGCCTGCCAGAAGCTCCTGTTGGATTTGGAAGCGAAACGTCGAGGCGAGCGAAGGGTTGAGGTTGAAGTAGGTGCTGTTGGTAGATTGCCGGGCATTCGCCCAGGAAAAACTGACGCTCGTGCCTGTAGCAAACGACTGGCTGACGAGAGCGTTTACGGAAACCGTATTCAGTTGCAGCGATGAAACACCGTAAATCTGCTGATTCGCGACCGGCGAAGTCTGGTGTTCGCTCCCGCCGTTGAGGCTGACCAGAGGATCGTAGGAAGAAACGGCGGTTCCGGTGCCAAGGGTGGATTGGACCAAGCCCGACGCTCCGGCGCCCGCTCCTCCGGCGCCGCTCGTTGTACCGCCCGCTCCCGCGCCGGGAGCGCCCGTTCCGAATCCGCCCACCCCTCCTCCAGGAGTTCCCTGCACGACGCCGGTATTTACCCCGCGAAAAAATCCGCCTGCTTCTGTACGCAAAATATCTGTTTTAGCAATCGGGAGATTGTAGCGAGCGATCGCCAAATCGAGATTGTTCTCCAAGGCGAGGCTGATGGCATCCTTCAATGATAAGTAGAGCTTGCCATCGCGTGCGAGTTGATCAAGGCGGGATGAATTCGACAGCACCGGTTCTGGAACGGTGTCGGCAGCATACGCGTTGAGCGGATTGCGAGATTTGGGCATCTCGAACTGGAAAGTGCTGTTGGCCGAAGGTGCATTCGGCACAGTACTCGCTGGATTCTGCGTTTGGGCCACCACACTTGCTGCTAGAAGTAGCGGTGTTGCGATCACAACCCTCACGAATCTCGCCGGGAAGTAGCTCACGATGCGCTGACCTCCGTCGGCTGGCCGAGCGCCGGATTCGAGGTGTCTCCCACCATCCATCCGTCCCGCAGTTGAATGGTGCGGCTTCCGTAGCTGGCGTTTGTCTCCGAGTGTGTCACTTGCACAATCGTCGTTCCTTGTTGGTTCAGATCGCGAAATAGCTCCATGATCTCCTTTGCTTGGCCTGAATGAAGGTTCCCGGTGGGCTCGTCTGCCAGAAGCAACGGCGGTTTATGTATGACTGCGCGTGCAATTCCGACCAACTGCTGCTGTCCTCCGGAAAGCTGACTGGGATACAGATCTTTCTTCCCAACAATCTGAAAACGATCCAGCGTGTCCGCCACAAGGCCCTGCCTCTCGCGCCGTGGAATGTCCTTGTAGGACAGCGGCAGGTCGATGTTTTCCTGCACGGTGAGATCGTCGAGCAAGTGGTAACTCTGAAACACCATGCCGATATTCCGTTTCGCCAGTTCGCTCCGCTGCTTGCGCTTCAGATCGTGAACGCCTTGTTCGCGAAACCAGTACTCGCCCTCCCATGCGTCATCGAGCAGCGCAAGAACGTTGAGTAAGGACGATTTCCCGGCGCCCGACGGCCCCATGATCGTGATGAATTCGCCTTCGCGAATCTCCATATTGACGCGCCGCAGTACCCAAGTCTGCCCGGCAGGAGTTTTGTAGCTGCGTTCCAGGTTTTTCAGCTGAATCATCGTATGTCTCCAGTTTCTAAATTCATTCGTAGCGCAATGCCTGTATAGGATCCACTTTCGTCGCCCACCGCGCCGGCACATAAGCCGCCATGACGGCCACCATTGCCAGGACAGCGGTTAGGAAGGCAAAGACCGGGATATCCACTTGGACTACGCCGAAGAGCACGCTCGAGAGGGCACGCGCCATCAGGCCACCCACACCGAGACCGATCGCCAGTCCGGCTCCGGCCATCTTCAGGGCCGATGAGATGACCAAGCGCAGGACATCAGTCCTTTGCGCGCCCAACGCCATGCGCACCCCAATTTCATGAGTACGTCTGCTGACACCGTAGGCCATAACGGCGAAGATGCCAGCAGCCGCTAGAATCAAAGCCACGACCCCGAAGATCGTCATCATGCGAGCGGAGGACTCCACGCCGCTCATGTTGTCGGAAATCCCTTGCTCCAGGGTTCGGACGTCATAGGCCGGTACGGTGGGATCGGCAATTCTCATCTGAGTGATGACGGCTGCAGCTGCAATACTCGGATCGGCTGTTGTGCGCAGAACGAAGGCGGACGATTGAGGAGGTGACTGTGTCAGCGGAATATACATGGTGGGATCTGGGTTGTTACTGAGCATATTGGAGCGAATGTCTCGGACCACACCCACAATCAGACGCTCTGGTTCACGGTTGTCGCGAGGGTGCAGTCGCAAGTGTTTTCCGATCGGGTCCCGACCCGGCCAATTCTGACGGGCCATCTTCTCGCTGATCACGGTAACTGCCGCTGAATTCCGCGTGTCTTCGTCGGAGAACAGTCTTCCCCTCAATAGAGGAATCCGCAAGACTGCGAAAAAGTCGGGTGTGACGACTTGAGAAATCGCCGAAGGAGTTTCCCCTGGATTGGCGGGAGGCGCGCCTTCAGCTTTGTATTCGGTCCAGTTCCAATACCAGCTCGATGGGAGGCTGGACACACAGGCCACGGACTGTACTGACGAGACCGACTGCAATTGCCGCTCGGCGCGATCGTAATAGCCGAGAATCTGATCCTCGGACTGATACTTCGCGTCGGGAAGTGCAACGCTGAAGGTGAGCACTCTGGTGCGGTCGAAACCTACTTCTGTACTCATGATGTGACGGAAGCCCTTAACCATCAGTCCGGCTCCAACCAGCAGCACAAACGCGAGCGCGACCTCCGACGTGACCAGTACAGCGCGAAGTTTGCCCGCGGCTCCGCTCGAGCTTGTCCCACGAGTGTTCTCTTTGAGCGTCTCTCCGACTTCGTAGCGCGAGAACTGAAGGGCAGGCGCTAGCCCCGATATGACCCCACTGAACAACGCCATCGCCGCGGTGAATCCCAATACGCGCCAGTCGATGTCGAGGTGTCTAAGTCCAGGCACGTGCGCCACGATAAAGGGGGGAAGTTCGGCGGTGAGTATTGACATGCCGACGCTCGTGAGCATCACGCCAACGATCGCCGCTGCCGATGCCAATAGCACACTCTCCACAAGCAGCTGCCGAATCAACTGCCAGCGGCTTGCACCCATACCCAGGCGGACCGCCATTTCCTTCTGGCGGCCGGTCGAGCGTGCCAGTTGGAGGTTGGCGACATTTACGCACGCCAGCATGAGAACAAAAATGGCAGCCCCCATCAGCACCGACACGAACTGGCGTGTGCCGAAGGTAACGTCTTCGACCAGTCTCACAACACGCGCTCCATGTCCGCTGTTTGTGCCTGGAAATTGTTGGGCGAGGCGCTGCGCGATCGCCTGCATGTCGGCGCCGGCGTTGGCAATCGAGCGGTTCTGCTTAAGCCGTCCGATCACCTGCAGGGAGTGATTCGAGCGATCGGCGCTAGCGCTGGAGTTCAGATCCAGCGGTATCCAGAGCTCCGCGCCGGCGGGAAAATCTGCGCCCTCACCGGCCACTCCGACCACGGTGAATTTCTGCCCGTTCAGCAGCAGATCTCTACCAATGATTCCCGGGCTGCCTCCCAAGTGCTTGCGCCAAAATCCCTGGCTGATTACGACGACCGGTGAGGGACCATGTTGAAAATCGACATCTCCGAGGTTCCGGCCGAGAGCGGGCGAGACTTCAAGGAGGGGGAAAAACTCCGGCGTCACTCGATAGCCTTCTGCCCGTTCGGCAATTCCATCTCCCGTCAAATTGGCACCCCA
>Ga0126381_100007498_pt1 | contig 12144 bp, 11 predicted proteins | sample PanSoiMetPlot_28_FD_96465 | JGI IMG/M metagenome (GOLD analysis project Ga0126381, IMG submission 96465) | Tropical forest soil microbial communities from Panama - MetaG Plot_28 | ecosystem: Environmental > Terrestrial > Soil > Tropical forest > Bulk soil | place: Panama | collected 2016-02-17
CTTTCCCACGGTCCATTGACTAACCTGCAATTGTAGATCACGCGCACTAACATCGTTAAACGGGCTATACCCTGCGACCGTCGAGAGTGCGTCGCTAGGGTTAAGGTTCTTGCAGCGCTTGCCTATTACCACCGCCAGTTCGCCTTCGTAGTCGACCTGTTGGCTGGTCGCCGGCAACTCAATCGCCATTCCTGATCCAATCAAAGAGTTACGGAACTTTGCAAAAACGATAGGAACAGGCGGCGCTGCTAAACCTGATTCCCGAGCGTGTTCTCGGTAGTTGAGGCCGATACACAAAATCTTATCTGGATCAGGTATCGGCGGACCCAAAACGATGTCATTTGGTATTTGTCGCCAAACATCTCGTTTTCCACCCGACGAGTTAATGAATTCTTTACGCCCGCTTTGATTCATTGCCAGCAGATCGCGATTCGTACCGGCGAATCCCAAGTCTTCAAGGTCAGCGATTTGAGAATCTTGCCGAATGCCAGCACGCCATTCAGTGGAAAGCGGTGAACGATAAGAGATCAGCACGGGGGCGTACATGCAATAAAATGTGTATACACTTTTAACTTGCTGTCAACGCATTAATGCCAAAGTATCTCTTAGCTAAGCCAGCCGATCCCCCTAAATTGCCAGTAGTATTTTTAAGTGAAACCGATGGAGAAGCCAGAAACTAGAGATTTTCGGGAACGACACTTTGCTGTGCGGGGCGGCGTGGCTGTCGTTACGGGCGCCAGTCATGGAATCGGGTTAGCATGTGCTCGACGACTCGCCTTAGACGGTTACCAAACCGTTTTAGTCGGCAGAACTGCAGATTCCTTAAAAACGGTGGAACAATCTTTCGCCTCCCAAGGACTGGAGGCGCGATCGGCGATCTGCGACGTCTGCGACCTCGATGCCTTCGCCTCCCTCATCGATGGCTTAGATCGCCTGGACATCCTGGTGAACAATGCCGGAGGCAATCGTCCAGGGCCGTTTGTAGATGTGACTCGTCAAGACTTCGACTGGCTCCTTGATCTAAATGTACGCTCGCTGTTTTTCGCCAGCCAGGCGGCGCTGCGCAAGATGATGCAAATGGGAACCAAGGGTTCAATCATCAACATGTCGTCACAAATGGGACATGTCGGGTTACCGAAACGCACGGTCTATTGCCTCACCAAACACGCCATCGAAGGGTTCACCAAGGCGCTCGCTCTGGAAGCGGCTCCCTTCGGTATCCGAGTCAACTCGGTGGCTCCGACTTTTGTGCTGACTCCTATGACCGAAGGTTATCTTGCCGATCCCGAGTTCGCTGAGTTTGTTCAATCGCGGATTCCACTTGGCCGCTGCGCTACTCCAGAAGATGTTGCAGACGCTGTCGCCTTTCTTGCCTCCGATGCAGCCGCGTCGATCACCGGGACCAGCCTGCGCGTCGACGGTGGATGGACGGCACAATGAAAAACGAAACGGCGAGAGGGCGAAATTAAGAATCTAAGAAAACAAAAATAAACCGCGAATGGACACGAATAGACGCGAACACGAAGGAAACTCAACCGCAGATAGACGCAGATAAAATTTTGATGCGCCCCTGTCTCAAAACTATCCGCGTCAATCCGCGTTCATCCGTGGTTCGCTTCCATTCCGTTCGCGTCCATTCGCGGTCCCTTTACTATGATTAAAGTGATTAAAGCTGGCGTGGCCAGCGCGGAAAAGCGGAAGATCGATACCGAGATCCAAAGCACGGTTAGCAATATTATCGATCAGATTGAAGCAGAGGGAGATGACGCGTTGCGCCGGCTCTCTGCAAAATTCGATAAATGGGATCGGCCCAGCTATCGCCTGAGCGAGTCCGAAATTGAGAAGATCCTCGCTTCAGTTCCTGAATCGGTTAAAGACGATATCAGATTCGCTCAGAAACAAGTGAGGACGTTTGCCGAGGCCCAAAAATCGGCGCTACGAGATGTCGAAGTTGAGACCTTGCCCGGCATACATCTTGGACACAAAAACATTCCGGTAAACAGCGTTGGCGCCTATGTACCGGGAGGTCGCTACCCAATGGTTGCATCTGCTCACATGAGTATTGTTACGGCCAAGGTTGCCGGCGTGCCCCGAGTCGCGGCTGCTACCCCACCGATGAATGGTGCGCCCCCGGCGGCAACCATTGCGGCGATGGTGTTTGGCGGAGCTGATGAAATTTATGTGATGGGAGGAGTCCAGGCGGTAGCGGCTCTGGCGCTTGGTACCCAGAGCATCAAAGCGGTGGATATGCTGGTGGGTCCGGGAAACGCTTATGTGGCAGATGCCAAGCGCCAACTATTTGGCCGGGTGGGAATCGATCTGTTAGCGGGCCCAACGGAAACCTTGATTATCGCGGATGAGACTGCTGATGCTGAGATGGTTGCGACCGATTTACTCGGGCAAGCCGAGCACGGACCAAGTTCACCAGCAACATTCCTGACGACGAGCCAAAAACTAGCAGGCGAAATCGAGGCCGAGATTCAACGCCAGTTGAAAACCTTACCGACCGCCGAAATCGCCGGCGCGGCTTGGAAGAATTGTGGCAGTGTCATCTTGGTCGATTCAGATGAGGAGTTGATTTCGGAGGCCAACAAAATCGCTTCCGAACATGTACAAGTCTTGACGAAGAGTCCGGATTTATTCCTAGAGCGTTTAACGAATTACGGCGCTTTGTTTCTAGGGCCGGAAACTAACGTGGCTTACGGCGATAAAGTCATCGGCACTAACCACACATTACCGACGGCCAGAGCAGCTCGGTATACCGGCGGCTTGTGGGTGGGCAAGTTCTTGAAGACCGTCACCTATCAGCGTTGCACGACCGAAGCCAGCGCGTTGATCGGCGAATATTGCTCAAGGCTTTGCGAGATCGAGAATTTTGCGGGCCATAAGGCGCAAGCTGATCTGCGTGTTACGCGCTACGGGCGCCGGTAGTCGCTCCAGTTGGAGCATCGGCCGGTTCTGGAAAGGGCCCCAAGATGCCGCTCCTAACGGAGCTGATCGCTCGTAAATCGTTGTGGCTATAAAGATTTCGCTCCTATGGAGCTGTATACCCGCTTGAATGCAAGACCAGAATGTAGCGGATGAGCGGGAGCTCATCCCTACCGTTGCCGAAAATACTTGGCCGGCGTCTGGCCCAACGCGGCTTTGAATACGGCGATAAACGAGGAGACATCGGTGTAACCGACGTTTAATGCGACATTGGAGACAGCATCGCCTTTGGCCAACTGCTCCAAGGCGGTTAAGAGGCGCAGCTGCAACCGCCATTGACCAAAGCTCATTCCTGTTTCCCGGCGAAATAACCTGGCAGCGGTGCGCAAGGTAACGCCGGCATTTCTTGCCCAAGCTTCCAGGGACGTCGTACTCTGTAAGTCACTGGCGATAGCCCGGGTAATCCGTTTAAGTCGTTCATCGCGAGGTTCTGGCAAAAACAGCGGCACCACTGTCAATTTGTTTAGCCGATCCAGCAGCACGCGCATCAGCCGTTCTTCGGGGCTTCCGGAAACGTAATCGGCGCCGAATCCTGCAGCCGTTTTCAAAAGCTCCTTCATCAAAGGGTCGACATTCACGACACAACACCGCTTCGATAGATTAGCAACTCCTGGTTCAACCCATAAAGCAATCAGACGAAAGCTCTTACTCGACGTAGTTGCGTGGAGAGTTCCTGGCGCAATCCACACTGCGCGCTGCGGAGGGATCACCCAAAGACCATCGTCTGTCCTGACTGTGATCACGCCTTCACTGGCGCAAAGCAGCTGACCACGTTTATGCCGATGAGCGGGGATCTCGCCTGCTTTATACCGCTGAGACCGGACAAATGCAGGGCACTGCACGCTGTCCGGATCGCTATGCATTCTCTTGAGCGTGTCCATTTTGCCCTATTTTTTGTCAAAATAGCCCGAGATCTGCAGGTAAATCCAGATAATCTTTAGCAACTTTGAAATAGACGGATGAGCGGGAGTTCATCCCTACCGGAAACATGGAGACACGAACTTCTTATCCTCGCTCGGAAGAGCGCTCAGCTGGTCTTGTCCGGCCTCATCAATCAGAGAATATGGCCGGGCTCATTTTGCTCGGGCTCTGTTTTTCGCATCTGCTCAATGACACGATTCAGTCGCTGATTCCCGCCATATACCCGGTGCTTAAAACGACGTTTCGCCTGGACTTCGGTCAGATTGGTTTGATCACACTCACCTTTCAACTGACCTCTTCTCTTCTGCAGCCGCTGGTAGGCACTTACACCGATCACAAGCCTAAACCATTTTCTCTCGCCATCGGCATGGGGGTAAGTCTCTGTGGGCTGCTCTTATTATCTCGAGCCTGGGACTATGGCGTTGTTCTGCTGGCGGCAGGTCTAGTCGGAGTAGGTTCTTCGATCTTTCATCCTGAAGCCACCCGTCTGGCTCGTTTCAGCTCTGGCGGCCGGCACGGTTTTGCCCAATCGGTCTTTCAACTTGGCGGTTACATGGGCACAGCCATCGGACCGGCCCTGGCAGCACTCATCGTGGTACCCGCAGGACAACACAGCATCGCCTGGTTTTCAATTGTCGCGTTAGTCGCCATCGTCGTGCTGAGCCGCGTTGGGTTCTGGTACAAAAAAGTCCGGACATCTCAGCAAAAAAAATCCGCTCAATCATTAAATCGCCCACCTATCCCGGGTTGGAAAGTGTTCGCCATCATCTCAATTTTGGCAGCTCTGATTTTCTCGAAATACTTTTATCTGGCCAGTATCAGCAGCTATTACACTTTTTATCTGATCGACCGGTTCCATTTATCTATCCAGCACTCGCAGATGTTGCTCTTCCTGTTCTTGTTCGCGGTCGCCATTGGGACGATCATCGGCGGACCGATCGGTGATCGCTACGGAAGGAAACTGGTTATCTGGTTCTCGATCCTGGGGGTAACTCCCTTCACCATCCTGCTGCCTTACGCGGACTTGTTTTGGACCTGCGTGTTATCCGTGATCATAGGATTGATCCTGGCCTCAGCTTTTTCTGCGATTATCGTCTATGGGCAGGAGCTAGTGCCTGGGAAGGTAGGAATGATTGGCGGAGTCTTCTACGGACTCGCGTTCGGTATGGGAGGATTAGGTTCGGCTATCCTGGGAAAACTCGCGGACCTGACCAGTATCGGTTTTGTTTATCATGTTTGTTCATTCCTACCTTTAATAGGACTCCTAACGGTATTCCTACCTAACCTGGACCGCTGGGTAGCGAACAAAGGACAGTGAGATGGGCACGTGAAAAGTGATTGGTGATTGGTCAGCGCGAGTTTGTAGCGGGTTTTTCGGGTAGCGATGAGCTTCTGCTCAATTACACACTATCGAGCTTTGCTATAACTAGCCTCAGCTTTCAAGCGGCTCGTTTTTGTGGAACGCGCTTTCGGCAAGCAACGCATGTTTTCCGACACGGCCCGACTGCTCGCACGATTGGTCTTGGTCTACGAGTCGGAGATTCCGCCCTGGTGCGTTAGCAGTTAGGCTCTCGCTCGATTTCTCTTGCAGAGATGCTTCCTGCTCCGGATATCTGACAGATGCTGTACGGGAGGCTGTTCGCTTTTCTAAAGAATGGTTCCAAGGAGGCTCGGTCGCTATGCCAACATCGTTAAGCGTCGAAGCGGCCCGCCAACTGGCGGAATATTTGATGCGACAACTTCCGCAGATCCGCACCCGAGTTCTTCCGGAGATCAGATCGCACAGTGACGAGATTCCTAGTGCGGGTTTGCTGAGTGATCAAGCGCTTTTAGATCATTTTCCTCAGCTCTTTTCCGATCTTGCTGAATATCTGTTAAGCGGCGCTGACCCAAAGATGCGAACGGCAATTCTGGATGCCGCCAGGAAACATGGCGAGACCCGGGCCGGGCAAGGTTATCATTTGGCGGAACTGATTCGGGAAATCGGGATCGTACACAGCTCAATCGTCGATCACGGCTTAGAATCGTTTCTCACAGCACGTCCGGATTTGGTCGCCAGCGCCGGAAACTTCGCGAAGATTATCGGTACATTTTTCGAAGATTCAGTCGTCGGCTCTGTCCAGCGTTATGTAGACAAATTTCACGACGATTCCCGCTTGGCTAACGAGAAACTGCGAGAGGCAAATCAGCGATTAAGTGAACTTGATACCTTCAGATTACAGCTCGTTCGAACCGTTCATCACGAGCTAGGAAACGCTCTTAACGCCTTAAATTTTTCGATCGAATTTGCCACGCAGACGGCGGAAACCGCGGCGCAACAAGAAATGCTTGGCACTTGCCGGCGAAGCGTACGCGAGATGGGTGCCCTATTAGCGCAATTGGACGATTACGCTCTATTGCTTGGGCGCGAAGCTCCGGTTCAGAGCGAAAGGATCGATATCGTTCAGTTCGCGAGAGAACTTGAGGTCTCACTTCTGGCAATGGTTCGGGATGCTAGCATGTCGCTCGAGATGCAGGTTGATTCTGAACTTGATGTTATCGAAAGCGATCGAATCCGGATCAAGCAGATCGTTAACAACTTGGTGAGCAACGCAATCAAATACCGCAAACCCCAGCCTAATGAGGGTAGGATTGTAATCCAACTGCGCGCCCGGACAGACGAATCCTGGGAACTGAGCGTCGAGGATTTCGGAATTGGGATCCCTAAAGAATATTTCGAATCCATCTTCAACGAATTCCAACGATTCCCACCGTCCGAACAGATCGCCGGAAGGGGTCTCGGACTCACCATTACTAAGCATCTGGTCGAGGAGTTGAATGGAGGTATAGAAGTCACCTCCGAAGTGGGCCGGGGCACGCGGTTCGTTGTAACCTTACCAAAAAAGATTGGCGGCTAGACGAATGGATTCTTAATCTAAATCGAGCCGTCTGGCAGCAGGCCCTAGTTGTTCGACATTCGAATTTGAAAGATAAATCGGTGCTCTCAGCGTGAGGGTACAAGTTTCCGCTACTCGTGCAGCGCACGGTCAATTGTCGCCAGTAACTGGTCCGGCGTGAACGGCTTCTCCAGGTGCATGTGGAAGCCCACGGCCGCCGTATCGGCTTGCTTGTAGCGATGCGCGGTCATCGCGATCACCGGAATAGTACGCCCCAGCGAACGGCTAAAATCCTGAATATCGGCCAACAGTTCAAAGCCGCTGCGTCCGGGCATTTTGAGGTCGGATAAGACCACGTCGGGCTGAATTTCACGAACCAGGCGCAACCCCTCAAAAGCGTCTTTAGCAGCGAAAATTTGAGCTCCCTGGTTCGAAAGAAATCGAGCGATCGCTTGACGAATATCCGGATGATCCTCAACAACGACGATCTTGATGTTCACTAGAGATCGCTGTTTGACTGCCATGAGTTGCGACTTCACGCCGCCATCTTATTTTCGGTCTAATCGGCCCAACTGGATCGTTGCGGGAGCACTTTTGAGACGACGGAGACATCAAATTTTTAAATTTAGCATGATTGAGTCGCCACGGTGAACATGCCGATGGTAGGACGCTGCCGCCGTACTATGGTCTCCGCTCAACGGCCGGCAGCTTTCTTCCTTCGAGTGATCGTCGTCTCGGCTGTCTGCCGACCGGCAAGAAAGTTTCCTTTCCAGATTCGGACAGCCGTCAAGAGCTGCCGAATTGTTTGGCTACGCCAGGGCGCCGCGCCGGTATGCCGTACCGATTAGCCCGCCTGGGGTGCGCAGCCTCGCGACTTAACGAGTAACGCGCCCGTAACTCCGCCGATCGTCTGGATCGTCGCTTCAACCTCAGTCAACGCTTCATTCAACGTCGGGCTTAGTTCGATTAACTGGGGGACAGCTTGTCTTAAGGTTGCCGCCATGGCCATCATCAGATTCTCAGTGGTTCCGTATTCTCCAACGAGAAAAATACGGTGTTTGTCCCAAGCGTTTCCTTTGGCTTCCTCACTCATCAACTCACCGAATCGGATCTGAGTGACCTGGCGAATCAGCTCGCAGACCAGGTATCCATCTCTGCCATGGTATTTGCGATCCGCCTGATTCAGTTTCTCAATGCTATTGATCGTCCAATCCTCATAGTAAAGTTTCGCCGCAGTTAGAATGGCTTTTTCACCCACTTTGCTTTCAACTAGCTCTGCGATAATCCTGCCGAGAAGATGATCGTAATAAGTCTCCGCATCTGGAAAACGGCGGCTCAATTTGGACGATCTTTCGTACCGTTTCTTGACCGTTAAGACCTGTACCGCATGAATCATCTCCTCGCGCACGGCAGCTTGGACCCGTTGCCGATAACGATCGGGGTCGGCTTCCATCAGTTCCCAGTCAGCAATAAGCGGGTAATAGAATGCAACTACGTTCACATGGGCTAGACTTCCGACATCGTAGCAACAAGCGAAATACGGCGGCTTTCTTTGTCTGCCACGCTTGCGACTTCCCTTGGCCCGAGACACGGAAAATCCGATATTCAGTGCTTGGAAGGACGGTTTCAGGCGCCGGAACTCTTCGAGTAAAATATGCGTAGGGGAACAGGACGCGCGCTTCGCTAGACGCGACACAACGAGCGGATCCCGGGTTTCCTTGCCGGCGCGTTGACCGCAACGACTCTTCTCCAAGCTCAGATCCATCGAAGACCTGCGCTTGTCCTCTGTTTGGAGTGCAACCATCCGGAGGCAGAAGCAGCAATACTTGTGCCGACTAAGCAAGAACCACTTCGAAATGCCGATCTCATCCCGGCTCGAGATAGCGTCTGTTTCACGAATGGAATCTTGTACCTGGTGCGATTCCCCGACGCCTTACGTCTAACAACCCCGAGGATCATCTCAGGATGCCCCCGAGGGCTATTAAGGAATACGCCTTAGGGAACGAGCATGGTGCGGACCGATTTCCTAACTCACTCCGGTCGTTATGTTTGCGGAAACAAAACTATCATGGATACACAGGCGATACTAACGAACGAGTCGAGATCCGATATTGAACTGATGGAAGCGGTTGTCAGACGTGAATCCGACGCCATTCAAGAAATTTATAAGCGGTACAAATCCTCCCTTTGTACGGTGATCCAGAATGTTTTGCATGACGATGTCGAAACAGACGACACGTTGAACGATGTGTTTCTCCAGCTTTGGGACAACGCAGACCGGTTCGATGCGGCGAAAGGTCTCCACGGCTTTCTGGTCACGATGGCTCGTCGCCGCGCTCTGGATCGACTACGCCGGCGGATGGCCTATCGTCGAGCCACGGATCGTTTTGAGGCTGAACTACAAGCCAATTATGAGGATGAACCGAGGGTGCATCATTTTGAGCCTGCGAATTCCGATCTCGCCGACCTTTTACATGGGGTGATTCACAAACTTCCGGTTCTTCAACAGGAAGTGATTAACCTCACTTTTTTTGAGGGCCTAAGCCAACGTGAAATCGCCGCTCGTAAGTCCATCGCTCTCGGCACGGTTAAGACCCGCCTGCAGCTTGCTCAAAAGAAGCTCTTCGATCAATTGGCTCCAGTCCAAGCGATGATCTGATTGAATTGCGGTGGAGTTAATTTGCAGCTGAAATCTGGCCCAATTGAGTAAGCCGCATCCAACCGGATATTAACTAAAGCAAAATCCAAGGCCAGTAGTGGGCTGCGACCACAAGTTAAAACACGGCTGAGATTTAAGGCAAGGCGTCGATTTCGTACTTACAATAATCTAACAATTCTTGGTCCTAAACCAAGGTGCTCTACACGTCTCTTATAAAACGATCGAGGAAGTCTGAGGCATCCGCGCAATTCTCCAACTCCCTTCTTTCTTTGCGATAGGTGATGTATTTTCCCATGGCTAATAGAAGCGCATGTGTGTGCACTGCTTGCTGGTCTAGAATCGAGACAGGTGTTCCGTTCCAGATCTCAATGGCTTGCTTCAGTTCTTCTCGAAACGCCGATGCTGTGTCTGATTGCTTTTGATCAGATTGGTCTGTCATAATCTCGGTTTATAAATGAATATGAGTTTACGGGGTCTCTTTCCTTAGCCTCGCCAATTGAGTTTGGGGGATAAGTCTCGGGCTGCAGGTAACACGTCGCGTTTACGAGGTGTAGCCAGGTCTGCCGCACCGACGGCATCCAAAGCTCACTTTGGAAATTCATCGAGCTTCTCATTCAAGTCCTCTTGGACAAGGTCCCTATGCCTTTCAATGCTTTCCTTCTCCTGCTTTAGATCTTTCAGCTGTCCTTGAACTGCGCCGGTTTCATGTCCATGAGCAGCCAACTGCTTGAGCTGTTCCTCCTGCTGTTTTATCCGGCTGTTATTTTCCTCTACTTGTTCATTCGATTTCGATAAGTCTTCGCGAGCTTTCGCTTTGTCCATAACGAGAATTCGCAAGTCATGAACGAAACGGCCTTAACACTCCCCTTCCCCAATAGGTAACTACAATTTTGTCTTCTACTGAAGAACTTTTTGCAGACTGGAAACAACCAAAGGAGTTGAATATCGCGAACCCACAAAGAATAACTAGCTAGCTACCCTATCGCTCCTCTAGCGAGGGAAGTAGGGCGGGAAAGGGAGCTTCCGACTGCCGAACGACAGCTTAGCGAGCCCACCGGAGTCTACAAAATGCTCCCTCTCGGCATTAGAAGAAGACCCGGACGAGACTCAGTCCGTCCGGAGGCCGATACGTTGAAGCGGCCGGCGGAGAATCCCTCATCGGATCGGCAAGAGCCTCAATCCGCCGACCGGATTCCTGTTCAACCGGCAGAACCAAAATCGAAAAGCTCGAAAGAGAATGCGTCAGAAACGTTGTGTGCAATTTCGCCGGATACCGACGGCCCGGGCCGGCGCGCGACGGGAAAGTCCAGAATATCCAGTGCACTTAGCCCTAATTTGCTAAAAAGCGCTGCCATGGAATGGAGCCAAGACAAGTGCCCGCAACTAGGAGCCGCGCTAGCCTACTATACGATCTTTTCGCTCGCTCCCTTGGTAGTTGTTTTGCTTGGGCTATTTGGACTCGTTTACCATAATAGCGAGCAGGCCCGTGATAAAATTTTGGAACTATTGCGCTACCTTACCGATCCCAGTGCGCTCAAGGTAATTCAGGACATCGCCAACAACGCCGCCCAACCTAAGGCAAGCACACTGGCAACCCTCATTGGAATTTCGATCGCGATATTTGGCGCCAGCGGAATTTTCGGCCAATTGCAGGACGCGCTCAATACCATTTGGAAGGTGAAGGCAAAGCCAAACCAGGGGGTCTGGGGTTTCTTGCGCACACGGTTTGTTTCATTCGGGATGGTCGGTGGCGTTTGCTTTTTACTTCTCGTGTCCCTAACCGTGCAAGGATTGCTCCACGGGCTCCATGATTATCTGGGAACGCTTCTTCCTGGCGGACAGGTTTTAGGCATGGGGATATTTTATCTGTTCGATCTCGCCATCGTCGCCCTGCTCTTTGCGATGATTTTTCGCTGTTTACCAGACGTTAAGATCGCCTGGCGGGATGTTTGGACGGGCGCCCTCCTGACCGCCATCTTCTTTCTGATAGGAAAATTCCTTCTCGGCCTTTATCTGGCCAGCGGAGCGGGAACATCCGCTTACGGTGCGGCCGGTTCACTGGTGACCCTGCTCATCTGGGTTTTTTACTCGGCGCAGATCCTTCTTTTCGGCGCGGAGTTCACAAAGGTCTATGCGAATACGCACGGATCTCGATTGGAACCGAAGGAATACGCGGTGAAACTGGAGAGGTGTGAGATCGAAGTCCCCGCCGAATCGCCGGCTCCAAATGCAAATGGTCATCAGCAAGTCCAAACCGCTCCAGCAAAGCCTTTAACCTGAAGATGGGCACCTTCTGCTCTGGGCCACTATCCTGGCTTCAGCAGTGCGGTGTGCCTTTCCGAGTAAGCCCTTTTGCGGTAGCACGTACGAAATAAAGCAGAGACAAATTTTAGTCAGATGAGCCTCGATTCACCTCTCCCCCTGACGATCCTTATTATCCGGCATGCCGAGAAACCAGGTGAAACGTGGCCCGGATCCGGCCTGACCAGCGAGGGCAAAGAGGACGAAAAGTCTCTAGTGCTCAGAGGCTGGGAGCGCGCCGGAGCCTGGGCGGTACTGTTCGGAACATCACTGGGCGCAGAGAGTTACCCAAAGCCTTCGGCAATCTATGCGGCGAATCCGGAGGTTGTCTTCTTGGATGAAACGAGCTTCCTCCCGTTCCAGACCGTGATTCCATTGAGCGATCGCTTGGGGATAACC
>Ga0126381_100007499_pt1 | contig 12144 bp, 5 predicted proteins | sample PanSoiMetPlot_28_FD_96465 | JGI IMG/M metagenome (GOLD analysis project Ga0126381, IMG submission 96465) | Tropical forest soil microbial communities from Panama - MetaG Plot_28 | ecosystem: Environmental > Terrestrial > Soil > Tropical forest > Bulk soil | place: Panama | collected 2016-02-17
ATACGGCACAAATGCGCAGTAGCGTGGAAACGGTGATGGGCCGGCCGGCCTCGATTTGCTGCCAATGCCGTGCCGAGAAGCCGTACGAAATCATGTCCTCTTGCGAATGGCCGCGCTTTCTCCGCAACTCACGAACTCGTGTTCCAAGACCAAAGAAGAATTTCTGTTGATTAGCAACTCTGGGCATCTGGCGTGCCCTTGGTCCCGCCAGCCATACGGCGGAGGTTCAGCGCGAGACCAGGCACGCTTCTCACCATACGGCAATGCGGCGGCATGTCGTTGCCCTTGGGCACCATTCCTGTCGTGGCTTCGACAGCGGGGCGCACCCTCCATTGCAACCCGAGCCAGTTGGATCGATGTAACGCTTCAAGTCTAGAGAAGATTCGCCCTAAGTCTTTGGCAACGCCAAAACGGACTACAAGTGATGGTTGTACCTGCAGCAATCGGCATCGAGAGGCTGGCGGTGCGGTAAATTCAACAATGAAGTGGATGCCGCGTGTTCTGCCTCGTAACTCCAATCGGTAGTTTGCGGTAAAGACAAACGGGTTGCCGTGTCCACTGACGTTGGCCGTTTTTTCTAAAACGAAGTCTTGAGGGCGTTCAATTAACAGAAACTCTTGTCAGTTTTGTGTCTTGGTGCCCGCGTTTTTTTTGGGGGCATATCGCGAAGCAGCTCTCGCAACAGTTTGCGTGCGTTGTGCAATTGGGACTTTGAACACCCAATCGAGCAACCAAAAATTCGAGCGATCTCCCGGTGAGCGTAGCCGTGAACGTCGTGGAGAAGGAAGGCTCTTTTGTATCCTTCTGGCAACACCTTGACCGCCGCTTGAAGGTCGATTCGCCCCGCTAAGCCGTCCTGAGCCGCGCGCGTAACGCCGTGTGCCCCCGGGAGCCCGCCGTTGACTTCCCTGGTCTCTTCTAGGGTCACGCTATGTTTGTTCTTTCGAAAACGCATAAGAACCGTATTGGTTGCTACGCGGTAGAGCCACGATGAAAATGCGGACTCGCCCCTGAAGGTATTGATTTTGCAAAACACCCGGACAAATACATCCTGCGCGGCGTCTTCGGCATCGACCGGATTGCGCAGCATCCGCAGACAGATGCGGTAAACGAGCCCGCAATAGCTCCGATAAATGAACTCGAATGCCTTGGTATCACCCTGATGGACCAAGCGAATCGCATGGTTCAGGGATCGGGAGCCGGCACTTTTTGGTTTCAATTTCCGCATGTTCTGCCGTTGCGGGTACGGTATATACCGAAGTGCTATTGAGAAAACTGCTAGAAATGACAGGGGACGGGCTGGAAGCCCATCAATCGGTCTCGACAACCGGACTAAATCGTGTAGATACCTCGGACGAGCACGTCCACTGAGGCGCAAAACGGTGCACGCAATAGCATTGACAGAATGCCCGCGGCGAGGTATAGCTGACGAAAAGGTGCACGGTTCGGAGGCTTCATGGCAAACCGAGGAGTTCGGTTCTTGCTGGTTGTATGGCTGTACCTGTGGGCGGCAGATGGCGGTCCTGTTGCGCATGCACAAATGCGCTCTGACACATCCATCGTTGCAAACGTTGAGCTGGTGCAGATTCCCGTAACGATCTTTGACGACAAAGGTGCCGTTGCCAGCGGGCTCAAGAAAAGCGATTTTCGGCTTTTCGACGATGGAATCGAACAGAACATACTTTACTTCGAAAGAGAGCGGGTACCGGTTTCCTTTGTGATCCTTGCGGACCTGAGCTCCAGCATGACCAGGAAGATTCCCTTCGTCCAGGAGGCGGCCCTTTCTCTTCTGGATTCATTGCAAGAACAGGATCAGGACGGCGACGAATACTCAATACTGGGCATTGGGACGCGGTCCAGGCTACTTCTGCCGTTCACCAGCGATGAGGGAGATCTGCAGCGTAGATTACCGCTGCTACTGACGGCTACGAATGAGAGTACTTCTCTGTTTGACGGGATTTGGCTGGGAGTGAATACCGCGCGGCGCGACGCAAGCAATCAACATCGCGCCATGATCATCATCACCGATGGAGGCGACAATCACAGCCGTTACAAACTGAGAGACACCAAGGAGCTCTTGGAGGAGGCCGATCTACCCGTTTTTGCCGTGATGGCCGGCCCTTCGTTTGAACTCCCCGAAATTTTTACGCCGCAGCAGAAGAAGCGAAGCCCATTCCCTTCAGGTGGGTCTAGAACGCAACTTCCCAGCCTGCCGATTTCGGGTCAGGGCCAGGACTACATCGGTCCCGCAGAACGGCGCGGACCTCATAACATGAAAACCTTAACGGAAGTGACGGGCGGTGGTGTGTTTACGGCACGGGATGAGGACGACTTGCCACGCATCGTTCGGACGATCGGTCTGGCGGTCCGCTATAGGTACGTTCTCTCTTACAAGCCAGTCCGTGGCACGAAAGTCACAAAGAAGGGGCAAGGCGCCGCGAGCGATCCCCGTCAACACAAAGTCGAGGTTCAACTCTATCCGAAGGATAAATTTCGAGGATTCAGCCTTCCCTATTACAAGCGCGTCTACCACGCTATTCAATGAACGGCTGTTTGTGCTTGCGGATGGGGCAGGGACCAAGGTATTCGCAGCGGCCCGTAAGTCGCCCGTTACGTTTCTCCTTTACGATGGTGGTCCGGCCCATTCTGGATCCTTCAGATTCCACCCCCCGCCGAGAGCCTTGTAAAGCTGGACGATGACGGTCCGCCGATTCAGCTCCGTAAGCGCGAGCGCATTCTGTGCGGGGTACAGCTGTAGCTGGGCATCCAGCACTTCAAAATAGCTCGCTTTGCCCGCCAGGTAGCGCTGAAAAGAAACTTTCACCGACTCCTGGTAGGCGTCGACAGCCCGCGACTGTTCGTCGCGAACGGCTTCGAATTTCTGGCGCGAAACCAGGGCGTCCGATACATCCTGGAAAGCAACTTGCGCAGTTTGCTCGTATTGAAGTTTCGTTTGCTCCCAGAATGCGACGCTTTGGCGCTTCTGTGCTCTGAGGGTCCCACCTTGATAGATGGGGCCGGCAACGTTGCCGGCAACGCTCCAGACGGTAGACTGGCCGGATGATAACAAGGAGAGCGGAGAACTGGCGCGGCCAAGCAGGGAAGTAAGACCAACTTGCGGGAAGAAGTTCGCGGTGGCGATGCCGACCTGGGCGTTGGCGGAGCGCAATTGTTGCTCGGCGGTCAAAATGTCTGGACGGCGCTCAAGCAATGCAGAAGGCAAGCCAACCGGAACATCCGGCGGCACAACTTGCTCGAGAAGTTTGGCCGTGTGTGGTACGGGGCTAGGATTGTTGCCCAGCAGCACGCTGATCTGATTTTCTTTGATCGCAATCTGGCGCTCCAGTTCCGGGATACTTGCCGCCGCGGTGGCCAGGGCCCCCGCGGCCCGGGATGTGTCCAACTTGGACGAAACTCCGCCTTCAAGTCGTTCCGTAAACAGCTTGAGCGTTTGCGTGAAGGAATCTGTTGTCTGCCGGGCGATCTCGAGCTCGAGGTCCAGCTCCAGAAGCTCGAAATAGGCTTGCGCGACGTCGCTTACCAGAGAGAGCATCACACCGCGGCGGGCTTCTTCCGTGGCCAGATACTGGGCACGAGCGGATTCGTTTTCGCGGCGGAGACGTCCCCAAACATCGGCTTCCCAAGCAACCGTGGCCACCCCCACAAATGTCCCCTGCTCGTTCCCTCTGCCGCTCGGAACAACACTGCCTGCGAACTCATTCTTACCATTGCTGCCGGTTGCCGAGTAATTGACGAAAGGGAAGTACTGAGCCCGTGCCTGCGCGGCGATTTGGCGCGCTTGTTCAATGCGCGTTACAGCGATTCGCAGGTCGTAATTGTTGGCGAGCGCGGTTTGCACAAGATTCTTTAGCCGGTCGTCTTTGAAAACCTCCCACCACGGTAAGTCTGCAATGGAAGCTTGCTGCGCCGCACCTTCCGCGCCGCGGTACTCGGTTGGAACATTGACCTTTGGACGCTGATAGTTTGGGCCGACCGCGCAGCCGGGCAGCAGTGATAGGACAGAGAGGAGCAGGAGCAAAAGCGAAGGGGAGCTTGTAGATTTGCGTTGCGTCCCGCCAAGCCCCCCTGTGAGCGAAGCCAAGGAGAGGAGAGACGGGCCCGTTTCTTTTGTTTGGATGGTGTTTGTCATCGTTCTACGGCGTGCCTGACTGATTTCGGAGTTAGTCGTCACCGGTGGTCGCCGCACGCGCCTGAGCCGTAGCGGGCAATGCCACATCTGCTATCTTGTGTTTTGCTCCTCCCAGTCTTTCAACAAGATAGAACAACGCGGGAATGATAAAGATGGCGATGCCGCTTGCTGCCGTCATTCCACCTATGACGGCCGTGCCCAGAACTTGACGAGACACGGCACCGGAACCGCTTGCTCTCCACAGCGGAACACACCCGAGGATAAACGCGAATGATGTCATTAGAATAGGACGCAAGCGCAGCTTGGCGCCTTCCAACGCCGCGTCCACGAGCGGCTTGCCTTTTTCGAATTCCAGTTTGGCGAATTCGACAATAAGAATGGCGTTCTTTGCGGCGAGGCCAATCAGCATGACCAGCCCGATTTGAGCGTAGACGTTGTCCTCTAGGCCCAAGTTCATGTAGTCGTGAAATACTGCCAGACCGATGATCCGACGCAAGAACAGGACACAAAAAGCACCAAATACCGCCACGGGTGTGCTCAAGAGCACGCTGAACGGCAGCGTCCAGCTCTCGTACAGGGCAGCCAAAACAAGGAAGACAAAAAGGACCGAGAACCCAAAGATGACCGCGGGAGGTACACCCTGTTTGGCTTTCTGTTCCTGGAAGGACATTCCCATGTAGTCAAAACCCATTCCGGGCGGCATGGTTTCCGCAAAGACCTCTTCAAGGGCTTTCATGCCCTGGTCAGAACTGTAGCCGGGCTTGGTGATTCCATTGATCTGGACACAGGGATACATGTTGTAGTGCATGGTGAATTCAGGCCCGAGTCGCGGTGCGGTGGAGGTGATTGCCGATAGCGGGACCATCTGGCCAGTGTTGTTGCGCACATAGAAGCGACCCACGTTTTCCGCCCGGGTCCGAAAGTCACCCTCCGCCTGAACATAAACTTGCCAGGTGCGTCCGAAGCGATTGAAGAAATTGACAAAAGCACCGCCCATGAAAGCTTGCAGCGTCTGGTAAACGTCGGTGAGCGCTACGCCTTGCCTCATGACTTGGTCACGATCAACCTTAACGAACAGCTGCGGAACGTCGGGTAAAGCGGTCGTAAATATGAAGCTAAACTCGGGGCGTTTCTCCGCGGCGGCCATAAACTTTTTTTGGTTCTGTCTGAGAAATTCGAGGCCCGCTGCGGATCGGTCCTCGAGAACAAAGGTCGCACCGCCGGAGGCCCCAATTCCTGGAATGGCGGGAGGGGGAAAAGCAAGCGTGTTCCCTTGAGCTACCTCTTTAAGAGTCTGATTCAAACGAATCTTAATCGGCCAATACTGTTCTTCCTCTGCCTTACGTTCTTTCCATTCTTTCAGCGTTACCCAGAAAAAACCGCTGTAGGTGTTCTGCACGCCGCTTAACATGTTGTATCCAATAACCGTCGTGACGTGTTTAACCCCTGGAGTTTGGCGCATGATGTCTTCAACGATCGTTGCGGCGGCGCTGGTGCGTTGCTGGGAAGAAGCGTCGGGCAGTTGCAACGCGCCAAACAGATAACCCTGGTCTTCTTCGGGCAGGAAGCTCTTCGGTAACTTGCTCCCAAAGAATCCAGCCAAGACCGCGAAGAGCAGCAGGAGCGCCACGGTGAATCCGGCCTTTCGGATGAGAACGCTGCACCAATTGACGTAGCCATCCGTCGCGCGACCAAACCATTTGTTAAACCACGCAAAGAATTTTCCCAGCAGTCCCCGGGACTCTTTCTTCGGCCGGAGTAACAGAGCACCCAAGGCAGGGCTGAGTGTAAGGGCGTTAAAAGCCGAGATGATCACGGACACGGCGATGGTGACGGCGAACTGTTGATAAAGGCGCCCGGTGATACCAGGGATGAAAGCCGTGGGAATGAATACCGCGGAAAGAACGACGGCGATGCCTACAACCGGGCCGGAAACGTCTTCCATGGCTTTGAACGCGGCGGCCTTGGGCGCTAGCCCATGTTCGATGTGATGTTCAATGGCTTCAACGACCACAATGGCGTCGTCCACGACCAGTCCAATCGCAAGAACCAAACCGAAAAGAGAAAGAGTATTGATAGAAAACCCGAGTAGGGGAAACAGCATAAAAGTGCCGATGAGCGATACCGGGACGGCCAACAAAGGTATGAGTGTGGCGCGCCAGCCCTGCAGGAATATATAAACGACGATGATGACAAGAACCAGGGCCTCAACAAGCGTTTTCACGATCTCGCGGATGCCTTCGGTGACCGGGAGAGTAGTGTCCAGCGCGGTGGCATAGTCCAAGCCCGGCGGAAAACTCTTTTTTGCCTCGGCCATGAGGGCTTTGGCACCTTGCGCAGCCTTGATGGCGTTCGACCCAGGAAGCTGATAAATCGCCACGACCGCGGACGGCTTGCCGTCCAAGCGCCCCTGTAGGTTGTAAACCTGCGTACCGAGGTCCACCCGCGCCACATCTCTCAATCGGACGATAGAGCCATCCGGATTAGCCCGCACGACGATCTGACCGAATTCATCCTCGGTGATTAAGCGGCCCTGGGCAATGACCGCGAAAGTGAATTCCTGACCCTTGGGGACGGGCTCGCCACCGATCTGCCCAGCTGGATTGACGGTGTTCTGCGCTTTAATGGCGTTGATGATTTCGGGGACGGTAATCTGCAGTTTAGCCAGTCGGTCTGGGTCCACCCAGAAACGCATGGCATATTGGCCGGCCCCAAAAATCGTGACGCTCGCAATGCCGTAGGTGCGGGTGAGCGGGCTGAGCAGGTTGATGTACGCGTAGTTGGCCAGGAACTGCGCATCGAATTTTCCGTTGGGGGAGTAGAGATCAAAGAGCATGAGCGGAGCCATGGTGGACTTTTGCACGATGACGCCTTGGGCGTTCACTTCTAAAGGTAGCTGGGAGGCTGCCTGCGATTGGCGCATCTGCGTGAGAATCAGGTCCGTGTTTGGATCGGTCTTAATGTCGAAGTCTACCGTCAACTTTGTTCCGCCATTGTTAGGGTTGATGGAGTACATGTATTCCATGTTGTCGACGCCGCTCATCTGTTGCTCGATGGGTGTGGCCACTGATTGGTCCAGGGTCATGGCGTCCGCCCCAGGGTAGGTGGCTGTGACTTGGATCTGAGGATCGGCAATCTCAGGGAACAAAGCGGTGGGCGAAACCAGCATGGCGAGCGCGCCAACGATCACCATGACGATCGAGATCACCATAGACATGACGGGATGGTTGATGAAGAATTTAGCCATGGCTACGGATAACTACGTGCCGTTGCCTCCGGCAAGCTTGTGAGCTACGGAGGAGGATTCTTGGAAGGGTTTTGGAGCCACCACAGCGCCTTCTCGCACTTCCTGGACGCCTTCTGCCACGACTCTTTCTCCAGGTTTTAGGCCTTCATTGACAATCCACCAAGATCCGACCTTTGGACCCATTTTGACCGGACGAATGCTGGCCCTGTTCTCGTGATCGACTACGGCAACAAGGTGTCCGCCCTGCAGCTCCCTTACGGCCCGTTGTGGCACGAGCAAGGCATTGTGCTGAATCCTAGTGACGGTGCTGACGCTGCCGAAGCCCCCCGGGCGAAGCATGTTGCCTGGATTTGGGAATTGGATCCTTACGAGGATCGCCCCGGTTCTAATGTCTATCTGGCGGTCAATCGCATAGAATCGACCGGTATGCGGAAAGGTGCTGCCGTCTGAGAGTTTAAGCTGCCACTCCAGTTTGGGCAGCACCGAATCCTCACTGGTGCCAGACTCCGCCAAAAATCTTACCGTCGCAAGATACTCCTGCTCGCTGGGTGTGATGCTGGCAAAGATCGGATCCACGGTGGACACCGTTGTCAGGGCTACGCTCTGGGGACCAACCAAATCGCCGACCTGGGCGGTGGAGATGGCTGCAACTCCGTTAATGGGCGAGACAATTCTCGTGAAACTAAGATTCAATTTGGAGGACTCCACCGCGGCCCGGGCCGACTCGATAGCTGCTTTCTCCTGTGCGACCTGGGCCTTCGCCGCAAGATTAGCCTGGACCGCATCGTCCAATTCCTGCTGGCTGATGGCGCTTTCCTTGGCAAGAGGCGTGTAGCGAGCAACGTCCAGCTCTGTTTTGCCGAGCTGCGCCTGAGCGCGCTGAAGATCGGCTTTGGCCTGTTCGAGTTTCCCGGTGGCTTGGTCCAACGCAGCCTGGAACGGTCTTGGGTCGATCTGAAAGAGCGGCATTCCCTCCTTGACATAGGAGCCGTTCACGTAGTTTTGCTTGAGCAGTAGGCCAGATACCTGGGCCCGAATCTGAGCGTTCACGAAGCCATCGAGCGTGGCCACCCACTCTCTGGTGATGGGTACATCCTTCTGTACGACCTCGACGACCTCGACGGCTGGGGGCCCTGCCGCGGGAGGCCCCATCTTTCCGCAACCGAATGACACGATCGCAGAAAAACCAAGGACCGAGGCTGAACTTAGCGGGTTTCGCATGGCAAACACTCCGGGGAACGCATTCGTCCTCAGGTCAGAAATCTTGCTATGCCGAAGCTGACAAAAGGCGAAGTCACCTACCAGGTGGGCCGCCCACGGACTCTCATGCTAGGGATGCAGTTGCATACGTGGAACTGTCAAAACTAGCAGGGTGCGCGGGCTTTCTCGAAGCCGACTAAAGGCCAGTCATTTCTTTGCAAATGAAATGGTTACCGTACTTCAAGAAGGCGCTAGTAAATGGCTTGGAGCGGAGGGCTGAGGTGTGGCTGCATAGGCACCATGAATTTGCTGGCGAGCAGATCGTTCGTCACTCTTCGTGGAGGATGCGAACGGGCTCGATGCGCGTGGCGCGATACGCTGGCATGATTGTTGCAACGATGCCGACGAGCAAAAGAAGGAGAGCAACAGCGGCAAACGTGAGCGGGTCCGTGGCGCGCACACCAAAGATGAGGGAAGAAACGAGGCGGCTAAGCGCCAGCGCTGCGCCAAGGCCTAGGACGACACCGACGAGGATGGGCTTCAACCCGTCGGCCAGAACCATGCGAATGACGTCGGTGTTGGAAGCGCCCAGCGCCATGCGAATGCCGATTTCACGAACGCGGCGGCGAACAGTGTAGGAAAGCACGCTGTAGATGCCGACGGCGGCTAGGATCAGCGCGAGCGCAGCGAAGCTCGCGAGCAGAAGCATATTGAACCTCTGAGGAGAAACGGACTGCGCAATCACGTCGTTCATACTCATCACGTCGACGACGGGAAGATCCGGGCCAACCTCGTGGATCGCATTAGTCACGGCGGAAACAGAATTCATCGGATCGGGATTCGTGCGCACGGCAATGGTCATGCCGAAAGAGCGCCAGGTTTGCTGAGCCGGCACCGTTAGCTGCGCCAGCGGAACGTAGATCGTAGCGACGGGGCGCGTTTCGTCCAGCGAGTCGAGCTTCACGTCGCCGACAATGCCGACGATTTCGCGAACGACGCCCGGGAAAAAGGTCAGCGTAATATGCCTGCCATTTGGATCTTCCGTGGGCCAGAAACGCCGTGCGAGGGAATCGCTGATGAGCGCCGCACCGGGCCTCCCCGCCGCATCGGCGTCTGTCAGGTCCCGACCTCTCAGAATGGGAATGTGCATCGCGCGAAGGTAGCCGGGACTAATCAGGCGAACATCCACTTCGGGTTGGTCGGACATTTGCTGAACTGGACGGCCTTCGATGGAAAAGGGTTGATGCGAGCCGCCCTCGCTCAGCGGCAAGCTATCAATGACGGCCGCGGAATCGATACCGGGAAGAACCCGGATGTGTGCAAGAACATCCTGGAAGAAATTGATTTGACCGGCAGGAGAGGAATATCGGTTTGCTGGAAGCGGCACCCTCATGGTGAGCACGTTGTGCGGATCGAAACCCGGCTGGACTTTGCGAAGCTCCCAGAGACTGCGGATCATGAGGCCGGCGCCAATTAGCAGAACTAGAGAAAGCGCGACTTCGCAGATGACCAAGAGCCGGCGCGTTCCACCGCCGCGAGCATCCGAACTGCCGCGGCTCTGTCCTTGTTTGAGGGCTTCGTTGACATCGGCCCTCGTAAAGCGAACGGACGGAATAAGACCTGCCAGAACACCCGCGACAACAGAAAGCAAAAGCGTAAACATCAGCACCGGCACATCCAGCGTGATCTGCATGAACGGCGGAATGCGATCGCCGAGGACTTTCCCGATGAGGCGAATGCCGAACAGAGCGAGAAACAGACCGAGGGCCCCGCCGGAAATGGAGAGAAGCACGGTTTCCGCAAGGATCTGACGCAAGACGACGAGGCGACTGGCGCCAAGCGCGGTTCGAATGGCGAGCTCCTTACGCCGCGCGAGAGTCTTCGCGAGCACCAGATTAGCGACGTTCGCGCAAGCGATCAACAGAACGAAAGCCACAGCCCCAAGAAGAACGAGAAGCGCGGGACGCACATCGCCGACAAGCTCTTCCCGCAAAGGCAGGATGACAGCACCCCAGCCCTTGTCATCTTCGGGATAGAGCTGTTCGAGGCGCGTGGAAATAGCGCTTAATTCGGCTTGCGCCTGGCGGATGTCCACGCGTTTCTTCAGCCGGGCGATGACCATGTAGTTGTGATTGCCGCGAACGGCGCGGGTCTCATTGCTCCACGCGAGTGGAATCCAGATCTTGGCCCAGCTCGGGAACCGAAACGTTTCTGGCATGACGCCGACGACGGAATAGTTTTCACCATCTAGAAGAATGTTGCGGCCAACGATGTTGCGGTCGGAAGCAAAATGATCCCGCCAGAAATTGTAACCAAGTACGACAGCATGACCCTCGCCGGGACGATCTTCGTCAGGCGTGAAAGTGCGGCCCAAAAGCGGCCCGACGCGGAGCAAAGGAAAGAAATCAGAGGCGACGGCGGCGGCCCGGAGGGCTTCGGGCCGTTCTTTCCCGCCGACCGTAAAAGAGCGAAATCCGTAAGCGGCCATTTGCTCGAACGAGGAGGAGCTTTGGCTCCGCCAATCCAGGTAATTGGCGGGAGAAACCGAAAACAGGGTCATGCCCGGGAAGCTCTTTGCCGGAGGAACGTGCCAGACCTGCATGATGCGGGAAGGCTCGTCAAAGGGCAGCGGACGCAGGAGGACGGCATTGACGACGGAGAAGATCGCAGTGTTGGCCCCAATGCCGAGAGCGAGCACCACAATGGCCGCTGCCGAGAACGCCGGGCTGCGGCGCAATGTGCGCAAAGAGAAACGCAAGTCGGAAAACAGGTGTCTCATAAACATCAACTCCCGTGGTTGCTGGACCGGGCGCAAAGATGGTGACATTCATTAAAACGAGAAAAGAGAGAAAATAGTTTCCTAAAAAATACCATTCGTTGAGCCGGGCAGGCGCGATCAGGGGAGGGCCGCAACGATACCAACGACTGCCCGTCCGGCGAGAGTCCTACCCTCGGCGCATAGTTCTTCGTCAAAGCTCCGCATGTCGCCACCATCTTGCATCGGGGCATTTGCCCGACGGCCGACGAAATGGCGACCTGTTTCTTTTGACAGTTCTAGGGAATGCGTCGAGAAGCTTAGTGTTGGAGGCAAAGGGGGGCGACCTCTCTCCGAACCGAACCAGACAACACCCCCATGAGACGCCCCCTACTTCCCCCGAATGGGCTGCAATGCGATTGCCTGGAATTGTTGCGCCGTTCGCCTGACTGTCTTCTTGTGGTGGCTCTCTCCGGTTTCCCTGACCAAAGGACCTCGCGGCGTCGCCCCAGAGCTCGCGAAACGCCGTCAGTAACAATCTTCGGCCATCCCCTCTTCTAGATTACCTTGTCTTGTTTCAGCTGTTTGACGAGTGCGCTAGCGTACTCCTTGCCCAATTTCTCAAAGTCCTTGGAATAAACGGTGTCCGTCTCTCCGCTCCAGAGAAGCGTTTCATCCTTGGTGCTGTAAAGATTAAACTCCGCGCTGACAATGGTGTTCTCCTTGAGATAAGAACCTTTCGCGGAGTACTGCTTGAAGGCCATGTCCCAATAGGGCCAAAGATTTTGGTAG
>Ga0126381_100007500_pt1 | contig 12144 bp, 7 predicted proteins | sample PanSoiMetPlot_28_FD_96465 | JGI IMG/M metagenome (GOLD analysis project Ga0126381, IMG submission 96465) | Tropical forest soil microbial communities from Panama - MetaG Plot_28 | ecosystem: Environmental > Terrestrial > Soil > Tropical forest > Bulk soil | place: Panama | collected 2016-02-17
CAGAAGGGCGCGGTGCTCGAGATCAACGTCGCGGCTCGCGTCGACGCTCAGCTCGACGTCGGCCAGCTCAGCGAATCGGTCGAGGTCGCGGCGCAGGCGGCCGCCGTCAACACCGAAAATGCCCAGATCGGTCGCACCGTAGAAAACACGGAAATTACGACGCTGCCGATCGTCGGCCGCAATGTCTACAGCTTGCTAAGCCTCACTCCGGGCGTTTCCTCCAATGCCAACAGCATCACGCTCGGTTTCCCGGAGCAACGGACCATGATCAATGGCGGCGTGGATGGAGGCGCCGGATCGGTCAACTACTATCTGGATGGCGGCAGCAACATGACCGGACTGCGCAACACCGGCAACGTGGCGCCCAATCCCGATGCCGTCGAGGAGTTCCGCGTCATCACTAACAACTACAGCGCGGAGTATGGCCGGTTCGCGGGCGGAGTGGTAAACGTGATCACTCGCTCCGGCACCAACTCGCTGCACGGCTCGCTCTTCGAATTTCTACGCAACGATAAGCTCAATGCGCACGATTGGGGCGTCGCCAGCGTCGCGCCGCTCCGTCGCAACCAATTCGGCGGCACTGTCGGCGGACCAATCCGCCGGGATAAGACCTTCTTCTTCGGCACCTACTCCGGCCTGCGGCAGAATATCCGGCAGCTTCTGAACGGTGCAGTCGTGCCGACTGCGGCGGAGCGCGCCGGCAATTTCACCGGCGACAAGACTCTGCCCAAAGACCCGCTCAACGGCAACGCGCCGTTCCCCAGCAACACTATCCCGTCGTCCCGCTTCGACCCTGTGGCAGTGAAGATTCTCAACCAGTACATCCCGGCATCGAATGTGGCGGGCAATCTCTGGCAGGGCTACATCCCCAATCCGTACAATTCGGACGAATACCTGGTCAAAGTCGATCACGCGCTCAGCGATACGCAGCACCTCAGCGGCAGCTATTACGAAACGTCCGGCTTCCAGACATTTCAGGCGGGCGGCAATCTACCCTGGGCGTCGCAGAACTACAATTGGCGGCAGCAAAACGTCAATGCTAGCGATACGTGGACCTTCAGCGGCAGCACCGTAAACCAGTTCTGGTTCACCTACAGCCGCAACTTCGCGGGCCGCGTGAATCTGCCGGCGATGTCGCTGGGCGATTTAGGCTCGACTTTCCAGCCGCAGGGCACTCCCTCTCTACCGCAGATCACTGTGACCGGATATTTCACGCTGGCCGAATCGATCGCGGGGCCGGTAGCAGGCACCAACTTCTATTCCGTGCGCGACATGGTGAGCTACAACCGCGGCCGACACACCTTCAAGTTCGGCGGCGAAGTAGCGCTCGATAAGGACATCCAGCAGACGCTGCTCAACAACTACGGCGTCTTCTCCTTCAGCGGCTCGAAGACCGGCAATGCCTTCGCCGATTTCCTGACCGGCCTCCCGGTGACGATGAACCAGGATGCACCCATCACCGCCATGGACAACTTTTGGACCACGGCGCTGTATGCGCAGGACGATTTTCGCGTGCACCCGCGGCTGACCTTGAACCTCGGCCTGCGCTGGGACGTGCAGACGGCGCCCACCGACCCGTTCGACCGCGAAGCGACCTTCAAATACGGCGTGCAGTCGAAGGTACTGAAAGGCTCGAATGTGCCCATCGGCCTCCTGGTGGTCGGCGATCCGGGCGTCGGACGAGGTATCGTTTCGACGCCGCTCGGCCATGTGTCGCCGCGCATCGGCGTCGCGTGGGATCCATTCGGCACCGGAAAGACCTCGATCCGCGCCGGTGCGGGCCTGTTCTACGGCAGCGTCTCCGGCAACGAGTGGAACTCCACGTCCAACTACCAGCCGTTTGCCGTGCGCGAGCAGTTCAACAACGTTCAGTCGCTGAGCAATCCCTACGGGCTGCTGCCAGGCGGCGTCGATCCGTTCCCCTACTCGTACAACCCGGCCTCGCCGCAGTTCATCTTTCCGGCGGCGATCTATGGCATGGCACCCAACTTCCGCTGGCCCTACACCTACCAGTTGAATTTCACGGTGCAGCGGGAGGTGGCGAAGGGTTGGACGGTGACGGCAGGCTACGTCGGCTCGCTCAGCCATCGCCTGCCCTTCGCTGAAGACCTGAACTACCCGTACTACGACGCGACGGCAACTACTGGCAACGTGAACAATCGCCGGCCCATCCAGCCCGGGGTGCTGTCGAACATCTACTCGGTGCAGTCGGTGATGAACACTTCGTATCACAGCCTCCAGGCCACTGTGGAGAAACGCCTTTCGCAGCGCTTCACGCTGAAGGCATTCTATGTTTATTCGAAGGACCTCGAGGATGTGCAGCTCGACAACAATACGGTGAATGGCGGCGCCGAAGACTATCGCAATCTGGCGCTGGACCGCGGCCGCTCCGACAACGATCGACGTCACGTGGCCGTCGGTTCCGTGATCTGGAATCTCGATTATCTGCGGCACGCCAACCACGTGGCGCGCTCGCTCCTGAACGGGTGGCAGTTGTCGGCCATCGTGACGTTGCAAAGCGGGCTGCCGTTCAATGTTACGAGCGGATCGGACATCAACCTGGACGGAAACAATAACGACCGGACGGTGACGGTGGGTAACCCATACCTCGACCCGCACCGGTCGCGCAGCCAGGTGACGGCCGCATGGTTCAATACCGCCGCGTTCGTCGCTCCCGGCAAGGGAGTGGACGGCAACACGGCGCGCAATCTTTTGGACCGGCCCGGCAGTAAGAACATCGATGCCGGCCTGTTCCGCAATTTCAAGTTCGGAGAGCGGTTCGCGCTGCAGGCTCGCGGTGAGTTCACCAACGCCTTCAACATGGTGAACCTCAGCGCGCCCAACGGCACGCTCACCTCGGTGCAATTCGGCAAAATCACCGGCGCCGGAAGTATGCGCCAGGTGCAGGTAGGCTTGCGCGCGACGTTCTAGGTAAGGCCGGCGGTCTTGCCGCCGGCGAGTCTTTATGCTTGCAATTCCACGCTGGCGTCAGGGGAGCCATCTGGGTCCGGCGTTAACCCGTCTTCGGCAATGGATGGCTGGGCTTTTTGTTTTTTGGCGCGCGCCGCGCGATCAGTAGTTCCTGGACGTTCACGCGCGTGCGGCCGTTCACCGGCTTCTTGCGCGTGTACGCGCCACTGGAATTCATCTGCCGAGCCTTCACGTTATCCTTGAGATACATGGCCAATACGTCGTCGCGCAGCCGGCGGATCATTCCGGGGTCGCGCACCGGAGCAAGCACCTCAACCCGATGATCGATATTGCGAGGCATCAGGTCAGCGCTGCCGAGATAGACTTCTTCATTGCCGTCATTGCGGAAGTAGTAAATGCGGCTGTGCTCCAGGAATCGGCCCACGATGCTGGTCACCTCAATGTTCTCGCTGATCCCCGGTACGCCGGGGCGTAAACAGCAGATCCCGCGCACCAGCAGTTCCACCTTCACGCCGGCGCGCGACGCCTTATACAGCGTGCGAATCAGCTTGGGATCCACCAGCGAGTTCATCTTGAAGATCAGGTGCGCCTTGCGCCCGGCTTTAGCGTGCCTGATCTCGCGCTCCACCAGCGCCTCGAAGCGCGCGCGCAGAGTGACGGGCGCTACCAGCAGGCGCTTGTAGTCGGTCTTTTCGGAGTAGCCGGTGAGGTAATTGAACAGATCGCTCACGTCGTCGGCCAGCTCTTCGTTCGCGGTGAACATGCCAAGGTCGGTGTACAGGTGCGCCGTGACCTCGTTGTAATTGCCGGTCGCGATGTGGACGTATCGCGCGATGCGGTCCTGCTCGCGCCGCACTACCAGCGCAACTTTACAGTGAATCTTCAGGCCGATGAGGCCGTAAACCACATGCACGCCCGCGCGCTCGAGCGCTCGTGCCCACTCGATATTGCTCTCTTCGTCGAAGCGCGCCTTCAACTCCACCAGCGACGCTACCTGTTTGTCTTCCTCCACAGCCTCCAGCAGAGCTTTCACGACGGGAGCGTTTCGCCCCACGCGGTAAAGGCAGATTTTGATCGCGAGCACCGCCGGATCCCGCGCCGCCTTGCGCAGAAACTCGATCACCGGCTGGAAGGAATCGAAGGGGTGATGCAGCAGAATGTCGCGGTTGCGAATAAGCGCGAAGATATCGTCGTCTTCCGTTTCCGCCAACTGGGGTGGAACGGCCGGCACGAAAGGCGCATCCTTCAGCTCCGGCCGGTCTAGCGAGTGCAGATCCATCAGCCGCTTCAACGAAAGCGGTCGATAGGTACGATACACTTCGCTCGCTTGTATTTCCAGGTTGCTGATGAGGATGTCGAGCATGGAGGCCGGCATGTCCTGGGTTACCATCAACCGCACGACGTTTTGAAACCGGCGCTGGCGCACGCCTTCCTCCACGGTTTCGAGCAGATCCTCGGCTTCGAGCTCCTTGATGGCTATATCGGCATCGCGGGTGACATGGAAAGGGTGACTCTCCAGAATCTCCATTCCCGGGAAAAGTGCACCCAGATGCGCAGCGGTCACCTGCTCGAGCCACACCAGATCGAGCCGCCTCGGACGTCCTCCCTTGGCGCCCGGCTTGGACGGAGAGCTCACCGGCACAAGCTGCGGAAGCGAATCCGGCACCTTGACGCGCGCGAAATGCTCGTGACCGTGCTGATCGCGAATTAGCACTGCCAGATTCAGGCTCAGATTCGAGATGTGCGGAAACGGGCGGCCCGGGTCGAAGGCCAGCGGCGTCAGCACCGGAAAGACGGTCTCGTTGAAGTATTGTTCGGCGCGCTGCCGCTGCGCCACGCTGAGATCCGCGAAGTCATGAACCCAGATTCCCTGCTCGTTGAGCGCGGCCATGAGTCGCTCCAGGCAGCGGTGCGCCTCGTTCAACATCTTCTTCACTTCCCGGCGGATGGCCACGAGCTGCGCTCGCGGGCTCATCCCGTCCGGCCCGACCTCGATCATTCCCGCTTCGAGCTGCGCTTCCAGGCCCGCCACCCGCACCATGAAGAACTCGTCCAGGTTCGAGCCCAGAATGGAGAGGAACTTCACGCGCTCCAGCAAGGGATTGGACTCGTCCTCGGCTTCCTCGAGGACGCGGCGCTGGAACGAGAGCAGGCTGAGCTCGCGGTTCAGGTACAGCGCTGGATCTTTGAGATCCGGCTCAGCTTGAATCGCTTGACCATCGCTCGCGGCCGCGGCGACTGCGGCATGGGCATGTGCTTTCTTGGGCATTTGGGCCTAGCCTCATTAGTTTGCCACGGCACGCGATACTTTTGGTTAAAGCGCTTCTCGTAAGGGGTGACGTCGGGGTATAAAAGGTCTTGGACCAGCCGACATCTTCCAAACCGATCATCGAAGCGCGCGCCATCGAGAAGTTCTATGGACCCGAAGGCGCCCGCATTCAGGTCATCGCACCGACCGATCTCGCCATCTACCCATGGGAGATCCTGGCCGTGCTCGGGCCGTCAGGTTCGGGCAAGTCCACGCTGCTCCGGATGCTCACCGGGTTATCGCCGCCCTCTTCCGGCGGCATCCTATGGCACGGCGCACCGGTCGCCGGACCATGCAGTAATGTTGCAATTGTGTTTCAGAGTTTCGCGCTCTTTCCGTGGCTTACGGTGGTGGACAATGTGCAAGCGCCCCTGAAGGCGCGCGGCATCGCGCCACAGGAGCGCATCCGGCGAAGCCTGCGCATTCTCGACTCGGTCGGCCTCGATGGATTCGAAAAGGCATTCCCCAAGGAGCTCTCCGGCGGCATGAAGCAGCGCGTCGGCTTCGCGCGCGCCCTGGTGGTCGAACCGGAAGTGCTGTTCATGGACGAACCGTTTTCCGCTCTAGACGTGCTCACGGCAGACAACCTGCGCCAGGAGCTCCTGGAACTCTGGCAGGACCACAAGATGCCGACCCGCGCCGTCTTCCTGGTGACACACAATATCGACGAGGCGGTTCTTCTGGCTGATCGTGTAATCGTGCTCGGCAAGAACCCGGGCCGTATCCGCACCGATTTCCGCATCTCCATGCCCCGGCCGCGCGATCGCCATAGTCAGCCTTTCCTCGAGACGGTGGACTACATCTACCGCGTCCTGACGCATCCTGATCTGGTTCCCACGGGACAGCCGGCCACCACGGCAGCGCCCGCCGCGAAACCGGTCTATACCATGCTGCCCCACGCCCGCAGCGGCTCTGTCGCCGGTTTGCTCGAGCTTCTGATGGAACGCGGCGGCCGCGACGATCTCCCTAAACTCGCTGACGAGCTGACGTTTGAAATCGACGACCTGCTGCCGATCGTCGAGGCCGGTTCCATGCTGGGCTTCCTCACCGCCAAAGAAGGAGACGTCGAGATTACTCGGGAAGGCAACGAGTTCGCCGATGCCGATATCCTCCGGCGCAAAGAGCTGTTCCGCATCGCGACGCTGGAGCGCGTTCCGCTCGTCCGCCAAATTATGCGCTCGCTCGAAGCCAAGGCCGACCACTCGCTCCCGGAGGAGCTCTTCCGCGATATGCTGGCAGGGCACTTCAGCGAAGACGAGATCGATCGCCAGCTCGAAACGGCAGTGAATTGGGGCCGATACGCCGAGTTGTTCGATCGCGATGTCGCCGCGGGCCGATTCTTCATTCCCGAGGAAACGCCCGTTCAAGAGGTTACGACCGATGACGACCAAACCGAGCTGAATGTGGGTGACCGGCCGTGAGCTTTCCGGCGCTCTCGGGCGCCTCGATCCGGCGACGGTCCTGGTCTGTGCTGGTGGACCTGCTGGTCTTCGCTGTCGTTTTCGCAGCTTTCCTCGGCATCCTGAGCACAGTACGGTACTGGCTCGGCGTAGTAACACCCGCAGCCCACATCTCGCGTTCCCCGGCGATGCTGCCGCTGTATTCGTTCTATTCGCTGGTGCGCATCGGCTTGGCATACGTGCTCAGTCTCGTATTCGCAATCGCATATGGATATATAGCCGCGAATAACCGGCGCATGGAAGTGCTGATGGTTGCGACACTCGACATTCTGCAATCGATTCCGGTGCTGAGTTTCCTGCCGGGCGTCATGCTGGCAATGGTCTCGCTTTTCCCCACGCGTCAAGTTGGCGTCGAGCTGGGATCGATCGTTCTGATCTTCACCGGGCAGGTGTGGAACATGGCGTTCAGCTTCTACAGCTCACAAAAATCCATCCCGCGCGAGCTTCGGGAAGCGGCGCTGATTTACCGCTTTGGCCGCTGGCAGCGTTTCCTGGAAGTGGAGCTGCCGTTCGGAGTCATCGGGCTGGTGTGGAACTCGATCGTCTCGGTCGCGGGCGGATGGTTCTTCCTGATGGCATGCGAGATGTTCGTGCTGGGCAAACGCGATTTCCGTCTGCCAGGGCTGGGCTCGTATTTGCAGACCGCAGCGAGCTCAGGCGATACATCGGCGATAGTGTGGGGCCTCACCGCCATGATTGCGGTGATTGTGCTGCTCGACCAGTTGGTCTGGCGCCCGCTGATTGCTTGGTCGGAACGGTTCAAGTTTGAGCAGGTGGAGAGCGACGAGACGACCTCGCCGATTCTCGACCTTCTGCGGAGGTCACGCGTTTCCCGCTGGATTTCGAGACGCGCGCTGATGCCCGCGTGGGAGCGTGCTACTGTCGCGCCGAGCGCGGCCGAGGCGCAAAAGCCCGCGCGCGGCGGCTGGCATCCGGGGAAATTGGCGGCGGCCGGTGGCGGCGCCGTGCTGCTCGCGGCAGTACCGTTCGCCTTGTTCCAGGGAGCCCTGACGCTCAAAGGAATACCACACACCGAGTTGCTGCGCACCCTGCAAGCGGCAGGCCTGACACTAGGCCGCGTCACCGCCGCCCTGGCAATCGGATCGCTCTGGGCGATTCCTGCCGGAGTCGCCATCGGCTTCCATCGGCGTCTGGCGCAGATCGCGCAGCCTCTGGCGCAGATCGCAGCCTCGGTCCCCGCGACGGCCCTGTTTCCGGTGGTGCTGCTGGCCTTGGTGCGCTTGGGCGGCGGACTCAATGCCGGCGCCATCATCCTGATGCTGTTGGGTACGCAGTGGTACATCCTATTCAATGTGATCGCGGGCGCGATGGCTATTCCCACCGAACTGCGCGAGGCGGCTGATGTCTTCCAGTTTGGTCGCATCCAGCGCTGGAGGACGGTTATTCTGCCGGGCATCTTCCCCTACCTGGTCACCGGTCTGGTGACCGCCTCCGGAGGCGCATGGAACGCCAGTATCGTGGCGGAGTATTTCCACTTTCAGGGCAAGACGATGATGACGTCCGGACTGGGAGCGCAGATCAGTTCGGCGACAGACTCCGGCGACTCTGCACTGCTTCTGCTCTCCACCATCGTCATGGCCGCCCTGGTCGTGTGCGTCAACCGGCTGCTCTGGCGCCCGCTGTACCGTCTGGCCGAGACTCGCTATCGCCTGGAAGTGTGATTCCCGCAGTCTGAGCGGGCACCTTATCGCTTTACTTTCACTGCCGAGGGATGGTAGGCTAAGTGTCTCATAATGCGTACAGTTGACTTGATCCAGCGCAAGCGCGACGGGGAAGAACTCGCCCCCGAGGAGATCGATTTCCTGATCGATGGATACACCCGCGGCGAGATCCCGGACTATCAGATATCCGCCTTTTTGATGGCGACGTACTTCGAAGGTATGTCCGACCGCGAGGTGAGCCGCCTGACGGAGTGCATGCTGCGCTCCGGCGACACAGTCGATCTGTCTTCTGTCCCCGGTGTGAAGGTAGACAAGCACTCCACCGGAGGCGTCGGCGACAAAACGAGCATGATCGTGGCTCCGCTCGCTGCAGCCGCGGGCGTGGTCGTTCCAATGATGTCCGGCCGCGCGCTGGGCCACACCGGCGGCACGCTGGACAAACTCGAATCGATTCCCGGCTTCCGCACCGACCTCACCGCCGAAGAGTTTACGAAGCAGCTTTCCGAGCTGGGGCTGTGCTTCATCGGCCAGACCGACCGGCTCGCGCCGGCCGATCGCAAGCTCTACGCCCTGCGCGATGTGACAGGTACGGTGGAATCGATTCCACTGATCTCGTCTTCCATCATGTCGAAGAAGCTGGCCGAGGGCGTGGACGCGCTTGTACTTGACGTCAAGGTTGGTAGCGGCGCGTTCATGAAGAAGCAGGTGGATGCCCGCCGGCTGGCGCAGATGATGGTCGGTATCGGCCGCCGTATGGATAAAAAGGTGCAGGCCCTGATCACCGACATGAGCCAGCCCCTCGGATTCGCCGTCGGCAACGCGCTTGAAATCATGGAGGTTTCCCAGACGCTGCAGAACGCCGGCCCGGCCGACCTCACCAAGCTCTCGCTCGAACTGGCTGCGCGCATGATCTTCCTCGGTAAGAAGACCGCGTCGCTCGACGAAGCGCGCCGCGCCGCCGAAAAGCACCTGGTGGAAGGCACGGCGTACAAGAAGTTCAAGCAGGTGGTGCAGGCGCAGGGCGGGAATCCGCAGGCGCTCGATCGTTTCGAACTGCTCCCGAATGCCACCGGTATGCGCGAAGTGGCCTCACCGCGCGGCGGCTATGTGACGTCCATCAACGCCGAAGACATCGGCGTTGCCTGCAACATGATCGGCGCCGGACGCGACAAGAAGGACGACGCCATCGACCCCGCCGTTGGAATCATCCTCGAAGTCAAGGTGGGCGAGAAGGTGGAAGCCGGCTCGATCCTCTGCCGCCTGTATTACACCAAGGAAGATCGTGTGGAAGAAGCCGCGGAGATGGTGGAAGACGCGTTCCGGATCTCGGCGTCGAAGCCCGACGAGCGGGAGCTCATATTGGAAGTGGTCGGTTAATGGAGAACGGCGAGGGGGTAGGGGGTAGGGACGAGGGAGTAGGAGATGGAAGCGCTTCGCGCTGCATTGCCAAGAAGAAGCGAGCGAAGCGAGCCTCCTACCCCTACCCCCCACCCCCAACCCCCTACCCCCTCCTGCCTCAGGAGTTCGCGTAGATGGGTCGCTTCACCGGCCTCCTCGGTCTAGCCGTCATCCTTGCTGCAGCGTTTCTCTTCTCCTCCCAAAAACGAGCGATCAAACTGCGCATCATCGGCTGGGGGCTCGGGCTGCAGTTCGCGTTCGCGCTGCTAGTCCTCAAGACCGATTTCGGCAAGGTGTTCCTGGCCATCGGCGTGGGTGTAAACGCGATGCTCGGCTACACCGAGCAGGGGTCGAGCTTCGTGTTCGGACCGCTCGGATCGGGCGGCGGGCCCTTCGGCGTGTTGTTCGCATTTCAGGTGCTCCCCATCATCATCTTCATCGCTTCGTTTTTCGCGATCCTTTACTACCTCGGCATCATGCAATGGATCGTGAAGGGTATGGCGATCTTCATGCAGAAGGTGATGGGCGTGAGCGGCGCCGAGTCGCTGAACGTGGCGGCCAGCATTTTCATGGGGCAGACCGAAGCCCCGCTGACCATCCGGCCGTTCATCGCGGGGTTGACGGAATCCGAGCTGTTCACCATCATGGCCAGCGGCATGGCGCACGTTTCAGGATCGGTGATGGCGGCATACGTGAAAGTGGCGCACGTCGAGATCACGCACCTGCTCACCGCCGTCATCATGACGGCGCCGGCCACCATCATGCTCGCCAAGATTTTCGTGCCTGAGACAGGGAAACCCGCAACCGCGGGCAGGGTTGATATCAAGGTGGAGAAGACTGCAGTCAACATCATCGACGCGGCGGCTCAGGGAGCGGGCGATGGCTTGCATCTGGCGCTCAATGTCGCCGGCATGCTGATCGCCTTCCTGGCCCTGATCGCGATGGTGAACGGGATCATGGGCGGGCTGCACGGCATTCCAATGCTCCGCTGGCTGCCCGATTCGCTGGAGAAGGTCTTCGGCATCATCTTTGCGCCTGTGGCGTTTCTAATGGGCGTGCCTTGGAAAGACGCCTCCACCATCGGCGACCTGTTGGGAACACGCCTGGTGCTAAATGAGTTCGTGGCCTTCCTGAAACTCGGCCCGATGAAGGGATCGCTCGATCCGCGCTCGTTCGTGATCGCGACGTACGCGCTCTGCGGGTTCGCCAATTTCAGCTCCATCGCCATTCAGATCGGCGGCATCGGCGCACTGGCGCCGAACCGCAAATCCGACCTGGCGCGCCTGGGATTGCGCGCCGTGGCTGCCGGCACCATGGCGAATTTCATGTCGGCTTGTATCGCGGGGATGTTGCTTTGATAGAAGAAGCTAGAACCTTCATTGAATCGCGGACCGAACTGCGTCCTGCTATCGGCGTGGTTCTGGGAAGCGGTCTGGGAGCTTTCGCGGACGAACTGAGCGACCGCGTGGAGATCCCGTATTCCGAAATTCCTGGTTGGCCGGCATCCACGGCTGTGGGTCACGCCGGCAAACTCGTGATCGGGAAACTGTGCGACCACACCGTAGCGGTGATGGCCGGCCGTGCACATCTGTACGAGGGCAATACGCCGGCGCAGGCCACATTCGGCGTGCGCGTGCTCGGCAAGATAGGCGTGCGCTCCATGGTCTTCACCAACGCGGCGGGCGGCATCAATACGATGCTGGAGCGCGGCGGGCTGGCGTTGATTTCGGATCACATCAACCTGCAGGGCCCCAATCCGCTGGTGGGCCCCAACGACGATTCGTGCGGCCCGCGCTTCCCCGACATGTCCGAGGCCTACTCGCGCACCTTCCGCGAAATCGCCAAGGAGGTGGCGGCCGAACTCTGCATCTACATGCCGGAGTGCGTGTATGCGGCCATGCTTGGACCTTGCTACGAGACACCGGCCGAAATCCGCTTTCTGCGGACAATTGGCGCCGACCTTGTCGGCATGTCCACGGTGCCCGAAGTAATCGTCGCCAACCACATGGGCATGAAGGTGCTCGGCATTTCATGCGTAACGAATATGGCGGCCGGCATTCTGCCCCAGAAGATCAATCACGAAGAAGTCCTGGAAGCCGGCGCGATGGTGCGCGAGACGTTGGTGAAGTTCCTCAAAGCCGCGCTGCCGCGGCTGCTGGCTGTAAGTCAATGACCGACGCGCTTGTGGCGGCCGCTCTGGCCGCGCGCGAACACGCATTCGCGCCGTTCTCGAAATTTAAGGTTGGTGCCGCCGTGGAAGATGCCGAGGGCCGCATTCACTCCGGCTGTAACGTGGAGAACGCAACCTACGGCCTTACCGTCTGCGCCGAGCGCGTCGCGATCTTCAAAGCGATCTCCGAAGGCG
>Ga0126381_100007501_pt1 | contig 12144 bp, 9 predicted proteins | sample PanSoiMetPlot_28_FD_96465 | JGI IMG/M metagenome (GOLD analysis project Ga0126381, IMG submission 96465) | Tropical forest soil microbial communities from Panama - MetaG Plot_28 | ecosystem: Environmental > Terrestrial > Soil > Tropical forest > Bulk soil | place: Panama | collected 2016-02-17
AGGAGCTTGCGGACTTGCGCGGCGCGGCCCTCCACCGGCTCCCTCACTTCTGTGGAACTCATTGATATTTCAAAGTTAACACAGTAAATTACCAGATAATCGCCTGTGGAAACTTGATTCTGCGGAGGCTCGGGCGCAAACTCAAGGGGATTTGAGTCCCGCACGTTTCGCTTCGCTGGTTTCCTTGCTGCTGGGGTGCGCAATGCCCGGTCTGGGCCAGAGCGACGCGGCATCCCGCATCACGGCAACCCTGTTTGTGCCCGATCCTCTGCCGCAACTGGCGGCGGAGAATTATGGCCGCTTCGAGCCGGCCCCTGATATTGTGGCCGAGCGCGTCAGCTACGCCACGGCCTACGGTTTACGGGTGCCGGCCATTGTTTACCGACCGAAGGTTGTCCCCCAGGGCAGGATGCCAGGGGTCGTGGTGGTGAATGGGCATGGCGGCGATAAGTTCACGTGGTACGCGTTTTACGCCGGCATTCTGTATGCCCGGGCCGGTGCGGCCGTCCTAACCTACGATCCGATTGGGGAAGGCGAGCGCAATGCGCAGCGGAAGGACGGCTCCCGGCAGCACGACCGCGAAGTGGATCCGCCTGAGTTGGGCCGGCGAATGGGTGGTCTCATGATCACCGACGTCATGCAGGCGGTGTCTTATCTGAGCTCCCGTCCGGATGTGGATGCCACGCGGATCGCGGCGGTGGGCTACTCCATGGGATCGTTCGTCCTGGGAATGGCTTGCGCCGTGGAGACGCGGTTGAATTCGTGCGTGCTGGCGGGCGGCGGAAACCTGGACGGGCCCGGCGGTTACTGGGATTCCAGCAGCAAAAAGATTGTGTCAGGCCATTCCTTATCAGTCCCTGATGTTTCTGGGTGACCGTGGGGCCGTCCTTTATAACCTTCATGCGCAGCGTGGCGGAACGCTGGTCATAAACGGGTCGGCGGACGACGTGGTTGCGATGCCCAAGGCGGGACCGCCGTTCTTCGAAGACCTGCGGAAGAGGACTGTCGCGCTCCATGGCAGCGACCGGAACGTGTTCGATTACGTTTTTATCGAAGGCGGCGGACACCGGCCCTACTTCCTCACGCGCCCGGCGGCGCTGTGGCTGGAAAAGCGGCTGCATTTTCCGAACTGGACGGCGGAGTCGATCGCCGAGATGCCCGAGACGCACATCGGCGAATGGGCCGCGGCGAACCACGTCCCGATGGACCGGCTATATGCCACCGAGTTACGCGAGGGCGGGACCATGGCCCTGGGAACCGGGATTCCGCCCGTACCCCACGATTCCATGAACGCGCTGCCGGCCGACCGCTGGGAGCGTGACAAGGATCTATACGTGTACGAGGCCTGGGTAAAGAACGCCAAGGCGCTGGTGAAATGATCCGGCAGCAAGCGGCCGTATGAGACGCATCTGGGTGGAGCAGGTCGATAACCTGGGGCGGGCTGGCAGCCCGCGCAGGATGCCATCCTGCCGCACCATCGTCGCGCTAGGGCTCTGCCTCATAGCCGATGCCGCCGACTTCGCCCCTGTCTACAACGTGAAGACCTACGGAGCCACCGCCGCCGGCGCCGCGCTCGACACCGCGGCCATCCAGCGCACCATCGATGGCCGGTCGGCCGCGGGCGGCGGTTTCCGGGGCCGCGTATCACTGCGCGGGGCGCGCGCCATTCGCATCGTGAATTCCAAGGAGATCAAACCATGACCCGCTCGAACCCTAACGCCCTCCTTACTGCCGTGCTGCTGGCGGGTGCGCTTGCGGCCCAGGATACGGGCAGCCTCTATGGCACGGTGACCGATCCCGCCGGCGGCCTAGTGTGGAACGCACAGATCTGCGCGACCTCCGTGGAGCGGGGCAACGTGCGCACCGCCGTCTCCAACGAAAAGGGCGAATGGGTGCTGCCCCAGATGCCCATCGGCACCTACACCGTCAAGGTCGAGGCGCACGGGTTCAAGCCTTTCGAGCGGAAGCAAATCGCCGTGGATGCCGGGCAGAACGTCAGGATCGACGCCGCTGTCTCACTCGGCAGCACGTCGGAAACTGTCACCGTGACGGCTGAAGCGCCGCTCACCGATGCCCGCACCTCCACGTTGGGCGGCACCATCGACGAAAGGCAGGTTACCGACATCCCGCTGGACGGCCGCAATATCTTCGATCTCATGAGCCTCATGCCCGGCGTCTCCCAGGTCAACGACCCGCAGACCTTCACGAACGACCGCAAGGGTCCGACATTCTCGACTTCGGGATCGCGCACCGCGCAGAATTCCATGCTCCTCGATGGCGCGCAGTTCAATGCCGTCTTTCGCAACAGCGGCTTGAACTATCCCCCGCCCGACGCCATTCAGGAGATCCGCGCCGTGACCAGCAACTACTCGGCGGAATATGGGCGCAACAGCGGCACGGTGATGAATGTGATCACGCGGTCGGGCAGCAACAGCCTGCATGGCGGAGTCTGGGAGTTCAACCGCGATAGCGCCTACAACGCCCGCAGCTTTTTCGCGAAGTCCGTGAACAAGCTGGTGCAAAACCAGTACGGCGGGATGCTGGGCGGTCCGGTGATCAAGAACAAGCTTTTCATCTTCGGCTCCTACGAAGGATTGAAAGTCCGTTCCACGGCCCTGACCTCTTCGGCAAAGCTGCTGACGTCCAAGGAGAGCGAGGGCATCTTCTCGTCAACCATCTTCGATCCGGCCGCCGGCCAGCCGTTTCCCAGCAACACGATTCCTACCAGCCGGTTCGATCCGGTGGCGGTGAAGGTCAACAACCTGCTGCAGAATTCCAATCCCGGCAGCACGGTGAATGGCCTGTTGGTGGCCAATTATTTCGCCCCCCAGAACGATGACAAAGGTCTGGTTCGCGTGGATTACTACGTGGGCACGCACGCGATCGACGCGCGTTACTTCCAACTCGCATCGAACGACAATACCGACGCCGGCAACGTGCCCGGCTACGAATATGAGGAAGAGGACGCCGCCAGCCATACCGCTTCGATTGGCGACACCCTGCCGATTTCGCCCAATCTGCTGAACGTGGTGCGGCTGGCGTTCAACCGGTTCACGCCCAGCGTCACGATTCTGACGCCATACAGCCTGAGCAGCCTGGGGTCCACGCTGCCGCAGTTCGGGCCGCCCAATCCTTCGGAGATCAACGTATCCGGGCGTTGGGACGTGGGCAACACGTCGGCGGCTCCGGCGCAACTGGTGAACGAGACGCGCGATGTGACTGAGTCCCTCAGTTGGATTCACGGCGCGCATACATTCAAATTCGGTGTCGAGTACGCGCGGCTTTCCTACCTGAACCGTTCCTACTTCCAGAGTCAGGGCGGGTTCACCTTCACCGGCATCTTTACGCAGGGCGTCGAGAACGGGAAGACCGTTGCCGGCAATCCGGCTGCCGATTTTCTGCTCGGCCTGGCGCAGACGCTCAGCATCTCCAGTCCTGTGCTCGAGCAGGGCGGCATTCAGAACAACTTCTTCGCCTTCGCCGAGGACGACTGGCGCGTCAACCGCCGCCTCACTGTCAACCTCGGATTGCGGTATGAGCTGCCGGAGCCGTGGTACCAGAACAATAACTACTGGGGCTCGTTTGCCTGGGGCGAGCACTCGGCAGTCTATCCGAATGCGCCGCGCGGGCTGGTGTTTACGGGCGATCCCGGTTTTCCGCGCGGACTCATCCAGGCCGACTACAACAACTTCGGCCCGCGCGTGGGTTTCGCTCTCGATGCCGCAGGCGACGGTAAGACGGCGGTGCGCGGCGGCTTCGGCGTTTTCTACGACGCCATTACGGCCAACATCATCCAGAACGGGACGCAGCCCTTCCGCTACTCCTACACCATCAACGCGCCCTACAGTCTGGCCGATCCGCTGCGCGGCCTTAATCCGATCCCGGCCACGGTGAACCTGACGAACCCCGTTTTCACCACCAATCCGCCGCCCCAGTTGACCTTCCCCAGCCCCAACATGCGGACGCCCTACACCATGCAGTTCAATCTTACGGTCCAGCGGCAGGTGGAGAAGAACACCGTGGTCGAAGTCGCCTACGTAGGAAAACTCGGCCGTAAGCTGCTCACCGACCTCTCGTACAATCCCGCGACCTATGCGCCCGGCGCCACGGTAGCCAACGAGAACTCGCGCGTGCTCTATCCGGGCTTCGGCAACCTGACGACTATGGGAACGTTCACGAACTCCGAATATGAAGGCATGCAGGTGCGCGCCACCAGACGCTACGCGAACAGATTCACGCTGCAAGGTACCTACACGTTTTCCAAGTCTGTCGACCAGTTCAGCGGCGGCACGGGAGCCAGCGTCACAGACACAGCGGCCACCCCCAACCCGTTCGACCTGCACGACGAATGGGCACTATCGGACTTTTACGCGAAACACATTGCTTCCGTCGCCGCCATCTGGGACCTGCCGGGCCTGGAGCGGCACAACGCTTTGATCCGTGAAACCGCCGGCGGCTGGAATTTCAGCCTGCGGTACACGGCACGCTCGGGGAATCCATTCGACGTCGAAACCGGCGCGGATAACGCGCTCAGCGGCACACCCAGGCAGCGGCCCAATGTCGACCGAACCCCCGTGCTTTCGACCGGCCGGTCTACCGCTGCGCAACTGGCAGAGTGGTTCGACCCCAGCGTGTTTTCTGTCCCCGCGGCCGGAACATACGGCGATTTGGGCCGCAACGCACTCGTCGGGCCCCCGATGAGCTCCACCAACATGGCGCTGGCAAAGAAATTCCCGTTCACGCATCGTGAGGGCACGTATCTGATGTTCCGCGCCGAAGCGTTCAGCGTATTTAATACCCCGATCTTCAAGAATCCGACAAGCACCCTGGGCAGCAGCCTCGGCAAGATCACCAGCACCAGCGGCGGCGATCGTCATCTGCAATTTGCGCTCAAACTTTTCTTTTAATGTATGTAAACGCACATCTATGTAAAGAGTGCGCGAAATACAATTTCCCCTCCGGGTTCCATCTGGCTTGGAGGGAGAAAGATGAAGAACATCCAGAGGCGGCCGGCCGCCGCTTTTGTGGCGATAGCCGGCGCGCTGGTGACGGCAGTCGCACAACAGCAGCCGCACCCGCCGGGTATCGCTTCCATTTCGGTCTGCAGCGCGAACGGTGCCGGCGGCCAGGGCAGTTGTCCTAGCGGCAGCTTCGATACGCATCAACTCGTGCTTGGGCCGGGAGGAGTGTCGGTCAATCAAAGCAGCCTCGGGGTGGTTCCGGCACCGGACGAGCATTCGACGATATTCGCTCCCGGAACGCTTGGGACCAACCAGGACTACCTCTTTTTCCTGGCGAGTTCGGAGGCGGGTCACGCGGCCATCGGTGTCGCGGTGCTTTCCGGTGGCGCCGGCCCGAGCCCGAGCGGGCAGTGGACGCTCAATTATCCGCAAGCCGGTAGCTACGGTTCCTACTCGGGCGGCTTCGGCCAGGTGTTCGATCCGTCAACCAAGGGCGATACCTGCCCCACCGTCGCCGACGGCAATCCCGCACATCAGGACCAGACGTTCGACATGCACTACGCCGCTCCCGGGTCGGTGGTAAAGGATCCCACAGCAGCTGCGGGCGCTCTCCTGATGGTTTACGAGGGGACGAATGCCTGCATAGGCAATGCCGGCGGGCCAACGCTAAGCAACACGGACGACTACATCTCCCTGGCAATCGCCACCTCGCTCGATTACGGCAAGACCTGGCCGACGTATCGCGCGACGTCCACCTTCAACTTCGTCCCGCTTCCCGGCTTCAACCAAACGCAAGGCCCCAATGCGCCGACGGGGGCGCTCGGCAAGAACGTCTGCATGGGCAACGATTGCACCACCACTCCGCCGGCCAGCTATGGCCGTTACCCGGTGGTGACGCCGCCGACGTCACTCGCCTCGCTCATGGCCGCGGCGAACCCGCTGACGGTTAAAACCGGCGAGCAGGAGATCTCCGGTTTTGTCGACGACGTGGCCGGCGGCGCCACGACCTATCTTTATGCGAACTGGGCCGATGCGCGGGTGGCGCGCGCGCCGCTCAACGGCGGGGCTGCGCCGCTCAGCTTCCAGAAGTGGAATGGGCAGGCGTTCCTATCGGCCGGACTCGGCGGCGCGGAGAGCAGCGTGCTGCCCGCGGGAGCGTTCCAGAATTGCCTGGGGCCGCAGCAGAACCAATACGGCAGCTCGATCAGCTATGTTGAGGACACACAGCAATACCTGCTCACGTTCCTTTGCGTTTCGCCGAGCGATCCGGCGCTCGGCCCGACTGGCGGCGGCAACCTGGGTGCGGCGTGGTTTTACTCCACCAGCTATACCCTGTCCGATCAGACGCAGTGGAGCACGCCGCGGGAGATTGCGGGATCGTGGTCTCCGTTCGATCAATCGGGCGGCTGCCCGGATTACAAGGGCTTCTACCCCACCTTCGTGTCACTCGGCAAGAGCGCCGGTCATCTGTCGGTGACCGGCTACGTCTTTTATTTGTGGGGCTGCCAGCCCGCGGGGACGCCGCCGCCGGGACGACAGTTTTCGTCGCGTGCCTTCGCCATCACCACGGCCGCCGGCCCGCAAATCGCCGCGGGCGGAATCGTGATCCACGCCGGAGTGTCGCCGTTGGCTTCGCCCGGCGCGCTCGTGGATATCTACGGAACGAACCTTGCGCCGGCTGCCGCTACTGCCCCCGCGGGCGCCAATCTGCCTGCGACGCTGGGAGGTACCGAGGTGCTGGTGAACGGCACGGCAGCGCCGCTGATTTATGTCGGGCCGGGGCAGGTGATTTTTCAGATGCCCTATGAGGTCGCTCCAGGCAACGCGTCGGTGGTGGTGGTCTCCAACAACGTATCCAGCGCCGCGGCTCCCGTGACGGTGCAGGCGGCGGCACCGAGCATTTTGACGTACGGTACAAATCGAGCCGTGGTGCTGAATCAGGATTACACCGTGAACGGGCCGGCCAATCCCGCGAAGGTGGGAAGTTTTCCCATGGTGTACCTGATCGGCGGCGGCCCGCTCGACAATCCAATCGCGACGGGCGCGCTGGCTCCCGCCTCTCCCCTCGCGCGCGAAACGCTGACCACGAAGGTGACGGTCGGCGGCTTGACCCAGACCGCCGTGTTCGCGGGTATGGCGCCGGGATTTGCCGGGCTGGTGCAGGTGAACTTCGTGGTCCCGAACCTGGCGACCGGCGATTATCCGCTCGAGGTGACCATCGGCGGCGCGGCGAGCAATCAGCCTCTCCTGGCGGTGACGCAATGAATTTGACCAGCGTGGGAGTGCTAGCGCTGCTGGCCGGGGCGGCCCATGCGGCCGACCTGCGCGGCATTTATCTGTACACCAACGATGTCTCGCAGCTTCCGAAAGCCACCGATAATGCGGTCAGCGCCGCGCTGAACATTCCCGGCGACGATGGGATAGCCCTGGTGATCGGTTGGGCTGCCATTGAACCTTCGCCGGGACAATATCAGTGGACGACGCTCGACCAGTGGATGGCACAAGCCATCGCGCTCGGCAAGAAAATCGATCTGGTGATTCCAGCCGGCAGTTCCGAGCCCGGCTGGCTCTTTCAGCCGGCCCCCGCGGGAGCAGGTGCGAAGCCGTTGAGCTTCACGATTACACCGCACGCCGGCGCCACCGATCAGTGCCAATCGGAAACTATCGCCGCTCCCTGGGATGCCACGTTCCTTGCTCGCTGGGAGTCCATCCTGGCCGCGGTAGCCGCGCATTTGAGGAGCGCCGGGACTTATAACGCGGTAACGCTGGTGCGGCTCACAGGCATCAATCGGACCACGGAAGAACTGCGTCTGCCCGCGGAAACCGCGCAATCCACCGGTCTTGCGTGCGTGACCGATGCGGTCTCGACATGGCAGCAGGCAGGCTACCTGCCATCGCTGCTCGTCCAGGCATGGGACCAGATCACAAACTCCTTCCAGAAGAGTTTTCCGGATAAGCCGTTCAGCGTATCGATCATTCCGCAGAATCCGTTTCCCGCCATCGGGCAGAACGGGGCGGCAATTACAGGCACGGTGCCGGATCAGAATCAGCCGCTATTGCAGTTAGCGAGCCAGAAATTCTCCGGCCGCCTCGTGGTGCAGTATGACTTCCTGATGACGGGCGAGGCAGCATCGCCCTACACGATTCAGATGGCACAAACCTTGGGCACGCCGATTGCCTTTCAAACCAATGAATACCTGGGGCAGACGGGGGGCGGAGCCGCGTGTTCCGAACCGGTTTCGAATCCGACGCCGTGCACGGCAACGACGTTTCTCCAGATGTTGGGAATGGGAATCTATCCGCTCGGCCAGACTAACCCCCTGCGCGCACAATATATCGAGATTTTCCAGGCAAACGCCAACGCTTTTGCGGCGGATGTGGAGCAAGCGCATCAGATGCTCGTGCCGGATTTGGCGACGCCGCAGATAGCCAACGGCGGAATCGTGATTCACGCGGGCGTGTCGCCGGCGGTTTCGCCGGGATCGCTGGTGGACATCTATGGCACAAATCTGGCAATCGCGGCGGCTTCCGCCCCGGCGGGCTCGGCACTGCCGATTACTCTGGGCGGCGTCGAGGTTCGGGTGAACGGAACGGCGGCGCCGCTGATCTACGTGAGCCCCACGATCGTGATTATTCAGTTGCCGTACGAAACCGCGGTGGGCACTGCGCAGGCCGTGGTCGTCTCGAACAACACGGAGAGCGCGGGCGCGCCGGTGACCGTACAGAAGGCGGCGCCGAGCATTCTGACCTACGGTTCGAATCGCGCGGTGGTGCTCAATCAGGATTACACGGTAAATGGACCGACCAATCCGGCCAAGCTCGGGAGCTCCCCTATGATTTACCTGATCGGCGGCGGGCCGCTCGACAATCCGATTGCCACGGGCGCCTTGGCGCCGAATTCGCCGCTGTCGCAGGAGACGCTGACGACAACGGTGACGGTGGGCGGGATAGCGGCGTCAGTACCATTCGCGGGCATGGCGCCCGGATTCGCCGGGCTGCTGCAGGTGAATTTCGTGGTGCCGAACCTGGCGCCTGGCGACTATGCGCTCGGAGTGAGTATCGGCGGAGCGGACAGCAATCAGCCGCTACTGGCGGTTAGCCAGTAAGCCCTTCGCACCAACCCGGTTCGGACGACCGCTCTTTGGTCGAGCTGCCAGCAGCGGCTCCGATCGGAGCCGCGAGCGGAGAGAGTGTTCTTTCTCACGGCTCCACAGCTCAAAGCTAGAATAATCCTGTGGCGCGGCGGCGATTCTTCGTGGAAGCGATCCGCGGCGGCTCGGCTGAGCTGCGCGGTGATGATGCCCGCCACTTGACTCGGGTCCTACGCGTCGAGCCCGGCCAGCAGTTCGAGATCTCAGATCAGCAGGCGGCGTGGCTGGCGGAAGTGACGGAGGCGCGCGGCGAGCACGTTGTGTTTCACGTTCTTGAGCCGATCGAGACGGTGGAGATGCCGGTCCGTATCGCTCTGTACACGTCGCTCATCAAGTTCGACCGGTTCGAGTGGATGGTCGAAAAGGCCACTGAACTGGGGGTGGAGAGTATCCAGCCAGTGGAGACGGCTCGCAGCGAAAAGGGGTTGTTTGAGGCATCGCGCAAAAGGCAGGACCGGTGGCAGAGGATTGCGCGGGAATCCAGCCAGCAGTCGCGCCGCCTGCGCGCTCCCGACGTGCGGCCCGCGCTCGGCTGGCGGGCGGCCCTGGCGGCTTCCGGCGGGCTCCGCTTCTTCCTCGATGAAACCGGCGCGGCGCCATTGTGGCGCGCGCTGCCCGGTGAACGCACGCCGGACTCCCCGGTGGCGTTGCTGGTAGGTCCCGAAGGCGGCTGGACGGAAACCGAACGGCAAGACGCCCCCGCGGCCGGATGGGTTGCTGTCTCATTGGGACCGCAAATCCTTCGTGCGGAAACAGCCGCTATGGCGGGCGTAGCCGTGCTCGCCGCCGCCTGGCTCCCATAAAGAAATCCGTCGAGGGTCTTACAATATGGAAAGGCTTCGTGGTGACATCCTTCGATTTTGTTATCTTCTCCATTTTTGGTTTGGTTCAATGGCGGATTACACGCATCTGGCTGGCGCGTACCGTCGGGTGGTCGGCGAGCCGCCGCGCTGCCGCGCGCTGGGGCATCATCGTCTGCAACGTTCTCCTGGCGGTCGGCTGTCCGTTTAGCGCATCCGATCAGATGGCGCGTCTGGGCCTCACGGGCACCTGGGTCGCGGTGACCGGCGGCGCAGCGTTGCTTTACGGAATGACGGCGACCGGCGCGCTGGCCATCTACGAAATTTCCCGCTGGGTCAGCCGACGCATGGGCGCCGACACCGATCCGGCGCGCCGGCGCCTCATCCATACGGCCGGCACTGCTCTCATGGCCGCGCCATTTGCTGCCGCCGGATACGGCATGTTTATCGGGCGCCTGGATCTCCACGTACGCGAGCAGGACATCCCCCTCGGCGGGCTGCCTCCGGATCTTGAGGGTTTGCGCATCCTGCAGCTCAGCGACATTCACCTGAGTGCGTTCCTGAGCGAGGCCGAACTGGCGCGCGTGGTGGACGCCGCGCTGGAATTCAAACCTCACCTTACCGTTGTGACCGGTGATCTGATCTCGGGACGGGGCGACCCGCTCGACGCCTGCATCCGCCAACTGGCCCGTCTCAAAGCCGACGCCGGCGTTTTCGGATGTATGGGCAATCACGAGCGCTACGCCCAGGCCGAAAACTACGCGCAGGTGGCCGCCGGCCGTGTGGGCATCGACTTTTTGCGGGGAGCCGCCCGCCAGCTTCGCTTCGGACAAGCGACGCTCAACCTGGCTGGCGTGGACTACCAGTCGCTGGCGGGCGGAAAGAAGTATTTGAAAGGCGCGGAACGGTTGGTAACGCCGGGGGCGGTAAACGTGCTGCTGTCCCACAATCCCGACGTTTTTCCGGTTGCCGTCCGGCAGGGCTATAATTTCGTGATTGCGGGCCATACTCATGGCGGACAGGTCACAGTCGAAATTCTCGATCAATCCATCAACGCCGCGCGGTTTTTCACTCCGTATATTTACGGTCTTTACCGCCAGGGCGGCGCGGCGGCGTATGTCACGCGCGGTATCGGCACAATCGGGGTTCCGGCCCGCATTGGCGCTCCTCCCGAGATCACCCTGTTACGGCTGCGGAAAGCATAGACTGGCGGGTTCGTGCGCTATCTGATCCTGAGCGACCTTCACGCCAACTGGCAGGCGCTCGAAGCCGTCACCGGATCCGCCGCCGGCCACTACGATCAGGCCCTCTGTCTGGGCGATCTGGTCGGGTATGGCGGCGATCCCAATCAAGTGGTCGACTGGGTGCGGGAAAATTGCGCCGTCGTGGTGCGCGGTAACCACGACAAAGCCTCCTCGGGAGTCGATACGGAGGAACTCGAATGGTTCAATCCCGTGGCGCGCCAGGCGGCGCTCTGGACAAATACCGCTCTGACCCCGGCGAACGCCGCATATGTCAGCGGCCTGCCCCAGGGCCCGCTCGACGTTGAGGGCTTTCAACTCGTCCACGGTTCGCCGTTTGACGAAGACGAATACGTGCTGAATTCCGACGAAGCCGGCCAGGCATTCGGTTACCTGGAAAGCCGGTTGGCGTTCTTCGGCCACACCCACGTGCAGGGCGGCTTCCTCTGGAATCACTCCCGAGTGGAGATGATCGCCCGCACACCACTCCAACACCGCCAGTCTACGCTCGAGATCGATCCGGAGTGCGCGTATCTGGTCAATCCCGGTTCCGTCGGTCAGCCGCGGGATGGCGACCCGCGCGCGGCCTATGTCATCTACGATTCGGAAACGCGCGTGGTCACGTTCTACCGCCTCGCCTACGATATCGCGCGGGCTCAAGAAAAAATCCGCGAGGTGGGCCTTCCCCCCATCCTCGCGGATCGATTGTCATTGGGACGGTAATCCAGGAGTCACGAGACAGAAGCCAGGAGTCAGAAGGCGCCGCTACGCGTCGTGGCCGGCCTCCTGACTCCTGTCTGCTGAGTTCTGGCTCCTTCGTGTCAGTGCTTCGCCTTGTAGATTTTCTTGCTCATCTGGTTCTGCTGCCGGTTCACCTGCTTGCGCTCGGACTGGGTCAGCTTGCCGCCGTTGATCTTGCGGTCGGTGCGCACTTCCTGGTTGATGGCCGATTCACCCTTCTCCAGGCGTGCGGTTTGCTTCGCGTTCAACG
>Ga0126381_100007502_pt1 | contig 12143 bp, 11 predicted proteins | sample PanSoiMetPlot_28_FD_96465 | JGI IMG/M metagenome (GOLD analysis project Ga0126381, IMG submission 96465) | Tropical forest soil microbial communities from Panama - MetaG Plot_28 | ecosystem: Environmental > Terrestrial > Soil > Tropical forest > Bulk soil | place: Panama | collected 2016-02-17
ATCCCAGGTGCTTACGCTCTATACGACACCCGTTATCTATCTGCTGCTTGACCGGCTGCATCGCAGACTGGGCGGTGCGAACTTTACATTCGTCCGCCGTCGCAGCCCGCCGCTGCAGCCGGCAGAATAGAATCAGACTCCCAGATACCGATGCTGCACGTCAGGCGCGGCCGCAAGTTCGCGCGATGAGCCCTTCCACCCCCCGCGCCCGCGTTCGATGAGGAAATGCCGGTCGGCGACTCGCAAGAGTGCGCCGACATTCTTATCGATCACCAGGATCGACAAACCTGATTCTTTCAGCCTCGCGAGACACCGCCAGATTTCTGCGCGGATCAGAGGCGCGAGGCCTTCAGTCGCCTCGTCGAGGATCAGCAGGCGGGGATTGGTCATCAGTGCGCGGCCAATCGCCAGCATTTGCTGCTCGCCTCCCGAGAGCTGATTGCCCATGCTGGCTTCGCGTTCGGCGAGTCGCGGGAACAGCTCGTACACTTTGGCAAGCGTCCAGCCTTCCCCGTTACGTTTGACCGCCGTGGCCATGAGGTTTTCGCGCAGGGAAAGATTTGGGAAAATCTGCCGGCCTTCCGGAACAAGACCGATGCCGCGCTGTGCAACTTTGTATGCCGGCAGGCCAATAATCTCTTCGCCCATAAAACGAATTGCGCCCGCGCGCGCCGGCGTGAGGCCCATGATTGAACGAATCGTAGTCGTCTTGCCCATGCCATTGCGGCCCATCAAAGTGACCATTTCGCCGGGGGCGATCGTGAGCGAGACTCCGAACAAGACCTGGCTGAGGCCGTAGCAGGTTTCGATGCCCTCCAGTGCGAGCACGGGCTCAGCCATGGACGGCCTCCTGCTCGCCGAGATAGGCGTCGCGGACCTGGGTATTGTTGCGGATGTCTTCGGGCCTGCCGCACGCGATCATCCGGCCATAAACCAAAACCGTAATGCGGTCGGCAAGCGCGAACACCGCCTCCATGTCATGCTCGACCAACAGGATCGTCAGCTCTTTCTTGAGTTCGCGCAGCGTTGCAACCATTCGCGCCGACTCCTCGGGCCCAAGACCGGCCATCGGTTCGTCGAGCAACAGCAGACGCGGTTTCGACGCCAGTGCCATCGCAAGCTCAAGCTGACGATGTTCGCCGTGGCTGAGTGCCGATGCTGTAAGATTCGCCCGCGCACTCAATCCGACACGCGCAAGCGTCGCGCGGGCCGGATCGCGAAGCTCCGGCTCGTGGCGCGCATTGCGCCAAAAATGAAACGAATGGCCAGCGCACGCCTGCACCGCCAGCGCCACGTTATCGAGCACGCTCAAGTCCAGAAAGAGCGACGTGATCTGAAACGATCGCGCCAGTCCAAGCGCGCTGCGCGCATGCATCGGCACCGCGGTGATATCGTTGCCGGCGAAATAAATTAGCCCCGAGTCGGGTACAAGCTGGCCACTGAGCTGCGCAATCAACGTTGTCTTGCCGGCTCCGTTTGGGCCGATCACGGCATGCAGTTCGCCTTCGGGAATCGCAAAAGTAAGATCATCGGTGGCGACGATGCCACCGAAGCGCTTCGCAAGATTCTCGACACGAAGCAAATCAGCCATGATTCACCTTTTGGCCCACCTTGCCGAGAAGGCCATCGATGCCGCCGCGCGCGAAGAGCACGACGAGCAACAGCAGCGGGCCCAGGATGATCTGCCAATATTCGGTGATGCCGGAGAGCACCTCTTCCAGCACCAGCAACGCCACTGCGCCGAACAAGGGGCCGAAAATTGAACCCATTCCGCCGAGCACAACCATGACGATCAGGTCACCCGAACGTGTCCAATACATCATTGCCGGGCTGACGAAATCGGTATGGTTCGCAAGCAGTGCACCGGCAAGCCCGCACAGGGTCCCGGCAATGACAAAGCAGATGAGCTTGTAGCGATAGGTTGGAAAACCAATTGCGCGCATGCGCGTGTCGTTTGACCGCGCTCCTTGGACTGCCATCCCGAAGCGGGAATTGACGAGACGCCAAACGAGATAAATCGAGGCAAAAAGCAGCGCGAGGCAAATATAATAGAACTGGATCTTGTTCGACAGATTCAATGGCGGGAAGAACTGGCTGCGCTTCTGGATGGTCAAGCCATCGTCGCCGCCATAGCGCGCAAGTCCCGCGACGATGTAATACGCCATCTGGGCAAACGCCAAAGTGATCATGATGAAATAGACGCCGCGTGTACGCAGGCTGAGTGCCCCGATCACCAGCGCGAACAACGCGGAGGCCAATAACGCCACAGGCCATTGTACAAAGCCGCTCGTGATTCCTTCAAAAGCGAGCATTCCAACGGCATAGCCGCCGATCCCAAGATAAGCGGCGTGACCGAAACTCATCATGCCACCATAACCGAGGATCAAATTGAGGCTCACGGCTGCGAGCGCCAAAATGACGATGCGCGTAAACAGCGTGAGCAGGAAGCGACTGCCGGTAAGTTCGACATAGACCGGGAGCAACACCAATGCGACGAGCAGCAGTACGACGACGACCGTGCGCAGATCGAGCGTCCACCTCATTTGCTGCCCGCCGGAAACAGGCCTTCCGGCCGAATCACTAAAACGATCGCCATCAGCAGATAAATCAGCATGGATGAAAGGGCCGGCGCCGCGGTCGCCGCCGTTTCCTTGGTGAATGCGAGCCGGAGCAAATCGGTGAAATAGGCCCGGCCGAGGGTATCGATAAAACCGACCATGATGGCAGCAACGAACGCCCCGCGGATTGAGCCAATACCGCCGATCACCGTAATGACGAAAGCGAGAATGAGGATGTTCTCGCCCATTCCGATCTGAACGGTCAGAATCGGCGCCTGCATCAATCCAGCAAGGCCGGCGAGCGCAGCGCCAAGACCGAACACCAGCGTGAACAGCAGTTTGATATTCACGCCGAGCGCACCGATCATTTCACGGTTCGATGCCCCTGCGCGGATGAGCATGCCGAGGCGTGTGCGCATAACCAGAATGTAGAGAAAGACTGCTACCGCGAGCGACACCACGATGATGGAGAGCTTGTACGCCGAGTAATCCACACCCGGCAAAATGCGGACCGAAGTATTGAGCCACGATGGCAGCGGCAGGCTCATGCCGCCCGCCCCCCAGATCAGTCGTACCAGTTCGTCAAAAAAAAGAATGAGACCAAAGGTCGCGAGCACATGGTCGAGATGGTCGCGTCCATAGAGCCGTCGCATCGCGATCACTTCCACAGCCATGCCGACCAGAAGCGTCGCAGCAAGCGCGAGTATGGCACCCAACACGAAACTGCCAGTCCAGGCCGCAAACGTCGCTGCAAAATAGGCGCCGAGCATATAGAGCGAACCGTGGGCGAGGTTCACCAAATCCATGATGCCGAAGACAAGCGTCAGTCCGGCCGCCAGCAGAAACAGCAGAAGGCCGAATTGCAACCCGTTCAGGCACTGCTCGATGAAAAGCGTCATGACACGCCGGTCGCGAATATTAGCGTGAGTCGATACACAAACGACGGCAGCGCCGATGCGCCGCCGCCATTGCGCATCAGCGCAGCATCATTTCATGTGGCATTCGTTGACAAAACGATCCTGGTTGTCTTCCACGATCGTTGCGACGGTCTTGAGCACCAAGTTGCCGTCCTGATCCTTCACCGGCTCCTGCAAATAGAAGTTCTGGATCGGGATGTGATTGGTGTTGAACTTGAAATTTCCCCGTACCGATTTGAAATCGGCCTTCTCCAGGGCTTTTTGCACAGCCACCTTGTCTGAAAGGTCGCCCTTGGTCGCGGCAACTGCTGATGCCACCAGGTTCGCGGCATCATAGCTCTGCGCGCCATAGAATGATGGACGCAAGCCCGGGTACTTCTTGATGTAGTCGGCGACGAATTTCTTGTTCGCATCGTTTGGCAGATCGTTCACCCACTCCTGCGCGCCGGGCACGCCAAGCGCGAGATCCTTCTGCAACGGCAGCGAAAGCTCATCGATGGTGAACGCGGTATAAAGCGGGATCTGACCCTTGAGACCGGACTGCGCGTACTGGCTCAAGAACTGCACGCCGGCTTTGCCGGGATAAAATACGAAGATCGCGTCCGGTTTCTCAGCCTTGGCTTTCGCGAGTTCGGCGGAGAAATCAAGTTGGTCGGGCCATTTGGTCAACTCCTGTCCGACGATCTTGCCTTTGAACGTCGACGCGACCCCGCCGAGCATGTCCTTGCCGGCGGCGTAGTTCGGGCCGATCAGAAAGGCGGTCTTCACGCCTTTCTGGTTCATGTAGTGGCCCATCGCCTGCGGCGTCTGGTCGTTCTGCCACGAAGTCGAGAAGATGTACGGCGAACATTGTTCGCCAGCGATCTGGTGCGGCCCGGCATTCGACGTGATCAGAAAGGTCTTGGAGTCGACGGCCGATTTCATCGAGGCCAGCAGCACGTTCGACCAGATATAGCCGACGATGAAATCAACCTTATCCGACTCGATCAGCTTGTCCGTTTTCTGCTTGCCGATTTCCGGTTTGAAACCGTCATCTTCGTAGATCACTTCGACCGGCAGGCCGCCCATCTTGCGGCCCATGTGGTCGAGCGCAAGCTCGAACGAATTGCGCATGTCATTTCCGATGACGGCGACCGGACCACTGAAGGTGCTGATGAAACCGATTTTTATGGATTTTTGCTGAGCCGAAGCTGGGCCCGCTGCGAGCAGCAGCGCGGCGCTTGCGGCCAAGATTGCGTTGCGCATGTGATATCCTCCCCGAGAGCCTTTAAGCCCTATTCCTTTTGATAGTCTAATGTAGCGGCAGAGCCGCCAAAAGGTCCACCGGCGCGCAGCGCGCGAACTATATTTCGCTGTCGCAGGGTAAATTCGATACCTCAGGTATTTCGGGCTTGTCCGCCATGCGAGACCGGCCATTGACCGGCGTGCTGAACGCCCGGCAGTCTATCGCTCGCCCTCTTCGTGGCCCAACCGATGGGAATTCGACTTTTGTCCAAGGCGCTGGAAAAAACCTATGACGGCGTCATCATCGGCGCGGGGCATCACGGGCTGATCCTCGGCAGCTATCTCGCTCGCGCCGGTCTGAGCATTCTTTTGGTGGAGCGGCGCCTGACATATGGCGGCGGACTGTGCACGCGCGAAGTGACGCTGCCCGGTTTCTATCACAATCTTCATTCGATCAATCACTTCCACATCAGCGAGGCCCCCTGGTTCAAGGATCTCGATCTCGGCGAGCGCGTCACTTACATCACGCCGCGCTACGAATTCGGTCAGGCGCATCACGATGGCTCGGCGCTTGTCCTTGGCCGCGATCTGGAGGAGTCGATCGCCAATATTGCGCGCTTCTCGAAAAGAGATGCCGCGACCTTCCGAGAATGGAACCGTAAGGCCGAGAAAATTACCGCGCAGATCTTTCTGCCGGAGCGTTATGCCGAGCCGTTATCAAAAGACGAGCGCGAGGCGTTGTTGTCGCGGACCGCATTGGGCCGCGAATTCCTTGAAGTGGCAAATCGACAGCCGCTCGATGTCGTGCGCGAGCTGTTCGAGAACGAACACGTGCGTCTCCTGTTTCTATTTAAGGTATCGCTGTTCGGCACCTGGCTCGTAGACACGCTATCGCATACATCACCGATGGGCTCGGTGATCCGCGCCTTCGATCTCGAAAGCGGCTACCAGCTCTGCCATGGGGGCTCGTTTAATCTTGCCCGGGGGTTGATGGAAGCGTTCATTGCCGCTGGCGGCACGTTCCAGCCGCAGGTCGACATTGAGCGCATCGTCATTGAGAACGGCCGGGCCTGCGGCATCGAGCTGGCTGATGGCCGTACCGTCCGCGCAAGGCAGTTCGTCGCCTCGACGCTCGATGTGCATCAGACCTTTGAGACACTTGTCGGTCGCGCGCAATTGCCCGCGGCGTTTCTCAAAAAGATCGACGACTTTCAATACACGGCATGGAGCCTGTTCGGCCTGCATCTCGCTCTCAATGAAAGTCCGCGTTTTGCGGCCGAAAGGTTCGATCCCAACATCAATCGCACACTGAAATGGAGCATCGGCGCCGAAACGATGGAAGATCTGTTCTCGGCGCATCAGGATGTGCAGGCTGGCCGCGTTCCAAAAATCGTGCAATTTGGATCGGGTCCGTTGAGTCTGCTCGATCCCACGCAAGCTCCGCCCGGCAAACACACCACATATTGCTGGCACGTGATGCCGCTTGATCCCGACCTCGGGGGCAAAAGCTACGAAAGCTTCAAGGAAGAGTTTTCCGACAAGATCGTCGAATGCTTCGCACGTTACTGCCCAAATATGACGGCAAAGAATATTCTCGGACATTACGTGTACACCGGCCGCGAATATGTCCAGGAAATGATCAACATGCGTGGCGGCGATATCTTCATGGGTGCGTTCAATGCCGAGCAGGTGATGTACAATCACTTCGGCTATCGCTCGCCAATTCCGAACTTGTACAACGCCGGGTCCGCTGGACATCCCGGCGGCGCCATTTCAGGAGGCGCCGGCTATATCACCGCCGGGGTAATCACCAACGACCTTGGCCTCAAACCATGGTGGACGCCTTGGGATGCGCGCGCGGCGCTTGAACAATTGCCGCAGCTCGAGCGCGGCGCGGCATGAGTGCCGGTGAGGGAAGTATCGTGTTTCCCGGTCTGAAGGACCGCGTCGTCATTATCACCGGCGCCGGGCAAGGCATCGGTCGGGTCTTCGCGAAAGCGTTCGCAACGGCCGGCGCACGCTCTGTTATTGCCGAATTGAATAAGGAGAAAGCCGCGGCGGTTTTTGAGGAAATCATGGGGTTTGGCGGTCAGGCGCTGGCAGTCACGACCGACGTCGCCGACCCAGCCTCGATTGAGGCGATGATCGACGTGGTCGAGGGCCAGTACGGCCGCATCGACATTCTGATCAACAATGCGGGGATCTTCTCCACGCTGGAGATGCGTCCCTTCGAGCAAATCCCGCTAGACGAATGGGAGCAGGTATTGCGCGTCAATCTCACCGGGCCGTTTCTCTGTGCACGTGCGGTGCTGCCCGCCATGCGCCGTGCCAAATGGGGCCGCATCATTAATGTCGCGTCTGGTGCAGTGCGGCTCGGACGGCCGAACTATCTTCACTACATTGCGGCCAAAGCGGCGCTTGCCGGCATGAGCTTGTCCATGGCACGCGAACTTGGGCCTGATGGCATTACTGTGAACGCCATTTTGCCGGGTGCCACCTTCACCGAGATTGAACGCAAAACGGTAACGCCGGCGCAGAAAGAGCGTATCATTGCCATGCAATGTATTCCCCGTGCTGAAATACCGGAGGATCTGGTTGGCGCCGTGCTGTTTCTCGCCTCGGAAGGCTCGTCCTTTGTCACGGGCCAAAGCATCAATCTTGATGGCGGAGTGACCGGCTCATGACCCCGACTGTTGCCATTATCGCGCCGGGCTCAATGGGGGCTGGCATCGGCCAGCGCCTGACCGAAAACAAGGTGACTGTGCTGACCTCGCTCCTCGGCCGCAGCGAGGCCAGTGTAAAACGCGCGCGCGATGCCGGCATGCAGGCGGTCGACGAGCGCTCGCTCGCAGAAGCCGATTTCCTGCTCTCGATCGTGCCGCCGGGCGAAGCGCTGGCGCTCGCACGACAGCTTGCCCCTGTGCTCACCGCTGCCAACAAGAAGCCAATTTATGTGGAATGCAATGCGATTAGCCCGCCGACAATGCTGAAAATAGCGGACGTGATTGCCACGACCGGCTGTCCGTTCGTCGGCGCAGGGATTATCGGCCCGCCGCCAAAGCCCGGAAGTACCAACACAAAGATTTATGCGTCCGGGCCGGCCGCCAAAGACCTCACCCGGCTTAACAACTACGGGCTCATCATCCGCGTGCTCGAAGGATCACTTACCGCCGCGTCGGCGTTGAAAATGTCCTATGCGGGCATCACCAAAGGCGTCACCGCGCTTGGCGCCACCATGATGCTCGCGGCGACGCGCGGTGGTTCGGCCGAGGCCCTTAAGGCCGAGCTTGCCGAAAGCCGGCCAGATCTTCTGCGCTATCTCTCAAGCCAGGTGCCGGCCATGTATTCCAAGGCTTACCGCTGGGTCGCTGAACTCGACGAAATCGCGGCCTTCGTCGGTGACGATTATGCCGAGCACGATATGTTGGCCGCAGCTGCCCGTCTCTATGAGCGTCTGGCCGACGATGTCGACGGGAAAAAAGACGAAATTGGCGCACTCGACCGATTCCTCAAATCATGACCGCCGAAAGCCCTATCCTCTCTGAAACGCGCGCCGGCTATCGCATCATTACTCTCAACCGGCCGGACAAGCTCAACGCCTTCAACGAGGCAATGCATCAGGCCCTGCGCGAGGCGATCGAGGAGGCAGAAGCCGACGAAAGCTGTCGCGCGTTGCTGATCACCGGGGCCGGCCGCGGCTTTTGCACTGGACAGGATTTGAGCGACCGGCTTGCAAAGCCGGGCGAAACCGTCGTTCTCGGCGGTGCTCTCGAAGCGCATTACAATCCGCTGGTGCGCAAGCTGCGTGCGCTGCATTTTCCTGTCGTCGCGGCGGTGAATGGCGTTGCCGCCGGCGCCGGCTGCAATATCGCGCTCGCCTGCGATATCGTGATCGCGAGCCTGAAAGCGACGTTTATTCAGTCCTTCGCGCGCGTCGGTTTGGTGCCGGATTCTGGTGGAACCTGGCTTCTGCCGCGTCTTGTTGGTGATGCGCGGGCACGCGGGCTTGCCCTGCTTGCGCAAGACTTGCCCGCCGAGAAGGCGGCAAGCTGGGGATTGATTTGGCGCGCAGTTGACGATGAAGTCCTGATGCACGAGGCAACACGGATCTGTGAGCATTTTGCAATGGCGCCGACGCAAAGCCTTGCGCTGATCAAACGTGCACTGAGTGCATCAATGACCAACACGCTTGACGCCCAGCTGGATCTCGAGCGGGATTTTCAGCGCGCCGCGAGCCTGACGCCCGATTACGCCGAAGGCGTTCGCGCCTTCATGGAAAAGCGCAGGCCCAATTTCACCGGCCGCAAGAAGTAGAAGTGACGTTGATGAAAGACAAACCACCCCTGCGCGTTGGACTTGCCGGCCTCGGCGCTGTCGGCTTGGATGTCGCCAAGCGCCTCATCGCGGGTATCCCCGGTCTATTGTTTGCGGCCGTCGCCGTCCGCGATGTCGAGAAAGCTCGGCGCGCCCTGCCACAAATTGGCAACAGTGTTCCTGTCCGAAAGGCGACCGAACTCGCAAATGACTGCGACATCGTCGTTGAGTGCCTGCCGCCGTCGCTCTTCCGCGATGTGGCCATCAGCGCAATCGATAAGAGCCGCATCTTCATGCCGCTTTCGGTTGCGCAACTTTTGGAAAATGGAGACCTGATTGAGCGCGCCCGGCAAAAAGGCGCCCGGATTCTCGTGCCAACCGGGGCGCTGATCGGCCTCGATGCCGTGCGCGCGGCGGCCGAAGGGACCATTCATTCAGTCAAGATGGTGACCCGCAAGCCGCCGGCGGGACTTGAGGGCGCGCCTTATCTGGTGGAGCGCAAAATCTCGGTGAGCGACCTGAAAGAGCCGATGAGGGTATTCAATGGCAGCGCCCGCGAGGGCGCGCGGGGCTTTCCAACGAACGTCAACGTGGCGGCGGCGCTGAGCCTTGCGGGCATTGGTCCGGATCGAACGCAGCTGGAGATCTGGGCCGATCCCAACGTCACGCGCAACACTCATACGATCACTGTTGATGCCGATACGGCGCGCTTCACGATGACCATCGAGAATATTCCGTCGGAAAATCCCCGCACCGGCAAAAGCGTCGCGCCTTCCACCGTTGCCGCGCTGCGCGCGCTGGTATCGGAATTGAAGGTCGGTACCTGACATTCAGACGCGCAGGAATATCCTTCGGCGATATAGAAATCCGGCGAGCGCGACGGCAAAAACAAGTCCCAGGAGATGTGCGGCAAAAACGCCGGTTCCCGGGGTCACCGTCTGGTCGAGCCACATTTTCACGTCACCGCCCACGAAGCGCAGCGCGAGCGGCTCGAAACCCGCAACCCCATTAATGAAATAAAGCGCAATGGCGTTGGTACCAATCCAAACGAAAATCGTCGCCCAGGCTTTCCATCGCCAGACATCGATGACCTGGTGCATGATGCCAAGCATGATCGCGCTATATCCGCCGGTAACCAGCACGAACGATGACGTCCAGATCGACTTGATTACGGGAAACTGCAACCCCCAAAGATAGCCGGCCCCAACCATCAATGACCCCGCGCCGATGAGCCCAACCGATTTTTGCAACGGTGTGAGGCGTTCGTCTTTCAGCAAAAGGCCAGCCAGCACGCCGAGCAGGCAGGTCCCGATCGCTGGCAGCGTGCTCAGCAGGCCTTCGGGATCGCGGATTTTGTCCCACAGCCGGCCGGGCAAATAGTGCGCATCGATCCAGTCCGCGAGGTTCGCATCGCGGCTGAATGAACCGGCGCCAATGCCAGGTACCGGCACGAATGTCATCAATGCCCAATAGCCACCGAGCAAAGCCGCAAGCGCGATCATCAGCCCGCGACGATCGACATTCAGGAAAAGGAGAGAAGCAAACAGGTAGCAGATCGCAATGCGCTGTAACACGCCGACAAAACGGATGTCGTTCCAATGCTGGCTGATGCCTCCATAGAAAATTATGCCCAGGACATACAGCAGGGCCGCGCGGCGCAAGACGTGCAGGTGTGCCCCGACCTTGCCTTCTTTCTCGACCAGTCGCGGCAATGCCAGCACAATCGAGACGCCCGTTACGAAAATGAACAGCGGAAAAATGAAATCGTAAAAGGTGAGCCCTTCCCACTCCACGTGTTTCAATTGGGTCCCGAGGAAGTTGCCGACCGCGCTTGGCGCGGGGCCCTTGTCGCGCAGCATCCGCTCGAGCGTCCAGATCGCGCCGTCGGCACCGATGATCCAGAATATGCTGAACCCACGCAGTGCATCGACCGATGCGACGCGGCCGGTCTGCAGTGCGAGCGGCACTTCTGCATAACGCATCGGGCGCCGTGTGCTGTTACGGAAAGTCGATACCCGGACGAAAACGAACCAGCGCTAAAATGGTTGCGCAGAAGGTAGCCTTCGGCTGTGGCGGACTGATGTCAAAACAAAAACAGATGACATCGCGCAAGCCGATAGAGCGCAAAGCTGCCAGCGAAATGCCTAGTGCGGTACAGCTGCTAACGTGGTCAGCGGCGTGTCGCAGTGGCCGACTGGCTCCTGAACGCGGAAATAGTTCCGCCCGACAAACGACTGATCGTAGTGGTTCCAGGAGGTACCATGGTCCAAGGCTTGCACACCGGCGAGCGTCACAGCAAAAACTGAACTCTCCATGTCGCGCTGCTGTGCGTCGAGGTTTTGTGGCAGCCGTGAACTGGCATAGTCGACATAGTAGACCCGGCGAATGCAAGAAAGATTCTTCACCGCGTCAAGCGCCGCTTTCGCTGTCATTAAATGATCGGTGTGGTCGTTCGGATTGATGCGGGTATCGGTTTCGGCAACATTGACCTGAGCGAGTGCGGCCTTTCCGCGTTCGTAAGCAATGATCGCGCGTAGCGTGGCAACCAGGTCATCCCAGCCGTGGTAGGTGGTCGAACCATCGACCGCCCGCAGAATGTCGGTCTCACCCGTGGCCAGGCGCTTGAGTGATTGAAATCCGGTTTCCGAGTAGCCTGCGCCGGAGGCGTTGCCATCGGGGACACGCAGGAAATATCCCACCGTATTGCGGTAGCTGACGCGATAGATCGGATGCCCGTTGAATACCATTGCGCCCGCGACGCGGTCGGCGGGTGCGCCCTCGGCGTCGGCCATGAAACGAATAGCAGCTTCCGCGCCATTTTCGCGCGCCAGATAGAATGGATGCTTGCGTCCACCGAAACCGGTCCCTAACCCGGCATCGCCTGCGGTCAAATGTACAAAGACGGTCTTGGCCGCACGTTTAATCACGTCCTGAAACGCAGACGGATTCATAAACAGTTGCCAGTCGTCCTCGTGCGCAGCGAAATAGAACGACACCTTGTCAGGCCGCCTGGCCTGGTCGGCTTGCGCCGGCGCATTCGCCAGCATCGCGCCGGCCAGACAGGCGGCTGCAATTTGCCCCGAAATCCGCATTTCCCTGCTACCCTTTAGGTGCCCCGTTACTCGGGTAG
>Ga0126381_100007503_pt1 | contig 12143 bp, 11 predicted proteins | sample PanSoiMetPlot_28_FD_96465 | JGI IMG/M metagenome (GOLD analysis project Ga0126381, IMG submission 96465) | Tropical forest soil microbial communities from Panama - MetaG Plot_28 | ecosystem: Environmental > Terrestrial > Soil > Tropical forest > Bulk soil | place: Panama | collected 2016-02-17
CCCGGATGGCCCAGTCCGCTACCGCGCTCGACATCGAGACCGGCGGCGGGGAAGTGCTGGCCGGGGTGCCGCGGCTGGCGGCCCGGACGGCGGCCACCGAGTCGTGGCCGCCGAACCTCGCGCGGGCGGCCAGGCTCCTGCGCCCGCGCGGCGTGGCGGTCGTCGCGGACGCCGGCGAGCCGCCGCTGCCGTTCGCGGACGGGGTCTTCGACCTGGTGGTCAGCCGCCACCCGGTGGACGCCTGCTGGGAGGAGATCGCCCGGATGCTGCAGCCCGGCGGCACGTACTTCTCCCAGGAGGTCGGCCCGCGCAGCGTCTTCGAGCTCGTGGAGTGGTTCGTCGGCCCGCAGCCGCCCGCGACCGAGCACAGCCGCCATCCCGGCAAGGCGCGGGCCGCAGCCGAGGCGGTCGGCCTGGAGGTCGTCGACCTGCGCCTGGAATCCCTGCGCACCGAGTTCTTCGATATCGGCGCGGTGATCTACTTCCTGCGGAAGGTGGTCTGGATGGTGCCCGGCTTCACGGTCGGGCAGTACCGCGGCGAGCTGAGGGCGCTGCACGACCGGATCCAGAACGAGGGCCCGTTCGTGGCCTACGCGACCCGCTTCCTCATCGAGGCCCGCAAGCCCGCCTGACCGCCTCTCATTCGAGGGGCTGGTGGGCGATGGCCGGCGGTTGGCGCCCGGCCCGGAGCCGGGCCCAGATACGCCGCCGGGGCCGCCCCCAAAGAGGCGGCCCCGGCGGCTGATAGTTGCCTAAGTAACGGTGAGGGGCTGGGTGACCGATGACGGCAGGTTGTTGGGGTCACCTGAATAGGCGGCCTCAACCGAGTACGACCCTGCTGTGAGGGACTGCGTGCACTTGGCGATGTTGGCTCCGCCGCCGTTGTAGGTTAGCGGCGCCTTGCTGCATGTGCCCATGGCGGTCCCGTTCTGCGTGACCGTGAACGTCACCGTTCCAGTGCCGCCTGCGCTCGGGGAAATGTTGCCCATGGCCTGACCGATTACGGTTGCCGTGAGCGTCACGGAACCATGGGCGGTGGTCGACGGGGAAACACTCGTGGTCGTGGTTTCCGGCACGATCAACTCGTGTGTACCGGTAGACACCGAGCCAGTGTGTGCCGTGTTACCTGAATACGTTGCCTCGTAGAAGATGTCCCCAAAGCTCCCAGGCCCTGGAGTGACATTGCACGATCCCTTCCCGCCCACGAGGGTGGTGGTACAGGAGTAGGAGGGGGGAAGCCCCTTGGGGCTAGTGGGCGCGACCACTACCGTTCCCGTTGCAGCCGGGGTGCCCGCCGGCGAGGTCACTGAGACGTGGACTGTGTACGAGTGGCCAGCGAGAACACTGCCTGGGTTGGCATTGGTGATCTTCGTGGTGGTGGGCGACCGCCTGACTGCCACGGCGAGCCTGCCCGAGGCTGACGGCTTGTGCGTGGCGTTACCGGAGTAGAAGCCCCTCACCGCGTAGGTGCCAGCCCTGCCGAACCTGACGTTGCAGGACGTCTTCCCTCCGGACAGGCGCCCGGTGCAGAGCTTGACGGTTCCCCACTTGAACGTGACGGTCCCGGTCGGGACCCTGCCCGATCCCTTGACCGTGGCCGACAGCTTCACGACCGCGCCGACCCAGCGGGGCGCCGCGCTGGCCGAAATGGTGGTCGTGGTGGCGTGCTTGATGGCCGCGGACGCCGCGCCCGCCCACAACGTGCAGGCGGTGGCGGCCACGGCCGTCACCGACAGCACCCGGATGGCTCCGGCACGGAAGTGGTGACCGCGAGGGTTGCTGGCCGCACCCTGCGGCCGGTTGGATCTCATGCGCGTTTCCTCCTGATACCCAGGCCGATGGAAGCGTTGAGTACGAGCGCGGCCATCGGGCGGATGCTCCCCAGGAACCGCGTTTCCCTCAGGGGTTGGACGCCCTATCGGAGGCGGCCGTTTACGCCCGATTCCCCGGTTTGTAAATCTGTTACCTAAGGCTCACCGGGCACTTCCGCCTCGTCGGCATCAGGGTCGGCCGGGCCGCCGGGAACCCCCCGTATCCCGCCATATCCCGCCATCCGGAACGTCTAGGCAGGCCGCGAGCGCTGACGTAAGATTTTCCCGTGTAATTGTCCGTACCGATGCACGCAAGGTCGTCTGGCTCGTTAGAGTCGTCCGTCCCGTTCGGCGCGTTCGCCAAGCCCGCTGTACCAGCCGCGCCGGGCGGCTGCGGGACGCGTATCGTTTGGCCTCCGTGGCCGTATCGTCCCGGACTCTGGAGCCGAGGCTCGGCTGCCGTGCGCTCGCAGTGGCAGGAGGTGTCGCTGATGGCGTCAAGCTCCAGATCCGCGGCGCAGCCCGGGCCGCGGCCAGCTTCCGGGGAGGTCGCTGGCTTCCCGTTCCGGGGCCCCGGGCTTTTCGAGCGGGTGATCCCGTTCGCTGCCGTAGCGGTCCTGGCTGAGGCGAGCCTGGCGCTGCCGCCCGGACCGCAGTCGCAGCCCGCGCTCATCGCCAGCGTGCTCCTGCTGCTGGCGACCGCCGCCGCGTTCGGCTTGCCGTGGCCGCGGCTTCCCGCGTGGATGACGGTGCTGGTGCCGCTGGCCTACACCGGATCGGCGCTGGCGCTCATCCTGGCCGCGGGCACGACCTCGGGCGTGGGCGTGGTCCTGCTGGTCCCGGTGCTCTGGACCGCCCTGTTCCATCACCGGTGGGACTCGGGCTGCGTCGTGGCCGCGATCATGGTCGTCGTGGTGATCATCTCGCTGACCCCCGTGGTGGAGCCTGGTCCCGTGCTCGCCCGCCGGGTCCTGCTGTGGGGATCGCTCGGGGTGCTGATATCGGTCGCGGTGCACGGGCTCCGGGACCGGATCCGCCACTCGCAGGAAGAGCGGGCGCGGCTACAGGAGCGCCTGCGCGAGATCACCGTCATGGAGGACAGGGAGCGCATCGCCGCTAACCTTCGCGACCAGGTCATCCAGCAGATCTTCGCGGCCGGGCTGAGCCTGCAGGGCGCCGCGTCCCTGACCACGGAACGGGAGGTGCGCCGCCGGGTCGAGTCGTCGGTAGCGGATCTCGACCGGGCGGTCCGGCTGGTCAGGCACGCGATCTTCGGGCTGGAGCACCAAGAGCCCGGCCGCGGCCTGCGGCGGGATGTGCTCGACCTGTGCGGCAGGCTGACGCCCGCCCCCGACGTCACCTTCAAGGGCCCGGTCGATGGCGCGCTGCACCCCCGGGCCAGGGCGCAGCTGCTGGGCATGCTGCACGAGACCCTGGGCCTGCTCGACCCGCAGGCCGTCCCCGCCCGCGTCAGCATCGCCGCTGGCGAGGACTCGTGTGAGGCCGTGGTCGAGGCCGGCCTGAGGCCCGGCCTGGCCGCCAGGAACGGATCCGCGGGTGAGCTGTCCGGCCTGCAGGACGCCGCCGTCCGGGCCGGGGTCCGCGTCGATATCGAGCCGGTGCCCGGAGGTACCCGGCTGGCCTGGCGGTTTCCGCGGCGCCCGCCGGTCAGCGCGGCGCGCTCCTAGCCCGGCGCCGCCGAAGGCATCCCTGGCCTGGCCGGCCCCGCCCGCGGCCGTCCCTGGCCCGTCCCCGCCGCAGGTGCCCGTGGCCGGCCCTGGCCCGGCCCGAAGCCACCCCCAAACCTCAGCCCTGGCTCAAAGTGACCCGAGAGAGGACTTTCGGCCCTCGCGGGCGCCCGGAACGCGCGGTAAGAGAGGGGTGAAAGGGGGCTGTCCGCACATGAGCGAGCCGGAGCCAGGCACGAAGCAGATCACGGTCTTCCTGCTGGACGACCACGAGATAGTCCGCCGCGGCGTCAGGGAACTGCTGGAGTCCAATCCCGATATCACGGTCGTAGGCGAGGCCGGGACGGCGTCCTCCGCGCTGGCCCGCATCCCCGCTCTCCGCCCGGACGTGGCCGTGCTGGACGTGCGCCTGCCCGACGGCGACGGGGTCACCGTGTGCCGGGAGATCCGCTCCAGGATGCCGGAGGTGGCCTGCCTGATGCTGACCTCCTTCGGCGACGACGAGGCACTGTTCGACGCGATCATGGCGGGGGCCGCGGGGTACGTGCTGAAGCAGATCCGCGGCACCGACCTGGTCGGCGCGATCCGGACGGTGGCTTCCGGCGAGTCCATGCTGGACCCGGAGGCGGCCAGCCGGGTCATGAAGCACATGCGGGAACAAGCCGCCCGGAGCGATCCGCTGGCCGGGCTCACCGGCCAGGAACGGCGGATCCTGGAGTTGATCGGGGAGGGACTGACCAACCGGCAGATCGGGGAGCGGATGTTCCTGGCCGAGAAGACCGTCAAGAACTACGTGTCCGCGTTGTTCGCCAAGATGGGCATGGAACGCAGGACGCAGGCCGCCGCGTACGCGGCCCGCGCGTTTGCGGGCGAAGAGCACTCCCCGCGGGAGCATCAGGCCCGGTGATCCGCGGGCGCGGCGTCTAGCGGCGGCCGGGTCTTGCGCGGCGGGCGCGGGGCGGGTCTTGCGCGTCCAGCGGCGGGCGGGTAGTCAGCGGCGGGTGGTCCAGCGCGGGCCGGTCAGGGCCCAGGCGGACTCCCACGCGGCCAGGCGCCGCCGATCAAGGACCAGGCGGCACAGCCAGTAGCAGACGATCAGCGCGATCCCGGCGCCGCAGGCCGCGGAGATGGCGATGACGATCGCGGTGAACAGCACCACGGTCGCGCCCGGCGGCGGAGCGGTCGGCTCGCCGGACCTGGTCACCCAGATCAGGACCCGGGTCCCGGCGCGCGAGCCCCAGATGCCGGGCGCGGTCTCCGTGGTCAGCGGGCCCGACACCTGCTGCCCGTCCGGTGCCCGCCAGTGGGCGACCACCTGCCCGTCGCCGGTCACGCCGCCGTCGTAAGGCCCGTTCTGGGACAGCACCGCCACGGCCGGGCGCAGGCGAGCCGTGGCCGCGCGCTGCGAATGGTAGATGGCTGCGCCGAAGATGGGCGCGGCGGCCACCGCGGCCAGGAAGGCGGCCAGCAGCACCACCACCACGGCACCTTCGATCCGGTCGGCGGGCCGCCGTAGCCTGTTACGGCCTATCAGCAGGCGCGCCAGCCGCCGCCACGGACTGGCCGCCACCCGGGCATCACCAGCCATGATCATCACCTCCGGCGGTTCCCCCTCTCCTAGTGTGCGGCACCATCGCCGCGAATGGGCAGGGGCCTTGGCACTCTGCTGGCCGGCCGCCCGGCCCGGCCTGATCCGGCGCCCGCCGGCCTCGGCCAGCGGGCGCCCGGCCGACTTAGCTGATCAGCGTATTCTTCGGGCGGATCACGCAGAACTCGTTGCCCTCGGGGTCGGCCAGGACCGTCCACGACTCCGTGCCGGTCTGCCCGATGTCCACCCGGCGCGCGCCCAGCGCGATCAGGCGCTCGATCTCCTGGTCCCGGTCATCGGCGCTGGTGGTGAGGTCGACGTGGACCCGGTTCTTGACCGTTTTCGCGTCGGCCACCGGCATGAAGCACATGCCGACCGGGGCATCGACGTCGGGCCCGATGACGATCTCGTTCTCGCGCTCGGACAGGACCGTCCAGCCCAGCGCCTGCGTCCAGAACCGGGCCAGCCTGGGCAGGTCATGGGTGTCTACCACGATGTGGTGCAGTCTCACGGGCATGCCACCCAGTGAACCCTTTCATCCTCCTCCCGGCTACCTACATACTCCGAGGCGGAATCGAGCCCGGTTCGCTACCGTTGGTCCAGCTACGTCGGCCGGCCGGCGGCCTGGGTTGTCCGCGGAGACGGTAGCGGCGATCCTGTCATGTAGGGGCTACTGGCGATGAGGACACCGGCGACATGCGCATCCCCGTCCGTGTGACGGTCATCGCCGCCGCGGGCGGCGTCATCGCCGGGGCGCTCACCGCCTGCTCCGCTACCGGGCCCCCGTCCGCGTCGGCCGCCGAGCATTCCCCTCCCCCGTCCCGGTCCGCCGCCCCCGCGAGCCCGTCGCCGAGCGCCGCGACCGGGCCGGCCGCGACCCCCAGCCCGGTGGTCAGCGCGCTGCGGAGCGTGAAGGCCAGGGGAGCGGTACTCGCCGACGCCGCCACCGGCACGCTGCTGTGGAGCCGGGATCCGGATACCGAGCGGCCGATCGGCAGCATCACGAAGGTCATGACCGCGCTGGTCGTGATCCGCGCCGGGGACCTGGGCCGGGAGATCCGGGTGCCGGCGGCCGTCATCCCCTACGTGGACAAGTACGCGGGCAACAGCGCGGGCCTGCATCCCGGTGACGTCGTGACCACGCAGCAACTGCTTGAGGCGATGCTGCTGCCCTCGGGCTGCGACGCCGCCTACACCCTGGCCACCACCTACGGCCCGGGCATGCCGGGGTTCCTGGCCAAGATGAACGCCACCGCACGGCAGCTCGGCATGCTGCACACGTACTTCACCAGCCCGGACGGGCTGCCGTACCCGACCGAGTACTCGACCTACTCCACCCCGGCCGACCTGCTCACCCTCGGCCTCGCGGCGATGAAGCTGCCGGCCTTCCGCTCGATCGTGGGCCAGCGGTTCTACCAGATGCACAAGGGCCCCGGGCACCACGCCTACTGGTGGAACAACAGCAACGACCTGATCGGCCGCTATCCGGGTGCCGACGGCATCAAGGACGGGTTCACCGACGCCGCGCTGCACTGCCTGCTCTTCGAGGCCACCCGCGGGAGCATGACGCTGATCGGGGACGTCCTCGGCAGTCCCGCCACCGGCCCGGCCTCCGGCGCCCAGGCCGCGGCCCAGGTCCTGAACTGGGGGTTCAGCCTCCCGCGGACGCGGCCGGGATAGCATCGGCGGGCACCGGGTGCGCAACGGCAAGCCGATCGGGGTGGCCCCGGCGGGCCGGGGCCACCCCGAACGGGCCCGGGTCGTCAGGAGACGCCGGTGGCCGCGGTGCTGGTGAAGGCGGCCGTGCCGTCCGGCGTGCCCCACCCGGTGGGCCCGTCATAGCCGGCCTGTGCGGTGCACAGGTAGGCCGGGCTGCAGCGGCCGTTGGCCCCGGAGGCGACGTCGAACAGGCCGGAGGTGTTCTGGTAGGGGTAGGACGACGGGTAGGTGCCTGCGGCCGGGGTGCCGGCCAGCGCGAACACCGAGGCGATGATCGGCGAAGAGGCGCTCGTGCCGCCGACCTCCAGCCAGCCGCCCTGGTCGTAGGTGTCGTAGACGGCCACGCCGGTGTTGGGGTCGGCGACCGCGGCGACGTCGTTGTCGGCCCGGTCGGCGCAGCCGGTGTCGGTCTGCCAGGACGGCTTGGCCTCTTCGGCGGAGCAGCCGGAGCCGGTGCCCTCGCCGCCCGCGGCGCTGCCCCAGACGGTCTCCGCCCAGCCGCGCGTGCTGGACGCGGGGGTCAGCGAGGTACCGCCGACCGCGGTGACGTACTGGGATGCGGCGGGGAAGGTGACGCCGTACCCGCTGTCCCCGGCCGAGGCGGTGACCGCCACGCCCGGGTGGTTGAAGAACTCGGCGTTGTAGGTGGCGTCGGAGGAGGACTCATCCTCCCCGTAGCTGTTGGACACGTACCTGGCGCCCAGGCTGACCGCGGCGTTCACCCCGGCGCCCAGGTCGGTGATGTCGTCGGTGTTGGCCTCCACCAGCAGAATGTGGCAGTTCGGGCAGATGGCCGAGACCATATCGAGGTCCAGCGACTCCTCGGTGGCCCATCCGGTGCTGCCCGACGCGGCCGGCAGCGGGCTGGTCTGCCCGTCCTCGTTGACCTTCTCGAAGCAGCCGGTGCCGCACGGGGGCAGCCCCCAGTCGGCGCGGTAGGTGGCCATGTCCGACTCGGCGCTGGGGTCGTCAAAGGCGTCGACCACCGCGACCGTCTGCCCGCTCCCGGCCGTGGATGACGGCAGGTCGTAGGCGCCCTGCAGGCTGGACGGCCCGTAGCCGACGCCGCTGGGGGCCTTACGGGGGGCGAGCGCGGCCTGGGCGCGCTGCGTCACGTTGGTGCGGACCAGGGCCAGGCAGTGCGCCACACCGGGCCGGGTCGCGGTCGTGCAGGCCGGCTTGTAGTCGGGCTTCGTCGGGGACGGGGCGACTGCGGCCTTGACCTGTGCCGCCGCCGGAGCGGCTGGTGCCGCCGAGGCCGCGGCGGCGAAGCCCATTGTCAGGGCGGCGGCCGAAACCAGGGTTATCCCCGCGCGAGCGAGGATCGCGCGGGGCCGCTGGGCGGCGTCCCTCGCGCAGGGCCGCCGGGCGGCGTTCCTCGCGCGGGGCCGCCGGACGGCGTTCCTCGCGCGGGCAGCGTTGGGTCGCAAACCAGACCTTCCTCTCTTCAGCAGGGACCCAAGATCATGCGGGCGGGCCGTGGCCGAGGGTCAGGCCACGTGCCCGCGGGCCCCTTGGTCGGGGTGAACCGGTACCACGCTCCCGTGGTGTCCTACAGGAGGCTAGAGACTCTGGACGAAAGCGTCAATATGATGACTCATACCGATTTGCGGGTATGAGCGGATCCGGACCGGGACGTGCAGCCGGTGACCGGCCGTTGTTCCGCAGGATGGCAAGCGGCCTGGCGAGGACGTCGGCGGCACGGCATGATCAGTGACGTCGGGCGCCCGGCCGGTTGGGCGCCCCGGTCGGTGGAGGGCGGATGAAGACTAAGGCAGCGGTCCTGCGCGACGTCGGCAAGGACTGGGAGGTCATCGAGCTGGACCTCGACCCGCCCAAGGCCGGGGAAGTGCTCGTGCGCTTCGTGGCGTCCGGGCTGTGCCACTCCGACAACCACCTGCAGACCGGCGACATCCCGGTCAGGTATCCCATCGTCGGCGGCCACGAGGGCGCCGGCATCGTCGAGGAGGTGGGCGCCGGGGTCAGCCGGCTGAAGCCGGGCGACCATATCGTCTGCTCGTTCCTCCCGGCCTGCGGCCACTGCCGGTTCTGCGCCCGCGGCCAGACCAACCTGTGCGACCTCGGCGCGCTGTTCGTCGACAACTGCCTGCCCGACGGCACGTTCCGGTTCCACGCCGGGGGCCAGGACTTCGGCCAGATGTGCCTGCTCGGCACGTTCTCCCAGTGGTCGACGCTCTCCGAGCACTCGTGCATCAAGGTGGATGACGACCTGCCGCTGGAGACGGTGGTCCTGGTCGGCTGCGGCGTGCCGACCGGCTTCGGCACCTCGGTCAACCTCGGCGGGGTGCGCCCGGGCGACACGGTGGTGATCTACGGCATCGGCGGCGTGGGCATCAACGCGGTGCAGGGCGCGTCCATCGCCGGGGCGATCAACGTCATCGCGGTGGACCCGCTGCCGAACAAGCGCGAGATGGCCGAGGAGCTCGGCGCCACGCACAGCGTGCCGGACGCGGAACAGGCCCAGCAGCTGGTCACCCAGCTCACCCGCGGCGTCGGCGCCGACCACGCCCTGATCACCGTCGGCGTGGTCACCGACGACGTCATCGACGCGGCCTTCGCGGCCATCCGCAAGCGCGGCACCGTGGTGGTGACCGGGCTGGCCGGGCCGGGGCAGAAGAACATCCACCTGTCCAGCTTCGAGCTCACCCTGTTCCAGAAGCGGATCGAGGGCGCGCTGTTCGGCGGGGGCAACCCGTTCGATGACATCCCGCTGATGCTCGACCTGTACCGGGCCGGCCGGCTCAAGCTGGACGAGCTGATCACCAACAGGTACCGGCTCGACGACGTCAACCAGGGCTACCAGGACCTGCTGGAGGGCAAGAACGTCCGCGGCGTCCTGATCCACGACCACTGACCATAACGGTCCGCGAGCGGCCCGGTCAGGCCCGCGCGGCGAGCCCCGGGCCGGGCGGGTTCACCGGCACGCCGTGCTGCCCGGCGGCGTGCTCGATCAGGCGCGGGATGAAGATGCCGTTCGGGACGGCGGAGAGGCCGATCGCGGGGAAGCGCCAGTTGCTGTCCAGGCCGATCTTGATCGCGCTGGGTGGCTCGACGGACGCGTCGGGGATGGTGATCGCGCGGATATCGGCCCAGGGGATCGCCGTGGCCCTGCCGCTCTCGCGAATGCGGGTCAGGCCGGCGCGGTCGATGCGCCATCGGCCGGCCACGACCGTCTTGCCGCGGTCGTAGGCCCCGATCAGTTCCGGGACGAACCGCGCGGCGAGAGCACGGTCGGCGTCGGCCGCCAGTTCGCGCACGGCCGGCTGCCCGTACCCGGCGAAGACCTTTATCACGGAGCCCGTGCTGCCGCGCAGCACGATGCCATAGAGCCCCGTGATGTTGCTCTCGGTGTCGGAGCTGAAGTACGGCGTGACCGAGTCCACCTCGGCCCAGCGGATGACGCGCGGCCCGGGCTCATCGTGAATCAGCTGAACGAGCCCGCCGGAGTACCGCAGCAGACGGTCCACGGCGCGCGTCCGCACACCCATCCGCATCAGCCGCCAGCCGAGCAGGGCCGCGCCGGCGCACACGGCGGCTATGATCACCCTGGTCGCGGCCGTGAACGCGCTGACCGGCGCGATCGCCAGCGCGAGGAACGGCCCCCCGATCACCAGGCAGACGCCCGTGACCGTCATCCAGAGCCGCCAGTGCCGGTACAGCGCGATCGCCGTCACCTCGCCGAGGCCTAAGTCCTGGCCGATCCGGGCGGCCTCCGCCCGGTCCTGCTGGTGCCTGCGCCTTCGCTCCGCGTTGTCGGCCCTCGTCAGCACCGCCCAGCCCAGCCTTCCGCCCGCGCGCGGTCAATCCGGTACACGAAGGAGGATAACGGCGCCCGCGGCGTGCTCGGTCCGGGCGGCGTGCTCAGGCCCGGGCGGCCGACTCCTCCAGCGCGCGCGCCACCAGCACCCGGGCCAGGTGCTCGCGGTAACCGCTGTCGCCGTTGATGTCGGACGGCGGGCTCGTGCCCTCGGCGGCGTGCGCCGCAGCGTCGCGCGGGCCGGCGCCCGCGGCCAGGGCCTGCTCGACCGCGCTGGCCCGGACCGGTGTCTGCCCCATGTTGACTAGGGCCACCTGGCCGCCCTGCACCGCGACGCCGACGATCGCCCAGTCGATGGCGCGCTTGGTGAACTTCTGGAACGACCATGCGCCGGCCGGCCGGGGTTTGGGGATGCGGATCTCGGTCAGCAGCTCGCCGGGCTGCAGCACGGTTTCGAACAGGCCCTCGAAGAACTCGCCGGCCCCGATCTCGCGGCTGCCGGACGGCCCGCGGGCGACCAGCGTCGCGTCCAGGGCCAGCACCACCGCGGGCAGGTCGGCCGCGGGGTCGGCGTGCACCAGGGAGCCGCCGATCGTGCCGCGGTGGCGGATCTGCGGGTCGCCGACGCGGGAGGCCGCGTGGGCCAGCAGCGGCAGCTCGCTGGCCAGCAGGCTGGACCGGGCCAGCTCGTCGTGGGTGGTGAGCGCGCCGACCAGGATCTGGCTGTCGTCGTCGCGGACGTAGCTGAGCTCGCGGAGCCGGCCGATGTCGATCAGGACCTCGGGCACGGCCAGGCGCAGCTTCATCAGCGGCAGCAGTGAGTGCCCGCCGGCCAGGAACTTCGCGTCGTCGCCGTTCTGGGCCGCCAGGTCCAGGGCCTCGTCTACCGACCAGGCCCGCTTGTAGGTGAACGGGGCCGGGATCAACTGGACCGCCTCTCGCTTGCCGCGGAGGCGGCGGCCAGCACCGCCCGGACGATGTTGTGATAACCGGTGCACCGGCACAGGTTGCCCTCCAGGGCCGACCTGACCTCTTCCTCGGTGGGTGCGGGGTTCTCGTCCAGCAGCGAGACGGCCGCCATCACCATCCCGGGGGTGCAGAACCCGCACTGCAGCCCGTGCTCGGCCTGGAACGCGCGCTGCACCGGGTGCATCGCGCCCGAGCCGTCGTCCAGCCCCTCGACGGTCACCACGTCGCGCCCGTCGGCCTGGGCGGCGAGCACGGTGCACGACTTCACCGACCTGCCGTCGAGCAGGACCGTGCACGCCCCGCAGGACGTGGTGTCGCAGCCGACGTTGGTCGCGGTGAGACCGGCCACGTCGCGCAGGAAATGCACGAGCAGCGTGCGATCGGGCACGTCGGCCTCGATCTGGCTGCCGTTGACGGCCACGGTGACCTTCACTTATTCACTCCGCTCTCTCGCGCCGCGCTGATCGCGGCCCAGACCCGCGCCGGCGTGGTCGGCATGTCGATGTGGGTGATGCCGAGATGGCTGACCGCGTCGACCACCGCGTTCTGCACGGCCGGGGTGGCGCCGATCGTCCCGGCCTCGCCGATTC
>Ga0126381_100007504_pt1 | contig 12142 bp, 11 predicted proteins | sample PanSoiMetPlot_28_FD_96465 | JGI IMG/M metagenome (GOLD analysis project Ga0126381, IMG submission 96465) | Tropical forest soil microbial communities from Panama - MetaG Plot_28 | ecosystem: Environmental > Terrestrial > Soil > Tropical forest > Bulk soil | place: Panama | collected 2016-02-17
AACCGGACCGCTCCACGCAATCTCTGCTTTGCTTTCGCACCCAATGGTGCGATTGTATGGATGGCGCTGGAGCGGCAATAGCCTCTATATATCAATCGCTTAGGGTACGCAGGATGCTGCTGTAGTTTGCCCGAATATTCTTCCAACAAATTTCTTACCTATTTCGAAGCTCAATCAAAGCCACTTCAAAGGACATTGGCTGGGCTCATTTCCTACGGTGAGACTGCGCGGCTGGGAGGACTGAATCAGCCCGACAAAACGGCCAAAATTTTTACATTATTGAGGGGAAAATGAAAGACGCAACCGTCAGGATCAATCGGAAAATGTGGATCAAGTCAGTGGTCGGAGGCCTGATGCTGCCGCTCTCGGCAGGCCTGCTCGCTATCATAGCAGGCTGCGGAGCTGGCACCATGGTTACGAAAACCACCCAGACCATGAATCCAGTTACCCCAACCATCACCAAAGCTCTCTGGGTCGCGAACGGAACCAATGTTCTCGAATACCTTCCGTCACAACTGTCATCCACCTCTTCCTCGATGGCTCCGCATCTGGTCAACAACAGCGGCGCATTCGGGGCGCCTCAGGGAGTCACGTTCGACGCGGCTGGCGACCTGTGGGTGATCGACGGGGGAACCGTTGCAGCGGGCGGAACCGTGAAGCCGGCCCTGTATGAATTTACGCCGGCTCAGCTCGCCGATCTGGGCAAGGTCAACAATCCGATGCCCAACATCACCATCAATTCAGCGGAATTCACATTCCCACAACAGGCGGTCTTCGATCCCATGGGAAATCTGTGGGTGAGCGACAACGGAAGCAATGCAGTCTTTGTCTTTACGCCCACGCAACTCGCTGCGACAAACACCAACGCAATGCCGAACGTCAGCATTACCTCCAATCCGGCCTTTATTGGCCCGCTGGGCATCACCTTTGACGCCCTGGGCGATCTGTGGGTGGCGAATAACGCGTCTACCACCATCTTCGAATTCAAGGCTGCTCGTCTGCCCGGCGTTACGACCGGCGCAGCAACCAATGCCGCCGTCACGCTCATGCCGGATGTCACGCTTTCCGATGACGGCAAAGGCTCGGTTCAGGCGCCCTGGGCACTCATCTTCGACGCCAACGGCGATCTGTGGTCCAGCAACGCCAACGCTCCCAATACGGTGGTGGAATTCGCGAAAGCTCAGCTCAACATGGCGGGCAGCCCCACTCCCGCGGTTACCCTTAGTCCGGCGATCGTTGTTGGCAACTCCACGCTCGCCGCGCCGAACGGCATCGCCTTCGACAACCTGGGTGACCTGGCTGCCATCAGTTCGGCCACTCCTTTCGGAGGCGCACTCTTCGCCCAGAAGCAACTCGTTGTCGGAGGCGCAGTGCCCCCGGGGATCTTCCTGGTGGGCGGAGCTACCACGCTGAACGCGCCTGCGGGATGCAATTTCGGCCCGGTCGTCGAGTAATCAAGCTTGCGCTAAAACTTGCGCTTGCGGCGCATAAGGGAGTCAGCCCTTGCCGCAAGCGCCTTTTTTTAGAAGTTGTTTATTGATCATTACCCTGTGTGTTTTCGATTGCTGTGATGGTGCCGAAGAGACCATGTTGCTCATGATCTGTTCCAGCGGAAAAGTAGAGCGTCGTGGCTGGACCTGCCGTTGCATCGTTTCCGAAGCCGAGCCCCCACAAGCCATCAATCTTGATGGGATTGTTGGAGGCATCGTGCAAGCGTCCCCTGAATTGTCCGGTTAATTCGTTGAAAGCGACAATTTCGCCGCTTCCGAACTGGCCGACGAGGATGTCATGGCTATGGCTGCCGAAATCGCTCGATGCCTGCACCAGGCCCCATGGAGCGTCAAAAAATGCGCCGTGTTCCAGGCGATGCAAAAAACGGCCCAGCGGGGTATAAACGTCTACATAGCCGAGTCCTGCACCGTCGACTTCATCGTGCTTGTCGCTGTCCTGCTTTGCATAGGCAACATAGATATTTCCACCGATGTTCTGCACGTTGAAGGGAGCGAAGCCGTGCGGCAGGCGATCATCATCGAAGAGTTCTTCCATATCAGGTACATGATGGAACTGTGAGTCGTAAATTTGTACGCGGCCTTTGCGAAAATCGGCGACATAAAGAAAGCTTAGCGGGCCGAAAAACGGCACATCGACAATTGCGCTCGTTGCGCCCTTGAAAACCGACTTCCCTTTCTGGTTGACCTTCATAATGGCGTGAGTGCCATCCACTTTGGGGTTCCAGCCGGAAATCGTGCCATCCTCGGTCACGAACAGAAAAACAGCCGGGAACCCTGGCTTGAGTTCAAAGCCCGGGCCTCCATTAAAGATCGTGCCGGTCGGCGTTCCCGGAGGGGTCGACGGATCGGACGGCGGAATGGTTACGACCAGCGGCACGATGGCGCCAGTGCCGGAGTAGAGGGTGGAGACGCCGGTTCCATTGTCTGAAACCCACCACGGACTTGTAGAACTGCGGGAGAGTCCCCAGGGATTTACCAGATTTGGATCGGTGACGGGTGCGACACCGGCCATGTCGGAAACGAGGTTGGTTTGTTTGTAGTGCTGCGATGGATTTGCGCTTTGCGCATAGGAGTTAGCCGCAATTGAGATCAGAACGAGCGATAGCGTCGCCCCGAGCCTCCAGGATTTTGCATTCTTGAATGTTTGCATATTGCTCCTCACCGCGTGATGGGGTGGTGATGCCGGGACTAACTTCGAAAGACATACCCAGCAGTACGTCAGGCCACAACGACACCCCTCTTGGCCCGAACCCGAAGATAGGAGAAATACACCTCGTCCTTGTCATGCCTTTGTTTTCAATTTGTCATTTCCTTATCACCGCGATGTAAAGCGGGTTCTGACAAACATTCGACAATTCAACAATCACGCGACAGCGCTCTGAAGAACTTTCGGGAGCTGAAGTATCTCCTGACTTACCGTTTTGGAACTCCTTCCTGGCGCCAGACCGAATCTCTAAACGATGCCTTTCGTGGCAAACGATGCTGTTTCTTCAGGCAGCAAATTGCCTTTCTCCAAGTGACGCACACCGCCAGCAAAGCTAGCAGCATACGGATCATGCGTAACCATCACGATCGTCTTATCGAATCTCTTGTTCAATTCTGTCAGCAGAGACAAGATTTCCGCCGCAGAAGCCGCGTCCAAGTTTCCCGTAGGCTCGTCGGCAAGAATTAGATCAGGATCAGTCACGATGGCTCGTGCGATGGCTACTCGTTGTTCCTGGCCACCTGAGAGTTCGCGCGGAAGATGGTGCATCCGATCGCCTAAGCCTACGAGTTGAAGCGCATTCTCCGCGTGTTTTCGCCGCTCTGTCGATGACAATGATGTGAGTCGCAGCGGCAACTCTACATTTCCAAGTGCAGTAAGAACAGGAATCAGGTTAAAGGATTGAAATACAAATCCGATATGGGCATTGCGCCAACGGGCAACCTGTCTCTCATCGAGGGCATGGAGGTCTTGCCCTAATACTTGAATATCTCCCGACGTGGGACGATCCAGAGCTGCCGCCAGATGCAGCAGTGTGGATTTACCCGATCCGGATGGACCCATTAAGGCAACAAAACTGCCCCGTCGAATCGATATGTCCACATTCTTGAGTGCAGTAATGTGAAACTCGTCGCGTATATATTCCTTGCTTAGTCCAAATGTTTCGATCACAACTTCGCTCATGGTTTCTGTCCTTGTTCGTGAATTCTCTGTCCATCGTTTAGATTAGGTAGCGGATTTACGATCAGGTCTTCGCCGCCAATCAAGCCGCTGTCGATCTGCGCCCCCTCAGAAGTTGTCCTTGAAACGCGCACCTTGCGCCGCAGTGCCTTGCCGTCTGCAACTACAAAGACACTGCCATCCCGGATAGCCGAGGCAGGAATGATGATGAGAGGTTTGGCTTCGATTTGGCTGCCCGGCTTCTGCGGCTCGACGAAGGTAACGCTGGCATTCATATCCGGGCGCAGATATGCATCCGGATGAAGAATTTCCACCTTCACTTGAACAGTGGCCTTGTCACGATTCGCCTTAGGTGAAATCTCGATCAGTTTGCCGTCATATTTCCGGTCAGGGTATGCGTCGGTCGTGACGATTCCATTCTGACTGAGGTGCAACCTGGCGAAATCATTCTGCGCGATATCAAGCTCCACTTGAAGGTCGTTCAAGTCTGCCAGAGTTACTACATAGCCTTTGGCTCCTTTATCACCCACAAACCCGGTCGTAACGTATTCACCCTGCTCCACAGCGCGCTCAAGGACACAGCCGTCAATAGGAGCACGGATGACGGTGTTATTCAACTCATCCTGGTCGAAAGCAAGCACGCCTCTTGCTTGCTGCACCTGCGCCTTCATCGAATCAATGTCTTCTTCGCGCGGGCCAAGTTTCACCAAGTCAAAGGCCTGCTTAAGAGAATCTGTTTTGGCCTGAATGTTACGGTACGAGTACTGTGCATTGTCGAAGTCCTGCCGAGAGATGATGCCTTCGGCATGCAGCGCCTTGTTGCGCTCGTACACGAGCTTGCTGTTGGCAAGGTCGGCTTGTGCCTGCAACAGATTTGCCTGCGCCTGAGCAATCTCCTGCGGACGCGAGCCGTGCTCGAGCTCCACAAGCTTGGACTCCAGATTCGCCAGGTTGCCTTTAGCCTGCGCTACCTGTGCTCGATATTCCGTATCGTCAAGCCTGACGAGTTCCTGATTCTTTTTGGCTTGGTCGCCCTGTTCTACGCCAATCCAGGCGACCTTTCCACTGACTTTGGAAGCCACCTGAATCTCATGGTGCGCTACGATGTATCCGGTCGCGTTCAGCACTATGCCGCCTTCTCCGTTTGATTCCTGCCGGACCACCGCGACCCGCATGACCTGAACGCTTGTAGCGGAACTGTAGTTCATGTAAATCAACACCGCGACTGCGATGGAAATAAAGACAGATATCCCGGCAAGAATCCATCGCGTGCGCGGCCTCGACGGAGGCTTCTGCGCAGAGCGGTCAATTCGTATGCTCTCGAGCTCAGTATCCCAGTCAGATCTCACGAAGAGCTCCGAGGATTTCTTTCTTCGCTGCGCTCCTGGCCGGGAAGAACCCGCCGGCTGCGCCAACAAGCATGGCGAAAATCACTCCGGGCGCCATGGCGCTGAAGCCCACGCGGAAGTTAAATGCAATTTCGCTGAAGCTGGTGAAGCTGCCAATGCCTGTAGTGACCATGTTGAGTGGCAGCGTGATCAAGCAACCCATCGTGCCGCCCATTGCAGACAGTAGGAGCGCCTCGATCAGAAAGCTAACTAGTATGCTTCCGCGGGAGAAGCCTAGAACTCGAAGAGTGCCTATCTCGCGGCTACGGCGCACCACCGCGGCATACATGGTATTCATGGCAGCAAAACTGCTACCGACAGCCATGATGACCGCAACGAAGATGCCGAGGAATTCAATCGGCATCCCGGATGAAGTCTGCCTTGCGTAATATTGCTGCTCCGGCATGGCGGACAAATTTAGTTGCCGGTTATCACTGATACTGTTGATCAATGCAGGGACTGTAGCGGCATCTGTTGTGCGGACCAGGATCGAGCTGAGGCCGTTTTGACGGTTGTAGTCCGAACTGATCTGGTTTAAATCGCCCCATATTTCGCTGTTTACCGCCGACTGGCCACCATCCATCACTCCTACAACCGCCCAGTCGCCGCGCCCGAAGCGAAGATGATGTCCTAGTTGTGCGCGAGGATAGCGTTTTGCCACAGACTTGCCCACAACGATTTCTCGTTGGCCGGCCTCGAACCACCGCCCGCTCACAAGGTGGACATTGCGCATCTCCATTCCGACAGGTGATAGTCCGCGCAGAGTGACGTTCATGCCCTTCGGGTTATCCACGCTTGGCAAATTGATGACTTGCACCATTTCGAGCGATGCCATCGGCTCCCCCGATTTGCTTCGCGCAATTCCACTCAAGGCTCGCAACTGTGCATATGCTTCGCGAGTAACCGAGCTGCCCAGTTCCGAGGTGCCGCCCTTTCGCAGCACCAGAATCTGCAATGCGTTGCCGGTATTTGCGAAAGCGGTGCGCAGCCCGTTCACCAGGGCAAGTGAGGCAACCAGCACGGCGACAGTAAGGGCAATTCCAGCGGCTGTCATCAACGTAGTAGTCTTGCGGACGACAAGATTGCGAAGGTTATAGGCAAGAGGAATTTTCATGTCTTTATCCTGTGTGCCTCAGCGATTCGACAATGGGCGTTCGCGCTGCGGAAAATGCGGGGACACAAGCGCTCACTGCGGTAATCAGCATTGCGGCGAATATCGTCAGAAATGCAGTAAAAGGCGTCATGGCGAACGAGCGCAGCTCTTGTATATATGGAGGTCCATGCCGGATAGCTTGTGCAATAAGGGAGCAGAGCAACGCCGCAATTAAGCATCCGATTGTGCCTCCGGCGATGCCAATCATGGCTGATTCGCCGACGATCATTCCTAGGACATCGGAAGAAGAAAACCCCAGAGTTTTGAGAATGCCAACCTCGCGCACCCGCTCGCGCACTGACATGGAAATGGTGTTTGCTGAGACAAGGAGGATCGTAAAGGTCACTGCCCCGCTGATCGCCAGGAGGAAGAGCTTGACATTACCTACAAACGATACAAAACCGAGCATGAAGGCATGCTCATTCTCCGTCATTGTCGGAGCCGATGACTCGGAGAACATGGCATCGATGGCTGGCGCCACGCGCATGACGTCCTCCTTCGAAGCAGTTTCTACATAATACTGTTGCACCATGTCGCGACGCGGGTCTCCAGGGGGCAGACTGTCCTGCAGGTAGTCGCGATCGAAATAGAGCCGTCCCGACTCGACTGGCTGATCGAAGATCCCGGCCAGCGTCAATTCAAGGTTCACCGGCAACATGTCTCCGATAAGGGTGACGCGCTCGCCGATTTTCCAACCGAGCTTCTCTGCCAGCGAACGCGATGCGATGCACGCTGTTTTCTGTTTTTGAAAGGCCAGTATCTGCTCCTGCGGCATTGTGATTTCCGGATGAACATCAAAGAAGTGTGCGGGCTCAATCCCAAACCGCGCAAACTGGTTTTTGGGGTCGCGCGCGTCCTTATATATGCCGCCAAACCAGCGCAGACTGGTCACAGCTTTGACGCCGGGAATCTGTTCGATCTTTTCCTCGTACGCAAGAGGCAGTTCCTGCGTCAGCGATACTTTGTGGTGGACAATCAATCGTAGCGCTTCGCCGGGAATGGGGTCGGGAGCAAGGAACAAGGAGCGATAGAACGCCATAAAGACTGCGAGCAGGCATAGAGAGACGGCGATACTGGCAACGGTCAACAGCGTACGGCGCTTGCTGCGGAACGAGTTCTTTAGGATGAAAGCCAAATAGTCACGCATAACGGTTGACCTCTATTGAGCAAGTTCACGTTCTGACCGGAAGGAATACCTCGTCTTCACTTTCCGCCTGCAGTATTCCCCAACTTGTCCGCAATCCGATCCAGCCCGGAATGCCACCGCGCTTGCAACTCGTCGGCCTTGGTGCGCTGGTCAGGCGTCAGGACAGTGGAGTAAATCCTTGACTTCAGCCGTTCTCTCTCGAGCAGGAGCTTTGCTACTGTTGCGCCTTGACGATCGGCAATTTCCTGAACTTTGGTTTCATCCATGCTGCCTTGCACTGTAACGGCATCCATTTCCTTGTTCTCGGCGGAGAATTCGCGCACGAGCGACGAAATCGCTGGCCGCTCCGCCTGCCAGATGGACTTGATCTGCGTTTTTTGCTCGTCGTTCAGGTTCAATTCATGTGCAACATAGCCGAGAGGACTAAATTCCCATCCGCCGTGACACCATCTATGCCAGGACCGCCCCTCGGCTCTCGCGACTGCAATACCGGCAATAATCAGCACCAACGCAGCGCCAGACCAGATCAAAACTTTCTTCATATCGACCTCACTTTCTGCTTATTCCGATTCCAGCACCGGCCGACATCACGTGCGATAAAGATTGATTAAGGTTGGTAAAGTTTTGTAAAGATCACTTCTACGAGTTGAGTGATGGACTAGCATCAAGTCAGAGCATGGATCGGGTCCTCATCGTCGATGATGATGTAGAGTTGTGCAGATTGCTCGTCGAGCGGCTAAGCGGCGAAGGTTTCACGATTGAAGTGGTACACGATGGTCAGCACGGACTCGAACGCGCTCTTTCCCGTGAACACACACTTGTGATCCTCGATCTCATGCTGCCGGGCGTGGGTGGTCTTGATGTTCTGCGTCGCCTGCGCACGCAGTCTTCCGTGCCGATATTGATCCTCACGGCGCGCGGCGAAGATGTTGAGCGCATTCTGGGGTTGGAGATCGGCGCTGACGACTATCTACCCAAGCCGTTCAATCCACGCGAGCTGATCGCTCGCATTCGCGCGATTTTGCGCCGGAGCAGCAAATCGGCCCTCAACTCAAAGACTCTTACGGTGGGAGATATCCGACTCGATCCAGCGGCACGCGAGGCATGGATCAATGAAACGCCGCTCGATCTGACCAGCGTGGAATTTACGTTACTGGAGACGCTCATGCACGACGCCGGATGCGTCGTCACACGCGAGCACCTTACAGAAACAGTTCTTGGCCGAAGGCTCGGCCCCTTTGATCGCGTGATTGACGTGCATGTGAGCAACCTGCGCAAGAAATTCGGTCTTGCGAACAGCAGCGAGCGGATCAAAGCCGTGCGGGGCAGCGGATATCTTTTTGTCATGCGGTCTGAGCAGAAATGAAGCCTGTTATGCGCAGCCTTTTTCTAAAGATATTTTTGTGGTTCTGGCTCACGGTATTTGTCACTGGCAGCGCTCTAGTTCTGACCTTCTTCCTGGGCCCACGAAGTGTGCCGTCGCAGTGGCATGCAAGCCTGACAGACATGGCGCGGTCCTCCGCGATGATCGCGGTTGCAGAACTTGAACGAGGCGGAGCGCCCACAGCATCGACTTATCTTGAAAAGCTCAACCACGATGCGCACTTGCGCGCCTGCCTCTTCGACCTGGTTGGAGACCAGATCGCCGGGCAGGACTGCGAAACGTTCAAGGATATGATTCCCCGAGTAACAGCCGGGAAGACATCGGACTTCAGCGTGAAATATGGCATCGTCCGTGTTGCTCTTATGTTGCCCGGCAGTAATGCTCGCGAGTACATCTTTGCCACCGAACTACCGGCAGGTCCACGAGCTGCGCTTGGTGTCGATTTAGCAGCGATCGCCTTGCGGTGGAGCGTTGCTCTCCTGGTCTCTGGTTTCGTCTGCTATCTGCTCACGCGCTACATCACAAACCCGATCCTGCGCCTGCAGCAAGCGTCGCAACAGCTAGCGGCAGGCAATCTGAGCACACGCGCAGCTGCCGAGACGGAGCACAGACGAGACGAACTCGGAAACCTGGTGCGCGATTTCAACATTATGGCTGATCGCATCGAAGAGCTGATTTCCCGCCAGCGCCAGCTCATTTATGATCTCTCACACGAATTACGCTCACCATTGGCCAGATTAAATGTAGCGCTCGATCTTGGCCGCAAGAGGAAAGGTGATGATCCCGCCTTCGATCACATGGAACAGGACCTCGAACGCTTGAATGAAATGATCGAGCGCATGCTCACGCTTGCCAAACTGGACACCTCGGCGGCTCCGTTACATATGCAACGAGTAAATCTAACCGAGGTCGTTACAAGAATCGTCCGGGATGCGGAGTTTGAATCGCGCGAACGCGATGGCATCATCAAGCTGACGGCAGACGGAGAATGCTCTATTCAGGGCAACGAAGAGCTGCTGTACAGCGCCATTGAAAATGTGATCCGCAATGCCATTCGTTATACGGCTGCGCAAACGTCGGTTGAAATCGAGTTGCAGCGCCGGAATATCGAAGAGGCAGCATGTGTCAGCCTCATCATCCGCGATTACGGTCCCGGCGTTCCTGAGCAGGAACTCGCCAAAATCTTCCAGCCGTTCTATCGCGTGGCAGATGCGCGGGACCGCCAGTCAGGTGGAACAGGACTTGGTCTGGCCATTGCGGATCGTGTCGTGCGCATTCACGGCGGATTGATTCGTGCAGAGAATGCCACTCCGCAGGGCTTGCGTATTGAAGTCCGCTTGCCGGCTTCAAGATAACCTCCATATCCACAACACCGAACGTTTGGGCTATCACTCGTTCTGCCTTCTTGATTTTGTTTTCAATTGTCTTGTCATTCCCCAAGTGGAAATTCTCAGATGGATCAACGCGCACACTGTTCCATATGAGCCAGCCTCAATTCCCATCGGCTTACTGCCACGCGTGTACGAACCACGTCTCCGATTTCGTAGTGACTACCATGCTTTCACGTCACAATCTGCGTCACCCGATGGTGGTGTGGAGATGTCTATAGCTTGTAAGTTGTGGAATTGTATGGTGGGCCCGGAGGGATTTGAACCCCCAACCAAGGAATTATGAGTTTCCGGGCATCTCTGTAAACCTATGAAAATACAGGGCAAGCGAGCGTAATTAGGCGTAACCCTAAGTAGTTGAGTGACTGTAATTTAGAGCAATTTATCTAAACCGGGAAAAGCTGATGCGTGTACCTCTGCTGTACCGTGATTGTCGATTACTTGCAGTAGATTTTTACTGCATTTGCAGTAAAATCTAACTGCAATGCTTTCCCTGCGTTCTGAGCTGCGGCGCAAGTTGCTGGCGTACTTCTATACGAATCGTTCAGCACGCGTGTACGTTCGTCAACTGGCCAGCGTCTTGGGTGTTGATTCAACCAACTTATCACGTGAACTGGCACGGCTTGAGCGGGAAGGGCTATTGCACTCAGAAACAGAGGGCAAACAGCGATACTACAGCATCAATCTGCAATATCCCTATCTCAAAGCCGTCTTGTCACTTCTTCAGGGAACAGTGGGCATTGTACCCACGCTGAAGTCTGCGCTGCATCATGTGTCCGGGATCGACAAAGCCTACTTGTATGGTTCTTTTGCTAAGAACGAAGCGGACGCGTCGAGCGATATTGATCTCCTCATCATCGGACAACCTGACGCCAACGACCTTGTAAAAGAAATTTCCAGGCTGGAAAAGAATCTCAACCGGGAGGTGAGCTATACGATTCTCAAACCGCAGGAGCTGAAACGAAAACTCGCAGCCCATGATCCATTCCTCACAGATGTCTGGCAGGGAAAACGAATCGAGCTAATCGGTAATGAACAAGACAAAGCCACAGCGAATTGACCCGAAACAGGTCAAACAGTTTTTCGCCGATGCGCAGAAGCGGGCTGTTGCCGGTCGGAAAAACCTCGCCATCGACGCCGAAGCTGCCTACGAGATTGCTTATGAGGCAATGGTTAAAGGCTCCCTGGCGCTCATGCTCAGCCACGGACAGCGGCCTCGCAAACAGCTCGGCCATCACATCGCAATTATCGAATTTGCGCAGAAAAACCTGTCCGGGTGCCCAGCTACGACGTTCATTCTGTTTTGACCGTATGCGCCGCAAGCGCAACGATGCCTTCTACGACGTGGCGATTATCAGTGATACAGATGCCGAGGAAGCTGTTTCAACCGCAGAGCAATTCTTGCGGCTTGTTGAGAGTGATATCAAAAAAAGAATTTCGTGAACCAGCGCTAAGACTGCCCCCTCATTTTCAAAAGCGACCTTTGTCTCGACTCTGCCTGTCAATTCAGCAGTACGAACAGGCAAGTGCCTCAACGATTGTTGGTGTAGGCGATCCGTCCAAAGCGGAAACCTTCTGTAGCACACAACAAGATTTTATTTAGGCGGCTGACGTCCGCCTGCATGAACGCCATTCTCTGAAGACATCTATGAGGCTACTCCTAGTCCGTTTCTGCGTCTCTTGCGCGAGGCAACCGCGACGATATCAGCAACGCGAGGCTGCAAAGTGACGACAGTACGACGGAAAAAGCGAGAGCCATGAAGACGGAGTGCCTTAGGGTTATCGATCCTAACACTGCACCAGCAAACATCGCCGCCACCGCTGCAATTCGCCGCTGCAAACGGGGATTGGTTCCGCGGGCCAAGGACGAATCCGCAGCAAGGCCCGTGATGGTCAACGTCAGCACTGTCGTCGTCAGGTCTGGAACGGCTAACTTGCGTACGGCGGCATTTCTCATCCCCATCGCTATGGCTGTGAAAGCGATCATTGCGTAAAGCCGTAGGAAAT
>Ga0126381_100007505_pt1 | contig 12142 bp, 8 predicted proteins | sample PanSoiMetPlot_28_FD_96465 | JGI IMG/M metagenome (GOLD analysis project Ga0126381, IMG submission 96465) | Tropical forest soil microbial communities from Panama - MetaG Plot_28 | ecosystem: Environmental > Terrestrial > Soil > Tropical forest > Bulk soil | place: Panama | collected 2016-02-17
TTCAACGCGTAGTTTTCGAGGTCGTCCGGTACTCGGGTCAATTGGTCGAGAAACCAAGTCTTGGGGACCGAAGGGTGCTTCAAGTAGGGAATCGAGTACTTCGAAATCCGGAAATACCAGTTCGGATGCCCGGCCCATTCCACCTGCAAGTCATCGCGAAAATCGAAGCTAAGCTTCGTCCCTTTGCGCTCCAGTTCGTCGACAATCGCACGGTTATAGATTCGTTTAATTGGCACGCGCTGGCCATCGGGCTCCCAGAACAAGTGGTTCCCATCTTTCTGAATTGCGCGAATGTCGACCGTTCGAATCCCTAGCAACTTTTCCGTCAGGAGAAAGTCGGGCAGGGTTTTCTGATGTTGGGGGTCGATTTCCATCAAGATCACGTTCTCTGGGTCCTGATCACCGACGATCGCACGCCTGAGCAGTTGTAGGTACGAAGCAGGCTCCAGTCCGCTCAACAGATACTTCAGCGATGACTCCAGCCCGTAGACCTCGATAAACGTTCGTGCGAGGACAGGTTGATAGGCATAAAGAGAAGGAAACGCCTGCAGTTCGACGAGCTTTGGTTGCAGTTCACCGCTCGCATCTCGGACAAGGCCGAAATCCACCTGGATGAACATCGGGTGGGGACTCTCGTTGGGCGCCTTGAACTCGGAGGGAATCGAGTCTTCTGATCGCGCGCGATACTCGCGGCTATCGACAAGCTGCCGAATCAAGTCTTTCCCATCGGCAGCCATCCGTTCGAGCAAAGGCGCGGGCAAAAAACAGGGCGTTTCGGAGACACGAAATCCAATCGGCACGCCACACCGCTCTGCGAGCAGAGTCAAAAGCTTCGGATATTGTTCCTGCTTGAATTTCGAATTAAAGGCTTGTCGCAGGGAAGGGATCATGACCGGAAAGTGTAGCGCGGGCGCCCTCGCCCGCGAGCCGATTACAGAGTGCAGCGACGCGACGTCGTTAAAGCGAGAAAATTGCCTTTACCCACGAACTATCAATGACTGCGAGCAGACGCCCGGCAACTAAGGTTCAATCAAGAACTGTCCGCCTCGCATAATCTGCTCTTGATCGACCCAGATATCGAAATTTCTCCCCACCACATCGATGTGAGTCGATGAGTACCACTTTGCGCCGGTGTGTTCGCCATAAGGGTTCCCGAAGGCGATATGGACTCCGGGATATTTCTCGTCCTGCAAGATCTCCCCGATCACGTCCTTCAATTCGATGTTCGTTCCGATAGCGAATTCGCCAACGCGATCACTGTTTTCGTCCGTGTGCGTGTACGCCCAGAAATCGTCTCTTAACTCTTGGTTTCCGCTTTCCGCCGACACCAGTCGGTTGCCCTTGATCTCGATGGTCAGCGGATTCTCTTTCAGATCTCCGAACTTCGCACACAGATAATCACCGACCACACCATCGATTACAAACGTTCCGTTAACTTCACCGGGAGTGGTGAACACCTCACCCCCAGGCAGATTTCCCCATTTGTCGGGGCTGATGATTCCCGAGGTTTTGAGCCACTTATAGGAAGGATTCAACTCCGCGACCAGATTCGTACCCGCCGGCGTCTTCGCGCGAATCTGCGACGCCTTGCGCACCATGTCCGCGACTTTCTGGCTGATCCGATCCACCTTCGCAAAGTCTGCGCGCATACCCTCGAGCATGATCTGCCGGTTGATGTTCACCATGTGCGCATGCCGGATCTTTCGCCGATTGACAACTTCTGTCATCTGCATCCGGGATTGCAGTTCGTTGGGTTGAACTCTGACGGCAAAAGTGCTGACGTTGGTTTGTTCCAGGTCGTCAAGGATTTCTTGCGGCAGCCTGGTCAGTGGGCGCGCTGCCAGTTCCTCTAGGATGAACGCGTGGTAGGGAGCGCCAATCTGCTCCAGTTCGCGTACGATGGCAGCCGCAATTTCGATGCTCGCTTCATCGGTAATTACGGTGACTTTTTCCGATGGTTGTACCCGCAGGCACACTCGTACTGCATTGCGCGCGCCCGGAGTCAGTTCAGAATCGAAGGGAATTGTGTTTAATGGACGATTGGCGTGAATAACTTTATTCATTACCCTGCTTTTTGTTCGGAAACCGGGGCTGCCGCTTCGGCTACGCCCACTTCCGTCTCCTCAATGATGTAATCCACAACTTTCTTAAGATCCCCGGTCTCTTCAAAGACGCGAATCTGGCGATCGGCGCCGCTACCCGACTCCATGATCTTGTGCACGTACTCGATTTCCTCGCGCGAGCCAAGCTCGTCCACGACATCATCGACGAAATCAAGATACTCGAGAATGAGATCGCGGACGGGAACCTGCGTCTGCTTACCCCAGTCAATCATCTTTCCGTTGATTCCGTACCGCGCCGCCCGCCATTTGTTTTCCATAATCAACGCCCGCCGGTACAAACGGAATCCCTGGTTTGCCGCATAGAGCTTGTACAGCTTCGCCACGGTAGCTTGAATAAGTGCCGCAAGCGAAATGGTCTCGTCCACGCGCATTGGGATATCGCAGATCCGGAACTCGATCGTGTTAAAGAATGGATGCGGCCGGATATCCCACCATATCTTCTTCGCGTTATCGATGCATCCGGTCTTGATCAGCAGCTTGACGAAGCTCTCGTACTCACCGTAACTCGTGAAGTAATCCGGAATATTCGTCCGTGGAAACTTGTCGAATACCTTGCACCGGTACGACTTCAACCCCGTATTCATGCCCAGCCAGAACGGGGAATTCGTCGATAACGCCAGGATGTGCGGAACGAAATAGCGTGCATGATTCATCATATGGATCGCCGTCTCGCGATCCTCGACCCCAATGTGAACATGCAGCCCGAAAATCAGATTGGCCCGCGCCACTAACTGCATGTCCTCGACAATATTCTTGTAACGCTCGTCGGGGTAAATCTCCTGTGCGCGCCAGTCCGCAAAGGGGTGTGTTGCAGCCGAAGCCAGGCGCAGCCCGTTCTCTTTCGCCAGCGCAATCATGTCGCGGCGCAACTTCTTCACTTCATCTTTGGCATCTTTAATATTGCTGCAGACCGAAGTTCCTACCTCCACAACAGACTGGTGCATCTCCGCCTTCACGCGCTCCTGCAGAAGCATCTTGCCCTTTGCAATGATTTCCGCGTGAATGTGCGACCGCAAATCGCGGGAAACAGGATCTACTGTCTGATATTCTTCCTCGATCCCGATCGTGAAAGTAGGTTTCATACGGCAACAATGTCACAGTGAGAAGTAACTCACTCGTGCCAGCACATCCCAACGCACTCGAACAGTATAACAATCGCGTGTTTGGCAGACGACAGCGACTACACCTCCGCCATCGGCGCGGCCTTCGGAGCGCTCTTCCGAACAGCTTTTTTGGGAGGCGCCTTTTCGCCCTCAAGAAAAGCCGCCCACCTCAGTTCTTCGGCGGGATTCTCTCCGGCGAGTGCTTTTTGGACGGCCATCTCCGCCACTGCATTCACGACCCAGTTGAAGTTCTCCTGACCGACCGAGTGGACATCCGCATCCGGCGCCGGATTCATAAAGTCGATCGCGTACGGAACGCCCTTCTCAACGGCGAACTCGACCGTGTTCAGGTCGTATCCCAGAGCGCGACAGAGCGTCAGACAGTCTTTCTCTATCCGCTCTTTCAATCCGGGGCGCGGAGGCGGATTGCCTTTCACGTAGCGTTCGTGAAAGGGAGCCCGCGGATCGTACCGCATGATGTGGACTTTCTCCTGTCCGATCACGTAGCAGCGGAAGTATTCTTCAAATTCCACACCCCGCTGCAGGGTCATGCACAGGGCCCCCGTCTCGTTGTAGGCTTTAAAGAACTCCTCGGGGGAATGCAGTTTGTAGACGTGCTTCCAACCGCCGCCGTCGAACGGCTTGAGGAACGCAGGCCAGCCCACATACGAGAAAATCTCGTCCCAGTTCAGCGGATACATCAGATTGCGCATGGACTGGTCCGTTGTTCCCGGAGGATGCTGGTTGTGGGGCAGAAGTACGGTGGGAGGGATCGCAACACCCAGCTTAGTGGCTAGCGCGTAGTTGAAGAACTTATCGTCGGCGGTCCACCAGAACGGATTGTTGACCACGACTGTTCCATGCAACGCCGCATTTTTCAGGTATGCGCGATAGAAGGAAATGTCCTGCGAAATGCGGTCAATGATCACGTCGTACTGCTTGGGCTGATCCATTCGCACGCCGCCGATCTTCACGAACTCTGCCGATACACCATCAACTCCCATGGAGTTGATCTTCTCCACGACCGCCGGCGGGAACGTATTCTCCATTCCAAAAATGATTCCGATCTTCTTCATCATGACCTCCGTGCGCACTTCATTGGCAGGTCGTCAATCGCATTCGTGATGACCATAGCCAATGACTAGAAGTATTTTTCCGCCATCCGCAGCCAATACGGCCAATCATGCATGGTGTGATCGCCCCAGATATCGAGCCAGTTGCCCACTGCTTTGGCATTTAACAGATTCGAGAGCTTCACATTTTGGTCCAGGCACATGTCCCACTCACCCGATGCCAGGACGATCCTCATCTGCCGGTAGCGGCTCAAAAACCAGTCATCCGACATGTTTGCCAAGAAATCTGGCGGACAGTTGAAATAGCAATCGTCGTCGTAATACCCGTCTAGAAACTGGTGGATGTCGTAGGCGCCGCTCATGCTCACGCATTGGTTCACGATATCGGGATGCTTCAGAGCGAAATTCACTGCGTGATAGCCGCCGAAACTGCATCCGGTGACAACGAGTCCTCCCGGATTGCGCCATCGCAAATAGGGCAACAGTTCATGGATAAGGTAGCGCTCGTAATGCAGATGCCGCAATACGCGGATGCGTGGGTGCGCTGACTTGTTGTACCAACTCTCGGTGTCCACGCTGTCGGGGCAGAAAACCTGAACTTCGCCGCGCTCGATTTTCGATCCCAGGACGCCAATCATTCCGCGATCTTCGTACTCGTAAAAACGCCCCATAGACGTCGGGAAGACCAGCAGCGGCGTCCCCGCACGCCCGAAAACGAGCATTTCCATCTCGCGCTGCAATTCCTGGCTGTAACCCTTGTGATATTCGCGATTCATGAGCGGCAGTATCTTACCTGAACCGGCCGTACTGTCCTACTTTCTCCTGTCCGATCGCTTTTCGTGTGTATTCATCATGCTTTAGGATGGAATATCGCGTTGCGATGAACTTGCCGGCACCCACCCTCGCTCGTCGGACCCCACTTGTTCTGGCAGCGCTCGTTGCGACCACCATTGTTGGATTTGCCCTGGTCTCACGTCTCGTTACGCGCCTCAAAGCGAATGAAAAACAGATCGCCTTCCACGCATTTGAAGCCGGAATGGCAGCATATAAGGGAAACGATCCTGATCGTGCACTCGACGATTTCCGAGCCGCCCTGAGCTATGACCGGGACAACCCCACGTATCAGCTCAGCTTGGCCCGTGCGCTTCGCGACACGGGGCGCCTCGACGAGGCCGAAGCTTACCTGGTTCATCTATGGGAGGGATCGCCGCAGGACAGCACTATCAACCTGGCACTCGCCCGACTTGCGGCGCGGCGCCACTCCGTGGACGATGCCTTGCGCTATTATCACAGCGCCATTTACGGATTGTGGCCAGCGGACCCGGATCGCAATCGTCGACAAACCCGCTTCGAACTGATTGATTTCTTGTTGCAACAGAAAGCATTCGCGCAAGCGCAGGCAGAATTGATTGGGCTCACCGAAGTCTTGCCCCCGGAAGCCGCTGCCCACCTGGAGGTCGCCGCTCGATTTCGACAAGCGGGTGACCTTCGCGCTGCGCTCGGACAGTACGAACTCGCTCTCAGATTCGATCAAAAGAATTCGGCAGGTTGGAAAGGCGCTGGCGATGCCGCCTTCCAGCTTGGCCACTACAGTTCCGCCGCCAAGTATCTTCGCAAAGCAATCGAGCTCAGTCCTGAAGACGACACGGCGCACCAGCAACTGGCTACCGCCCAACTCGTTCTCAAAACAGATCCGTTTCTGCGCCGCATCTCCGACGCCGAACGCAATCGTCGGTTGGTTTCGGCATTTCGCTTGGCGGGGGACCGGTTAATTGCGTGCGCGGCCCAGACCAAAATCGACTTGCCGGATGTTTCCGGTAGAAGTTCACGGCCGGGGTCTTCGGCCACTGTCACTGGAAATACATTGCCCGATCTTTGGTTAAGGTGGAATGCGGCCCACGGGAGCCTACGCAAGCTGAGTTCGGCCAGCAATGCCGACATGCCCGATACGCTGATGGATTTGGTAAGTCAGATCGAGCAACAGACTGTGCAGCAGTGCGGGCAGCCGACTGGCGCAGATTTGGCCCTTCTTCTCATTGCACGCGACCGCGACGGGGTGGATCAGTGAGCCAACCGCCTCAGCCTCTGTCAACTGAGACTGCAACAAATCGTATCCGCCTGACCGAAGTCCTTGTCGGGAGGCTTGCACGGCTTACGTTTAATACGAATCTCGCGGAAGATCGCTTCTTCCTGATTTTGTCGGTTTTCATTGGATTATTTTCGGGCCTGGCAGTCGTTTGTTTTCGCGTTGCGATCGATTGGAGCCGAATTGCCCTCATGGGCCCTCTGCCTCATCCGTCCGCGATTCGGATCATAGGGGCTCCCAGCGCTGTTGGATTGCTCGTCGCGGTACTTGTCGTGCATGTTTTTCCGGAGGTGCGCGGCAGTGGTGTGAACCAGACAAAAGCCGCTCTTTATATTTCAACGGCTATATTCCGTTCAAAAATGCTATCGGAAAGTTCCTCTGCTCGTCGCTCGCGATTGGTTCCGGCCAGTCCCTTGGGCCTGAAGATCCATCGCTGCAGATCGGCGCCTCTCTAGCATCGGCGCTCGGTCGCCGCCTTGAACTGTCTCGTGAGAAGCTTCGCTTGCTGGCGCCCGTTGGTGCTGCTGCCGGTCTCGCCGCCGCCTTTAACGCACCCATCTCAGCAGTGCTGTTTGTCATTGAAGAGGTCATAGGCAGATGGAGTGCGGGGATTCTAGGCTCTGTCGTTCTCTCCGCCATCTCGAGCGTCGTGGTCATGAGATGGTTTCTTGGCGCCGATGCCCTATTCAGAGTGCCGGTCACTGCATTCACGCACCCGGGAGAGCTGATCGCATACGCTGTACTCGGCATCGCTGGAGCCTTCGCCGCCGTGGCCTTCTCAAAATCGATCGGATTTTTCAGGCCGCGGCTCCGCGCAATGCCGCGCTGGACGCAATACTTGCAGCCTGCTATTGCGGGCTTCTTCATTGGTTTGATCGGATGGTTCGGAGCGCCGCAAGTCATGGGCGCAGGTTATGACTTCATCGATCAGGCCATGCACGATCAGTTCGGATGGAAATTCTTGGCCATCCTCGCCGGTTTGAAGATTCTCGCGACGACGCTATCGTTCGTAAGTGGTACACCCGGCGGAATGTTCGCCCCAACGTTATTCATAGGCGCCATGATGGGCGGAGCCGTTGGCGGAATCGAGCGTCATTTTTTCCCGCTGCTGACAGTCTCCACCGGAACCTATGCACTTGTCGGCATGGGGGTGCTGTTCGCGGCTTTCCTCCGCGCACCCATGACATCGGTCTTTATGGTCCTCGAAGTGAGCGGAAACTACTCCATCGTGGTGCCAGTCATTGTGGCAAACACGGTAGCCTACGTTCTGTCGCGAACCCTGCAACCGGTACCGATCTTCGATGTCCTGACACGTCAAGATGGGCTCGTGCTTCCGTCGCTCGAGGAGCAGCGCGAAGAGGAAATTCTGCGCGTCGAAGACGCAATGAAGCCTCCGGTAACTTTGATCCTCAATGGCGCTGGGTCGGTCGGGGATGCTGCCCTGCGGACACGAGAGCTGAGGGAACACTCCTTTCTCGTCCAGATGGCTCCCAGCGGGTGGAGCGTGATCCAGCGCGAGCTGCTGGATCGCATGATGAAAGAAGGGAAGGGTGAGCTGACTTTATCCTCGGTCTTGCCGATCGAGCGTCTCCCGTATCTCTATCCTGATCTCCCGCTTGATGCTGCCCTTCGTTGCGTGAACCAATCCGACATCATTCCTGTCGTAAATCGGGCGGATGCGCGTGTACTGGAGGGCATCGTCACTCGTGAGGACGTTCTCAGCCGCTATCAGGCAGACTCGGTCGCCGACTAGCAGCTTTCTATCTTCAAACGACTGGCAACCGTGCTTCAACACTGCGATCAACGCGGAGGCTGCTGCCCGCTCGAATCCTGGCGTTGCGGCCAGCAATAGAGCATCTTGACCTTTTCGCGCCAGTCGAAATACGATACGCAGCGCTTCCCCTTCCGGAGAACTTAATGAAATCTTTGCTCTCGCGTCTGTGCATTCTTGTGTGTGCATTCAACCTTTTATTTGTGATCGCCTCCCCGGCGACGGCTGGTTCTTCGGCTGACAAACGCTCGCAAAGCAAGTCTCAGAACGATACCGCTGCGAAGAAAGACGAACCGCTTCCGCTGAAGCCCGCACGAAAGATCGAGTTCACAACGACCGAAGGCACCTGGATTTCTCTGGACGTTTCACCCGACGGCCAGACCATCATCTTCGATCTGGTCGGTGATCTCTACACGGTGCCCATCACTGGCGGCACGGCCAAGAAGTTAACCAAAGGGATGGCCTTCAACAATCAGCCCCACTACTCGCCGGACGGCAAGAAGATCGCCTACATCAGCGATGCGGGTGGCGCGGAGAACGTCTGGATCGCCGACGCCGACGGTACCCATCCAAAACAACTCAGCCAGGATGAGCAAAGTGAATTCACCTCACCCGTCTGGACGCCCGACGGCAACTATGTGATCGCCGGTCGCGCCACGCAATTTCCCATCGGTGCTTCAGAGTTGTGGATGTATCACATTCGTGGCGGTGCCGGTGTCCAACTCACCAAGTCTCATACGAAGCCTGACACGCGTCCGCGCATGTGGGTCAACACGATCGGTGCTTCGCCCTCCAAGGACGGACGCTACCTGTATTACGCTTCCCGCCAGCATCCGAATGGTTTTTACAACGTGACCCTTCCGCTCTCGCAGGTCGTTCGTCGCGATCTGGTTACGGGCGACGAAGATCCGGTCACAGATGCTCCCGGGAGCGGCATGCGTCCGCTTATTTCGCCGGACGGCAACACCTTGATATACGCGACACGCTACGAAACCGAAACCGGTTTACGCATCCGCGACCTGAAGAACGGTGAAGAACATTGGCTGAAATATCCCGTTCAACGGGACGACCAAGAATCTTTGTTCACTCGCGACTTCCTTCCGACATACGCATTCACGCCGGACGGCAAAGACCTGATCGCTGCTTCGGGAGGCAAAATCCACCGAATCACAATCGCCACAGGCGAGGAACACGAGATTCCTTTCAGTGCGCAGATTTCTCGTGATCTCGGTCCAGATCTGAACGTTGCCATGCGCGTGGAAGACGGACCTGTACAGGTCCGTCTTATTCAGCAGCCCGTTCAGTCTCCGGATGGCAAGCGCCTCGTCTTTTCCGCGCTCACTCATCTTTATGTTATGGATATTCCGGGCGGCACACCAAAGCGGCTAACAACTGGAAATGCACGCGAATTTGAGCCGGCATGGTCGCCCGACGGCCAATGGATCGCTTATGTCACGTGGGATGAAACCGGCGGCCAGATCTGGAAAATCCATGCTAATGGTGAAGGATCTCCACAGAAGCTGACGACCACGCCCGCGTATTATCGCGATGTTGCCTGGTCACCTGACGGTCAGCGCATAGTTGCCGTTCGAGCACCGCGGCAGGCGCACGTCGAGCAGTTTGACGAATGGGATCACAAGAGCTCGAATCTCGATCTAATCTGGCTCACAAGCGACGGCGGCGAGGTCCACCTGATCCTTCCGGCTCGTGGCGCCGCGAGTCCGCATTTCGGCCCGGAGCGCGATCGGATCTACGTCTATTCCGAAAATGGCCTGATGTCCCTTCGCTATGACGGCACCGATCGCCGAACTATGGTGAAGGTGGTTGGAAAGACTTGGTTTCCTGCGCCCGACAAACCCGATGGCACGCCCGCTGACGATGTCCGCATCAGCCCTGATGGTCAGTGGGCTCTTGCACAAGTGAGCAATCAGGTCTATTTGTTCGCGGTTCCGAGGTTTGGTGGCGATGGTCCAACCATCGACGTTTCAAAAGCACCCGTTCCTCTACGAAAAATTACCGAAGTGGGCGGCGACTACATGGGGTGGGCGGACAACGGGAAGACCGTGGTGTGGGCCGAAGGGTCGACATTCTTCCGTCTTCCCCTCAATCAGATCGAGTTCGAGCCACCGAAGACCGATAACGAGCCCAAGCCGGGGGTGACCGAGTCTCCCAAACCGCCCTCAAAATCCGCTACCACTTCGACTGCTGCGGGCTCAGACGACGACAAGAAGGACGACAAGAAGAAACCTCCCAAGCTTCATCCTGAAGAGATTGCCGTCAACATTCAGTTTCCACGGCACAAGCCGGCGGGATCCGCGGTTCTTCGCGGCGCGCGTGTCATCACCATGCATGGCGACGAAGTCCTCGAGAACAGCGACATCGTGGTACAGGACAACCACATCGTTGCGGTCGGGAAGAGCGGTTCAGTCACTGTTCCTGCCGGCGCCAAAGTGATCGATGTCTCCGGAAAAACTATTGTTCCCGGCTTCATCGATCTTCATCCCCACTGGACGGAGATTCGCCGCACGGTCATGGATGTGCAGAACTGGAGCTTCCTCGCGAATCTCGCGTACGGCGTCACAACCGGTCGCGATCCGCAAACCGGTACGAACGACACTTTCGCCTATCAGGATCTCGTTGATACGGGGGAAATCCTCGGCCCACGCGCGTACTCAACGGGGCCCGGAGTCTTTCCCGACACAGATTTCCAATCCGTCGACGACGCGAAGTCGGTGGTCTCCCGGTACCGCAAGTTCTACCGGACCACGTATCTCAAGTCCTATCTCGTCGGGAATCGCAAGCAGCGCCAATGGATGGTAATGGCGTGCAAAGAACTTGGTGTAATGCCGACGACCGAAGGCGCTCTCGACATGAAACTCGACTTGTCGCACGCGATCGACGGCTTCAGCGGCAACGAACACAGCATGCCGATCACGCCACTCTTTGATGATGTGGTGCAATTCTGGACGCGCTCCGGCATCTTCTATACGCCGACGTTTATCGTCGCGTACGGGGGCCCATGGGCCGAGAATTACTACTACGAAACCACCGAAGTGCACGATGATCCAAAGGTTCGCCACTTCCTCCCTCATAACATTGTCGATGACGACACGCGGCGCCGGCGGATCTGGACCCGCAAGGACGAACTCGTGTTTCCGCGCCTTGCCGCGGAGGACAACAAGCTCATCAAGGCACGGGGCCGCGTACTTATCGGCAGCCATGGTCAATTCCAGGGCTTGGGTTACCACTGGGAAATGTGGTCGCTTGCCTCAGGCGGTGTTTCAAACATGGAGGTTCTCAAGGCGGCGACGATTCATGGCGCCGAAGCGATCGGCTTCGCGCAGGATCTCGGCTCGATCGAAGCAGGGAAGCTCGCCGATCTTCTGGTTCTGAACAAGAATCCTCTTGACGACATCCATAACACGAACACGATTCAATATGTGATGAAGAACGGAGAGCTCTTTGAAGGAGACACTCTGAACGAGGTCTATCCTGCCGAGAAGCCACTCGCTCCTCTGTGGTGGTGGAACGAGAAATAAGAGATCATTATTCGCTCGACCGGGAAAGTGAGGAACCACTCAGGTGGCGACACAGATTGCGAGTAAGCTTGGCGCCAACAGCGGTTTCTTCCCGCACATATGCATGCTCTTGCTCCTGTCCCAGGAATTCTCAGGACGCTCTAAGAATTCGTTTGCCAACTGGTAGTGCAGTGCAGATCGCGTTCCAGGGAGAGTTATGCGGAGCTAATCGAGAATGAAGAAGTAAAATGCGAGTTTCAATTCGGACTTGATTTCCGAAAAGTCGCTGCAAATCTCGCTCTCACGACAGACACACGTTGCTAACAATTACGAAGGGCACCGGGTCCATTTCCCGAGACCCGAGACCCGAGACCCGAGACCCGAGACCCGAGACCCGAGAACTGAGAACTGAGAACTGAGAACTGAGAACTGCTCCCCGACTACAATCTCTTCATGCGCGCAATGCAA
>Ga0126381_100007508_pt1 | contig 12141 bp, 8 predicted proteins | sample PanSoiMetPlot_28_FD_96465 | JGI IMG/M metagenome (GOLD analysis project Ga0126381, IMG submission 96465) | Tropical forest soil microbial communities from Panama - MetaG Plot_28 | ecosystem: Environmental > Terrestrial > Soil > Tropical forest > Bulk soil | place: Panama | collected 2016-02-17
CGATTGAAGCAGGAAATTTCGCCGTGTAGTTTCAGACAAGTGCCGCCACCTCGTAATCTGTCACGCTTGAAATTACGAACTCCACTATCTGTCCGTTGTTTGAAATAGGAACATCGCGGCCCGCGCGTAATAACTTCACTTGCGAGACTTTAGTCTCGCCCGGCAACTTCACGCGGACGCTTTGGGGTCCCAAGGGATAAGCATGGGTAAACCAGCCTCGCAGCATATCGGGATTGTTGTAGTTAAGCACGTGTATTGCGAAGCCAGGCTGCGTCTTCCACGCAAAGATTTCTGCCATTCCATCACCTGCCACTGAAACCGGTGCAGTTTCCTTCGTTAGCCAGCGAATCGCATTGACGAGCAACCGACCGAGATCCGGGTTTTGCGATCGCCAGTATGCGCGATCGATGTCGCCGGAAAAATATACCGTGCGGCTCGCACCTTGCTCCCGCAACACCACCGCCGGCTGATCTGTATGTTGCGTCCGCGCGTAAACCATCTCGGGAGGATATGCCGGGAAGGGCGGAAGAATGGTCATGACAGGGTTTTCAACCGGTCTGAGAGGAATGTAGTATTCGGCAAATGGCAGCAGTTTGGTATTTTCAAAACCCCAGAGCAGTGGATGATCCCGCTCCATGCGTGCATAGGTGGCATTGCCGTTCGGCCCGACGCGCTGCCCTGAGATCTTCGCGCCAAACAGGTCCGAGAGAGCCCAAGTGGGCAGCCTTTTACCGTTTTCGTCGTGAAACCCGCTCTCGAACGTCGCGAGAAGAGATCCGCCGCGTGCCGCATAATCGCGTAGCTGAGCACATTGTCCGGAACTCAAAAGCGCCGCGTTCGGAAGGATGAGTCCCTGGTACTTCCCGAGCGTCTCTAACCCGAGGTCGTCCTCATGAACGATGTCAAATAGAAATCGCCCATCCAGGAGTGCTTTATAAATGCCTTGCAGAAATTCAGTCGCATCCCGCCCGCCGGGCGGTTGGTAGAAAGCGTTCGTGCGCTGCGGGAATACAACGCCCAGCGTGGCCATCGAGCGTTGATTGACAAAGTGCGGTTCGTTTTTAGCGAGCCATTGATAAAAGTCTCTGCCGGTCTTTTCCCAGCGGTGATCCTCGGGCTTGCCCCCCAGCCAGTGATACCAGGGCGTCATACCGCTGGCGACGGTTTGGGCCATCCACATAGTGGCTTCGAGCGGGGCTTTCGAAGTGTGACGCCACAGAAGTGAGGTGTTTGCGTATGCGCCGGTCACATTCGTGATGGTTCGGCCTTTCATCACGGCCTGTGCTACCCGCCCCTGCTGCGTGCAATCCCAAATTGGTGTTGCACCGGATCTGCCTTGATGATCTGCATTGAACCAGCCAGCCGTCCCGGCAATCCGGCTGAGATTCGTGACCGCGCGGATGCCGCCGCCGAGGTTGCCGACATACACGCTGTCCCACTTTTTCTGTTTCGCGGTGTTGTCCCATAGTTTCCAGATCTCGAGCACTCTGGCGAGATGCTGGTCATAACCTTCCGAGCTCGCGGGATCTGCCAGTTTCTTGCACGCATCGCAATGGCACTCGGGCGGCTTTCCGGTGCTCGGCCAGCCATTGGTAAAAAAGCCATCGACATCGTAATGGGAATTCACCTCCCGAATGATGGCCGGCATCTGTTCCGTGAAATAAGCCGAATACATACAGGTCTTGTATAGCCACGGAGATTCGGAGTTCACCACCGGCTTGCCGTCTTCGGTCCGCTCGACCCACTCGGGATGGGCCTTGTAGGCTTCTTCGTATACGTAGTTGCAGTCCATGCGGGCAATTACGCGGATGTCCGCTGCTTTCGCAGCTTTCGCGAAGTCGCCGAACAGATCGCGATCGCCCAGGAATTGGCTGCGATGGTGATACGGGATGTGGGTTGGATAGAACGCCATGATGCCGCCCGCGTTCAGCAGCAGCGCGTCCAGCTTCAAGCTCGACCAGTAGTCGATCCACCAGCCGATATTCAACTCGATCGGATCGCGTTCATTGAAGTTTGTCTGGCCGCAGCGCCGCATCGTCGCATACCACGGACGGCGCTCCGAGCCCGCCTGTTCTGTTCCAAACAGATGTGGCGCAACCGCTGTTGCTGAAAGGATGCCGATCGCATCGCGTCGTGTAATCTTGTCGGCTATATGTGACATGAGCTCTACATGAGATTATGTGCCTCTGATAATCTTCAGCTCATGTGCCGACCGTCAGTGCTGCTACTGACCGCGCTATTCATTTGCCAGGCTGCACGTGGGGCGACCGAGGCGAAGAAGCTGAGTGAAACGAGCTGGTCTGTGGGCAATGAGTTCGTTGAGCGGAAAATCGCTTTCGATCGGGACCACGGCCTCGAAACCGAAAGTTTGAAGTACAAGCTCACCAGTCATGACTTCATCTCGCATGCTCGGGGCCGCGACAGCGACGCCGGTGAGTTCAGCTTTGAGGCAGATAGTCACGAGCTGACAGGGAAGAGTTCGTTCACCCTGCGTGGATCGGATCTATCGAGCGTTCCCGGCGGCAAACTCCTGAGAGTCGATCTCTCGAATGCCAGTGGTCACCTCGATGTCTCCGTGTTCTACGCGGCCTATGACCATCACCCCGCGTTGCGCAAATGGCTGACCGTAACGAATCGGGGAAAAAGCGCAGTCTATCTCAGTCATTTCTGCTTTGAGACCTTAGCGGCGGGGCCAGGGCAGGCTTCGGACTTGGAGGTCTCTGCGGGCTACGGCGCCACGCCTCGCGAGTTGTTCTTCACCGGCCGGGTTTCGGATCCTGCCATCTTCGTGCGTAACGCAAAAACGGGCGAGGGCTTCGTGATTATGAATGAAGCTCCGGGTTATCTGAAACGCACCGAGATCGGTTCGGGCTGGTCGGAGAAGTTCAGCGTGATGTACGACACCGATTTATTCCCGTTCGGGCGCACCGTCAAACCCGGTGAAACGTTCGAATCGGCCAAGAGCTCACTGGTTTTCTTCCTCGATGGTCACGGGCTGGAGGATTCTCATTGGGCGGTGCCGCGCTACGCGGCCCAAATCGTCAGGCGCCGCCGCGGCACGACGAAGCCGCCCTGGATATACAACACCTGGGAACCGTTCTTTCGCAATGTCAGCGAGAACAGCGTCAAAGAGCTCGCGCAAGTGGCGAATCAGATCGGGATCGATATCTTTACCATCGACGATGGCTGGCAGAGCGAATACGGTTCAAACGATTTCGACCGAACGCGGTTCCCGACTGGCTTCGCAGGCGTGAAAGCGACACTGGACAGCAACCACCAGCGGCCTGGTTTTTGGGTGCCACTAGCCGCGATCAGCACACAGGTCTCAGACTATCGGTTGCATCCTGACTGGGTTTGCCGGGATCAAAGCGGCGCTCCGAAGTTTACCGGAACTGCGGCCGGGCAGCGCGCCGTCATGTGCCTGGCGAGCGGCTATCGGGATCTCGCTCTGGCGCGCCTGACCAACCTGATTGAGCGATACCATCCCGCGTATATCAAAGTCGATCTCACCACCGTCTTCAATGCCTACGGCGAACAGCCGGGTTGTTACGCATCCGGTCATTTGCATCGGACCTGGGCGGAGTCTCTCACGCGCATCTATGAGGCTCTCGAATATATCGGGAATCAGCTTTACCACACGCATCCGGAAGTGCTGGTTGATTACACGTTTGAGCTTTGGGGCGAGAAACATTTGATCGACCCCGCGCTCTTGCAATGCGCCGATCTGGACTGGCTCAGCAATGTCAGCGATGGCGAATCTGAAGATGGAGGGCCCCGCAACGCGCGTATGCTCCTTTACTCGCGCGCGCCGTCCATTCCCGTGGAAGCCATGCTCATTGGTAACCTGCGCGCTCCCACCCCGTCGATCGAAGAGCGCTTTGCCACCGAGATTGGCGCAGGGCCGCTGCTTTTGGGTGATCTGCGCAAATTGTCCCCAAGCGAGCGCAAATGGTACGGACAAAAAATCCGCTGGTTCAAAGAGTTTCGCAGCCGGGCATCGATTGATGACTCTTTCTTCCCGCTTGGGAATTGGATGCAGCCGAATTCAGCCGCATGGGACGGATTTGCGCGGCTTAGCCGTGAATCGGGCGGAATGATTGTGCTTTTCAAGAACCGGAGCGCCGCCGTTCCTATCGACGTTCGGTTGCCCGCGCCGCCCGGCGCGGTCTATCACGCGAAATCGATCGTGACGGGTCGGGACCTCGGCAGTGTGAACACCGCCGGTCTAACTCGCGGTTGGACAGTGAATTTTCCGGTCGGCCACTTGATTGAGATAATCGAGCTCAACCGATAGATCAGCGGTTCGCGCCGGGCTTGTTTTTGGCTCCGCTGTAGAGGATCTGGTCGTTGGCCTCCAGCACCTGAGAGTGAAATGCTACCGCCTCCGGATCGAAGTCGGCACGCGGGGCCGGTTCGTGCAAGAAATAACCGTACTCATCCGTTCCGCGCACCAGCGTTGCGCTGTCAGGCACGTCGGAGAGCTGCTTCACATACGTTGGCACATACCGAATGGCGAAACCGATGCGCCGAAAATCGCTGCCGTTCGGCTCCGAGCCATGAACCAGCAGCACGTGATGCAAGGACATCTGCCCAGGCGTCAGTTCGATATCCACTGCTTTCGACTCATCGACCTCCACCGCGATCTCCTGGCCGCGGCTCAACAGATTGTCCGTCGCATACGTCTCGTGGTGCGGGAGTTGCCGGAGCGAATGTGTTCCCGGCACTACCCGCATGCATCCGTTGGCTTTTGTGCTGGGAGTGAATGCCACCCAGGCAGTTACAACATCGGGCTTCGACAGGCCCCAGTACGTCGCATCCTGATGCCAGGTGACCCGTGCGGGGTCGTGTGGGTTCTTCGTGAAAAAACCCGAGCCCCAGCACAGCAGATTGGGTCCCAAAATGTCTTCTACCGGATCGAGAATGCGAGGATGGCGGATCAGTTCGTTCAGCCAGGTCAAAAGCAGATGAGGCTTTCTGTTGATGCGAGCCGGTAGGCGGCCGCCCTCGCGTGCTTCCAGTTCTTCAACACGCCGACGCAACGTCGCGGTTTCCGGATCGGACAGGACCGGAAAAGGAAAAAGAAAACCGTCCTGCTGATACTCTCCTAGCTGGTGTTCAGTAAGTGTCTTCCCCATGCGGTCCGCTCCTCAAGCCTGCAGTCCGGGCGAGTGTAATACCACCTGAATGAAGACTAACATCAATATTCGTTACGTTATTTTCCTGGCTGCTACCGCCGCGCTCGGAGGCCTGCTCTTCGGCTTCGACATCGCGATCATCACCGGCGCGGGTCCGTTTTTGACGGTGACGTTCCACCTAAGCGATTTGAGTCTCGGGTGGGCGTTTAGCTCTCTACTGTTCGGCTGTGTCCTCGGCTCGGCGATCGCGGGACGGCTGACCGATTTCTATGGCCGCAAGAACATCCTTCTGGTGGTCTCCGTACTCTTCGCGGTCACTTCGGTCGCAACCGGTATGGCCCCCAACTTCTCTGCGTTCATAGTAGCGCGCTTCATTGGCGGCCTGGCTGTGGGAGGCGCGTCCATTCTGTCGCCCATGTACGTTGCCGAAGTCTCGCCGCCTTCGCTGCGGGGAAGGCTCGGAACGTTGTACCAAATGTCGATTGTTACCGGCATCCTCGCCTCATACGCAATCAACTATCTGTTGCGGGGCGTAGGTCCCGCGAATTGGCGCTGGATGTTCATCACAGGCGTTGTTCCGTCGCTGCTCTTCTTTTTACTACTCCTCGGAGTGCCGGAGACGCCACGATTTTTATTTATGGCGGGCAAGGAGCAGCAAGCGATTGCGATTCTGGAGCGTATCGCGGGCCGCGAGGAGGCCGAATTCGAAGCTTCGGAAATCCGGGCGAGCCTCGTGAATAAGCGAAGAGCATGGCGCGAATTCCTCCGACCGGGCATTCGACGCGCTGTTTTAGTCGGTTTCTGCCTGGCTATCCTTGTTCACGTCTCAGGCATAAACACAATCATTGACTATGCTCCGGCCATCCTTAAGTCTGCAGGTTGGAAAATCGATGCCGCCCTGTTTTCCACGCTGATCATTGGCCTGACCAACTTCGCCTTTACATTCGTATCCTTCTGGGCCATCGATCGCTACGGCCGCAAGCCCCTCTATATCGTCGGCTCGCTCGGCATGACCGCCGCTCTTGTGATGCTTCTGTCATCAGTCCTTTTGGCGCGTTTCGAGAGCACCGCCATCCTGGTCTACATACTTGCCTACCTGGCGTTTTTCTCTTCGTGTATCGGACCCGTTTTCTGGACACTGGTGGCCGAAATATTTCCGAATGATTTGCGCGGCACGGCGATGGTTGTTCCCGTGCTCACACAATGGATCGCAAATGCTGCAGTTGTGCTTTTCTTTCCACTGGCATTCAACCAGCTGGGGAAAGGAATTACGTTTGCCTTCCTCGCCGCTATGTCCCTTTTGCAGGCCATATTCACATGGTTCTTTGTGCCCGAAACCAAGAACAAACCTTTGGAAGAGATTGAGGAGTATTGGAAAAACTCCGCCGCGGCGAGTTCCGTGCCCCTCGCAAAGCGCAGCGGCTGACGCTAGAATTTTTGCCGCGTAATATTACGGGCCCGAGTGTGGTGTTCTCGGTCCTTCGATTTAGTCGAAACCTTAGGGCAACGTGTTCCATCTCCCTCGAAGAACGCCCGACGGCGAGTCACAATTCGGCGATTTCGTCGTGTTTGGGAATCCAAAGGAGAAACAGCGCATGAGGATTCGATTCTTTGCACAAACCGCCGGCATCCTGCTCGCCGCGTTGCCACTTCTGGCTCAACAGCAGGCCCAACCTCAAACCCAGCAGGGATCTCAACAACCAGCGCAACCGGGATCGTCGCAGCAGTCTCAGGCACAGCCGCAACAACAGGGACCAAAACCGAAATCGCAGCAGGAAGTGGAGGCCCTGCAGAAAGTGAAAACGGCTTTGCAGGCCCATGATCCGGATGCCGAAATTCAGGCAGTCACCAACGTGCTCGAAAATTTCACAGACACGGATTACAAACCTGTGCTCCTTAATATCGCCATGCAGGCTTCGGCGCAGAAGGGCGATTATGCCCAAACCCTTGTCTGGGGCGACCGCATTATTCAAAACAACCCAAATGATGTGCAGGCGCGGGTCATTCTGGCGGAGGACATCGCGCAGCATACGCGCGAAAACGATCTAGACAAAGAACAGAGCCTGAAGAAAGTCGATGACTACGCCAATAAGGTCTTAGACCTGCTCAAGACCGCTAATAACCCTCCGGCTGGTGTCCCGCAAGAGAAGTGGACTGAGTTCAAGAACCAGTTAAACGGACAGGCTTACGATGCCCTTGGGCTCGCGGCAGACCTGAGGAAGAAATATCCGGATGCCGTGGGACATTTCAAAAATGCGGTCACTAGCGATCCTAACCCCGTATCCACGGCGCATCTCGCCAAAGCTTATGTCGACAACAAGCAGTATGACGATGCGATCACGACAGCCGACAAAGTCCTGGCCATGAATGAGGTTCCGCCGAGTGTGAAGCAATATGCCCAGCAGCAAAAAGATGCTGCAACGAAGTTCAAAGGCACTAAGTAGCGGCATATATGTAACGGCGTGCCGAACAAGCTGAACACGCCGCGCGCCATAATCTCAGGCATGGACGCCGGAACCTCACATTGGAAAGATTGCGGAGTCAAGATCGTACGGGCCGGCGAGCTTGACCCAAACACGCCCCAGACTCCCGGCATGTCGCGGGCTGCAGCCATTACGTATGCTCGCACCGGAGCCACGAAACTTTGGGCAGGTACGGTTGTTGTACAGCCTGACGCAAAGACAGGGCCGCATCATCACGGGGAACTTGAAACCGTTCTCTATGTCGTAAGAGGACGCGCGCGCATGCGCTGGGGCGATCACCTTGAGTTCAGCGATGAAGCGGGCGCTGGCGATTTCATCTATGTCCCGCCGTTTGTACCGCATCAGGAGATCAATGCGCGGCAGAACGAGCCCTGCGAAGCTGTCGTCGTCCGCAGCGGCCAGGATCCCATCGTCGTGAACCTCGATATCGAGAGTCCGGAGCCGGCCAGCGCGGGACGGCCTGACATGCCGTTCCACCCGAAGCCGTAGTCCCGCCCTCTCGCCGCCATCCTTTATATTCCTTCGTACAATACGTGTTGAGCTGCGCTCGAACTTTCCCGTTAATTGAGGTAAGCATTCTGGCCAAATCAGCAATCGCAATCGCTTCTGTGCACGTCCTTATGCTGTTTTCAGCAGCAGGAATCGCGGCACAGGGCCTTCAGCCTCCTCCGGCTTCGCCCCAAGCGGGCGCCCAGGCCCCCGGTGCGCAAAACGCTCCGCCACCGAATGAGCCGACCCCTCGTGGCGGGTTTGTACCGGGACAGAAACGTGCTCCGGGCGACCAGGCGCAGATCAAGCGAGGCAAGACGCTATTTGACATCAATTGCCGTGGCTGTCATGGCCCGGATTTGCGCGGCGGCGACATGGGAGGTCCTAATCTTCTGCGTTCGCAAGCTGCTCTCAGCGATCTCAACGGAGAGCTGATCGTTCCGATCATCCACGGAAGCCGCCAAAAAATGGGGATGCCCGCGATTCCGCTAAGTGATCCGGACGCAAATGCGGTAGCCGCCTATGTGCGCAGTGTCATCCAAACGATCCAGGGGCAGGGCGCACCGCCTTCCGCGGGTAAGGAAGCGCCCAGTATCCTGATCGGAAATGCCAACGAAGGCAAAGCCTATTTCGCGACTAAGTGCAGCGGATGCCATTCCGCGACCGGTGATCTCAGCAAGATCGCATCCCGAATTACGGATCCCAAGCGGCTTCAAAATAACTGGCTCGCCGGCGGAAACCCAGAAGAGGAGGACGAACCGGAAGGAACCGGTTCGAGCGCTCGCACAGTGACAGCCGTCGTAACGCTGCCTGCTGGGGAAACCGTGGAAGGCAAGTTGGTCCGGGTGGACGAGTTCCTGATTACCCTCGTCCTCCAGGATGGATCTCATAAGACATTTCGCCGGACGGGAGACACGCCCAAGGTAGAGATTCATGACCCGCTGCAAGTCCATCGCGACATGCTCTCGGAGTACAGCGATAGGGACATTCACGACGTAACTGCCTATCTGGTGACCTTAAAATGAAGTTCGGTCAGATTGTTCTCGTCGCTTCACTCCTCATTGCACCTCTTCTCGCCAACGCGCAGGGCAATGGTTTGAATCCGGCCGATATTCTCAAACCGCTTTCCGATTCTTGGCCGACCTACAACGGAGACTATTCCGGCAAGCGCTACAGCGCGCTCAAACAGGTGAACCGCTCAAACGTCCATCACCTTACGCTCGCGTTTGCAGCTCAGATTACTCCGGGAACCGGCGAAGAGAATGAACACCACAGGAGGCGTCATCAATCGAGTACACCGGTGATTCTCGGCGGCGAGGGGCCCGGCGACATTAGCATCCGGGGCGGCTCCATCAAAGCGTCGGTGCTCGTAGTGGATGGGACCTTCTATTTCACGATGCCCGATAACGCCTGGGCACTGGACGCCCGCGATGGGCATGAGCTGTGGCACTATTTCTGGAAAACCAAAGGCGGCACCCACATTGGAAATCGCGGGCTCGGCATGTGGCACAACTACCTGTTTATGGAGACGCCCGACGACTATCTTGTCTCGCTCGATGCCAAAACAGGCAAAGAGCGCTGGCATAAGTTAATCGCAAACGTAGACGACGGATATTTTTCGACGCCCGCGCCGATCGTTGTGGGCAATCATGTCCTGGTCGGCACGGGAAACGATATTGACTCGCCGGGTTTCCTGGATTCGTTTGACCCAGAGACTGGCGAATTGCAATGGAAGCACTATACGGTCCCGATGCAGAAGGGCGATCCGGGCCTCGACACCTGGGCAAGTCTCGATGCCGCAAGACACGGAGGCGCTCAGACCTGGACGCCAGGGGCATACGATCCGGAAACGAATCTCTATATGTTCGGCACCGGTAATCCGACTCCGGCCTTTACAAACGGGACGCGCGGCGAGGGCGACAACCTTTTCACCTGCGCTCTTGTGGCCCTGAACGTAGACACCGGCAAGATGGCGTGGTATTTCCAGACCTCGCCTCACGACATGCACGACTACGATTCGGCCCAGACTCCCGTACTGGTGGACGCGATGTTCAACGGAAGGTTGAGAAAGCTTGTCTTAACAGCGACCCGCAACGGTTATTACTTCACTATTGACCGCACAACCGGGGAACATCTTGTTACGAGCAAGTGGGGCCAGTTTACTAACTGGGCATCGGGCCTAAATCAGTTCGGAGGGCCGAAGCTCAATCCGGAAAAGAACGCTACTGTCGGTGGATCGCTGGTCTCTCCTGGCTCCGACGGCACGATTAATTGGGAGCCGCCTGCTTTCTCGCCGGAGACGGGCCTACTCTACGTCTCCGAGCACAATTCATTTTCTGAGTTCTATCTGACAGACCTCGATCCACGCGGTTCCATGGGGCTCGGCGGCAAAGAAGAAGATGCGATCGGAAACGGGGGAACCTATCTTACGGCAATCGACTACAGAACAGGAAAACCCGCGTGGAGACATCGATATTACAGCGACGGAGGAGGAGGCGGCGGCATGCTAGCGACTGCGGGTGGATTGGTCTTTGCCGGTGACGGCGCGGGAAGCCTGGTCGCTCATGATGCAGCCACCGGCAAACCGCTTTGGAACACTCGTATTGGCTACGTTACCAATCCGCCGCAAACGTACATGCTTGATGGCCGTCAGTATGTGATTGTGGCGACCGGTGATACGCTCTGGTGTTTCGTGATGTATTGAAGTAGAAACCTGTCTAGCAGTACTTGTGACGTAACAGCAACGAAATTGTCATTGCTTTGAATTGAAAAGTCGCCTACAGTAACTCCTACTGGCTACTCAGATAAGGAGGCCTCCGATGCGGCCGCAATGGCGTTTCGCGTGCTTCTCCCTTCTGCTAGTTTCATCCACGTTGTACGCACAGAAGGACACCTCATCCATCTCAGGGACCATCCACGACTCGAGCGGGGCTGTCGTTCCCAACGTACTGATCACAATTCGTAACATCGCGACCAACGCGGAACAAAAGACCAGGAGCGATGCCGTGGGCGAGTATGTTGTCCCGGCACTCCATCCCGGGCGTTACAGTATCAAGGCAGATGCGGTCGGTTTCGTGCAGAGTCTGGTTGAGGCGGTACCACTCGATGTGGACCAGCGGCTTCGGGTTGATATCAGCCTCAGACTGGGCACTTCCGAACAACGCGTGACCGTGTCAGATATTCCCCCGCCGCTAAACACGGAAGACATGACCGTCGGTCAAGTCATTCGTACGACTCAGATTGAGGACTTGCCTCTGAACGGCCGGAATTTTCAGCAACTCGCGGCCCTGGTGCCAGGAGCTATTCCGAGCTACGGTGCGCGGGATAGCGGACAAGGTGGCGTGAGCCTCAGCGGCACCCGGTCCTTCGACAATTCCTTCTTATTGGATGGAGTAAACAATTCGACGAATACGGCCGAGATGCCTACCCGGGTGAACCTCACGGTTTCGCCCAACCTTGATGCCATTCAGGAGTTCAAAATTCAGAGCAGCACCTACGACGCTCAGTATGGAAACACGGCCGGGGGAACTATCAATATCATCACCAAATCCGGCACGAATGAGTTTCATGGAACCGGGTATGACTATCTGCGCAACTCGGCTCTCAATTCGAACTCATGGGAAAACAACCGGGGCGACATCCCTAAGGGACACCGGGAGCGCAATCAGTTCGGCGGAGTGCTTGGCGGCCCGGTCTGGATACCAGGCCTCTATAACGGTAAAGACAAGACCTTCTTTTTCTTTGACTATGAAGGTGTTCGCGACATCCTGCCGCCGGGATTCATGAATGTCATCGTTCCTGACGCAAAGATGCGAGTGGGCGATTTTTCTGAGCTTCTGCCGGGAGCCGCAGGGAATCCTTCACGTTCCAATTTTGTCTTGGGCGCGCCCTACCTCAATAATGTGCTCCCACAGAACCTGCTCGATCCGGTCGCAAAAAACCTGGCAGCCCTTTATCCTCTGCCAAATGTTCCGGGAACGTTGAACTATCAAACGTCAATCCGAAACACGTTCGACAGCGACAATTTGGGCGTC
>Ga0126381_100007509_pt1 | contig 12140 bp, 9 predicted proteins | sample PanSoiMetPlot_28_FD_96465 | JGI IMG/M metagenome (GOLD analysis project Ga0126381, IMG submission 96465) | Tropical forest soil microbial communities from Panama - MetaG Plot_28 | ecosystem: Environmental > Terrestrial > Soil > Tropical forest > Bulk soil | place: Panama | collected 2016-02-17
ACTGTCCCGGCGCAATTGTCCGTCGTAGTCGGAGGCGCGGCAATACTCGCTGAACACTGGCCGGTTACATCCGGCAACACCGGTGTCGCAGGTGGCGTCGTGTCGTGCACAATGATATTCTGCGTTGCTGTCGTCGTGTTGCCGTTCCCGTCATCAAATGTCCAATGAACCACTGAGGTGCCCTGCGTGTTGCGAGTCAGCGGATCGCTGGTCGTGCCGGTGACTGTCCCGGCGCAATTGTCCGTCGTAGTCGGAGGCGCGGCAATACTCGCTGAACACTGGCCGGTTACATCCGGCAACACCGGTGTCGCAGGTGGCGTCGTGTCGTTTACGGTGACGGTCGCGGTGCAGGTGTTGGAAGCACCATGGTTGTCGGTCACGGTCAGGGTCACCGACGTAGTACCGAGGGGATAAGGGCCGGCGGGCGATTGCGACAATGTGATCGTGTCGCCGGAATCAGGGTCAAATGAACTATCGTCGATAGAAGCAGTGGCGGTGCAATTGGCACCAGCCGATACGGTCACATTTTTACACTTGGCGACCGGCGGATGGTTAGCTGGCGGCGTGTAGTCCAACAAAAGCACGGGGCCTTGGGTTTTGTCGTTAGGGCCGTTAGCTTCAGTGGATCCGTAGGACCCCTTATTGTTACCGGAGGCGTCTTCGGTCGCATCCTTGATACACCATCCAAAGTTAGTAAGAGTGGGGGGATTGTTGACGAAACCCTGAACGTCGTTCGTCACCAACCAGCGGACCAAAGTATTGTTGGTCGTTCCTGGGGTTGCTGCAGCGGTCGCCGCTGCGTTAAAAAATCCGACGGAATTTTGGTTATTCCAGGTAATCGTGCTTTGCAGCCATGTCTGAGCAACCCGATGGGCGTTATGTACTCGCCCCGGATTATTCGGTGCGGTGGTAAGAAGCATCCGCAGCTTTGCTGTAGTAACCGTGGCTCCCGACAAATCCGCTGGGTTGCTCAGATCGAACCGAACGAAAACTCGCTTGTTTTGAGAATTAGTCTTCGAATCAATGTCTAATGTGAGACCGGCACCCGGAGGCAACCCCTGCACAGTGCCAGCGTTAGCGATAGTCTGATCAACAAAGTTATCGCCGCCCGCGCCGCCAGTGGGGACAGCGCCGAAGATCACTGCGCGGGCGATATCAAATTGCCGACTGAGGGTTGGCGAAGCAGGAAAAACCGCACTACCGCATACGCCGTTGGCATTTGCCTGGTAGATGTTCACAGTCCAAACGCCGCTCGAATTAGATGCCGGAACGGTAAATGAGTCGTCATCATTTCCGTTCGTACCCTCAAAGTCGTGAGTCTGGACCACGTTATTCGAAGCGTCGCGCCACTCTATTCGATTGCATCTCTGGGTTTGCGTTCCAGAAAGCCTTGCATAGACACTGCTGCCCCAAGTGAATGCATCCTTGGCAGATGTTCGTCCTGAGTCTTCGAAGAAAGCCAGATTGATGGCATCAGTAAATGTTGCCGATGCGGTGAGGCCGGAGGTTTGGCCGGTGCCCGTCACTTGCATCGTCGCGCCAATGAAGTCGTTGCTGAAGATGTACCAAGTCGTGCTGATATTGCCGTTCTCGTCGGCGACAACGTCCCACGGTTGGAACGACTGTTGGATGGGGTCCAACTCGATCACAATCATGTTCACGGTTTCGCCGGGCTGAAATCCGGTGCCGTCGATGTACACGTAGGAGTACGGTGGGTAATCGTCGAGATTGGTCGTGAGAGTCGGCCCCTCGTTAGGTAAGTCGCCGCCATCTTGGGTTGACCGTTGACTTGAATGCTGCGTGTTCTGGGCTGCGGCAGCGCGGCTGTTACCCAGATTAAATACCTGCGTCGCGAGCGGTTCGTACAGCTTGACCGCACGTACGGCCGAAGCGCGCCGGGCGCTCAGGTCAGTTCCGGTGCCAGCCTGGGGCGTTTGCGTTTGGGTCTGGGGCACCGCAGTCGCCTGTGATGCGGCCGGAGCCTTGGCGGCTTGCTGCGGACCAGCGACGAAGTGACCGATCACGCCGATCAAAGTTAAGGTTGTTAGTTGCAGGGCTACGGCTAACGCCGCGCCGATCTCCTTTTTGCGTCGGATTAATTTGCTCATGGGGGTGCTTCTGGGGTGCTTTCTGAGGTTTGGGGACTGGGGAGTCTGGGGGGAATTAGAGGGGGGATTACAGAGTCATTGGAATCAAGTCGGCGTCCGCCGCGGCGGACGCCCTACAATGTTGGGGGTGAATGCGGGAACGGCGGTGGCGAGACTCCGAAAGTTTTCGCGAGCAAAGCCGCCGTTCTTTGTTTGTGCCCGGTGGGAAAACAATGAGACTGGCATTCGCCAGCCTAGCGAGTAAAAGGGGGGAACTAGGTTAAGCACAAATGTTCGAAGTGGCGCAGAGTTTGTTTGGTCTTTAACCGCTTGTAAAGAAAAATCCTTAGGTTTGTGTTAGGGGACTATCCCCTATTTTTTGAAGCATAACCCCCTAGGGAGTTGTCGAGGATGTTATTGCTTTGGAAGTAGTTTGCATAGGTAGAGTGCTTTCCCAGTTAGAGGAGTCTGGGGTGCTTTCTTCGTTGGGGGGTTGTCTGGGGGGAACTAGTGGGGGGATTGGGGGTCTGGGGGAGTGTGAGGGGAACTAGAGGGGAAAGGGAATTTTTAGAAAGAGGTTGATCAAGAAACGGCGGTCTGCCGCCTCACGCTCGCTACAGCGAGCTTCGGCGACACTAGGGAGACCGCCGTTCCTTGTTGATGTCCCGGTGGGAAATTGAAGAGAAGTGAGCGCAGGCACCGGCACGAACGAGCATTGCCTGCCGGCCGCCGGTCTCATTGACATGCCGTTTCCATTTCTAGTCCTTGCGACGGGAACGGCGGGTTGAAGCCTTAAAAGTCTCATCTGGTAGTGTACTCGGTGGCGGCGGAAATGGCGTCTAGAAGAGTGCGGTCGTGCACTGGTTTAGAAAGGAAAGCTGATGCCCCGCCCGCCATGGCGCGCTCGCGGGCCTTCGGAAGATCGTGGCCGGTAACAATGATGACAGGAAGCGCTGCGCATTTCCGGGCGAGTTGTGCCTGTACGTTGAACCCATCCATGTGCGGCATGCACAGATCGAGAACGACGCAATCCGGCAGACGCGTCTCGAGCGATTCCAAAAATTCCGGGCCGGACCCGAACGTCTCCACGCTCAAGCCGGCGGAACGCATCAAGCGCGTCAGTGCTGCGCGGACGGGTTGTTCGTCGTCAACGACAGCGATGAGCAGATCCGTTTCGGTCACAAGCGCGCGAAAGTAAGAAATCCAGGCAGTCCGCGCAACTAGACCTAAGGCTATTATACCTTGGTATATTATACTTTAGGCTAGCTTAACCCCGTAGCGCTCCGTCAAGCGCGCCAACTCTGCGACTGATTGCACCCCCATTTTTTCCATCACGTGTGCGCGATGCATTTTAACTGTGGCTTCAGTGATGCCGAGGTCCCCGGCAATTTGTTTATTCAACTTGCCGGAAACGACATGCTCGAGCACTTCCCGTTCACGCGTTGTAAGCAAGTCGAGCCGGTCGCGGATTGCGGAAAGTTGGGCCTGTTTCCGGCGAGCGATAGCGTCTCTTTCAATAGCCGCGCGAACCGCTGTGAGCAGATCCTTGTCCTTCACGGGCTTCGAAAGGAAATCAAATGCGCCACGTTTCATCGCCTGAACACTCTTCGAAACATCACCATGGCCGGTAAGAAAAATAATCGGCAGCATGCTATCTTTCTGGCTTAGCGTCGCCTGGAGCTGAAGGCCATCGACCTCAGGCATCGTAATATCAAGCACGAGACATCCTGGCGTGGCTGGATCGTACTGTGCAAGAAATTCCCCGGCTGACCCAAAAACGGCTACCGCGAAGCCAGCCGAACGCAGCAAACGCGACACGGCTTTTCGTACCGCTTCATCATCGTCCACGATAAATACAGTGGGGGCGAATGGAGCAGGCATTGGTAAAACAGTGATCACTGCCTCTTTTCGACCCCAACGACGGGCATGCTGAAATGAAACGTCGCGCCGCAGCCGGCATTATTCGTGGCCCAGATTTTCCCCCGGTGTGCGTCAATGATGGTGCGGCAGACGGAAAGGCCAAGTCCCATTCCCTCCTTCTTGGTCGTGAAGAAACGTTCGAAGACTTGTTCCATTTTTTTTTCGGGAATGCCGCCGCCACAATCGGCAACGGAGACCCGCACTGCGCCGTTCTCCGATTGAGAAGCGATGAGCAGCCGGCGCTCCGAAGAATGATGATTGGCCATCGCGTCGCAGCCATTCACCATCAGGTTAAGCAATACCTGTTGAAGCTGGACCCGGTCCCCTGTCACTGCGGGCAAGTTCTGCGCGAGGTCAGTATCGACGGTTACGTTTCGATTGACGAGATCGCTGCGCATTAGTTTCACGACGTCCCGTATCACTTCGTTTAGATCGACATCGTCGCACTGCGCTTGAGGTTCTCCCTTTTTTAGCAAGTGGCGCAGGCGATGGATGACTTCGCCGGCGCGTTGGTCTTGGTTCACAATGTCATTGAGGATGTCGCGTATCTCATCAAGATCGACAGCGTCATGGGCCAGGAATCGCTGGGCCGCCTGAGCGTTACTGAGAATGGCGGTGATTGGGTGGGTTAGCTCATGCGCAAGCGAGCCGGAAAGCTCGCCCACTGTGCTTACACGCGCAATGTGCGCCAGATCGTGGCGCTGACGCGCTGCCTCTAACTCGGCCAACTTCCGCTGAGTAATGTCAACAATAGAAGCCAACACGAGCGGACCGTTGGAGGTGTGAATGGGACTAAGCCCGATTTCGACCGGTACGTCGCTTCCGTCTTTGCGCCGCCCAAAGAGTTCCCGCCGCTCTGCGCCTATCGGGCTAGCTCGCGGATGGCTAAGGTAATCGTGCCGAAAGTCCCGGTAGCCAGACCGGAGCCGCTCGGGAACAAGCATCTCAATCGGACTGCCAAGGAGTTCCTCGCGCGAGTAGCCGAAGGTTTTCTCGGCCTGTAGATTCGCCAGAGTGATCTGGCCTTCGTGATTTACCATAATCATTGCGCTGGGGGCTGCTTCAACCACCCGGCGGAAGCGCTCTTCGCCGACCTGTAATTCAGACGCGAGATCCGCCGCTCGCACCGCGTCGTTGCACAACTGATAACCAAGCGCGACCACGATGCCTAAAAATGCGAAGCTAGCGAAAAAGGGGACTTGGATGATTCCCAAGATCACCAACGCGAACTGCCCCGCCACAATCGCGCCGAAGAAACTCGTGGTACCGCCGACGATCAATGCGCGCTCCCGATCGCCCCGTCGCCAGACAGTAATCGTAGCATCAACGAAAAAGGCAAGGAGCACCAGCAAGGTTGCCTGATTGAGTAAGCTCCAAGGATTCGAACTACCTAGCGGAATCGACGCTGTCTCTCCACCCCAGGCGACGTGCCGAACAGCGGTAATTTCCTCGTAGTAGAGATTCGGTGTAAAGGCAAAATTGACGATCACTGTCAGGGTCTGTAGCCCGCAAGCGCCGAAAGCCATCCATGATCGTCCCGCGTGCAGATAAAGCCGCGTAAAAGCGACGAGTGAAAGAACGAGCACCCACGTCGTCAGTGGTCGCCAGCGTAGGATTGCACCATATTCCTCAGGCGTATCGGCACGGATTAATTGCATCTCATATGCGGCAATCAGGGCAGCAGACGCCGCGATACAGGAAAACAGCAGATACACGAAACTCTCGCGCTCTCTGCACCAAACCGCCAGATACATCGTCGCAAGGGTCAAACATGCACCCACGTTTATCGACCAGACAATAGTGATCCAACTCATCGGCTAATGGCGACTAACTTTGGGTCTTTATTGTTCGTTGGATCGCGAACCTAACGCAAGGCCATTTGCCAGCAGGAAGCCGAGTCGCAAATGCGAATCTCTTGATCCGGGGTAGCTGGGTAATTCCTGTTCTTGTTAAAAATTCCCGTTTTAACATTTCTCCAAGAACTGCGAAGAGAAGGTCTCGAAAAGTGAACAATTCCCTTCTCGGCTATTGTCCACCCTCCTACGAAAATAGTGGAACAAAGTTGCCAAAAAACATTCTGCGACTGCCAAAACTTCAAAGGAATTGATTGATCTGGGTTGGAACACCTCCGCTCTAAATGGCTTGAATTTTTAGTGAGGTTTCCACGGCTTGTAAAGAAAAAAGGTTCGCGTTCCGGGTAGGGACTATCCCCCTATTTTTTGAGACAAACTCCCCTAGGGGGTGATGTGAACAGAGGTGAACAGATCAGGATTTCTCGTCGGGAAAATATTTCTTAGGGACAGCCTGCTGGCCCATCAAATCGTTAAATTGTTACATCGCGTCTTCGGAGTCACCGGCGCCAGAGGCGCGTGCGCTCCCCATTCCGAAACGCAGCGCGTGTCTACGTCAAAACATCAAACCTCAAATGACTGCGCTGGGAACAGCGCACGCTAACAGAGAATTCCTTTAATCAGGAAAAAAGGAAATGAGGAAAATGGGAGAGAGGGCTTCCTGCGTTCTTGCTTTCCTTATTGAATTTTTCGCTACGCCGCTGGGAAACGGACGACTTTCTTTTTGCTACGGCTGATGATGTTTGTCGGTGGCACGAAGGTGACTTCCACGTATTTCTTGGCGCAGGCCACCAGATCGCGGCCGCAACTCAGGTCAAGCTTGTGTTTGATGTTCTCGCGATGGCTCTCGATGGTTTTGACGCTCAGGTTGAGTGAATGCGCGATCTGGCTATTGCCGAGGCCAGAACCTAACAAAAAGAAAATGTGCGTCTCGCGGTCGGACAATTTTTCAATGCCAATGGACGGACGCGGCGAGCGATGTTGTTGGTCTGACCGCGTCTCGAGCGACTTCTTAAACGCGCGCATGGCCACGTCGTGGCTGACGTAAATGTTGCCGCTCGTGATTTCGCGAATAGCGGTGAGTAGCTCTTCCTTCGGCGCTCTTTTCATCACATAACCCTCCGCACCCGCACGGAAAGCGCGCTCGGCGAAAATGGTCTCCTCGAAAGCGGAATAAACGAGAATCAACAAAGCCGGACGCTCCGATTTGAGACCTTTCAGAAATTCGAGGCTGTCGCCGGTACCTAATCGCAGTGCGGTCAGCAGCAGTTGCGGCTTGCATTCCTGGAGCTTGTGACGCGCATCACGAATGTTGTCAGTCTCCCCGCAGACCATCATGTCGGGCTGAGAATTCAGAAAATGCGCGACGCCATGCCGAAGCAGCGGGTGCTCTTCCAAAATCAAAATGTGAGTTTTAGCGGGATGCTTTTCTTGGGAGGACATTTTTCTGGGGAGGACATGAACGGGCGTGAGCGGTGCGCTTTTGTCCCGTGCTTTTTGTCATCCGCGCGGTCCAAATGTCAAGACCAGAATTTCTTAAGGAAATTCACCGCAGGATCACGAAGGTCGGAGGGATCGAATGAGGAAAGCAGGAAAACAGGAACCCGAGATCGAGGAATGGAATTTCTGACATAGAGTGTAACGGTAGCGCCGAGCGAGGGTAGGAGCAGAGCGAGTTCAAAATACACAAGAATCCGCATCCTGTTTTTTCTGCTTTCGTAATCGATAAGTCTCAATCTGCGGCTGCAACGGACGCAAAGTGACGGCCGGGCTTTCAAATCTGCGTAATCTGCGGATGATAAAGCCCTACTTCAGAAACAGGTTCATGCCATCGAGATCGATGATGGCGTGGCATATGTAGAGCGTGTCCATGCCGAGGATGCCGGCGATCTTGGTGTCGCCTTGTTGCAATGCGAACCGAGGCAGAGGAGCGACTCCGAATTTCTCCGGCGACATCCTGTACGAGCCGATGCTCAGGTCGTTAATTTTTGCCGCATTGATCCGTTTCGAAGCTCCGTGGCCGAATTGAGCAGAGATCCGCGTCGGTTCCACGGGGAATCCGAGCGATTTTACGAAATCTTCGTGCAACATGGTCACAAACGCGCCGGTATCGATCAGGAGACGCGCAGGTTGACCACGGATTGCGCACGGCACGATGAGCGCGCCGGTTTCCGCCCGTTGTATGGGAACGCGGGTGTATTTTTCGGACGCGGCAACAGGACCAAGACTGATGCGCTGAGCTTGATCGACTTTGAAGAACACAAGCTTCGTGCGGCAATTAATCAACGCCTTATGACGGAGCAGAATGTCGAGCCCGAGCACACCATCCTCATCACGGGCGTCGGCGCCGGAATGAGCTGATTCACGTAACGCAACGGGGTTGCTCCCAAAATTCATGCTCCCGGCAGCGATATTCTGCGCAAGACCAACAGGCAACAATTGGCCGTTAATTTCGCTACCCATTCTGAAAACCTGTGTCGGTACGGAAAAACGAACCTGGTTCATGGCTCGTTGGAATGGTGTTACGCCGGCTGATTCGGCAAAATCATTATTCAGGATGATCTGGCTCGCGCCGGTATCGACGAGCAAATTCGCCGGACGTCCATTGATTCGAACGGACATGATCATTTTGTTCATCCGCCCGTAGTGCACTCGCACAGCCTTGTATCCGGATAATTGGATACCGGAGCGATTTCTGACCGCGCCAAAGACCGAGAGCGATGCGAGGCAAGCCACTAGCATCGCTATCCTTTGCAGCCGCCGCATTCTCGCGTTTCTCTGGAGCCGACGCGCCCTCGCGTCGCAAGCGGCCCGGGGGCGGGCCGTCTCCAACGATCGCTGTGCTGCTCTCACAACCCCGTTGGACAATCGATAAATTCCCATGGCACCCTAAATCGTTTTGATAGATGTGTAGCGAGCGCTTTTACGCCGAACACTTCGGTCGCATAATGTCCGCCGAGCAGAAGATTCACGCCGACTTCCTCGGCGGCAACCGCCGCCCAGTGCGGCGATTCACCGGTGATGAATGTATCGATTCCTTCGTCTGCGACCCGGTAAATTTCCGAGCCGGCTGCTCCGGTCACAACGCCTATTACGCGTGTCTGTTTCGGACCGAACCCGAAAACTTTTACCGTAGCATTTAACGCCTTCTCTAATTTGCGAACGAGTTCACCGCGCGACAACGACACGCGGAGTTTTAGACCGACCGGCTGGCCCTTCTCTTCCAGGAACGGTTGTACTGATTTGAATCCGAGCGCGGCGGCGAGCTGCGGGTTGTTGCCAATTCGCGGGTGGATGTCCAGAGGGAGATGCGCGCTATAGAGCGCGATGTCGTTTTCAAATGCGAGCCTCAGTTGCCGGCGCAAGGCACGTCGTATTGGCTGGAGTCCTGGCCAGAACAAACCATGATGTACAATTAAAAAATCGATGCCTCGTTTTTGAGCCTCCGTCAAAACACGCGTCGAAACGTCAACCGCCGCGCCGAGGCGCGTAACCCGGCCAGAATTCTCGATCTGGAGACCGTTAAGCGCATTGTCCCAATCGCCCACGTCGCGAATGTGCAAATACCGGTCCGCATAACTCACAATCTCGGAAAGCGACGCCATGACTACTTATCAAGTCTGAAGCTCCAAAGCCCAAGCAAATCTCAATCGGCCCTCGAACGAAATCCTAAATCCCAAAGTTCCAAATCTCAGGCAAGTCTCAATGTCTAATAGTTGTGAACCACGGATAACGCGGATGAAACAGATAAGTGAAGAACAATGCTTTCATCCGTGATTGATCCGTGTAATCCGTGGTCAAGAATTTTTGGGATTTGGGTTTTGCGATTTAGAACTCGCTGCCTTCGGCAGCGTCCATGGCCGAAAATAATCCAGAAGGATTAGTCGACTGCGCTTTTGCTGTGCGCATTCGCGTTGGACAAAACGAAAATCGCTGAGCGGCGCAAATTGAAATCCGGCGCTTAGCGGCCGGAAAAAATTGTCCTGATGACTCGGCAGAATGTAGCGCGGTTGCAGCCGCTCGAGGGCTACGTGCAATCGTGCGCGCGAATCCGGCAACGCCACGCCTAGAATTGCAAGATCAACCGACTCGTTAGGCGGCAACTGCGCCGGTGTCCCTCCAGAATCGATGTAAATGCGCTGCCCGTTCACCTCGATGAAGAACGCGAGCGGTTCCCCGCAAATCCAGTCGGAGGCACGTTGCGGCGCCTCCGATTGCGAGCGTTGTTGATCAAACGGCACTTTGCCGAACAGTCGATCGTGCGTCGCGGATAACACGCGAATCTTCCACGGACCGATTTGTCGCACGTTGCCGGGTTTTACTGCCTCGCCGTATGAAACACCCGCGCGTTTAGCCAGGTCAATGGCGGATGTCGACGCAATGAGGTGCGCCTTTGTCTTTGCCATCAGAGCCGGAACATCCAGCAGATGATCAAAGTGTCCGTGCGTCACCAGAATCGCGTCCATCCGGCAATTACCGGACGCGAGATGGCGTAGTCCATCATTAATGCGGGAGGTGTTCGGTTGAATGTGCGAACCAAGTGCTACGCTCCAAAGGTCCACGCGTGAGAAGTAAGGATCCACCAGCAAAGCGTGTCCTTTGAATTCGAATTGGTAACCATTCGTGCCGAGATAAGTCACATGCACGCCGTCCCGCGATTGACCGAGAGAATCTGCAACCACCAAATGCCGATAGGAGTCGAGTCCACCGCCGAGAGCTTGCGTGGATAAAATGAAGAACAGGAGAAGACGCATGCTATCATGGATAATGTAGCTGGTGCTGATAGAAAAAGATTAAGCGTCCACGAAGCACGCCGACTACATGAAAAGAAGGGAAACCTTACAGTGTTCGTTACAGGAACTTAAAGAGGGAGACAGCCGGCGTCGCCGACGCCGGTTTTTAGAACGAGCGTTTCAGCCGGGATCATCGATCCCGGCTACAGCGCAGCGCGGACATTTTCTTCTCGACAAGGTCGACGCCTCTTTCAAGACTCCCCGCGGCATCATCAACAACAAATCTGGATTGGGGATCAGGGTAGAAAGATCGCTCCCGGAACTTTCTTCCCCTTTTGAGATGAGCAGTGCCAGGGTTAAGCAACCGGGCAACTCAAACAAAGAAAGTCTCTACATGAAAATTCGACCATTAGTTCACATTCTGTTCCCGATTGTCTACTTGGTGCTTTTGTCCACGGCGCAGGCGGTTGTTCCGCTGCCAGACGGCAGTTATCCAGGGTTCACCAAGGCAGAAGGAACAAAGGCGCTTCAAAACCTCACTAGCGGTGTCGCGAATTCAGGACTTGGTTGGTATTCGCTTTTTACGAATAGTACTGCCAGTTACAATACCGGCGTAGGTGCAGCGACGCTCGTGTTGAACAACGCCGATGAAAATACGGCGACTGGGACCGGGGCGCTTTTCCTCAATACAGGTGGCAACGGCAACACGGCGACGGGCGCGTTCGCCCTCCTCTTCAACGATGCCGGCGTGGCAAATACTGCCGTCGGCGATCAAACCCTGTACAGTAACACTGAGGGCAACTTCAATACGGCGACCGGTTTTTTGGCATTGCATGACAACACGGGCTCGGGCAACACGGCAAATGGCGTCAGTGCGCTCCAACATAATACCACAGGCGGCTTGAACACGGCCGTTGGAGGAAACGCTCTCTCTGACAACACTGATGCTGACGAGAATACAGCTATAGGCGCCGATGCGCTGTCGAGCAACACCGTCGGCAGTGAGAACACAGCCATCGGAGCTGGTGCGTTGTCAGCTAACATTGATGGTCTCGGGAATACGGCCATCGGCTTTCAAGCGTTAACTACCAACAGCCTTGGCCAGCATAACACCGCCACAGGTGACAACGCGCTATCTAGCAACACCGGTGCCCAAAACACGGCTAATGGTGCCAACGCTCTAGAGTCAAACACGACTGGCAGCGCAAACACCGCCATCGGCAGATTCGCCCTCAACAACAGTACGACCGGTGACTTCAACATCGCGTTGGGCCACGGGGCCGGAGATCAGGTCACCACAGCCGCTAATGTTACCTGCATTGGCAGCGACGGTGAGAACGTTAGCAACAGTTGTTATATCGGCCGTATTTTCGGCGCAACGTCTGCCGGGGGGAGTCGCCGTCATCGTGAATGCAGCCGGTAAGCTCGGCACGACGCCTTATACGCCCGTGTTCAGATTTGCTTTTTAGCCGCGTCAGCGCAATCGTCGAAACGCTTTAAGGAGGGAATCAAGTCGATGGCTACAGCTAGTGAACCGCTGTTCGCGCTAA
>Ga0126381_100007510_pt1 | contig 12139 bp, 6 predicted proteins | sample PanSoiMetPlot_28_FD_96465 | JGI IMG/M metagenome (GOLD analysis project Ga0126381, IMG submission 96465) | Tropical forest soil microbial communities from Panama - MetaG Plot_28 | ecosystem: Environmental > Terrestrial > Soil > Tropical forest > Bulk soil | place: Panama | collected 2016-02-17
CTTCCACGCACGGGCACAATCAACTCTGAACGGGCCGGCACATCGCACTTGTGACCAACTGAGCCTGGGTGTGACTAAATTGTGCCTTGATCCAGTTGATTTCGAGGTTGGCAAGCGCTGCAAGTTGTTGTTTAACAAGATCCTACTAAGGCATAAAAGCGCTTTGTAAACCGAAGGTCGGGAGTTCGAGTCTCTCTGCCGGCACCAATTGCTACGTGCTTGGCGAGTTAGCGAAGACTAACTCGCAATAGTCTCTGCGACTAATTCGTGCCTACGTCCTCCGAATCGACGGCACGGATTGCACCGAGACGTTCCGCGTATGGCGCAAGCTGATCCGCCGCAAGATGAGCATAGCGGCGCACCATTGCCGGACTCTCCCAACCGCCCAACTCCTGCAACGCGAACAGCGGCGTGCCGTTCTGCACGTGCCATGAAGCCCAGCAGTGCCGAAGATCGTGCCAGCAGAAATCCTCGATGCAGGCGCGCTTGAGCACGCGGTACCACGCCTTCGTGCTGACTTGCTTGATCGGCTTTCGGCTGAAACTAAATACGTGCGACGGATGCTTACCGACCTGCTTGCGCACGACCGCCATCGCTTCGCCGTTAAGCGGCACGGCGATAGCCCTTCGCGCCTTGGCCTGGTCAAGATGCACCCACGCTAGCTGTCGCATTAGGTCCACGTGCTTCCATTGAAGACCGGTTACATTCGCCGCGCGCAAACCGGGCGCGAGTGAGAACGTAGCCATGTCGCCAGATGCTCAGGCAACTTGGACAACAGGCGCTGCGCTTCTTTGCGAGTGAAGAACGGAGCGCAGTCGATTAGTTCGGCTGCAAACACCTTCCTTGGGAAGGCTGGAACGACGTAGAACACGCAACCGTTTCTGTTGCATTGCCACAGTCTGAACGAGAGTCCTGCTGCTGGAGCCGCGGCGCGGCTCAGGAGCATGTCGACGGCAACAAAGCAGGCAACGAGGCGAACACCTCGTGCTCAAATTTCGCCAGGTTTTCTAACTAAGTTGGACGGACTCGCCCGACTGAATCAGCACTTGGCAATGCAGCAACTTCGGGAGTAACCCGCTCTGCGTTTCACGTACTTGCGACTCGAATTTGAGTCGGTTTGACATTCCAATGACAATGCGTCGAACTCAAACACCCTTCGGCCCCACAATGCAGGCCACGCAGCTTTGATCGATGTCTGGCAGCGTCTTCCAATCCGTACCGTGGAAGTCCAGCATCGCGGCGTAACAAACCGCGTGGTGCTGGCAACCCAGGTTATTTGGATCGAGCAGCAGTAGCGGGTCGTACTTGATGTCCGCCTGGGCCTCGTCGGGCGTGAACTTGATGGCACGCGGCAACGCCGCGTAGCCCAGAGCAAAAGGCACCGTCGGCACGAGATCGCGCGAGTAGTTATAGAGCGTGTATGTCGCCACGTTTTGATCGAAGTAGTCTACGAAGCCAACGTCGCCGGTATGCGGAGACGCGAACATGCTGGTTGTGACACGATCATCCATGTGCTCGATCGTTGCGAGATCAAGCGCGAGGTACGTCGCGAGGGCACTACCAAGGCTATGACCCACGATGGTTATCTTGCCATCGGGGACTGCAGCGGCGATGCCCTTCGAGGCACGAACTGCCTCGCCGGCAAATTGACCGTTGGAATACGCGCGGTAGCTCATCGTATCGTAGATGGAACTGAAGCCCATTTCGACGTGTCCTTTGCTCGCGCTGTGGGGAATCGGCAAGCCCTGTGCGTCCTTCAGCCACTCCAGCAAACTGCCGGTGCCGCGGATCACCGCAATGTACTGGTGCTGATTCGCCCGGGAGCGCGCCAGGAAGCCATAGAAGACCCTGAACCCACTCGGTCGCATCACCTTCTTGTTGAGCTTCTGATCCAACTCGATGAGCGCATCGCTCGCACTGATGTAGCCGACCAATTCATGTGCGGCAGCCAGCGCGGGATCGAAGGACGGGTCGGCTTTGTCCTGTTGACCGGCATCGCAAAGTCGTCGAAACATGTCTTCGGCGCGCATCGCGGTAAGTGCCATTTGTGCAGCGAGTGGATCGTCGAGCATGAATTACCTCCAAACCTGCGCACTAATATGCCTTCGACGTTGTTGAAAATGCTTGGCGACTTGATCACGAAGCGCCGTGCGCCAGGCACATTCGGTACTGTACGCCCAGAATCTTGAGTCTGCACCTTGCTAACGTCGCCTTGACATTGCGGTGGAGGGGTCGCCAATGTTGCCCGGGGTGACAGCAAGAAGGCAGAGCCGAGAGACGAATTAATCGATGATTATCGGAATCGAGCGCAATCGGAGAGTTGTTGCATGAACCACGTGAATATTCGCCAAGCCGCAAGCTGAGAATTCCGAATGTCTGGGATCGCGGCTGCGCGATGATGCATCGGGTGAACCGGACCGTGGCTGTGGCGATGACGATGCCGCGCATGTTGTTCACGGCTTGATAAGGACGCTGGCCAAGGCTTCGATATCAGGGTAGATTTGCCTGTGCGGCAGACCGTGCGGCCTACCAAGAGGCTAGAAGGGGTTGGCGGGATTGGACACCCGCGGAACCGGGAAGCTGTCGTGGGGTAGTTTTAGTACCTCCAAGGGATGCGCGTTCGAGGGGAACGCCGATGAGTCACAAGACTATCGGTAAGGGGAAGCGCAGAGACGCGGCGGCAGTGCCAAGCGACGGGACAACCTGGTGTATTGGTTGCGGCGCCCTCTCGCCTGCCATCGCAAACTTCTGCTCGCAATGCGGCGCGAGCCTCGTCGATCGCGAAGCTCGTGACGACGAGACGACCCGCCTTTATGACCGCAGCGACTCATGCCTGATTGCTGAGCCCGAGCGTCGTCAGTTGACAGTCGTCTTCTGCGACCTTGTCGACTCGACGGGGCTCGCCGCGGCGGTCGACCTGGAAGACTTCAGGGACATCATTGAGACATTTTCTAAGGCGGTCGCCGGCGCGATGACTGCCTTCGGTGGGTATGTGGCCCGGTACATGGGCGACGGTGTGCTGGTCTACTTCGGCTACCCGGAGGCGCATGAAGACGACGCGGAACGCGCGGTGCACGCTTCGCTCAAGACCCTCGATGATGTCGCTTCGTTAGGGGTGCTCGGCCAGCGTCGGCTGCAGGCGCGTGTGGGTATCGCCACTGGCCTGGTAATCGTGGGGAATATCCACGCAGCCTCCACGATTGGTGCGCTCGATGTCGCTGGCGAGACAGGTAATCTGGCAGCCCGCTTGCAGGGCAGCGCTCAACCGGACACTATCGTTGTCGCGCACGCGACAAGGCGGGTTGTCGGCGAGCTCTTCAACTGGCGCGACCTCGGCGCGCTTAGTCTCAAGGGATTCCGCGAACCGGTGCAGGCTTGGCAGGTGATCGGAGCCAAATCGGTGCCAAGCCGTTTTGACGCGCAGCATGACATTTCGCTCGTGCCGATGCTTGGACGCGATGAATATCGAGAAACACTGCGAAGAGCGTGGGACAAGGCGCGGGAAGGATCGGGTCAGACTGTCCTTATCTCTGGCGAGGCGGGGGTAGGCAAGTCACGTCTCGCCGTGTCGATCCTCGAGGAGACGAAGCGTGAGGCGCATGCGACCTTGCGCTACTTTACTTCACCGTACAGGCAGGCGTCACCGTTGTTTCCGTGCATCCAACAACTCGAGCACAAACTTGGGTTCTTGCGCGAAGACACACAGGAGATGAAACGGACGAAACTCGAGCGAGGCCTCGTCGGCGCGCCTGAACAAGACTTGGCGCTTATTGCAGAACTGCTCAATCTACCCGCTGACAAAGACACGGGTCGACAGCTGAGCGCGCAGGTCAAGCGGCGGCGGACGATGCAAGCATTGCTCGGCCAGTTGGAGCGTATTGCGCGAGACCTGCCCACGCTCATGATCTTCGAGGACGCCCAGTGGAGCGACGAAAGCTCCCGCGAACTTCTTGGCCAAGTCGTCGCGCGGCTCGCGCGGCTCCCGGTGCTGCTGTTGGTGACAGCGAGACCGGAGTTCCGACCGGAGTGGACCACGCGCGCACCGGTCACGACGATCAACTTAAATCCACTGTCGGCGGAAATAAGTGCTGAGCTCGTCCGGTGTGTAGCCAGGGAACACCCACTGCCTCCCAGGGTGATATCCGACATCGTTGCCCGGACCGACGGGGTGCCACTCTTCATCGAAGAGGTGACGCGTGCAGTGCTCGAAGCTCAAACAGGACGAGTTACTCCCGAACCAAATTATGGGCCGACTGTTCCGCCGCCGCTTATTCTCCAGGCGTCGCTGCTGGCGCGCCTCGACCGGCTTGGCCGGGCACGCGAAATCGCCGAAGTTGCGGCTGCGATCGGACGTGATTTCACGAGCGACCTGCTGGCGCTCGTTGTCGATTCGCCCGAGCAAGTCCCGCCGCTGCTCGGCCGGCTCGTCGAATCCGGGCTCGTGCTGCGGCGAGGCGTGGAGAAGTCGGACTATACCTTCAAGCATGCGCTGATCCGTGATGCGGCATACGGCATCATGACCCGAGATAAGCGACGCGCACTGCACTCACGGATCGCGGAAGCCCTCGAACAGCATTTCGCGGACACCATTGTCAACCAGCCCGAAATCCTGGCATGGCACTACTCCGCGGCAAATCTGATCGAGAAGGCTGTGCCGTATTGGCTGACGGCCGGGCAGCAGGCCCTGCGCCGCTCGGCGATGGCGGAGGCGCTCAGACATCTCGGCCGTGGAATGGAGGTGATTGCAGGCGCCGAAGAATCGCATTGGCGGCTTCAATCCGAGCTCGATCTCATGATCGCGATCGGCAAGGCGCAAATTGCTACGCAGGGCTACGCGATGGCAAGCACTCGCGACACGTTCCTAAAGGCGCACAACTTGTGCGAGCGACTGGGCGATCCACCGCAGCTGCTGGCGGTGTTGCATGGGCTGTGGACTCACGAACTGCTGCGCGGCGAATTTCCCACGGCCCAGGGCCGGGCAGAGCAGGTGCTGGCACGAGGCGAAGCCCGCAACGATTCGATGTGGTTGCTGATGGGCTATCGTTTCAGCGGCGTCACCCAGCATCCGCTGGGGAACTTTCATGAAGCCCGTCGGCGCCTCGAGCTCGGTTTGGAACTGTACGACCCCGCGAAACAGACGATGTATTGGGCGTTGACGGTCGACGATCCGAGGATCGTCATGCTGACGTACCTGTCCTGGTCGCGAATGTGCCTGGGCGAGTTCGCCGATGCCCGGAGGTTGAGCGAGCAGTCTGTCACGGAAGCTCGGCAGATGGCACATGTCTACACGCTTGCTCACGCGCTCAACGGTGCGTCGTTCGTCGCGTTGACCATTGACACGCCAGAGGCAGCGCTGCGCAGGCTGGATGACCTTGCCGAGGTTCTCGCGGACAACGGCATCGCGTATTACGACGCAGTCGAGAAGATCTTTCGCGGCTGGTGCCTTGCGGCGACCGGCAATTTCGACGACGCCATCCCGCTGCTGCAACGCGCCATGGCGGACTACCGCGCGACCGGCAGTCTCCTTTACTTATCCGGCTTCCTGCGCATGTCAGCAGAGGCGCATTGCGGGGCTGGACGTTACACGGAAGCGACAGAACTGATCCGGGAATCCATTGCGATCGTGGAGTCGACCGGTCAGCGCTGGGACGAGGCCGAGTGCCGGCGGGTGCACGGCACCGTTCTTCGTGCTTGCGGCAACTGCGCTGCGGCAGAGGAAGCTCTTGTGAGGGCCTGCCTGGTTGCCCGAGAACATGGCGCGAGACTTTGGTGGCTTCGTGCCTCTTGCGCGCTGGCCGAGCTGTACATGGCGCGCGATACGCCAGGGTTGGTAGGTGAGGTGCTCAAGCCAGTGCTCGCGTCCTTCGACGAGCTCTCGGACGCACCGGATCTGCGGCGCGCACGTCGCCTCCTGGAAACGATCGAACCGACTCAGGGGCGACTAGAACAAGTAACAAGACAAGACAACGTGGCGAGATGAACATCCCGGGGCTCCCTGCCAATGTGTCGACCGCGCAGCACGTGCGGCCCAATCGGGCGATCGCAGCCTGGTTCGCGAGTCCGTTGCAATGGGTCGCGTGGCTCTTTCGCACTTTCTATCCGATTCCGCACCTGTTCGTCCCGATTTCGCGATGGTCCGGTTGGTGGGCGGCGGTGACGCGATTCGAGGACGTCGCGGAAGTGTTGAGCCGACCGGATGTATTCGCCGTGCCGTTCGCAGCCGAGATCGCGCGCCTCAACGATGGTCAAGCGCCGGGGACGCCGTTCATCCTGGGCATCGACGACAAACGGGAGCACGACCGGCAACTCAAGCTCGTAATGCAGGCGTTCCCGCGCGGCGAAGTGGCCTCAATGGTCACATCCATTGCGCGGGACGCGGCACAGAACGCCGTGCGAGCCGCTGCCCACAAAGCCACCGCCGGCGCCAGCGCGAGGATCGACGCCATCAGAGAGCTCATCACCGACATCCCGATTACCCTTTGCGAGCGCTATTACGGGGTACCCGTACCCATTCCCGACAGGGAGCGATTCGCCGCAAACGCGATGGACGTCAGCGGGCATCTGTTCGGGCTGCCGCCAATCAAACCAGACCCGGCGATCGACAATGCGGCAGACGTCGTCCGCGCGGTTGTCGATGCTGCGATCCAGTTGGAGCTGTCGCACCCGAGCGCCCGATCGACTGTGCTCGCGCGGCTGATCACAACGCACAAGGCGGATCCGAGCCATTTTCCCATCGAACTGGTTCGCGCCTTTCTCATGGGCATGATCATCGGCTTCGTGCCGACCAATACGATCGCCGGAGGACACATCCTCGAGAAGCTGCTTCGCAACGAGGCGTTCATGAAAGCGGCGCGCGAGGCCGCGCTCGCCGGAGACGACGACCTGTTGGAGCGTTGTCTGTTCGAGGCGATGCGCTTCTGGCCCTTGAACCCCGGCCCGTTCCGGATTTGCACCCGTGATTTCGTCGTGGCAGCGGACACCCGGCGGGCGAAGAATATAAGGAAGGGAACGAAGGTGCTCGCGTCGACCTGCTCGGCGATGTTCGACTCGCGCCAGGTGAAGCAGCCATTCTACTTCGATCCCGACCGTGCCGCGTCCGACTACATGCTGTTCGGCTATGGCATGCACTGGTGCGTCGGGATCTTCATCGCCCAGGCACAGATCACACAGACCTTCAAGGCGCTGCTGGTCCAACGCAACCTGCGCAGCGCACCCTGGCCGAAAGGAAAGCTCAAGCTGCGCGGCATTTTTCCAGATCATCTTTTCGTCGAGTTCGACCGTGTGAAGCAGCCATGAATCAGGCGTTCATCAACGTCCCGATTCCGTTCGATGCGGCGCATTCGCAGCGGGTCAATGCGGTTCTCCGGGGCTTGACTGAGCTTGGGTCCGGCAACCGGCCCAATCAGGCCATCGAGCGAATCCTCACGAGCATCGGCATCGTGCATTTCATGAGCATCACGGTCATCGAGCCCGAGTGCCCGTCCGAGCAAGATTGGTCCGGTAAGCCTCCAGTTCCAGGATCGCGGCAGGGAAATTCCTATCTCTTTATCGAGATGACTGCGGACGGTGGCTGCGCGGAAGTGCTTGCGATCCTGGGTGCTAGGCTGGGTCCCGAGTTGCGGCGGGTTCTGATCGCTGCCGGGTTGACACCCGGGAAGGAGACCCTGGGGGCTTATCTGCTGCGCCATCGCAGAGTGATCGGCGCGGCTTGGAATTCACAGGCACTTGGACAGATATTCAGCGGCTCGCCTGGGATGACCGCGCGGCGCATCTGCCACGAGGAGTGTCTCGCTGCCCGCATAGGCGCCTTGATCGACCAATGGGGGGCAGACGGTGAGTGGCAGAGACTGTCGCCGCGGCAACGGCTGGATCGGGTTCGAGACCGCATCTGGCAGGACGGTGACACGAAGTGGGCATTCGTCGCAGAACCCGCACCGCTCATCGGCGCAGATCCAACGGACGAACCAACGTTTTCCCAGAAGGTGAGAGCAGGGCTGTCGATCTTCCATGGGTTGCTATGGCGGGTTTATGTACCAGCGGTGCTGATCTGGCTTGGCCTCTGCATTGCCACAGTAGTAATTCAGGGTTGGATCGTCGGGCTGATGTGGTCGGCGTTCCTCTTCGTATTCTTCGTTCTGGCGTCTCTAATCACGGCCGGAGTCTTCTATTGGTCGTTGCGCCGCAAGGAACAGACCGATCAAGAGGACGACCAAACGCCGCCATCGAGACAGGTGGAAGCGCTGATGAAGGTGGAAAACTTCTCCTTCTCAGCTCAGAACCACCTCGCTTCGGTATCCCGTCTCAAGAGTGGATGGCTGCGGCGACTCACGTTGCGCATCGCGTTCATTGTTGTCGGGACAGGCCGAATCGTCGGAGCCCCGGGCTTCCTTGGCAGGAACGGTGTCATCCATTTCGCGCGCTGGATGCGTCTCGATGATAAGCTGCTATTCTTCTCGAATTTCGATAACACCTGGGAATCTTATGTCGCGGACTTCATCGCGGATGCGCCGAGTGGTGTAACCGCGATCTGGAGCAACTGCATCGGCTTTCCCAGGACGAAGAGCCTGTATCAGGGTGGTGCTGCGCGCAGGGACCGTCTCGTGCGCTGGGCGCGGAGGCAGCAGCATCCCACATTGTTCTGGTATTCGGCGTACCCTCCGCTGACAGCCGAGCGCATACGGATCAACGCCGCGATTCGCCAGGGCATTGCTTCGGCAGCCTCCGATGATGATGCGCGCGATTGGCTCGCCCTCTTCGGTTCGAGACCGAGACCCGCGACTATGCTGCAGGTGACGGAGATCCCAACGCTCGTCTTCGGTGGTCTATCAAACCTGAGCTACGGTGCGTGTCACGCGATTGAGTTCGTTAATGATGAACCCCGCTGCCGCGAATGGCTGGGCGTGGCTGCAGCCGCTGCAAGCTACGGCGAGTCGCAACCAGGCCAGGAGTCAGCGGTCGTCGTGGCTCTGTCTGCAAGCGGCCTCAAGAAACTCCGCGTGGGCGAGGATGCACTTAGAACCTTCCCGGTGTCGTTCCAACAAGGCATGTGGCGCGAATGGCGAGCGCGTGAGTTGGGCGACGCCCGCGAGAGCGCGCCTGAAAAGTGGAAGTGGGGTTGCGGTGCGGAGGGCAGTACCGTCGACGTTCTGGTTCTCGTGTACGGCTCGACTTCGGACAATCGCGACGCGGCGTGGAACCCATTACTTGCTAAAGCGCAACAGCTGGGTCATCGCATCGCCCCCTCCATCGAGCTGGCCCCCGTCGTCAAGCGCACCAGCGCGGCGCACACCCATGCGGGTTCCCAGTTGCCGCAATACCCCCACGAGCCGTTCGGTTTCGCCGACGGCATCTCGCAGCCGATCATTCGCGGCTCGCCGCGGGCGACAGATACGAATTCGAACAACGTGGTTGAAGCGGGCGAGATCGTCCTCGGCTATCCCGACAACACCGGCGAGATCCCACCATCACCGTCGATTCCGGATGTCGACGACCCGAATCATCTGCTCCCAGACAGCGGAACCGATCCATTCCGGGTACGGCCGGAGTTCTCTAGCTATGAAGCCGAGGGCAGGCGCGACCTCGGCGCCAACGGGACCTTTCTCGTCGTGCGGCAGCTGGAGCAAGACGTAGGCAAGTTCAACGAGTGGCTTGAACAGGCGGTCGAGCAATTGATGGGGCTGGCGGTGGTCGCCAAGAAGGGGAATAGCATCGCCATCCTTGCCGGAGATCAAGCGCAGGAACCGGTGCTTGCATCCGAGTCAACGTGGAGTCGTCGGAGCAACTTGAGTCCGATTGATTGGAGGGTTGGCTCGAAGGATCGCGAACGCATCAAGGATGCGATAGCCGCCAAAATGGTCGGCCGCTGGAAGGACGGCACATCACTGTTGCGCAACCCCCGGTTGCCCGGCTCAGAACAAGATCCGCGGGAAGAGCCCGACAACGAATTCCTGCTCGGCGCAGAAGATCCAAGCGGGCTCGCCTGCCCGTTCGGCGCGCACATCCGGCGCGCCAACCCGCGCGATACGCGCTTTCCCGGCGCACAAGATGAGATCGACTCAACCAACAGGCACCGCGTCTTGCGTGTCGGCCGCGCCTATGTAGATCCGTACGCTCCTGACAAGCGCCCGGGCGGGCTTCTGTTCATGTGCCTCAATGCGGACATCGAGCGGCAGTTCGAGTTCATCCAGAAGACTTGGCTTCTTAACCGTAACCTTCACGGGCTCGAGAACGAGGCCGATCCGTTCATGGCTTGCGGGTTGAGGCAGTTCACGATTCCGACGACGACCGGGCCGATTCGGCTAAAAATTGAAGCTAAGTTCGACTTCGTGACAATGAAAGGTGGCGGTTACTTCTTCCTTCCGGGTCGGGCTGTCCTGCAGTACCTCGCGAGGCCGCTATGAAGCGATGTAGTGCCAGTGTTTTGCCGCCTCGCTGAACCTGTCTTGTCCGATATCGCAACGCAAGTGATCGCCCGCGCGAATGGGCTGGTTGGGAATCTTGTCCGCGATCCAGAGGTCGCACATCTTGCGAATCAAGTCGAGCGCGGAGCGGTCCATGGAGTCGACTTCGAGTTTGAGGAGATTCAAGAAGTCAGCTTCACTTAGACCAAACGGAAGGCGCCAAGCGTTCTTTTTCGTCACCGGATCAAGATCCCAGATCGGGCTTACGAAAGGGCAGAGACGTACCACGTTGCCGTTGGAGACTGGGGCTCCTCCGCGCGGCATCCTCTGGCCCAGCGCCACGTGAGCATGAAAAGTTGCGGCGTCCGGCGGATCCCCGACGATCACCGTCGCAGCTTTGCGTATCCACGTGAAGAGACAATTGTTGTCGGGCGCTTTGCCCATCGGTGGAGGTGCGCCTTCGGTGGTCAGCGGCTGCACTGTAGTCCCCGTACCAAGGCTCAACACGCGCATATCCGCCGCGTGGCCGGGGCGATTTGCAAGGGCTTCAACTACGGCGGCGAGCACGGGGTTGTTGTACCCCGCCAGCGCGCCGTCCCAGTAGCGCCCCCCTGAAACTTCAGCCGGTTTGTCGTAGTAAATGACGGGCGCGTTCGTCGAGGCGTGAACCGCCTCGACCAGCGTCGCATCGATCGGTGGAGCGGAGCTTTTGGTGACGCTGTTGACATTGGAGCGGAAGAACGAAGCCCGCTCCCGGTCGTAGTCCAGGGCTATCACGAGGAGGTTGACGTCGGACTTCAGATACGATGGCCAATCCCGCAAGTTGATCGTCGACGGCAGCGGTTCACCCACCTTCCGCCTGCGGTCGAAGATCTCTCTAAGAGCCGCGAATTTTCCTTCTGCCGAGTAACGCGGAAGGACGTAGCGAAGCAGGGGGACGTACGCCACCCATCTTGGACTGAACATTCGCCGCACGGTGTCGGGATCATCGTAGAAGCCAGCGATCTCGAGTGGCGTATAGTTGCAGCACAGCGCAGTGAGCACGATGCTTCCGCCGGAGTTGCCGGCGATGAAGTCGAATTGGCGGACGATCTCCCGCCCAGGCGTATCGTCACCGTAGAGCCTGCCCAATGCCCTCGCGTGAACGCCTGCACGACTACCGGCGCCGTCCAGCGCCAGGATGCGAATCTTGGTCATGGCTCCCCCCGCCCCTTGGTTCTTGAGCCTGCCTTCTAACTGTGTATACCCCATCTCTCAGTATATCCGCTTCACTTATCACACCTCGTCCCCAGCTGACCGCGTCCTAAATAAACGACGCTGCAACCGTCCGGGAACCGCATCACGTCGATCCCCTCGACACCTGCTTCCTCCATTTCTGCGAAATCGATGGCAACAGGCCGAGCGACGTTTCTCGAGGCGTGCAGGCTGATCGGTGCGAATACGATGCTTCGCTCGAATCCGGTTCCAGGCTCGCTCTCGATGCGCAGCGCCTGCGTATTCAAGTTCGCGGGATCGACCGGAGAGTTGAAGAACTCGCTGTCGGGCCGGTTCTTGAACGTGGACCACATGCTGATCTTTCGCCAGGGGTTGTCCGGCTCCCGATTGATGGTGCTGGCTTCGATTCCCGTCAGCATGGAGAAGCTGCCAGGATTCGCCCAGGCCTCGGTCGCGATGCCAAAGGCAATTTGATTTATCCCAGCATGGTTGATGGCGTTGATTTGCGCGCCTACCGTCAGAAC
>Ga0126381_100007511_pt1 | contig 12139 bp, 27 predicted proteins | sample PanSoiMetPlot_28_FD_96465 | JGI IMG/M metagenome (GOLD analysis project Ga0126381, IMG submission 96465) | Tropical forest soil microbial communities from Panama - MetaG Plot_28 | ecosystem: Environmental > Terrestrial > Soil > Tropical forest > Bulk soil | place: Panama | collected 2016-02-17
AGAATTCCACCACGATGCCGTTGGCGACCTGGACCTCGTCATGCTCGGCCTTGTTGTCGGAGTCCTCGAGGTGAGTGCGGACGATGGGTATCGGGAATTTCTGCGGAGGGGCCGCGCAGCCGGCCAGGCAAAAAAAGAGCGCGGAGATTATGAGTCTCCGCGCTCGGTTGGAGTTAGCGATTGCCACGCGCGTCGTCGTCCTTGTCCGCGAAGCGCGGCCGTTGGGTGACTACCTGCCGCGGCCTGGCCGCCTGGGTGTTGATGCGCTCGCCAGGCTTAGGGATCGGTATGCCCTGCTCGGCCTCGCCGATGCGCGACATAGTCACGCCGGCCAGGTAGCGGCCGCAGTGATGGCACAGGTACAGGACCGGGTAATTCCTGGTGATTTCAATCGAGAGCCGAGCGCGGTTATGACAACCCACGCACTGCTCAAATTTTGCGGTATCTGGAATTCTTCCAATTTTCACGGAAATTCCTCCTTCCTTGGGAAATTAATTTTTGGAGCCAAAATATCGCTGCCCTGTGACCCAGGCATAAATCCAAGTTGACACGAACACCGTGGCCACAAAGCCCACGACCATCAACAAAACCTTCGCATCTGCGCTCATTTTTCCGGCTCCTTGATATCCTCGTTGATTATCATCAAAGCTAGCCCCTCGAGCAACCCTGCTACCAAGAACGAGCCCAGGAGGGCCCACGCCCGGTTGTGCTGCGCCTGAAACCCGAAATAGACCAGCACGCCCAGCGCGATCGCGCGTAGGCTCTCAGCCGCATGATGCCGGCGGGCCTTGGTCCAGAAATTCATTTCCACACGCGCGCGCGAAGCGCTCCTAAGGCCTCCACCCTGGACCCCTCAAATTGGACGGTAGTGGCGGCAGGTTCTCGAGCATTTCAGCCTGCTCCTTGGTCAGCTTCGAAGGGCGCCGATGATCCGAGCTCGAGCTCCCCGACGCCACGTTGCCGATCGCGCCCAGGACCATCAACGCCGCAACGATCCCAACCACGATTGCAATAATCAGCATTTCCTCGCCTCCAGAATTTCCAACAGCCGCCGAATTTCCTCGGGGGTTTCTTTTCGTTCACACCGGCTTACGCGCGAGGACCCGCATAGCGAACACCCAGGTAGGCCTTTGTTGGCCTGCCGAGCTATGCGCCAGGGCGAGTCTTTTCCGCAGTCCTCGCAGTAAGCGACTTCGATAATCATGAGACCTCTGAGACCTCTGAGACCCGTCAGCAGCAGCAGTAGTCGAGGTTGATGGGCCGCGCGGCAAAGTGGACGTGCACCGGGTCGCCATGGTGGACCAGATAGAACGACCGGCTCGAGTAAGGCGCGTAAACGCGGATGCCCTTGCCATAGGTCTGCCAACGCGCGGTCGCCAAGAACTGCGGCGACAGATGCTCGCGCAGCGCCGCTTTATACAGCTCGCTCAAGCTGTCGAGTCTAAAACCGCTCTTCATTTTACTTGGCCTCCGCGCGCGCGAAGCGCACCTTGTCGTAGATGGGCTTTAAGGGTGACGCGTCGAACGCGCCCTCGTTCCCGTCGTCGTCCACCTGGTGGGCCGTATCGACCAGCAGCCAATACAGCGCGTCCAATTCCGCGGCCGTGAGTTTGAGTGTGATGTCGTTCATGGGTTCCATCTCCTTTGGATGCCAGGTCGTAAGGCGGCTGACCTGGCTAATTCGCGCCGCCCCGCGGTTGATTAGTATCCTGATTATCAGCACGAGAAGCAAGCCTCACACGCGCGCGAAGCGCTCCTTTAGGCAGCCCGCCGCTCAAGCTTGTCGAACCACTGGCACATGCGGCCGTAGTTCTCCTCAGGTGCGAACCGCAGGAACGTGCCATCAGCCGAGTCACAGCCGATCTGGGCCGCATACTTCAGCCGCACGTGGCTGTTCACCCGGCCCATGTGGACCCACAGCCCTCTGCGCTTGGCTTCGTGCACCAGCTCGGCCGCGGCTAGGCTCAATTTCCACTCGGTCACGCCGGCCTTCTTCTCGGCCGGGGTCAGCGGCCGGCCACCCAGGAAAAGGCAGTCAAACGCGGACCACGGTATCTCGGAGACCTTCTCAAGCCCGTCTTGCCCGACTAGCGCCGCCTTGAACCCGAGCGCCCGGATCGCCGGCAGGCACGGCATCGATCGCGCGATCGTTCCCTCGGCATCGGCCAGGATATCCGGCGCGGTCGCGAACAAGTTCAAGCTCGCCGGCCGGCCGCGGAGCCATGACAGATAATTCTCGAATTTAAAACTCGAGCCACCCTTGCTCGTGAAACACCCCGTGTCGGCGCCCCAGGTCGACGCAGGCGCCTTGTTGCCCATGTTCGGGGTCATCAGGTACCCGAACCTGCGATCGGCCTCCAGCTCGGCTCTAATGCTCGAGCGCGCGCTAGGGATCGCACCGGACAGATAAATAATTTGGTTGTTCATTTTCCCGTTCTCCTTTGGGAATTGGTTTTGGTTTAGGCGGCTTTGACGCCGGTTATTTCCTCGAGACCCAGCTTCACGCCGGCCTTGGGCATCATCATCGTTTGGCCGAGCCGCTTTTCGGTCGCGACGTAACGCGCGAACAGCTCGGGCTTTAGCTGCGCGGCCGTACGTAGATCCTGCTTGCTGGCCATGATGCAGAAGCAGCACGAGAGCCGAGTCATGCCGGCCGCGTATGCGGGGTGCGGTGTCTGGCCTGCGGCCGCGATGGTCGCGAATACCTCGGCCGTGCTCATGGCGTGAATCGGTAGCCAGTCGTACCAGTCACGGCCGGCCACAGAATTTTTGCTGCTCCGCTTGAAGACCTCGGCCCGCGCGCGCGAAGCGCTCTCAGCGGCCCGCAGCCCCATGCAATTGACCACCACGCCGCGGAACTGGGGGTGACTGGCCAGGTAACGCCGGATCTCCCGCTCGATCGGGCCCCGCTTCAGATCGCTAGTGCACTGCCTAAGCTGCGGTGTCGGGAACGCGCCGCGGTGTTCGACCATCTGGAAAAAGGTCTTAACCGCACGGCACACGATCAGCGGCAGCCCGCCGGCCGTAGCATCGATGTGCTCGCGTATGCCCGGCCAATCGACCTCGGGCAGGTCCGCGTGAACGAGCAGCAATTGCGCGGCCGGTATGACCTTGCGCAATTCGATCAGCATCGCTTGGCTGTCTTTTCCGCCGGAATGATTGACCACGAAGAGAGCCCCGCGGTCGATCAGGGTTTGGATTTCAGGGTTGATAATCATCGCCATCTCCTTTGGCTCCCGCGCGCGCGAAGCGCTCCTTAGCGGGTCTCCTTGTGTAGTTCGATTTCCTGTTCAGTCATCCGGACCAACCGGGCCGCATCAGGTCCCTTGCCAGCGCGGCAGCTAGCGTGCACCGCAACGATCGCGAACCCATGATCCCAGCGCGGCCGACGATACTTGCGGATGACGTGGCCACAATCAGGGCACCGGTATTGAAACCGACAGCTATCACGCAGATACGCGCTACCTTCGAGAACCGTTCCGCACGCATGCGAGGAGCAGCCGATCGCGCGCGCGAAGCGCTCAAAAGACGGCCCATGGGCGCCGCGGCCCGAATGATGCCCGTTCTGGTAGACGTTTAGGACGTGTGCGATTTCGTGGAGCAGCGTGTCTTTTAGGTCCGCGGCCGATAGGGCCCGATGCAATGTCACACGCTCATTCGAGCGCTCGAGCGTGACACGATTGAACCGATAGCAGAACGCGCCAGCATTAGGGCCGACATGTCGCTTTACCGGTATCCGCGCGATCGCTTCCCAATGGGCGCCGGCCGCGGCCGCGACTACCTCAGTCACGCCAGTCAGGTCACAGTAGGTTTTGATTGAATCCATTTTCCCGTTCTCCTTTGGGATTTTGGTGGTCTAGGCTTTATGGCCAGTCTGAAAAATCCAGCACGAAACAATCGTAGCGCTCACCGTTAATCGTGAGCGTCTGCAATTGACGCTTGTCGTTTACCTCATCGCTCACCGGATGCGGCCCGGGCCATTCCTGTAGGTTCACGCAAACGAGACGCGTCGGATCTACTTGCTGCAATCGTTCGATTAATTCGCTGACAGTCATTTCCTTTTTCCTTTGGCTTGCCATCTTCAGTTAGCGCGTAGCCGGCGCGCTAAGACGGCCGGCAGCTTGGCCGGCCGTTTCGGCACTCTACTTCCGCGCGCGCGAAGCGCTCCTATGCCCGGCCAGATTGCAAGCGCAATCGCTTTCGTAGCAGCTATCGCAATCGTTCACGGGCGGCCGGCAGTCTACGCAAACATTCCGCGGCCGTAGGTCATCGATTAGCTTGGCGCCTTGCTCGGTTAGCCAGACGATTTCGTCATTGGTGCCTAACAGGCCTTTCTTGCTTAGCGATGAGACCACGCCAGACAGCGCCTTGCCTGTGATGGCGCTTGGCGAATGAGAATCGTTGATACTGTCGGACCACACGGCCGATCGGTAAGACGTGTCACCGTTCTGAAAAAAGTTATCTGCGATTGCCAGCATTACGCTTTGCTCGTTTTTGGTGAGATAGATATCCATTTTCGTTTCTCCTTAATCCTTTGGGTTAGGGCCGGCCCGATTGCGCGGCCGGCCGGTTAATCGTTTAGTGCGCCATGATCGTAATGTTCTTGGCCGGCCGCGAATTGCCAGCACAAAGACCGCATTTAAAGCATTGCGTACGCTGGCCAGCTTCCTTACTGGCCGGGCAGGTAATCGCGCCTTGTAGGGCCGTTTCTGAGACCGCAAAGGCGCGCCATCCGGCCGACTTTGCTTCCGCATAGTCAGCGTCGGATGTGCTGGCCATGAAAAATTCCTTGTAGGGCTGGAAAAGCGGGTTTCGCCAAGTGTGGGTGTAGCCTGTGAAAAGCCCGGGCTTTCCAGTCACAGGATGCGGAAGCTTGGCTTCTTGCGCGATTGCCTTGACGATCGTGAAAGGGATTTTGGTCGGTTCGCCATAGGCGCCAAACCGAACGGGCCGGCCGCGAAATACGCTGTAGTCGGTCAGCGTCGGATAGCCACCCGCGCGCCAGCATTTCCAGACTGCTAAAGGCGCCTTTTCGAGACCGACGTAACACTTGCGCTCAACTTTGACTTGCGTGATTTCGGGCTTTCGTTTGTAGGGGTGAACCAAGATTTCCTGATTGCGATACGGACACGTGAAGCAAACCTTGTGATCGTTGCCAGACCGCACGGCCGCGATCGGATCTTCTTCCTTGACCAAAATCCAAATCTGTATCATCGGGCCCGTCTTCGCGTTTTTGCTTGGCTTCACAAAGCCTGTAGCAATCGCCACGATCGCGTCGGTCTCAAACACTACGTATCCCTGTGAAAGCTTCTTGCCTTGCGGCCGTATTCCTTTGGCCATTGAACCGTTCTCCTTTGGTTCGGGTTTCGTGCCAGCCTGTTAATCAAGCTGACAATCATCAGGATAATCGTATCATTTATAGTGTCAAGTCGGATTTTTCGGAAATCGTCATTTCTCGCTATTCCTGACTAAGATTTTTTCCGCACGGCCCGATGCGGCCCTAGTCAGGCCTTTGTGTCTGGCCAGCAATGCCCATTGCGGCCCTTTACAGCCCTCCTGCCGCGTCTTATCCCATGGGTGTGAAGCGCACGAAGCTAACCCCGGCCGCGGCCCGTAGCAGGGGAGCAGGGCTCAAACGGGCCGCATTTTGGCGCAAGCTAGGCTTTCCAAATTTGGTGCTGGCCAGAGCGGCCCGGGCAAAGAAGCGCGCGCTAGCCAGAGCGGCCGCGGCCGATGTCGGGCCGTACGATCTACCGGGCCGTCCGCGCGGGTTTTAGTCCTACATCCGTCCTACGGCCGCGGCATCGATGCGCAAACCCCTTGTCTGCGTAGCCAGAATGCGCGGCCCGTAGTGGATTGCAATTCCACTTCCGCGGCCGGATGCGTATTCACGCTGTCTGCGTAGGGGTTTTGCGATCGTCGGGCCGGCCGCAAAAGATATGCGGCCCGCGCGATGTCTGCTTACGGGCCCCGGGCCGCCCGGCGGGCCCGGTGGCGCTGACGCCAAGCCTCTCCCCCAGGCCCCGCCTCGCTTCGCTCGGCGGCGGTAACTCTGTTTCATGGAACCTGGAATTTTGGGGTTCTGGCGCCTACCACAGCAGAAAAAAAATTCCGTGAATTCTGACGTAGGAGAGGGGGGAGGTATGGCCTGAGGTTGACGGGAACCACAACGGGTAGTAGGCGAGCGATATGGGATACCGGAGTTTATTGGTAGAGCAGAGCGAAGGAGAGATGGGGCTGCAACCAGGGAGGATGGTAAAGCTTCGTTCAGGGGGTCCGCGGATGGAAGTGGAGGGGAAGACGGAGAGGGGGAACATCATGGTGGTATGGGCGGGGAAGAGTGGGGAGGTGCATAGAGACAGTTTTCATCCGACGATGTTGAAGAGTGCATCGGGGATATGGGGCTCGTAGTACCGATCTGGATCTGGCTACCGGTGATTTTATGGATACTGCTGCGGAGAGAGCGGCAGATACGGAGGATGTTGGAGAGGCGGGTGGAAGTGCAGCATGGACGGGGCCTGGAGATATTGGGGCCGTTGATAGGGGGAGCGCAGCCGTTCTTAGAAGAGAGGAGACCAGGAGATGAGGTACGGGAGCGGAGAATGGTGGGACGTGTGCGGGAGATAGGCGAGATGCGAAACATATTGATCGTGGCGTTGATGGGGTTGCTGAGTGCGGTGTTGTATGCACGGGAGCCGGCGGCACCGGTGGACCAGATAGCGCAGGCCTCGCCGATGATGACAGCAGAGCCGAGTCCATGGATACCACCGCCACGACGGCTGCCACCTGGAGGCTGGCCGTTGACGCAGCCACCGGTAGCGGGAGAGCAGCAATTCCCGCCGGTAAGCGCACCGCCGAGCATGCCGAGCATGGTACCGCTACCGCCTGGGCCGCGCCCGGCGACTGCAGTACCGGGAGGGATTTCACCAACACCGATCCCGCCGTATCCGCACAGTTGATTTAAAGAGGAGGAGAGCGATGACCGAGTCAGAGCACAAGGCGATCGTGGACTTCACGAACAACCTATCGACGATGCGTCAGCAGGTGAGTGATCGAGAGTTGCTGGACAAGTGCCAGCTGTACCTGGTGGAGCTCATCGAGTTATCGAAGGACGATGCGTTGGAACCGGATCCGCCGGCTGAGCAGCCGCCGATGCAATGAATTTCGTTCAGCAGGCAGGGACGCTAGCAGCGGCTTCGAGCGTTACGCTCACGCTGCCGGCACCGGCCACGGTCGGCAACCTGCTGGTGGTATGGGTATCGCACTTCAGCAGCACGACTCCGACTCTGGGTGGGAACATCAGTGTGTCGAGCTGGACGCTGTTGGGCACGACCAGCCTCGGAGTGGGGAGCCTGACTCTGTGGCAATATGCGGGGATTGTGACGGTGGCAGGGACCACGGTGAGCAGCACCGAGGCATCGTCAGCGTACAGTTACATTGCGGCGGCAGAATTCAACGGCGCACCGGCCAGCGTGGTAGCGGACGGAACTGCGACGACCGGCAGCAGCCTAACTGGAGGGACTCATCCCACGACCGCGCCCTATACCTCGAGCAATGCGAGCGACCTCATCGTGGCGTGTTCGAATATGCAGGGAGCGTCCGACAATACACCGCCAGCGGGATGGAGTGCGCTTCCGGTGGTAAACACGCAGCTGTCGCCGATTTATCAGATCGTAACCGCGACTGGGTCGTTCACGCCGGTGTGGGGTTCAATTGCCAACACCGGCTGGGTCGCAGTGTGCGCAGGCATAAGGGTGCCACCGCCGGTCACGTTCAAGCCGGGTTATCCAGTGTCGGCGCTCATCGAAGAAGCGACTGAGGGGATGCAGCAGAGCAACGTGGTGCCGTGGCCATGACCAAGGAACAATACGACGAGATCAAGGAGTTCGCGCACAAGCTGACCGAAAAGCGTCTGCAGGTGCCGGATGGGCAGTTGCTCGACCAGTGCCAGGCGCATCTGGACCGGCTCATCGAGGCTTATGAGTCGGAGTACGAAGAGAACGAGACGCGATATCCGGAGCACAAGGAGGAGGCGGCCGCACCGGAGCCGCCGCATTATGTGGAACCTCCGCGCGCAGAGCCCGAGCCGGAGCCGCCTCCATCACCACCTCATTCGGAGCCCAAGCGCGAAGTTCGACATACGGCGATACACAAGCGGCCGACGCCCAGGAAGACGCACAGATGATAGGCGGGATAGGCGGCGAGTTCCTGCAGATCCTGCAGAATATCGACTGGAATTCGCTGGATGCGAAAAGTGCAACGCTGTTACGCGCGGCGCTCAAGAGCGCTCTTATAAAGAGTGACGAGTGGTTTGCCGAGCTTTCGAGGGACTTTGGATCTGCTCCCACTGTCATGCCTGCTAAACTTCCAGTCGGCCGCCCACCGGCCGAGGCTACTCCCCCGAGACCGACGCCGGTTAACGCCGGCGCTAAGACTGATCCTCCCAAGCGCAAGCGCGGGCGGCCACCCAAAGCGAAGCCAGTAGTTAACAAGCGGCCGGCGGCGACACCGCTGGCCATCGGCGGTGCGGATGCTGAGGTCGAGGCTGGGCCGCAACCGGCCAAGCTGTTCGAGAACTCCTATGTATCTAAGGATGGGCCGCGGCCTGGGGCCGCGCTGCCGGCCGACCATCCGCGGCGCGGCCTGATGGTGCGCGAGAGCTCGGTGACGCCTGAGGTCGACATGAGCGACTTTCACCAGGTCGAGGAGGCCATGAAGACCGGGAAGGGACTGAAGGACGTTTTTCAATGAAGTATGCGGTTGTGATCCTGGTGGCGGTGTTGATGGCGCAAGTCGCCTCGGCATCGTCGCATCATCATAAGAAGAAGAGACCCAAGCCGAGCGCGACCCCGACGACCAGGGTCGAGCTCCAGCCCAAAGACCTGATGTGGCTATGGCAGTAGACCCTCGAGACGCGAGCACGTATGACACGGGCCTGGTGACCGACCTGCAGGCGACCTATCGCCGCGGCGATCCCCCGCCGTACTCGCGTGATCCTTATACTGATCCGAAAATCAGGGGCCGTCAGGTCGGCCGGCGCATTCGTTTGGATCCGCGCCGGATGCGGTGGGCACCCAGGCGATGAAGCCTCGAGTTCCCCGCTGCGGTAACCGAGCTCCCTACTGCCCTCGAGGCGGCCAGGAGATGTGGTGCGCTAAGGAGACCGAGCAGGAGTACGTCTTCATGTGCCGCGGGTGCGAGCAGGTGAACATCATTACCAAGCCGGAATATCGCAAGTTGCTGCGCGACCAGGTCAGGCGCGAGCGGGCGATGCCGGATGGGGTGCGAAAGTTTTTTTGAGCGGAGGTGGTCGAGATGGAGCTCAGGGCAGACCCAAAGCGGGCGAAGACTCCGCAGCAGGTAAGAGCCGAGCGGGTGGAACGCATGCGCAAGGCGCGCGAGGCCAAGCAACTCAAGCGTGAGCAGCAAAACGGCAACGGCACCCTGGTGGAACCGGACTTCGAGCTCGACCGCTTCTACGAGATGCTGAATTCGCTCTCCGTAGACTTCCTTAACAAAAACTTCACCGAGCAGGTCCTGCGCGACCTGTGCACGACCATGCGCGATGCACTCGAGCGGTGCAGCAAGCGTCTGCAGGTGGTCGAGCAGCAGCGTACTGCGTTGCTCTGCGATCACTGCCGCAAGGTGCTGCCGGGCGGCCGCTTTGCCGGCGAGATCGTCATTCACGACGAGGTGACCAACGAGCTCAAGGCCCTGCGGGCATGCAGCGAGAGTTGCTACCGGGAGATCTCGCGAATGGCCAACGAGCGCCGGGCGAAGTACCAGGGAGCTATTCGCGGCACAGTGGCACTGTGATGGCACTCAACGGACTCATTTATCTGATCGTCTACCTGGTCATCCTCGGGCTAATTTTCTACCTGATCGACTGGTTGGTCGGGCAGATTCCGATGGTGGCTCCGGTACGGGTGGTCATCCGCGCTCTGCTCGCCCTCATTCTTATAGTGTTCCTGCTCGAGGCACTGGGCGTACTGGCGGGGCCGCCTTTTCCACGCCTAGTCCGGTGAGAGTGGTGCCGGATCTGACCGGCATTCTGGGTCTGCTCTCCGAACGCGAGCAACAGGTCATCAGGATGCGCCTCGGGATCGGACATAGACGTTGCACGTTCACGGTCATAGGTCGCCACTTCTCTTTCAATCGCAGCCGCGCATGGTACGTGTACTGGAACGGACTCAATAAACTTTACGATCCAGACTTCATTGGCCGACAACGTCGGGAGTGGGATGCCCAGCGCATTCGCGATGAATTTAAGGACTGGGCGTAATGGCGCGCCCTACTCAGCCCCTATGGCAAGGTGACGACCTCTCGCTACCGATCCACGCAATCCGCCTGTTGAAGCGCCTGCGGCGCAAGCTGCGCCATCGTGCTGACTTCCTCTTCTATATAGCTGATCATTACGAAAATGACGTTCACGTTATGGTTAGATGGAAGAAGAAATAACGAGTGTGGTGGAGGTATCGGAGCGTTTCTGCTAACAATCCTCGCCTAAAGGAGGATTTATATGAAAACCTTGGTGATTGCATTGTTAGCAGCGGCAGCGTGTTTGGTGATGACCAGTAATCGGGTGGCACTGGCGCAGGACGCCTGCACTTCGCGCTGCGACACCCAGTTCAACACTTGTGTTGCCGCAGACGACGCGAAGCTTGAAGAGTGTCTGGACCGGGCCAAGAACGCCCGTCAGAAGGCACTGTGCGCGGTAGCATTTTCCAAGCTGGAAGAGGCGTGTCGGAATGCGGAAGCGGCCTGCCTGTCGAATTGCGCGAGCGACTGAAAAATTGTTGTAAAAGGAGGTGTGCACAATGAAGGTAAAAACTGGACTGAAAGCGGGCCATCATCGCGGTGACGATCACGATCACGACGACGTGTCGCATCGGTAGCCGGACAGGCTATAACTGACGGCGCGAGGTGGTGGTCCATATGGTTTTGCCATGTTCCTCGATCTTCGCGCCGTCAAGTTCTCCAAGTTCAAAATCAAACATCGCGACCGAGCCGCCCAGGTCTCGCTCGAGCTAAACCCCTCCCAGCTCCTGGTCATCGACAAGCTCATGGAGCAGGCCGAGCAGGGCCTGCCGATGTGGGCGGTCATACTCAAGGCCCGACGGGTGGGGATCTCCACGTTCTGTTCGTTCCTGAATGTCGCGCACTGTACCGCCTTCCCGGTGGCAGTCGCGATGTCAGTTGCGCATCGCGCTAAGAACGTGCGCGCGATGTTCAGAGACGCGCGTAGCGGTCACACCACACTCTGTTACGACTGCGGGCTGGACCCCGAGATCTTAAGGACCGCGCACGAGCTCCGGTTTCCCCATGAACAAGGCGAATCTCTCTACTCAATTGCGACAGCTAAAACGGTTGAGGGAGCTCGAGGACTCACGGTTACAGCTCTGCACCTGTCTGAAGCGGCATTCTATGAACAGGCTGAGGACGCTTTTACGGCGCTTATCTCAACGGTCGCCTATCGCCAGGACACGATGATTCTCATCGAGAGCACCGCCAACGGAAAAGTCGGCCCGGGCGAGACCTTCTACAACTACTGGGTCGAGGCGGTCGAACACAAAAATCAATTCACGCCCATTTTCATATCGTGGCTGATGGACCCGGCCTCGCGGATGGATCCCGAGGTGAACAACGTCCAGACCAGCAATCTCGATAAGGAAGAGACCGATCTCATCGAGCTCCACGGCGCCGACCTCGAGCAGATCAGTTGGCGGCGCTGGGCAATCGCGAACCGCACCCAGGGTTACGTCGACAAGTTTCACCAGGAATATCCGACGACTCCGGAGGAAGCCTTTGTTTCCACCGGTGATCCCGCGTTTCTACCTGGGGAAATGAAGGCGGCCGAGTCGACCATTCGTAAACCGCGGTTCATGGGCTCGGTGGAATTGCCGCGCGGCGCGGAGTAGGACTCGGCCATGGCCATCGCAAAGTTCAAGGGTGTGAACGGCGGTACCGTTCTAGTGAACACTTCAAATATCGGCTACGTCGACGGTCGCAACACCGAGAAGGGACCGATCCTCGGTCAGACCGCCATCGTGCTGATGAATGGGCAAGGCGTGTTCGTCCAAGGCACGCCCGAGGAAGTGTACGGAATTCTGGTGCGCTACGAAAAAAACGCCGGCATCGA
>Ga0126381_100007512_pt1 | contig 12138 bp, 10 predicted proteins | sample PanSoiMetPlot_28_FD_96465 | JGI IMG/M metagenome (GOLD analysis project Ga0126381, IMG submission 96465) | Tropical forest soil microbial communities from Panama - MetaG Plot_28 | ecosystem: Environmental > Terrestrial > Soil > Tropical forest > Bulk soil | place: Panama | collected 2016-02-17
ATAAGGTTGGTAAGCCCTTCACGGACCAGCGGGTGATCATCAACAACAAAAATCCGGTGTTTAGGCATTTCAGTGACAGGAGGGTCCGAGTTCATATTGAGATACTTGATTCGCTTTGGTTTGGAATCCTCAACTTACATATCGCGGCCGTTCCGTTCCCGCCATGTCGTTGAACGCTCAAGGTTGCACCGATTAGCGCCGCACCATGGCGCATCAAGCGGAGCCCAAGGCCTTTCGAATCTGGCAGCTTGTCTGGGATCCCAACTCCATTATCGGTGATTGCGAGAGCAAGCTCAGAACCATTTACTGTAACACGAATATCAATATTCTCCGCGGCAGCGTGTTTGGCAGCGTTCGCTACCGCTTCCTGAGCAATGCGATAGAGTTGTGTAGCAACTGCGGAATCGCGCACTGGAATTGAGTCTCCTCCATGAAAAATGCAGTTAACTGCGAACCGCTCGCTGATGTTCTCGGCGAGACCCTCCAATGCTACGCTCAAACCATCTGCTTCGAGTTCCGGCGAAAAGAAACCGCGTGCCAGATTACGGGTAAGGTCAATCCCCTCCTCGACGTAGAGGACGAGCCTCGCTGCCTCCGCAGCCTCTGGCGCTGATTTAGTAGCGAGTTTGTCCTTTAGCACTTGAGCCGCCAGAGCAGTGCCTGTCAGGTGTTGGCCGAGCCTGTCGTGAAGATCCTGTCCCAAGCGGCGTCGCTCACGATCTGCCACCTGCGCGATTTCCTGATCGAGTCGCTGGCGTTCAGTCACCTCGCGCTGCAAGGCTGCTGTACGTTCCTGGACGCGCCGATCCAACTCGTCCACAAGTGTTCGCAGCTTGGATAGAATCCCCGCAAAAAGCGCGTAAGACACAAACGCCATTCCAGCGTTCCAAAGACCGACCGCCGGAATTCCGGCCGCAACATCCGATACCTTCCATACGGTGACACTGATGATGATGATCGCCAGCCCGAGGACCAAGCTTCCGAACCACACCGCCAGTGAAATTGGCAAAAGATAGAAGAGCAGTAACGAACGTTCGTACCCGGTCTGATAATCGATGTAACCAACGATCCCCACCAAGATAAGGCACGTGACGATCAAGCCTGTTCTGGAAACTCTGGTCCAGCGAGAAACGCGCAGACTAGTTTTCATCTTGTCGGGCGCTTCGTCGCAATGCCTCGTGCCACGTACGAAGCGACGAACGAAGCCATTTGTAGTGCCCTGCGTCTCGCAAGCGTCGAATGATTGCTTTTTTTTCCCTCGCCTGTTTCGCAAGTGTGTCCGTTCGGACGGTGACGTTTTGATGCTTCTCCTTTAGGACTGCAATTTTTTGAAGTGCTTTGCGATACTTCCCGACGAGAGTGGCTGCAAATTCGACGCGTTCATCAAAGGCGGCTTCGATTTCCTGCACTGCCGCAGAACAGGCTGCGGCGGGTTGCGAACTTTCCTTCACTTGCTGGCAAACCTGCGCAGCTTGTTCAATGAGAGCTGGATCGACGTTTCGGAGATCAATTTCAAAATCAGCGGGAACATTGGAGCTGTTAATCCGTTGCGCAAGCGGGGCCAGGCATTTGGGGACGTAAGGTTCGAGCAGAAAACTAAACAGACGCCGCAACGCAGCTTCTGGATTCATAACAAGATCAGAATGTCGCAACCGAAAGACTACGTCGGGACCGTACGCGCGTTCGGCCAAAAGACAGCTGCTCACTGTTCTCAGCCAGTAACCATACGCTTCCTGCTCGTTTGCAACCAAACTTCCTCCACCTACATGATGGAAGTGCAGCATCGATCGAACAACCGAAGTCACATCGCGAAATACATGGATAAATAGCGCTTCTGGGAAAAGCTTGCGCAGGCCAGAAATATGAAAAGAATACTCGGGCGTGCCATCCACCCATCGCTGTTTCGGTCTGAAGTCCGTGTGGAAATGCTCTTCAGGAGCACTTGGGCCAGCCGCCTGTCTCCACCGTTTCCTGTCAAGGTCAACGTGATGGTGCAGGATCAAATCGTTAACAGTCTTACCAAAAACCTCGAAAAATTCTGCATTCTTTACGTCCATTGAGCTCAGAAGCGAGTAATCGCCGCGAGAGGTCCCAAGCTCGTAATAGATTGCAAGCCTGATCGCCAAATCTCCCATCCAGTCAGATTCCTCCAGCGGGATAATGTTGGGATGCTGACCCAGGCACCAGGTGAGAATGCTTGTTCCGGATCGAGGCGACCCAACAACAAAAATGGGTCTATTCATTCCGTGTCTCGGTTTTAGCCCGCCACGCGAAACCCCTTACCAGGGTCCGCGATTTCAAAGGCTGCTTGAGTCATCACATATAAGGCCAGCGTCGATTGTCTCGAGATGCTAACTGTCCACCGGCGCTTTGGCAACAGATACCCACGGTGGTGCCATACGTTCAATCCGCTGTTGGAAGGCAGTCTCCAATTCATCCATGGCGGCAGGCGAAACCTCAGTGGATTGGGGAATTTCTTCGACTTCGGCACAAAGACGCATGCCCTTTCGAATTACTGCTGGATCAGTAGCGCGATCGTCACACTTAAAATCAGCCGGTACCTCGGAGCTATTAATGCGATGCGCAAGGGGCTCGAGACAACTGGCTGCGTACGGTTCGTCAAGAAATCCGAGAAGCGACTGCATGGTTGACTCTGGATTTCTCACCAACTCCGCATACCGGACACGGTAAACCACAGTCGGACCAAACGCGCGCTCGGCTGTAATACATCCTTTAACTGTTCGGATCCAATAGCGGTATGCCTCTTCGGCATTAGCGACCAGATGAATCCCCGCCACGCGATGAAAGTTGATCATCGAGCGCACGACTGACTGCGCGTCGCGAAATACATGGATGAATTGCGCTCGAGGAAAAAGCTTGCGCAGTCCGTAGATATGCAAGGAGTACTCTGGCGTTCCATCGGCCCAGCGCATCTTGGGTGCGGAAGGCGAAGCGGGATCGACAAATTTTCGGAAAGCGGACATCGAGGGATTCTTTTCGCGTCTTCTTTCCAAGTCTGGCCGATGGTTTATCATCAGATCGTTTATCGTTTTTCCAAAAGAGGCGAAAAATTCATCTCGATTCACATCCATCGCACTTAAGACTGAATAGTCCCCGCGTGCGGCCCCGACTTGATAGCTGATTGCGAGATTTGCCGCAAAATCGCCCATCCAACTTGACTCTGGCACTGGAAAAATATTCGGATGCTGACCCAAACACCAGGTGAGGATGCTGGTTCCCGAACGCGGGGAGCCGACGACGAAAATTGGGCTGTTAGTTCCCTCTTCCATTCTCTCGATCATTGTTAGCGTGGCTTCCGGCGCATCCAGAAACTTCCTCCGCGCCATCTTACTGACGCGGGACGACCAGCTTCGAGATTTGCCAAATTCGCAAAGGCTACTTTGAGATCGTCCACGTATTTGTGCGCAAGATATCGATTCGCCATGAGGATCTCGAACTCTAAATTAAAGCTCAAGAAAGCTTGCAACAGGTATTGTTCACTCCAAAAGCGAAATTCATCCATCACCCAATCGCGCCGGTACTCGAACGGCAAGAAAATATCGTGCACGTGCACGATCACTCCGGGCTTGAGCCGCGGCAGGATCTCTAGGAACAGGTAATTTACGTCTCCCCCAATTTTGACTGCATGCGAACTGTCGATAAACAGGATGTCGCCCGATTGCAGTTGCGAGAAGAATTCCAGATTAATTTCCTGGACGTTCTTCTCGATCAAAGTTTGCAACCCCGGAAATCCTTTGCGAAGAAAGTCGCGTGGAAATGGTTCAATACAAATGATCGGCGAGAAGCCATTTTTTGATGCGGCCTCACCCAATGCGAGTGAAGAAAAACCGCTGCCCACTTCGATAATCAAGCGCGGCTGGAAGTGACGAACCATGCAGTAGGCCACCAGCGCGTCAACACCATCAAAAAGACCGTTGCCAAGATAAAACCGATCGTGCTCCGCAGGTGGCGCAGTTGGAAACCGCTGAAATTCATCGCGGAATTTTGAAAATGTCCGGAGCAAGTTGAGTTGCGCCCGCTGATTCATGTCAATGCCTATAAGCTCGCTTGGTCGGCTCCAAAGAGTTTCAGGCAAGGATTGGGTATCGGGAATAGGCTGGTAGAAATGGACCGGCGTGACATGAAACCCGTTTCGCTCCCACAGTGGAAAGATCTGGCCGAACATTTTGCTCTGGATGCAACGAGGAACCACTGCCGCAATGAATTGCGCTATCTCCTTCATCTCAATGGTCCCCTGTCTTACTGCGGTTTCGAGCTCGCCGAGAATGGCCGAAACAGAGCTGACGTCGCGTCTCACTGTTACCGACCCGATGGGGGTATCCGGTTGACTGGCGCCGTACAGCCGGAAGTCGCAGATTGAATCTGCAATCCAAGGAATCTCTTTCTGGCCGCTCGCTCCTCTGCTCACCAATTTTTCTTCGCCGTGAGACGTTGCAACGCGCAACTCTGCTCCCGCTGGATCGTTTGTCTCCCACGCGATGATCACAGATTTTTGACCGAAAAGCAGGGGATTGGGATTCGCGGTTATTTTTCCGGTAATCGATCCGCCTTTCGCTGCAGGAGTCACTGGAAAGAGAGCCGGGACTAGCTTGCCGCTGCAACGGGCACACTTGGCCGGTTGATCGGTGCAGATAGTGCCGAACTAGTGAAGTGTTCGTTGCTGAACAAGAACTCCAGTTTTCTGCGCGCCGTTTCCGGAGAATAGAGCTCGCGCGTCTTCTCGATGCCATTAGCGGAAAGCCGGGTCCAGAGTTCCTCTGATTGGTACAGCTCAATCACCGCTCGCGCAAAAGCATCCGGTTCGTCGGCGATCAGAACGTCCTCGCGATCTCCAAGCCCCATTCCGTCTACCGCGCGTGAAGTTGCCACCACCGGCACACCAAACGCCATGCTTTGGTTGATCTTGCCTTTCACACCGGCGCCGAATCGCAACGGCGCAATCGACAGTTTCATCCTATCGAAAAACGGGCGGACATCCTTTTGCGGGCCGGCGATGACGATTCCTTCGGTTGCCAAGGCCGCAATTTCCCGTGGCGCCTTACCGCCGAGTACATAGAATTTCGCATCCGGCAGATGTTGTCTGACAAGCGGGTAGATCTTCTGCACGAAAAACAGTACGGCATCGATGTTGGGCCGGTGTTGAAATCCGCCGATAAACAGATAATCCCGGCGAGACGAAAACCGCATTTTCGACCCGGGAATATCGACAATGTTTGAAACCAGCTGAATTGATTTAGCGGGAAAGCTTTCCTGGAGGAGCTGCTGCTCCAGCGGGCTTACCACCCAGGTCTCATCGGCCTGCTCAACGGCTTGATATTCCAGTTCCCGTTTTTGCTGTGCATTCCGGAGCATCTCGAGATCGCCGGTTAATTCCGCTTCGCCGCCTTCGCGCACATGATGAAGATCAACCGTATCAAAAATAATTCGGCTCTGCGGCGCATGCCGCCGGACATCCGCTGTATGTTTGCACGCAAAATCGCATCTGCTTAGCACGACGACATCCAACTCAGAACCGTGCGCGGTAAGGTAGTCGCGCACTTTCTTGATGTACGGATAATGCAAAACTTGGATTCCGCGTTTTTGGAGTTCGGCAGCGTACGGGGTTTCGTTTGCTAGGTTGTCCGGAATAAAAGCGACGCGATGGCCAAGTTGACGAAGCAACTTGAGAATCTGAAACATCCGAAGAGAGCCTGAATCCTGGTCCGGTTTCGGGAGATGATGGTCGATCACGAGGATATTTTTTTTGCCTCGCGGCGCCTGCCGCAGAAACACCCCGTCGCCATTAACTGATTTTGTCTTCAGTTCCGCAGCCCACTTTTCTGCAAACGCCGAGCGGTTGATTTCCTGATGCTTTTTTGTCCCGGTTTTTAGGTCGGTTCCGCCCGTTGCTCCCTCGTAGTGGATGACCTCGCTTAACGGTTGGTATAACACCTTGTAGCCGGCTTGGCGGACTTTGAACGCCAGGTCGGTATCTTCGTAGTAGGCTGGCGAATAACGCGAATCAAAACCGCCTACGCTCTCGAACAGCGATTTGGGAATCATCAATGCTGCCGCGGAACAGTAATCCACTTCGCGCAGGTAATTGTATTCGGGTCTTTGGCGATCATCGAACTTGCCGTAGTTCCAACCGGAAGCGTCTTGCCAGATGATTCCGCCGGCTTCCTGCAAACGGCCGTCGGGATAAATGAGCTTTGAGCCGACAATGCCCGCCTTAGGATCTTCTGAAAAGGTATCAACGAGGGCTCTTAACCAGCCATCCCGGACAAGCGTGTCGTTGTTCAGGAAGACGAGATATTGAGCGCGCGCCTTCTCTGCTCCCCGATTGCACGAGGCAATGAAACCAGAATTTGTCTCATTGCGCAGATAAACAATCCCGGGAATCTGCCGAAGGCTTTCCGAAGTCTCTTCAGTGGAGCAATCATCCACGACAATGACTTCAAACCGTTCTGCTCCCTCATGTTCCTGAAGAGATGCCAGACATGCCTGGGTAAAGCGTAGTTGGTCGAAAACTGGAATGACGATTGAAACTTCGACCTCCTCGTGAATAGGGAACTCAATCGGGCGCGTCAGTTTGGGCGGTTGACTGGGCGCAATGGCCTGTTTGCGCGCCGCAACTGCGCCCGAAGCCAAAGCTTGGATTTCACCGTCAATCTCCGCCACCTCGAGATGTGTGCTTCGCCACTTTCGATAAGTCGAAACGATTTTCTCCAAATGCCCGTAGCCCAATAACTGCCGCGCTCGTCTGGGCGAAAATTTGGCCTTTAAGGCGGCGACAGGGTTGGCCACTTTCCAGCGAGCCGAAGAGCGAAGCTGGGCTGCCGCCAGATCAGTCTCATCCAAGAACCGGAAGAGTCTTTGAATGTTCTTCAGCTGCTCACGAAGACGGTTTCGCAGCTCTTCCGCAACCGCTTCGGTTTCAGCAAGACTGACACTTCTATCTCGAAGAAGCTCATTCATCTCCTCCAGATGCCTGGTGAGTTCCTCCACTTCCGCCTTGTGGCGCGTGTCGGCCTGCGCGAGCAACTCGCTGTAGAGCCGTTCGATCTGCGCCATCCGTTCTGGAACAAAAGTATTCAACCGACTAATCGAACCAGGAAGCAAATCGTTGAGGCTTGACGAGACTTTTGCCACGCGGGCGTTCTCCGACTTGCCACGGGCTGCTTCGGCGAGCAGGCCGCGATAAAGATCGATTATTTCCTCGGAGACCCGGGCATCGATTAGTTGTTCGACTGTGAAATGCGTGTGCCGTCTTCGCGGCGCGACCAGAGCAGCGGCGATACTTGTCTTTGCATTCGTCAACCCGATAAAATCCGTGATCCTCCGGAGTTCCAATTCAGGATATTGGAAAAAGTTATCGTAGTGCGCAATGAGTCGCTCTTTTCCATTTGTTTCCTCAATCACCCGCCGGTTGTAGATTTCCCAGAGCCGCAAACCAAATGAATAGGAAGTTCCATTTCGTTCCTTCATCGAATGGGCAACTTCGAGCGGGTTTCGTACTACGACGATCGTTTTGAGCCCGGGCAACAACTGCCACCAGAACGGCAGGGTCAAGCTATTGCGGGGATCCTTCCAGCCCCACACGCTCGCCGAATCGAATTTTTCGATGAGCAGACGCGCTTTAAGACGCAACGGATCGAGCCGTGTGGTAAGGAAGTCTTCGTTTGCCTTCGGCGGCATGTCCCACGCGCCACCAAGCTCACTCAGCAATTGGTCATTTAGCGCGACAAAGCCTAAATGCTCCCAGAAACCGTCGGGGTTGTCCGCTTGCGGTAGCATTAACTCCGATTTCGGCCCGAGCTCTAACCCGCAGCAATGGAGAAGCCGTGTCACCATACTGGTGCCTGAACGGTGGGCGCCGGCAATGCAAATCGCCGCCTGGGTCTCAGCGATACTTTTCACGCAAAGCTTTATAGAACGACGCGCCACTGGACGCGTCAAGCCGATTGCGCCCCCGGGTGAGGGCTGCAAAATCCTCGTCGCGCAAATCATGCTCCAGATTTAAGTTCCAAATCAATGCAGCGAAATGACGGCCGCGCACCCGATGAAATCCGCCCAGTCAATTTCGAGTTGAACGTCGCGCCACACGCAAGCGGTTCGGTGCTCGTCTCAATGGGTAACACGCGCGTTATTTGCGCCGTCACGATCGAAGAAGCTGTGCCGCGCTGGATGAAAGAACAGGCAGTGACCGGCGGATGGCTGACGGCTGAGTATTCAATGCTGCCGTACTCGACCCAGCCGCGCAAACCTCGCGACGCAACAAAAGGCCGTATCGACGGTCGTAGCGTCGAAATTCAACGCTTGATTGGCCGGTCCTTGCGCGCCGTGATGGACTTGGAGAAACTCGGACCGCGCACGATCTGGATCGATTGCGATGTGTTGCAAGCCGATGGCGGCACGCGCACGACCGCAATCACCGGCGCCAGCCTGGCGCTGGCCATCGCCTGCCGAAAATTGGTAAGGGAAAAAAAACTCGACTCGCCGCCGATGCAAAAACTGGTTGCCGCAATCAGCGCTGGCATTCTCGATGGACAGGCGGTCGTGGACCTCAATTACGATGAAGACAGGGTGGTTTCAGTGGATTTCAATCTCGTTGCAACCGAGGACGGAGAATTCGTAGAAGTGCAAAGTTCGGGTGAAGAAGCGACGTTTGCCGGCTCGCAGCTGGATGAAATGCTCGCGCTCGGTCGGCACGGCATCAGCGCGCTCATTGGGGCCCAGCGCGCGGTCTTGGCTCGAATCATGGTAACACCGCCGGAAAATCCATTGTAGAGCGCTCTGTGAGACGCCAAGATATTTGGCGTGGCGTTTCACAGAAACGCCCTACAATTCTGCCAAAATGAAGCGGGCGCTGATTACCGGCATCACTGGCCAAGACGGAAGTTATTTGGCGGATTTGCTGCTGGAGAAAGGCTACGAAGTCCACGGGATCATTCGCCGGGCCAGCACGTTCAACACTTCGCGAATTGATCATCTTTATGCCGACCCGCACGTGAACGGTGTCCGAATGTTCCTGCACTATGGAGACCTCAACGATGCAGTGAATCTAGTAAAGCTTCTTTATGAATTGAAACCGGATGAGGTTTATCATCTCGGCGCACAAAGCCACGTGCGCGTCAGTTTCGACATTCCTGAGTATACATCGGATGTTACCGGGGTCGGCACGATCCGAATACTGGAAGCGATCCGCGAAGCCGGATTGCGCACGCGCTTCATTCAAGCCGCCAGCAGCGAAATGTTTGGCAAGGTGCAGCAAGTTCCTCAAAACGAGAAGACACCCTTCTGGCCGCGAAGCCCATACGGCGTTGCCAAGGTTTTTTCATATTGGGCGACTGTAAACTATCGCGAGAGCTACGGCCTCTGCGCCAGCAACAGCATCATGTTTAATCACGAAAGCCCACGGCGCGGGGAAACTTTCGTCAGTCGCAAAATCTCGCGGGCAGTCGGTGCGATTAAGCACGGGCTGCAAAAGGAATTGTTCCTTGGCAATCTAGAGGCAAAACGCGACTGGGGATACGCGCCGGAGTACGTCGAAGGCATGTGGAGAATTGTACAACTCGGAGAAGGCGACGATTTCGTGCTGGCTACAGGCGAAACGCATAGCGTACGCGAGTTCGTCGAAGCGGCGTTCGCCCACGCCGATCTCGATTGGAAGCAGTTCGTCAAACATGACCTGCGCTATGAACGCCCAGCTGAGGTCGACCTTTTGCTTGGTGACGCCTCGAAAGCAAAAAAAATTCTACGATGGGAACCGAAGGTGCGATTCCACGAGCTCGTTCGCATCATGGTTGACGCAGACGTGGATTTACTTTCGCGCGGCACACCGAGGGAGCGCCTCGGGAAATTGCCGTAGGCTGGACGGCGCGCCGCTCTGTCCGGATATCGCAGCGCGATATCCCTACCACTAACGCATCACAAACGGTGCAGTGTTTGCAGGCGACATTGAATGACCAGAGGCGAGACCCGGAACTGCACTGATGAGCGGGGCGTCCACGATCGTCACCGCCGCGCCAACTCCTACGATGTCGTACAATTGAATGATGTCGGTGGAGCGCATTCGAATGCATCCGTAGCTTGCTGGCGTTCCGATTTTCCATTCTTCCGGCGTGCCGTGGATGTAAATATCTCTGCCGAATGCGTTGGCATTCTGTGCTTCGAGTCCACGCAGCCAGAGAATACGTGTCACGATTGGGTCGCGGCCGGGCGAATTCGCCAGCACAGTTTCGCCGGTGCGTCGGCGGTCTTTAAATACGGTGCCTGGCGGCGCGCTATCGCCAATTTTTTCTGCGATCGCAAGTTGGCCCAAAGGCGTATACCTGCTGCCTCGCCAATCACCAAGTCCAAACTTCGACGTGGAGACTGGGTAGACCGCCATCAGATTGCCGCGATCGAGAAGGGCCAATTTTTGATCGCGCGTGCTGATGACGATCTGATGCTGGGTGTCGGGTGCTGCGCAGGATGCGAGGAACAGAGCAACAAGAAAGAGGTAATTGCGTAATCTCATGCCCGATTGAACCTGAAAAACTTCTCCGCAGTTTCGGTCGTTGTTTCAGCAATCTCTTGCAGCGAAACGCCACGTGCCGCCGCAATCGTTTCGGCGACAATGCGCGTATGCACCGGTTCGCATCGCTTTCCACGAAAAGGCGTCGGCGCCAGGTATGGGCAATCGGTTTCGACCATGAATTTCCAGAGTGGGATTTCTGCTGCGACCTTTCGCACCCCTACTCCGTTCTTGAAAGTCACAATTCCCGTAAACGAAACGAGGTGGTCGAGATCGAGAACTTCATTCGCCTGATCGAGCGAGCCGCCGAAGCAATGAAAGACGCCGCGCAACTTACCGGTATACGGGCGCAGCATTTCCAGGGTGTCCTCCCACGCGTCGCGCTGATGAATCACAACGTTGAGCCCAAGCTCAATGGCCAGATCGAGTTGTTGCTGAAATAAACTCGCTTGTTTGGATTTGTATGCGCCGTCACGAATTTGTGCTTCGATTTCTTCGTCGGTCTCACTTCGCAGAGCAGTCATCACCTGCACCTGCTCTTCCTTTGCCACTTCTTCACTTGGCAGATGATGATAATCCAGGCCTGTCTCGCCAATCGCCACAACACGCGGGTTCTTCGCCAGCTCCCTCAAAGGCGTGATTACGTCGTCTTCCGCTTTTTCAACGTGACTAGGATGAACGCCGATCGCTGCGTAAACAGAAGGATACTGTTCCGCGAGCTCGATTGCGCGCCGGCTGCTCTCGATTGAAGTGCCAATGGTGATAATGCGTTTCACATCAGCCTGCTCGGCATGGCGCAGCACATCCTCGAGATCATTTTCGAAATCGGGGAAATCGAGATGTGCGTGAGTGTCGATTAGCATTGGATGATTTTAGGGCTTTTCTCTCAAACGCCAAATTCTGCTGGCTGAGATTGCGGATCGAAGCGAGATAAGGAAACAAACACGCAAACAATCCGAGGAGAAAAGTCCGATGCAAAAAATTACGCCATTTTTATGGTTCGACGATCAGGCCGAGAAAGCCGAGAACCTCGATTGGCGGAAACTCGGCGCGGGTGGCGTGCGGTTGGCTAAAAGACAAATTCGGCGTGTCGTGGCAAACCACTCCAACTGTCCTGATTGATATGTTGCACGAGAAGGACCCCGAGAAAGCCGGACGCGTCATGCAAGCGATGCTTCAAATGAACAAGATCGAAATCGAGAAACTGAAGGCTGCTTGCGGCAGCAAATAATTCTTGGGGGCGCTAATGGACTCGGCAAAGAAAAAGCCGAAAACGATTGACCAGTACCTCGCAAATGTGAGGCCGAGCCACCGCAAGACACTTCACAAGCTTCGGCAGACCATTCAGACCGCCGTACCGAATGCCGAGGAATGCATAAGTTACGGAATTCCCGCGTTTCGCCTCAATGGACGTTCACTGGTTTTCTTTGGCGCGTGGAGGAGTCATTGCGCGTTTTATCCAGGTAGTGCCGCCACGTTGAAAAACTTTCGGAACGAGCTAAAGAATTTTCAAACCAGCAAAGGGACGATTCGCTTCTCTCCGGACAAACCGTTGCCGGTCGCGTTGGTGAAGAAGCTGGTCAAAACGCGAATCGCAGAGAACAACGATCGAGCGAACA
>Ga0126381_100007513_pt1 | contig 12137 bp, 8 predicted proteins | sample PanSoiMetPlot_28_FD_96465 | JGI IMG/M metagenome (GOLD analysis project Ga0126381, IMG submission 96465) | Tropical forest soil microbial communities from Panama - MetaG Plot_28 | ecosystem: Environmental > Terrestrial > Soil > Tropical forest > Bulk soil | place: Panama | collected 2016-02-17
CGTCGCCAGAGCGGCTGTCGCCTGGACCGCTCCGACGCGGCCGGCGGCGAGGCCGGCGTTGATCGCGTCGAGCGCGGCGTCGGCCAGCGGGTTTGCCTGCTGTTGCTGGGTGGTGTCTTCGCTCATGACTGGGCCGCCAGTTCGCGCTTGAGAACCTTGCCGGTCGCGGTCATCGGCAGCGACGTCCTGAACTCGACCAGCCTCGGGTATTTATAAGCCGCCATGACCTGGCGGCACCAGTCGATCAGCTCCTGCTCGGTGATCGAGGCGCCTTTGGCCGGGACCACGAATGCCTTAATCTCCTCACCGTAGACCTCGTGCGGCACGCCGATCACCGCAGCCAGGCTGACCTGCGGGTGGGTGAGCAGCACCTCTTCTAGTTCGCGCGGGTAGACGTTGAAGCCGCCGCGGATGATCATGTCCTTCTTGCGGTCGACAACGTAGAAGTAGCCGTCCGCGTCGCGGGTGCCGATGTCGCCGGTTCGGAACCAGCCATCGTCGTCAATAGCGGCCTTCGTGGCGTCTGGGCGGCCGAAGTAGCCCTTCATCACATTGTGGCCGCGTATGACGATCTCGCCTGCCTCGCCGTCTGGCGCGGGCTTGCCGGCGGCGTCCACGACGTCGACCTCGACACCCCAGACCGGCAGCCCGATCGATCCCTGCTTGCGCGGGCGATCGATCCGGTTGAACGTGGCGATCGGGCTGGTCTCTGACAGGCCATAGCCCTCGAGTATCGGGACGGCGAACCGCTTTTCGAAGCGGCGCATGATCTCGCCGGGCATCGCGGCGCCACCGGACACGGCGACCCTGAGGTGGTCGGCGATCCCCGCGCTCTCAGACTCGCAGCCAAGCAGCGCGTGGTACATGGTTGGCACTCCGGCGAAGAAGGTGACCTTGTGGTCTTCCATGATCGCCAGCGCCTGCGCGGCCGAGAATCTCGGCATCAGCACCAGCGTCGCGCCGGTGGCCAGCCCGGAGTTCATCTGCACGCTCTGGCCGAACGAGTGGAACAGCGGGAGGGCGATCAGGTGCACGTCGTGGCTGTGGGTGCCGAACAGCCGTCCGGCGAGCTGTGCGTTCTGCACCATGTTGCTGTGGGTGAGCTGGGCGCCTTTGGCCTGTCCGGTTGTGCCGCTCGTGTAGAGGATGACGGCGGCGTCGGTCGCCTCGGTGTTCGCCGCGTGGCAGGTAGTGGGCTGGCGGTGCGTGAACTCGGCGAGCGTCTCGCGGCGCGGGTCCGGTGAGGTGGCCTTCGGGTCCGCCGCGAGCAGGATGAAGTGCTCGCAGCTTTCTGTCTGGTCGAACGCGGCGGCGCCGGCCTTACCTATCGCCAGCTCGGGAGTCCCCTCGAAGCAGAAGTACGCCTTGGCGCCGCAGTCGGCGAGGTGGTAGGCGATCTCGCGTTCTGTCAGCAGGATGTTCAGCGGCACGACGACGCCGCCGGCCTTGAGTATCCCGTAGTAGACGATCGGGAAGTACGGCACGTTGGGGCAGCTCACCGCGACCCTGTCGCCTTTGACGACACCGCGGGAGACCAGCGCGTTCGCGACCTGGGATGAGGCCGCGTCGAGCTGGGAGTAACTGAGTGAGATGTTGCCTTGCACCACCGCGGCCCGGTCGGGCAGTTCGCGTGCGGTGCCTTCGAGCACGATGGCGAGATTCAGCATGCCGATACTGTGACTGTCGCCGGGCCTTCGGCGTTAGTGAGCCGACCACAAAATGCGTGGTCGGCCGGTCATGAAGTTTGGCTGCCGCTCAGCAGCCGGATGGCGATCAGAAGCTCGACCACGTCGGTGAGGCGGCGCAGATCGTAGCCGGTTCGCTCGGCGATGCGCTCGAGCCGGTAGTAGGCGGTGTTCACGTGCAGGTGCAGCCGCTGCGCGGCGATCTTGGCGTTCAGGTCGGACGCCGCGTACTCCATCAGCGTGGTGATTAGCGCGCCGCCGACGGCCGCGTCCTCGGCGATGAAGCGCCTGACCTCCGGCCTGATTAGGCGCTGCGCGGTCCGCGTCTCCGCGAGTACCAGGTAGTCGAAGGCGCTGAGCAGCGGCAGCGCGACCACGCCGTCGGATGAGCCGAGCGCTTCCCTCGCCGCTTGCGCTTCGGCGTAGGCCTCTGGCACCTCATGCAGGCCGGTGTGCACGGTGCTGACGCCTATCGCCAGCGCTCCGTGGTCGGCCCGAACTCGCTGCAGGCCGGACACGACCGCATTAGCACCGCCATGCGGCAGGGGCATCACGCCGACGATCTCGTCCTGCCGCAGCGCCGCGAGCCCGCTGCCGCGGCCAGCACCGGCGATCGCTGAGGCAGCGGCGGGCAGGTTATTTGGCGCCGGTCCGCCTCCTGTCGGTGCCGCCGAAGCCACGAGCAGCCGGGTCTGCGGGCCAAGGCCGGCCACCTGCAGCAGCGAACGCTTCTGCCCGGCGAACGTCGTCCGGTAAGCGAGCAGGTCCTCGACGAGATCGCGGCGGAGCCGGTCCCGCTCGGCGAGTTGATGCTGCTGCGCCTCGACGTAGGCCTCGCCCGCGACCGTACTGCCGAGCTCGATGACAACCATGATCCGCTCAACCAGGTGCAGCGCGGCCTCGCGCGCCTGCTCATCGTCTTGCGCCGCATTGAGAACGCCCTGCCACAACGTGAGCTGGCCGATGTGGAATGCCTGCAGGAAGTCGGCGAGCGAGATCCCCTGGGCCAGCCGACGGGTCGCCTGGTCGCGCGTCACCGCGAAGTCGCCCCGCCTCGCCTGGCGGCCTTCGGCGAGCCCCGTCAGGAACACGCTGAAGATCGACTCCACGTGCGCGGCCACGTCGTCGCGCAGCGCGCCGTCTGTGCTCGCCGAGTAGGCGGCGACCTGATTCCAGATTGCCTCGGTCGCGTCCGCAACCAGCGCAGGAAGCGAGTCCTGCAGGACGGCGGCTATCGCGGCGCGGGCGGTCTGATCATCTGCTCCCATCGGCTCATCATGCCGGTGTTGTGGTCAACCAACAATTCCCGCTGGGGTTTGCCGCCCGGGCGGGAGTTGCTCGACAGCGGTTCAGCGAGCTGGAGCAGCGCCATCGCGGTGAAGGCAGTGAAGAACACCGCTTCGATGACCCCGCCGTAGACGTTGAGCAGATAACTGACCCCGAGTACCGGATACGCGACCAGGACAGCCCAGCCGAGGAATCTGTAGCCCCTGGCCGTCACAGTCGTCTCGCCACGAGTGCGCCAGGCCGCGAGCCACAGCGCGAGCGTGATGCCGGCGAACTCGATCACCCCGGCCGCGTCGTGCACATACTGGCTGGCCGCGAGCTGGAAATGCCATTCCGCGCTCATGCAAGCAGGGTTGACGCCGTCGGCGCACACCTGCGGGAACAGCCCGCCGATCGCGCCCGCCATGGCAAAGACGACCATGCCGAGCCACTCCCTGCGGCCCCCGATGACTGTTCGGCTTCCGGCAAGCACAAACGCGAGCAGCAGGAGGATCCCCGCGGTGACGTCGGCCCGTTGCATGACGACCGCGTACGGCTGGCCGGTCACTTCGAGGTTGCTGAAGAGCTCGTTGGGCGAGCGCATCAGGCCATCCTTGAACGGAACAAGCACCCACCAGTTGTAGGCGAGCAACCCGGCGATTCCGCACAGCTTGGCCAGCGACCGCCTCGTGAATCCGGCTATCCGGAGTACGGCCTCCACAACACCCACTCTAACAGAACCGGAGTGCGACCTCCGGATCACCTCCGTCACTTACCATGGGTGCATGCACGAAGAGTCGCCGCGGTTGCGAGCCGACGCGACCCGCAACAGGGACGCGATCCTGGCCGCCGCCAAGGAGATATTCGCCGAGCGCGGCATCGAGGCCTCACTCGAGGAGATCGCCGCCCGGGCCAGGGTAGGCATCGCCACGCTGTACCGCCGGTTCCCCTCCAGGCAGCATCTGGTCGCCGCCGCGCTGGTCGAGAAGGTCGCCGAGTACGCCGAGGCCGCCGAGGCGGCGCTGGCGATACCCGATGCGTGGGCGGGGTTCTGCTTCTACGTCAGGACGATCTGCGAACTGCAGGCAGGCGACCGCGGCCTAGCCGACCTGCTGTCAATGACGCTACCCGCAGACGAGGACGTGGAAAGGCTCCGCGAGACCGCCAACGATCACGTCGTCGAACTCATCGACCGGGCGAAGGCAGCCGGCCAGCTGCGCGCGGACTTCGTCAAGGAAGACCTGCTCGTCCTCCTGATCGCGAACGCGGCCCTCGTACACGTGACCCGTGCCGAAGCACCGAGCGCCTCGCGCCGCCTCGTCGCGCTGGCACTTGACGCGTTCGGCCGCACCGACGCGCCTTCGGCGTTGCCCGCCCCGCCGTCCTCGGCGGAAATGGCCAGCGTCATGTGCCGCCTGGCCCGCGAGCGCGGATGCGGCGCGAGCCCGGCCCCACCGAGTTTGCAAAAAAGCGAACTTCTCCCGCTATAGTCGATATTCGCTGCTCGGGCTATAGTCGGCTTGCGCGAATCCCGGCGGCCGCCGGGGCGCTCACCCGAGGAGGCCGGGATGCGCAAGATGTCGGCGGTAACCGCAGCAGCATTGGCTCTCGCGATTCCATTGCTCGGATTCGCCAAAGCGACACCAAATCCGGCACCTGCTGCAGGCCGACCGGTTTTCGGCGGGACATTGAAGCTGGTCGCCGCTGCTGGGCCTGACCACATTGACCCGGTCCCCGCCTATTACAGCGCCGACTACATTCTTGAGCGCGCCTACGCGCGTCAGCTGGTGTCCTACCCGGCGATCGCCGACCCCACGGCCTACTCCCCGGGCTGGAACGCGGACATCACGCCGGTGGCTGACGCGGCGACGACGGTGCCGACCGCAGCGAATGGCGGAGTCACCGACGGCGGCACGACTTACACCTTCCACATCAAACCCGGCGTGGACTGGAATACGAGTCCGGCGCGCCAAGTGACCGCGCAGGATTTCCTGCGCGAGTTCAAGGTGTTCTGCAATCCGCTCAGCCCAGTCGGTAATCTGAGTTATTTCGCTGCCACGATCAAGGGCATGCAGGCCTACTGCAGTGCCGAGACCAGGCATTTCGCTAATAACTTCTCGCCAACGGCCAAGCAGATCGCGACCTTCCAGAACTCGCACGCGATCAGCGGCATCACCACCCCCAATTCGAATACCATTCGATTCCACCTGTTCGGTCCTACACCGGACTTCCTTGAGATCCTGGCGCTGCCGTTCGTCTCGGCCCGCCCGGTCGAGTACGACCTGTACCTACCCGGCAGCCTCAAGCTCGAGCAGCACACGATCTCCGACGGGCCTTATCAGATCACCTCGTACGTGCCAGGCAAGTCGATCGTGATGAAGCGGAATCCGGCGTGGCTCCAATCGACCGATCCGATCCGGCATCGGTACGTGAACAAGATCACGCTGACGATCGGCATCACGAATCCTGAGACCCAGATTGCCGACCTCAAGGCGAACCGATTCGACTTGATGGACGACACCCTCCTAGACCCGTCGGACGTGCACCGCCTGAGCTCCGACCGCGACTTCCACATCTGGGCGGGCGGAGCCCTGCTCCCCTACGTCGTGTTCAACGTGCGCAGCCCGAACTCCAGGCACGCGATGGGCAGGCTGGACGTCAGGCGGGCCGTCGAGTACGGGATTGACAAGGCCGCGATTGCGCGCCTGCTTGGAGGACCGGCGGTCGCGCCGGTGCTGAACTCCGTCATACCCGCAGGCAACGCCGGTCACCTGAGCAAGAACCCGTACCCGTCGCCGGGCGGGCGCGGCAGCCCGACGAAGTGCCGGGCTGAGCTTGTCAAGGCCGGATTCCGGCATGGAGTGAAACTTCGCTACCTATTCGAGAACGACTCAATCAACACCCAGATATTCCAGACCATCCAGGCGAGCCTTAGCCGCTGCGGTATCCACCTGATCGGCAAACCCGAGCCTGGTTCGAGCTTCTTCGTCGACCTCAGCGACACACTGGTGAACAACAAGCCGGGTACCTGGGATATGGGCCAGCCAGGCTGGATATCCGACTGGTTCGGGAACACGGGCCGCACCATCATCGACCCGCTATTCCGCACCCGCTGCGTATTGAACACCAACAACTACGGCTGCTATAACAGCCGCCGCACCGACCGGCTGATCGCCGAGGCCGAGGCGGCGCCCACCGTCAAGGCAGCCGGAGCCTTCTGGTTGCTCGCCGACAGGCAGATCATGAGTGACGCGGCCATCGTGCCGCTCGTCGCCCAGCAGAGCCCGATCTACGCGAGCCCGGAGGTTCACGAAGCCGGAGTTGCCCACGGCGTCGTGTACCTGCCCATCATTGAGGGCCCCGATGTGACCAACGTCTGGATCAACCGTTAGCGCCGGCACGTCCCTCACAGAGCAGCGAGGAACTGCCGATTCCTCTGGTGGTGTTCATCGAACCGATCCTTTCTGGCTCATGTCTTGGGGCGATGCGGTCAGGTGGTGGCGGCACGTGAGTGTGATCGCGATGGCGGCGAGGCCTGCGGTGAAGGCGAACAGGTATCCGGCGGAGGCGCCGCTGGTGTCGATCAGATGGCCGGCGATGGGTGCGCCGAGCGCGGTGCCGGTCGCCGCGGCGGTGGTCAGCCAGGACATAGCTTCGGTCCGCTGCCCGGCCGGCACTGCCATGGCCGCACCCCGGTAGGAGCTGGCCAGCGTGGCGGAGATGCCAAGCCCTGCGGCCGTGATGGCGGCGGCCATGGGCAAGATGCCGGGCATGACGGCCAGCGGCGCCGTGCCGGCCACGGTCGCGGCCAGGGCCACGGTCAGCCGCCTGGCGTGCGATGAGCGCCAGCGCCTGGTGCCGTACCAGACCCCGGCGATCGCGCTGCCCAGCCCGTACAGCCCGAGCAGCGGGCCGGCGGCGGCCTTGTCGCCGTGCTGCTGGGCGAACGCGATCGTCGCCAGGTCCACCGCGACGAACAAGGCCCCAAGACAGACGGTCATCCCGATCAGGGCTCGCAGCCCTGGGCTGCGCGACACCGGCCCGCGGCTGCGGGTGACCGGCACGGCAGGCGGCTCGCTGGCCCGCTGCGCGGTCAGGCCAAGCACCCCGACCACGCTGAACGCGGCGATCACAAGCACGCCCGCGACCGGGGACACACTAGCGGCCAACACGACCGCGAGCACCGGGCCGGTGATGAAAATCAGCTCATCGGCGACGCCCTCAAGCGAGAACGCCGCATCAAGTAGGGCCGTGCCCGACAGCAGCCGACTCCACCGCGCCCGCACCATCGGGCCGAGCGAGGGCATGGTGGCCCGGCTGAGCACACCCGTGACCGCCAGCGCCCACACCGGCGCCCGGCCCATGGCGCAGACCGCGAGCGCGACAGTGGCGGCGGCGAACACTGCCGCCTGCGGGCGCAGCGCCCGTGCCTGCCCGTACCGGTCGGCCAGCCGGGCCGCGAACGGGGTCAGCACCGCGTACGAGAGCGCGGCGGCCGCCGACACCGCCCCGGCGACGCCGTAGCTCCCGGTGACCGCGGTCAGCAATATCACCAGAGCGAGGCTGAGCATGGCCATCGGCATCCGGCCGACCACTCCAGGAATGGCAAACGCCAGCGCCCCAGGCGTACGCAGCGCATGCCGGTAGTGGGCGAACCCGGACCCGGCGGCCGACGGCAGTCGTTGCTGTGTAATGGCTGTCATACGGCCGACGCTATTGCCCGACCGGACTTCCGGTAAGGTCCGGTTGCGTGGCTGTGGAGTGGTCCGGTTTGGCGCCGGAGATGCTTGTCACCCTTGACCGCAGACGTAGCTTCCCGCTGCGCGCCCAGCTTGAAGACCAGTTCAGGCTGGCGATCCGGTCCGGCCGGCTCGGCGCCGGGGACCGGGTACCCTCGTCGCGGGCGCTGGCGACGGCGCTTGGCCTGTCCCGCGGCCTGGTGCAGGAGTGCTACGCGCAACTGCAAGCCGAAGGATACCTGGTCACCCGGGGCGGCTCGGCGACTCGCGTTGCCACGGCGGCCACCCGGCCGGTGCCGCTCACCCAGCCGGCTGCTGCAGCGCCCGAACGGCTGGCGGTCGACTTCGCTTCTGGCGTTCCCGACCTCGCGGCCGCACCCCGTCAGGACTGGGCGTGGGCGGTCCGCGAGGCCTGCCGTATCTCGCCGAACATCGATTTCGGGTACGGGGACGCAGCGGGCAGCTTGCGGCTGCGCGAGGTCCTTGCGGCCTACCTGCGGCGGGTCCGGGCCGCCGACACCACTGCCGACCAGGTCATCATCTGTTCGGGAATGGCACAGGGTCTTGGCCTGGTGCTGTGCGTCCTAGCCAACCAAGGGGTGACGAGCGTCGGCTTCGAGGACCCGGGGTCCGCAGCCAGCATCACCGCCACCGCCGCCTGGGCCGGGCTCGACGCCGTCCCGGTCCCCGTCGATGAACACGGCGTGGATGTGGCTGCCCTAGATCATTCCGGCGCGGGCGCGGTCGTGCTCACTCCGGCTCATCAGTGGCCGACCGGGGTGGTCCTCGCCCCAGAACGGCGGCTGGCGCTGATCGACTGGGCCGCCCGCAGGCAGGCGATCATCATCGAGGATGACTATGACGCGGAGTTCCGCTATGACCGGGAGCCGGTCGGCGCGCTGCAAGGACTGGCTCCGGACCGGGTCGCCGCGCTGGGCACCGTCAGCAAGTCCCTGGCCCCCACGCTGCGGCTGGGCTGGATCGCCAGCCCACCGCACCTCACCGAGATCCTCACCCGCACCAAGTACATCACCGATCGCGGGTCTCCTGGGCTGGACCAGCTCGCGCTAGCCCTGCTGATCGAGACTGGCCGCTACGACCGGCATCTGAGACGCATGCGCACCGAGTACGCTGCCCGCCGAGATGTGCTCGTCGAGTCGCTGGCCGGGCACGCCCCCGGCGTCCGGCTCACCGGCCTGGCAGCGGGCTTCCACGCCGTGGCTCACCTGCCAGCGAAAGCTGCCGAACAAGACGTGATCCGCGCGGCTCGAGAGCGATCGGTCGGCCTGTACGGGATGAGCGCCAACCGCGCCGACCGCTCACCCGACCCGCCACAACTGGTGCTCGGCTTCGGCAACACTAGCCAGCGCGCCATCGCAACAGGCATCGCCCTCGTCGGCGACCTTCTGGCGAGGCCGGGTAGCGGTCGGGCGTGACGATATAGGTGGTGCTGGTGACGCCGGTTATCGACAGGGTCTGACACGGGACAGCTCATAACGACGGTGGCCCAGGACACTGTCCTGGGCCACCGTCGCTGCTAAGCCGCACCGATCAGGGGCATGATGACGCCCCCGCCGGGCTCACGGGCTCTGCAGGCATCCGCCGCCGCTGGCGAAGAACGAGGCGTTGCTGAACTCTTCCTGGGTCAGGTAATGGTGCCCGTTGATCACCTGGTTGAAGAACTGGCCATTCGCGCCCTGGGTTGGGCCGAAAACGAAGTTGCATTCGTCGCCGTTCTCGAACCCGGCCACGTCGAACCAGCCGGAGGCTGTGAAACCGTTGTTGTCCGGGTTGGTGATCAACTCATTCGTCTCGTGGCTCGTCGGGTTGATGACGGTGTCACCGTCAGGATTATTGTTCGGCGATTCGATCACGCCGGGGAAGTTGACGTTGGTGCCGCAGGTAAAGCCCGTCGCCGACAGGTAGATCGGGAAAGGCATGTTCGCGTACTCGAGGCCGTTCGGAGCCTGGCTGTGGTAGGCGCAGAACGCGGCGCTGGGCTGGTGGTTGATCGTGCAGGCGTTCTTCACGTTCGTCGTCCGACCTGGGTTGAAGCAGGCCTCGACGCCCTTGGGCAGGTACACCGCGTAGATGTGAGAGAGATTGACAGGCAGCTTCTGCGCGGCGACGACGCTGTTGACCTGGCCCTGGACCTGGGCATCGGTGAGGCAAGAGCTATAGCCCGAACCGTCGGCGTAGATATTGCTGGTGTCCTTGTGGTTGAGCGTGCAGCCGTCGGCTGGCAACGCGTTGGTGTCGTTGATCGGGTTGCCTAGCTGGAACTTATATTGGACCTGTCCGTCGGACCCGGTGTACTGGGTCGCGATTGAGAAGACATTGGTGGTGCTCCCGCTTGCCGCAGCCACGTCAGACAGGTACCGGGTGATGAGGCTCTTGTAGGAAGCGGCCATCGTGCTGCCCGGCGGGTTCCAGAAAATGGGCGTGATGACTAGGGGGCCCGTCTGCGCCGTCCCCATCACGGCGCCGCCGTGCCAGATCAAAGGCGGAGACCCTATGGCGTTGTCGCCGGCCTTATTAATGTTGCGTAGGACTGGGTTAGCGCCGTTGGCCGCCCGGCAAGCTGCGCTGGCGGGCAGCGCGCCGAGGACGCCCGAGATGTGTCCCTCCCGGACCGGCGTGCTGGCCTTCGCGGCGCAAGCGGCTGCGTGCGATGTGGCAGGCGTTGCCGCGAGCGCCGCTCCGCTGGCCACGGCCAAGGTCGCAGCACCCGCCACGACGAGGGTCAGGGCCGCAGGTAGACCGCGCCGGTTGAACGCTCTGTTCATTCGTGTCCCTCCACTCGTGCCTCGGTAAGCCGGGCTGGACACACACGTCTGGCCCGGCCAAATATCCGTTAAGGACACGGATTGGCGACCGAATCGGTTCATCCCTTTTCCGCGTTTACGACCATCGGCCAGGTGGCAAAGGGCTGGCGTGGGCTGGTCGGCAGCTGTCCCGGCTAAGGCGGCGAGTGCCTGCGCAATGGCCAGGGCGGCGCTGACGGTCACGCCATACAGCTGTTCGCTCCACGCCTCAGGCCAGGTCGACAGCTTCGCTACCACCGTGCGCGACGGCCCGTGCACGAAGACGTTCTGGCCGTTGATGCCGCTGGCGTGGTAGAAGGGCAAGCCCGGATCCCGAACCCACCAGCAGTTACGGTAATGGCTGCCGGCCTGGTAGCCGGGCGAGTTGCCTCCGGCCACGAACGCCGCTGCGCCGTCGGCGGCCCCGGCGATCGTGTCGTCGATCCACCACCGGGGGACGATCTGCTGGGAGCCGACGCTGCCCTGGTCGAGAAACAACTGCCCGAACCTCGCGATGTCACGCAGCGTCGCGCTGATCCCGCAGTCGGCCATCGGGTTGCCGTGTGCGTCGAGCGTGATATCCGCGTCGAACTCGGCACCCATGGGCTGCCAGAGCTCCCGCGCGATCAGCTCGTGCAGCCGCTCCCCCGCGGCCCGCTCGATCACCAAGGCGAGCACGTCGGTCAGGATCGACCGGTACCTGAACGGGCCGCCGTGCGGGCCGTCATTCTCGAGCGTCGTGAAGTACTCGGGCGCATCGGCCGGTGCTCCCGGCTCGCCAATGCCAGGCCGCGGCGGCCGCCACAGGTAGATGCGCTCGTAGGTACGCACGTCAGCCGCCGGGTCGGCGTAGTCCTCGTTGAACCTCGTCCCGGCCCGCATATCAAGCAGGTGCTGGACGGTCGCCCCGTCGAACGACGTGCCGGTGAGCTCGGGCACGATCAGCGTCACCGGCGAGCCGACGTCGAGCACACCACGCCCGGCCAGGATGCCGGCGACCGTGGAGGTCACCGACTTCGACACCGACATCAGCAGATGCGGAGTGTCGGCGGTCATGCCGTTGAAATACTGCTCGAAGATCACCCGGCCCTCGTGCAGGACGATAAAGCCGTCGGTCCAGGTCTCGTCGAGGAACTGCTTGACGGTCAGCTCGCGTCCTTCGAAGCAGAAAGCAACGCTGCCGAACTCTCGTTCCGCGCGGGGCAGACGCCGCATCCGGTGAGGGTCGCGTGCGATCTTCGCGGTCGGTATCAGCTCGCGTACGTGCTGGAATGCCCACCGGTTGAACGGCGGGTCCTGCCAGTTCGCGAGCGTTACAGGGCCGGACGCGGACCCGCTGGGGTCAGCCATGGCAGCCGCTCCTCGTGTGCGGCGGCGACGCGGAACGCGGTCACGTCGTCGTAGGTCTTGGCCACGATCGCCAGCCCGGTCGGTACGCCCGTCCGGGACAGCCCAGAGGGCACGCTCAGCACCGGACAGCGACTGGCGATGTTGAATGGCACCGTCATCAGAACGTCATACCACTCCCGCAGGGGCTGACCGTTGATTTCTACCGAATCGTCCGTGTCGTACTGGGCGTCCAGGGCGGGGACGGCCATGGTCGGGCAGATCAGCGCGTCATATGCGTCAAGCAGCTCGCCGAG